>ENA-UOXB01000773-UOXB01000773.1-bioreactor-metagenome-genome-assembly--contig:-NODE-773-length-17674-cov-27.497872_pt1 | contig 17674 bp, 16 predicted proteins | sample MGYA00238158_ERZ761615 | MGnify/ENA primary metagenome ERZ761615 (study PRJEB28904, sample SAMN06267902) | bioreactor metagenome | isolation source: Joint BioEnergy Institute, California, USA... | reverse complement strand
GCGCGTTGACGAAGCCGGTGATGACCGAGCGCGAGACGAAGCGCATCAGCGAGCCCAGCTTGAAGGCACCGATGAGCATCTGCAGCAGACCGGTCAGCACGGTGGCGGCGAACAGGTACTGCAGGCCGTGGTCACGGACCAGGTCCACCATCACCAGCGCCATGGCACCGGTGGCGGCGGAGATCATGCCGGGGCGGCCGCCGGCGATCGCGGTGATGACCGCGATGGAGAACGAGGCATACAGCCCCACGCGCGGGTCGACCCCGGCGATGAGGGAAAAGGCGATGGCTTCGGGAATGAGGGCGAGCGCAACGACGATGCCGGACAGAACGTCGCCACGGACGTTGCCCAGCCACTGCTGGCGCAGCGGGTAATGGGTATTCACGGAAATTCTCCGCGCACCGGCGGCGGTGCCGCAGGGCGCTGCAGTGGAAACGACACGGGTCCTGATGCTGGAAGATCCAGCCGCTGCGGAGCAGGTTCAGGGTGGCGTGGGCACTGCGCGCTTCCAGACGGGGAACAAGGGGGCGCAGTGTACGGCACCGGTGGGGCCGGCTCAATGCGCGGCGCGTGCGCCGGCACGGGGCACCGCGCCTATACTGCTGCCACCTCCCGAGCCTGGCGCGGCGAGCGCCGCCGAGCACCGCATGGCTGAAGCGTCCCCCCGTTACCTCGATCTGCGCAGCGAACAGGGGGTACTGCGCCTGTCCATCGCCGGCACGCTGCTGCTGGCCCTGGCCGGTGTGGCGTTCGGGCTGCTGGCCAATTCCTCGCTGATCATCTTCGATGGCATCTACGGTCTGATCGACCTGGTGATGACCTGGCTGTCGCTGCTGGTGGCGCGGCTGATCGCCCTGTCCACCCAGACCGATGCGCTGCAGTCGCGGCTCAACCAGCGCTTCAGCATGGGCTTCTGGCACCTGGAGCCGATCGTGCTGGGGGTCAGCGGGACGCTGATGATCGGTGCGGCGCTGTATGCGCTGGTCAATGCGGTGGACGCGCTGCTGTCCGGCGGGCGCGAGATCGCGCTGGGCCCGGCGATCGGTTTTGCCGCCCTGTCGATGCTGGCCGAGGGCGGGTTCGCCGCCTGCGTGTGGCGCGCCAACCGCCGCATCGGGTCGGCCTTCGTGGCGCTGGATGCGAAGAACTGGGGCATCGCCGCCAGCATGTCGGCCTGCTATCTGCTCGCCTTCCTGGGCGGTGCGTGGCTGCACGGGACGCGGCTGGCCTGGCTGGGCCCGTACATCGACCCGGCCATCCTGGCAGCGGTGTGCCTGTTCGTGATGGTCGCCCCGCTGGGCACCGTGCGCCGCGCGGTGTCGGACATCCTGCTGGTGACCCCGCCGGCGCTGCAGGCGCACGTGGACGCGGTCGCCCGTGCGGTGGTGCGCGAACACGGTTTCATCGAGCACCGCAGCTACGTGGCGCAGGTCGGGCGCGGCCAGCAGATCGAACTGTTCTTCGTGGTGCCCGCCGATGATCCGCCGCGCGCGCTGGCCGAGTGGGACGCGCTGCGCGATACGATCGGCACCGCACTGGGCGAGGAATCTCCGGACCGCTGGCTGACGATCATGTTCACCACCGACCGCGAATGGACGCTGTGACCGCTCAGGGCGACGGCGAAGTGGCCGGCACCGCCATGCGCTGCTTCCACTGCCGCGGCGAGTGCCCGGTCTGTGCCTTGAACGCACGCGAGAGCGCCGCCTCGCTGCCGTAGCCCACCTCGGTGGCGATGCGCTTGAGCGGCTGGCCACGGCGCAGCGCCTGCTGCACCAGGCGGGTGCGCCAGCCCTGCAGGTAATGCCCGGGCGTGCTGCCGATGACCTCGCGGAACGTTTCGGCGAACGCACTGCGCGACATGCCGGCCCGCTCGGCCAGCGCCTGCAGCGACCAGTCATGCGCCGGCTGCTCGTGCATGGCCACCAGCGCGTGGCGCAGCCGCGGGTGGCCCATGCCGGCCAGCAGGCCGATCTGGATCTGCCCGTTTTCCATCAGCGTGCGCAGCAGCTGGACCAGCAGCGCCTGCAACAGGCTGTCCAGCAGGGCCTGGCGGCCACAGCGCTGGGCCGGCGTCTCTTCGAACAGCAGGTCCAGCAGGGCATCGCTGCCCCACAGCGCGCGCAGGGGCAGGTGCACCGGCAGCGGCAGGGCATCGGCCACCGGGCTGCCTTCACCGCCATCAAAGTGCAGCTGCGCGCTGATCACCTGCGCATGGCTGTCGCGGTCGGCGTGCAGGGTATGCGGTACCGGGCGCGGGTACAGCAGCAGGCTGGGTTCGTGCAGCGGCAGCACCGCGCCGTTGCCGTGCGTGGCGCTGGCCGGGCCGCCACGGATCAGGTGCAGCAGCGCATGCTCCGTCGCACCGGCAGGCCGGTACGTGCCCTGCAGCGGATGGGCGTGCAGCACGCGCCCGCTGACCGGAAAACGCGCCAGCAGGGACTCGAGTCGATCGACCATTCTGGACGCTCCATCAAGTTTCATGGATTCCATGTTGCCACACGTCCAGACCGGTGCGGCACAATGGCATCCACTGGCACCCCGCCATCCCCCCTTCAAGGAGTACGCAGATGTCCATCGAAAAGGTTCTCTACACCGCCCAGGCCACCTCCACCGGCGGCCGCGAAGGCCGCGCGGTGTCCTCCGACAACGTGCTGGACCTGCAGCTGTCCACCCCGCGCGAACTCGGCGGCGCCGGTGGCCCGGGCACCAACCCGGAACAGCTGTTCGCTGCCGGCTACTCGGCCTGCTTCCTGGGCGCGCTGAAGTTCGTCGCCGGCCAGGACAAGGTCGCGCTGCCGGCTGACACCACCGTGACCGGCAAGGTCGGCATCGGCCAGATTCCGACCGGCTTCGGCATCGAGGTGGAGCTGACGGTCAGCGTGCCGGGCCTGCCGCGCGAGCAGGCAGAAGCGCTGGTGCAGAAGGCCCACGTGGTGTGCCCGTACTCCAACGCCACCCGCAACAACATCGATGTGACCCTGATCGTCGCCTGAGCCGGCACGATGCAGTGCTGAAAAAAATGGGCGGGTGCCGGCCGTAGCCGTGCACCCGCCCATCCCACCGCGGTTGCCCCTGCCGGGGCCATGCGCTGCCAGCGTTACTGCTCGCTGGTGATCAACTGCACCACGCTGGAGAAATCCAGCTTGCCGCGCCCGGCCTGGTGGTTCATCGAATACAGGTTGCGTGCCAGTTCGCCCAGCGGAATCGAGGCGCCCACGCCCATCGCCGCTTCCACGGCCAGGCCCATGTCCTTGAGCATCAGGTCGCTGCCGAAGCCACCGCTGTAGCCGCGCGAGGCCGGAGCGTTTTCCAGCACACCCGGCCACGGGTTGCAGACCTCGGTCGCCCAGCTGCGGCCGGTGCTCACCGCCATCATCTGCGACAGCACCTTCGGGTCCAGGCCATGCGCCACGCCCAGCGCGATCGCCTCGCCGGTCACCGCCATGATCACGCCCAGCGCCATGTTGTTGCACAGCTTGGCCACCTGGCCGGCGCCGTTGGCACCCACATGGAAGATGTTGCGGCCCATGGCCTGCAGCAGCGGGCGGGCACGTTCCAGCGCCTGTTCCTCGCCACCGACGATGAAGGTGAGCGTGCCAGCCTGTGCACCGGCGGTGCCGCCGGAGACCGGGGCGTCGATCATCTGCAGCCCACGCGCGGCGGCCGCTTCGCTGACCTTGCGGGCACTGGCCGGGGCGATGGTGCTGCAGTCGATCAGCAGCGCGCCCTCGGGCACGTGCGCCAGGATCCCTTCTTCGCCCAGGTACAGGCCTTCCACGTGGCGGCTGGCCGGCAGCATGGAGATCACCACCTCGGCGCCGGCCAGGGTGTCGCGGGCCGAACCGGCGGCGGTGGCGCCGGCATCCACGGCGGCCTGCAGGGCGGCGGGCACCAGATCGAACACGCGCACCGCGTGGCCGGCCTTGACCAGGTTGGCGGCCATCGGGCCACCCATGTTGCCCAAACCAATGAACGCGATGTGGCTCATGCGGGGATCCTCTGTGCGGTGGTCGTGCCCAGGTCGGCCAGCGGGTGCTGGTCGGCCGGCCACGGGGAAAGGAAGAATGCTTCGGCCCAGGCGGCGTCCGCCTCGGCCAGGTGCGGCGGATTCCAGCGCGGCGTGCGGTCCTTGTCGATCAGCAGCGCGCGGATGCCTTCGGCAAAATCGCCGTGCGCGGCGCAGTGCAGGCCGGCGATGTATTCCATGCGGTAGGCATCGGCCAACGTGCCGGTGGCGGCGCGGCGGTGCAGTTCGAAGGCCAGCCGTGCTGCCCCGGGCGAACCGGCAGCCTGCGCCTTCTGAGCGCCCTGCAGCCAGGGATCGTCGGTCTGCAGCGCGGCGATGCGCTCCACGATCGTCTCCAGGTCATCGCCCTGGCACAGCGTGTCCAGCAGCGCCGCATTGGCCAGCAGCGGGCCGGTCGGTGCGTCGCTGGCGAACGACTGCAGCAGGTGATCCAGGCGGGTGTGGTTGTCGGCCGCAGCGGTGCCCCACGCCACCTGCAGCAGCGCCTCGAACACCGCGCTGCGGCGCTGTTCGGCAATGTGCAGGTCGGCCAGGCCGGCGTAGATGGCATCGCCGGCGGTGAGCGGGGCCGCGGTGAGCGCCAGGAACAGACCGGCGCGGCCGGGCACCTGGTTCAGCAGCCAGCTGCCGCCCACATCGGGGAACAGGCCCACGCTGATCTCCGGGAACGCCAGCCGCGAGCGCTCGCTGACCACGCGATGGCTGGCGCCGGACATCAGGCCCAGGCCGCCGCCCATCACGATGCCATGGCCCCAGCACAGCAGCGGCTTGGGATAGTGGTGAATGGCGTGGTCCAGCCGGTACTCCACCGCGAAGAACTCCGCCGCGTAGCTGTTCTGGCGGATATCGGTGTGGCCGGCCGCGGTGTACGCGCGCATGGCCTGGTACAGGCTGTGCAGATCGCCGCCGGCACAGAACGCCTTCTCGCCCGCGCCCTGCAGCACCACCATGGCGACCTGGTCGTCCTGCGCCCAGCGGGTCAGCTGCTGCTGCAGCAGGTAGGCCATGGGCAGGGAGAACCCGTTGAGGGTCCGCGGCGCATTGAGCGTGGCGATGCCGATGCGCGTGCCATTGGCGGCCACGCGCTCTTCGAACAACACCGGCGCTTCGGCCGCCGCACCCGCTGCGGCCGTGCTCATGCGTTTTTCCACTGCGCGCTGCGCTTTTCCAGGAAGGCGCTGACCCCTTCCACCTGGTCGGCGGTGTCGAACAGGTCGACAAAGGCTTCGCGCTCGGCCACCAGTGCGGCGGCATGGCTGCCGGTGCGGGTGAACTGCACCAGCGTCTTGCACGCGGCCACGCTGGTCGGGCTCTGCGTGCCCGCCTTGGCCGCCCACTGCAGCGCCAGCGCCTTGGCTTCGCCCTTGCCGACCTTCTCCTCGGCCAGGCCGATGCGCACGGCGGTGTCGGCGGTGATGCGCTCACCCAGCAGGATCATCCGCTTGGCCCAGCCCTCGCCGACCAGGCGCGGCAGGTTCTGGGTTCCGCCGGCACACGGCAGCAGGCCCACCGTGGCTTCCGGCAGCGCCACCTGCGCGTGCTCCTCGATGATGCGCAGGTCGCAGGCCAGCGCGCATTCCAGACCGCCGCCCATGGCATAGCCGTTGATCGCGGCGATGGACACGCCGCGGAACCCGGACAGCGCCTCGAAGGCTTCGCCGAAGCGGCGCGCCGCTTCACGGGCAGCCGCCTTGTCGCCGGACGCGAACTGGTTCAGGTCCGCGCCGGCGGAGAAGAACTTCTCGCCGTCGCCGGTGATCACCAGCGCGTAGATGCTGCGGTCGGCGTTGAGCGCGCCCACCAGGTCGCGCAGCGCCGACAGGCTCTGCACGGTCCAGGTGTGGGCCGGCGGGTTATGCAGGGTGATGACTGCGGTGTGGCCCTCGGCCTCGACCTTCAGGCCCACATGCTGCTGGGTACGCCAATCGTTCATCGCAGTTCCTCATCGGTGTTGAGCAGGTGCCGGGCAACGATCACCCGCATGATTTCGTTGGTGCCTTCCAGGATCTGGTGCACGCGGCAATCGCGCAGCAGCCGCTCGATCGGGTATTCGCGGATGTAGCCGTAGCCGCCGTGGATCTGCAGCGCTTCGTTGCAGACGCTGAAGCCGGCGTCGGTGGCGAACCGCTTGGCCATCGCGCACCACACGTTGGCGTCGCTGGCGCCGGCATCGAGCTTGCGCGCGGCGGTGTGGGTCATCTGCCGTGCGGCCACCAGTTCGATGGCCATGTCGGCCAGTTTGAACTGCAGGGCCTGGAACTCGGCCAGCGCCTTGCCGAACTGGCGGCGCTCGCCCATGTAGCGGCGCGCGGCATCCAGCGCGCCCTGCGCGGCACCGAGCGAGCAGGCGGCGATGTTGATGCGACCGCCGTCCAGGCCCTTCATGGCCAGCTTGAAACCACCGCCCTCCTCGCCCAGCAGGTGGTCGGCCGGAATGCGGACATTCTCGAAGGTGACCCCACGGGTGGGCTGGCTGTTCCAGCCCATCTTCTCTTCCTTGCGGCCATAGCTGATGCCGGCGGCATCGGCCGGTACGGCGAAGGCGCTCACCCCACCGGCGCCGGGACCGCCGGTGCGCGCCATCACCACCAGCAGGTCGGTGGCACCGGCACCGGAAATGAAGGCCTTGGCGCCATTGAGCACCCAGTGCTCGCCCTCACGCACCGCACTGGTCTTGAGCGAACCGGCATCGGAGCCCGCGCCGGGCTCGGTGAGGCAGTACGAGGCCAGCTTCGTTCCCGCCGCCAGCGACGGCGCCCAGTGCGCGCGCACCGCCGCGCTGCCCCAGCTGGCCAGCATGGCCGAGGCCATGTTGTGGATGCTGATATAGGCCGCGGTGGACGGATCCACGCAGGCGAGCTCCTCGATGACGACGGCGGCGTCCAGACGGCTCAGGCCGCTGCCACCGACCTCGGGATCCATGTACAGGCCACAGAACCCGAGTTCCCCTGCCTTGGCGATCGCCTCGCGCGGAAAGATGCCCTCCGCATCCCATCGCGCGGCGTGCGGCGCCAGTTCGGCCTGGGCGAAGTCACGCGCTGCCTCTCTATAGGCCTGCTGCGCTTCTTCGAGTTCCGTCGTCATCGAGTGGCTCATGGTCGAACTCCGTTACTTCAGGCTGATCGTGGTGTTCACGCCGTGGCTGGCGGTTTCATCGTCGAACCAGCGCGCGGTGACGGTCTTGGTCTGGGTGTAGAACATCACCACCTGCTTGCCGTACGGACCCAGGTCGCCCAGCTTGGACGCGCGCGAACCGGTGAACGAGAACAGCGGCACCGGCACCGGAATCGGCACGTTGATACCGACCTGGCCCACGTCGATGTCTTCCTGGAACCGGCGTGCGGCCGCGCCGCTCTGGGTGAACAGCGCGGTGCCGTTGCCGTTCGGGTTGCGGTTGACCAGCGCGATGGCGTCTTCCAGCGTGTCCGCTTCCAGGATCACCAGCACCGGCCCGAAGATTTCTTCCTGGTAGATGCGCATGTCCGGGGTGACGCCGGCGAAGATGGTCGGGCCGACGAAGTTGCCCTTCTCGAAGCCGTCCACCTGCGGGTTGCGGCCGTCGAGCACCAGCTGGGCGCCCTGCTCCACGCCGGAGGCGATCAGGCCTTCCACGCGCTCGCGCGCCGCGCAGGAGATCACCGGGCCGACATCGGTGCCGGCCACGCTGCCGCCACTGACCTTGAGCGTTCTGGCCTTGGCCACCAGCTCCTCCACCCAGCCGCGGGCCTCGCCCACCAGCACCAGGGTGGAGGCGGCCATGCAGCGCTGGCCGGCCGCACCGAAGGCGGCGCCGACCATCGCGTTGAGGGTCTGTTCCTTGTTGGCGTCCGGCAGCACCACGGCGTGGTTCTTGGCGCCCATCATGCACTGCACGCGCTTGCCGGCCAGCGAGGCACGGTTGTACACGTGGGTACCCACGCGGGTGGAGCCCACGAACGACACCGCCTTGATGTCCGGGTGGTCACAGATGGCGTTCACCACCTCTTCGCCGCCGTGCACCACGTTCAGCACGCCCTTGGGAATGCCGGCTTCCAGCGCCAGTTCGACCAGGCGCATGGTGACCATGGGATCCTGCTCGGACGGCTTGAGAATGAAGGTGTTGCCGGTGGCGATCGCCATCGGGAACATCCACAGCGGAATCATCGCCGGGAAGTTGAACGGGGTGATGCCGGCGCACACGCCCAGCGGCTGCATGATCGTGTAGGTGTCCACGCCGTTGGCCACGTTGTTGGCCAGCTCGCCCAGCTGCAGGTTGCCGATGGCGGCGGCGTGCTCGACCACTTCCAGGCCGCGGAACACATCGCCTTCGGCATCGGGCAGGGTCTTGCCCTGTTCGGCGCTGAGCACATGGGCCAGCTCGCTCATGTTCTCGCGGATCAGCTGCTGGTACTTCAGGAAGATGCGCGCACGGGTGCCGATGGGCGTCTTGCGCCAGGTGACGAAGGCCTGCTTGGCAGCGGCCACCGCAGCGTCCACTTCACCCGGGGTCGCGAACGGAACCTGTGCCAGCACGTCCTGGGTGGCCGGATTGACCACGTCCTGCCAGTGCGAGGTGGTGGATTCGACGAACTGGCCGTCGATCAGCATGCGGATACGGGGCGCTGCAACAGTCATGACGCATTCCAGGGTGCGAAGGATAGTTGGCATTATTCACACCGCAGCCCTCGTTTTCTGGGTTTGAAGCGCTTAATCTGGCCAATATTCCGTCGATTTTTGTGAATCCTGTGAATAACGACCCTTCCCACCGCCATCTGGGCCTGCGTCTGGTGCGGCTGCGCGAGCAGCACGGCCTGTCGCAGGCGGTGCTGGCGCAGCGGCTGGGGGTATCGGCCAGCTACCTGAACCAGATCGAGCGCAACAAGCGTCCGCTCACCGCGCGCGTGCGCCAGCGGCTGCAGACCGTGCTGGGCGATCTGAGCACGCTGTTCGATGCCGACGACCCGGCTGCGGTGCAGGAGGCACTGGGCGAGACGCTGCGCGACCTCGGCCTGGGCGATGTCAGCACGGTGGAGCTGCGGGCGCTGGCCGGCAACCTGCCCCAGGTCAGCCAGGCGCTGCTGCAGCTGCACCGGCGCCACCTGGCGCTGCGCGAGCATGCCGCGGCACTGGAGTTCCAGCTGGGTGAGCCCGGTGCGGGCAGTACCCTGCCGGCCGGCGACCAGGTGCGTGAGTTCTTCAACCGCATGCACAACCACATCGCCGAACTGGACGACCTGGCCGAGGCCCTGTTCGAGGAGTGGGGCCTGGCCCCCGGCCGGGTCGCACCGCGGCTGCGCCAGCTGCTGGCCGACCGCCACGGGGTGCGGGTGGAAGTGGCCGCGCTGCAGGCCGGTCGCGACAAGCGCGTGCTGGCCGACGAGGGCCGCACGCTGTGGCTGCCCGATTACCTGGAGCCGGGCCAGCAGGCCTTCCAGATGGCCGCCGAACTGGCGCTGCGTGGGCATGCCGCGCAGATTGATGCGGTGATTGCCCGTGCCGGTTTCCACGATGCACAGCGGGTGGCGCAGGCACGCATCGGCCTGTCCAATTATTTCGCCGGTGCGCTGGTGATGCCGTACGGGCATTTCCTGCGTGCGGCCGAGGCCAGCGGCTACGACATCGAACTGCTGGCCCACCAGTTCGGGGTGGGCTTTGAAGCGGTCTGCCACCGCCTGAGCACGCTGGCGCGGCGCCGCGCGCCGGGCCTGCCGTTTTTCTTCATCCGCGTGGACCGGGCCGGCAATGTCTCCAAGCGGCACTCCGCGACGGACTTCCATTTCTCCCAGGTGGGCGGGTCGTGCCCGCTGTGGATCGTCTATGAGGCGTTCAACCAGCCCGGGCGCATCCTGACCCAGACCGCGCGCATGCCCGATGGCCGCCGGCATTTCTGGCTGGCGCGGCAGGTGAGCAGCGGGCCGGTGGGCCATGGGCAGCCACGCAAGACGTTCGCGGTGGCGCTGGGCTGCGATCTGCAGCATGCCGAGCGGCTGGTGTACACGCGCGGGCTGGACATCCACAGCCCCGGCAACTCGGTGTCGATCGGGCCGGGCTGCCGGGTGTGCCCACGGGAAGACTGCATGCAGCGCGCGTTCGCGCAGTTGCCGGGGCGCTGAGCACCGGCCAACGGCGAGGGCACGCCCTGGTTGGCGGGCGACGGCAGACACCGCCTCCCGCGTGCGAGGTAGTGCCGACCCATGGTCGGCACCGGACAGAACCGGCCAACGGCGAGGGCACGCCATGGTTGGCGGTGCCATGACACCCGATACGCAGGAGAACAACTGAACAGCCCAGGCCCATGGCCAAGCTGGCGGACCGGTCAGTAGATCGGCGTCACCCGCAGCTGCGGCAACGGCCGCGGGGCGCCGTCGGTCAGGTCCGGTCCGCAGTCTTCCCAGGTCATCCCCTGCTCCACCATCTGCCGGTACAGCCGCTGCGACTCGCGCCGCTTGTCCTGCGCCGCCAGCGGATACGACGGCGGGCCCGGCTGCCCGCTGGCCACGCTGGCATAGGCGCTGCGGTAGGCCAGCACCTGCTGGGCCGGATCATCGGTGCGCGCCACCTCCACCGTGTAGCGCTGGTAGGCCGAGGCCAGGTTGCGCCAGCGCACCCAGTAATGGTTGTCGAAGGAAAACGCACAGAAGCGCTCGCCCGCCAGGGTGCCCTTGTGGGCGATGCGGCTGAGCACCTGCTGCGGCATGTCCAGGTTCATCCCGCCTTCGTCGCCCTCCAGCGCCACGCTGACGATGCGGTCGCGGTAGCCGGGTGCACGCGCCTGCAGCGTGTCGCGCCAGTTCTGCATGGTGGAGATCACCGCGAACACGAACCGTGCGAGTTCGGCCGCCGCCAGCGGCCGCGCGATGGCGTGGTAGCTGCGCTGCCAGCCGTCGCGGTTGCTGCCGGGACGCACCACCGCGCGCTGCAGCGCCGCCTCGTCGTCGGCCGGGGCCGGCGTGGCCGCCGCCTGCCCGGGATAGACCAGGTTGATGGCGAAGGTGGGCCAGCGCGGCAGCGCGGCGTCGAACAGGTGGATGGGAAAATTGCTGCTGATGCCGCCGTCGGAAAACCAGCACGGACGGAAGCCGACGGTGGCCGCCGTGGCCGGTGGCTGGCCGGCCTGGGTCAGCCCTTCCATGCTGTCGGCCACGTTGTGGCCATCCCGGCCGGGCGCGACCGCAGCGGCACCCGCCGCCGCACCCCGGTGGCTGGGTTCGTGCAGCGGCACCGCACTGATCAGCAGCGGGAAGCTCAGGCTCATGCGGGTGGCTACCAGCACCGGCAGCTGGTCGTCGGCGGGCAGGCGGAAGTAGCACTTTCCCTCCACCTGCTGCGGTGCACCGGCCTGCTGCACCAGCCACTCCACCACGCTGCGCGGGAACAGCCGCTCGAACTCCTCGCGCAGGAACCAGAAGCGGGCCTCGGTGAACGGCAGCGTCCGCGGCTCGTTGTGCGAGACGCAGGTGCTGATCATCTGCAGGGTGATGGCGCGCGGGTCGTCCGGCTCGCCGGCATAGCGCGGGGCCTGGTGCAGATCGGCAAAGGTCAGCGGTGCCGCGTCGAGCGGGGTGCGCCCGGCCAGCTGCTGCAGCCGTTCGTGCAGCCATTCGGTCAGTGCCGGCCGCTGCCCGGGCCGTGCCAGCCCGCTGCACAGCCCGAGCAGGTTGCCGCGGGCCACCCGCGCCACCCGCAGCAGCGCGCCGGCCACGCCGGCACCGTAGGCGCACAGCAGCGACGGCAGCAGCGTACCCAGCACGGCCGCGCCACCGCCGGCGGCGTACCCCAGGCCCAGCAGCAGGGCCAGGGTCACCACGACTTCCAGCGGCGCAATGGTGAACACCGCCAGCAGCAGGCTGACCAGCTTGCGCGGCCAGGCGGCATGGCTGGCCAGCACCACCAGCAGGCGATAGGCCGCCCGGGCGCCGCGCGCCGGCTGGAACAGCCGGTAGATGAAGCCGCGCTGGGCGAGTTCGGCCGAGACCGCCGCCAGGCCCTCGAAGCCGGCGCCGGGTGGCAGCGGCTGGCCGGCGTGACGGCGCCGGTCGCCCAGCGCCGCTGCGGCCGCGACGGCCGCGGCGATGGCGCCGGCCGAGGTGCCGCCGATGCTCTTGAAGCGGTACTGGCGGGCCAGCGCGAGCACCGCGTTGGGGTACACGATGCCGCTGGTGATGCCTCCTTTCATGACCAGATCGCAATACTTGGCTTCCATGGCTCCCCTCGCTGATGGTGCGCGTGGAGCGATTATGGCGGCTGGACTTCGCATGGACTGAGACACCCCGCACGCTGATGCCTGTCCGCAATGCGCTGCTCAGGCTGCTGGATGCAACCGCGACGCATTCGCATATGAGGCGTAGAATGTCGTGTCCAGCGCGTCATCGCGACGCCTTTTTCCCGTGCACTGCCCTATCCTGCAGCCCTGCGCCGCTTACGTCATGAAGACTGTCATCAACGCCCTCCCCGACACCCGCAGCCAGCGCCTCAAGGCCGCCACCCGTGACAGCCACGGGGCCCTGGACCAGCGCATCATGGCCGGCGACATCTTCGCCAGCCGCACGCAGTTCGCCCGCTTCCTGCGCGTGCAGTACCGGTTCCACCGCGACCTCGATCCGCTGTATCACAGTGCCCCGCTCGATGCGCTGCTGCCCGGCCTGGCCGGGCGCCGCCGGCTGGCCCGGATCGGCGAGGACCTGGGCGACCTGCAGCAGCCGTTGCCGCCCGACAGCGCCTCGCCGCTGGCCGCGGACGTGCCGCTGCCGGTGGCGTTGGGCTGGCTGTACGTGGCCGAAGGCTCCCACCTGGGCGGCGCCGTGCTGTACAAGATGGCGGCGCGGCTGGGCCTGGATGCCGGATTCGGTGCCCGCCACCTGGCCGCGCACCCGGAAGGCGCCGCGCGCCACTGGCGTGCCTTCACCACCGCGCTGGACAGCGTGGTGCTGGACGCCGGGCAGGAGCAGCAGGTGATCGAAGCGGCCGACACCGCCTTCCGCCGCGTGCACGCCCACGTGGAACACGAGTTCGCGTGAACGCAGACCGCGCCGCCGCCGGTCGTGGAGCGCGCTGATGCGCTGGCTGTGGTTCTGCCTGGGTTGGCTGATGGTCGCGCTGGGTGTGATCGGCGTGCTGCTGCCGGTCATGCCGACCACCATCTTCCTGATCATGGCCGTGGGCTGTTTCGCCCGCAGTTCACCGCGCTTCGAGCGCATGCTGCTGGAGCACCCGCGCTATGGCCCCCCCCTGCGGCACTGGCGCGAGCAGGGCGCGGTGAGCGGCAAGGGCAAGGCGTTTGCCTGTGCCGGCATGGCGGTGGGCTTCGTGCTGTTCTACCTCGGCGCCCACCCCTCCGCGCCGTTGCTGCTGGGGGTGGGCCTGTTCTTTGCCGCCAGCGCCGCCTTCGTGCTGTCACGGCCGCGTCCGCGCCCGCTGCCGCCGCGCGTGGAGCCGCCCGGGAACGCGGCACCGTGACCGGCCACGGCGCTCGGCGCCGGCATTGACGACTGCGTACGCGGCGGCCACGCTGTCTGCCCCCTTCGTATGCTGGATCTGCCATGACGGCTGTCGCCGCCGATGTTGCACTGCTGGTGATCGACCTGCAGCCGGATTTCATGCCTGGCGGTGCGCTGGCCTGTGAGGACGGCGATGCGCTGGTCGCGCCCATCGCCGCGCTGCTGGCACAACGGCAGTACCGCACCGTGGTGGCCACGCAGGACTGGCATCCGGCCGACCATGCCTCGTTTGCCAGCCAGCATCCGGGCACGCGGCCGTTCGAATCGATCCTGCTGCATGCGCAGCCGCAGACGCTGTGGCCGGACCACTGCGTGCAGGGCAGCGCCGGCGCGGCGCTGCATCCGGGCGTGGACTGGAACGTGGCCGACCTGATCCTGCGCAAGGGCACGCGCCAGCAGGTCGATTCCTACAGCGCCTTCCGCGAGAACCACGGGCCGCAGGGCGACCGTCCGCCCACCGGGCTGGCCGGCTGGCTGCACGAACGGCGCATCCGCGAGGTCCACGTCTGCGGGCTGGCCCGCGACTACTGCGTGCTGTGGAGCGCGCAGGACGCGGTGAAAGCCGGCTTCCGGGTCACCTTCCTGTGGGACCTCACCCGCCCGGTCACCGCGGCCAATGATGCGATGGTGCGTGCGGCGCTGGCCAAGGCCGCGATCCGCGTGGCCTGAGCACCCGCACGCTCAGTCCGCTCCCCCGCGCGGGAACGTCTGCGTCCATGCCGGTCCCACCGGCACGATGCCGGACGGATTGAGCTGGGTATGGCTCTGGTAGTAGTGGCTGATGATGTGCGGGAAGTTCACCGTGCCGGCAATCGCCGGGATGGCCAGCATGCGCTCGAGCAGTCCCTGCAGCCCGGGGTAGCTGCTGATCGTGCGCTGGTTGCACTTGAAGTGGCCGTGGTACACCGCGTCGAAGCGCACCAGCGTGGTGAACAGGCGGATGTCTGCCTCGGTCATCTGCCCGGCCACCAGCCAGGGCTGCGCCTGCAGCCGGGCATCGAGCTCATCCAGGGTGTCGAACAGCGGGCCGGCGGCTTCCTCGTAAGCCTGCTGACTGCCGGCGAAACCGGCCTTGTACACGCCATTGTTGACCGCTTCGTAGACCCGGTCGTTGACCTGGTCGATCTGCGCCCGCAGCGGCTCCGGGTAGAAATCGCCCGGCGCCGCGCCCAGACCGTCGAATGCGGTGTTGAGCATGCGGATGATGTCGGCCGATTCGTTGCTGACAATGGCCCCCTGTTCGCGGTCCCACAGCACCGGCACGGTGACCTTGCCGGTCATGCCGGGGCGTGCGGCCGCATACAGTTCATGCAGGTGCTGCGCGCCGCGCTCCGGGTCGGGCACCACGCCCGGGCCCGGCTGGAAGCTCCAGCCCTGCTCGCCCATGTACCAGTGCACCACCGAGACCGGGAGCAGCGTCTGCAGCCCTTTCAGCGCCCGCACGATCAGCACGCGGTGCGCCCACGGACAGGCCAGGCTCACATACAGCCGATAGCGCCCGGCCTGCGCCGGATGGCCGGGTTGGCCGTCCGGTCCCGGTGCACCGTCGGCACTCAGCCAGTGACGGAACGCAGCGTCATCACGCTTGAAGCGCCCATCGTCATCGGCCGCACCGGCGGTGCCGGTCTGCCATCTGCCATCGACCAGCTGGCCCATGCACGTGCTCCTTCATCCACCTTGGCGAACCGCTGTTGTAGCGCAGCGGCTGCCAAACGGCGGTGACGGCGTGCGCTGTCCTCAGCGGAACACGACCGTGCGGTGACCGTTGAGGACGATGCGGTGCTCCACGTGGCGGCGCACCGCACGCGCCAGCACCTGCGATTCGGTATCGCTGCCCAGCCGGACCAGATCACGCGGGGTCATCGCATGGTCCACGCGGGCCACGTCCTGTTCGATGATCGGCCCTTCATCCAGGTCTTCGGTGACGTAGTGCGCGGTGGCGCCGATGATCTTGACCCCACGCGCGTGCGCCTGGTGGTAGGGCTGCGCACCCTTGAAGCTGGGCAGGAAGCTGTGGTGAATATTGATGGCCCGGCCGGCCAGCGCACGGCACAGCGCGGGGGACAGGATCTGCATGTAGCGCGCCAGCACCACCAGATCCACCTTCTCGCGCTCGACCAGGTCGATGATCTGCTGCTCCTGCGCCGCGCGCGTGTCCGCGTTCACCGGCAGGTGATGGAAGGGGATCTGGTAGGACGCGGCCAGTGGCGCGAAGTCGGCATGGTTGGATGCCACCGCTGCGATATCCACCTTCAGCTGGCCGCTGTGGGCGCGGAACAGCAGGTCGTTCAGGCAATGGCCCTGCTTGCTGACCAGCACCAGCAGGCGCGCCCGGCGGCGGGCGTCGTGCAGTTCCCAGACCATGCCGAAGGCCGCCGCCAGCTCGGCCATGCCGGCCTGCAGCGGCGCCAGCGACCGGCCCGCATCGCGGTCGAAATGCACGCGCAGGAAGAAGCGGCCGCTTTCCTCATCGCCATGCTGCTGGGCGTCGAGAATGTTGCAGCCGTGCTCGAACAACAGCCCGGACACCCGGTAGACGATACCGGTGCGGTCGGGGCAGGACAGGGTGAGGATGGAATCGGGTCGCATCGGCGCGAGTGTAGAGGAGCATGCTGCAGCGCGGTATCGACCGTCTCATCTGAAACCGAGCGCCCGCTGCGCACGGCGGCGGGCGCCTGCACGGCCACCGGGGTGGCCGTGCGTGGACGGGGTGGGTCAGCGCGGGCTGAACACACCGCGCGCGTCGCGCGGTTCGCAGCGCAGGTACTGCGGTGCCGGCTCCACGCTGTCGCCCAGCGCGGCAGCGGCGTGCCACGGCCAGCGCGGGTCGTACAGGATGCCGCGGGCCAGCGCGATGGCGTCGGCGTGGTTGTGGCGCAGGATCGACTCGGCCTGCTCCGGCTCGGTGATCATGCCCACCGCGATCACCGGCATGCGCTTGATCCGGGCCTTGATCGCCGCGGCGAACGGCACCTGGTAACCGGCGCCCACTTCGATTTTCTGCCGCTCATCCAGGCCGCCACTGGAGACATGCAGGAAGTGGCACCCGCGCGACTCCAGCACCAGCGCCAGGGTCTCGCTCTGCTCCACATCCCAGCCACCGGGGACCCAGTCGCTGGCGGAAATCCGCACGCCCACCGCCACCTTGTCCGAGACGGCCGCGCGCACGGCATCGAACACCTCCACCAGCAGGCGCAGACGGTTGGGCAGCGAGCCGCCGTAGCCGTCGGTGCGGGTGTTGCTGAGCGGGGACAGGAACTGGTGCAGCAGGTAGCCGTGCGCGGCGTGGATCTCGATCAGCTCCAGGCCCAGGCGCTCGGCGCGGCGGGCGCTGTCGGCGAACGCCTGCACGATGCCGGCGATCTCAGCTTCGTCCAGCGCGTGCGGCGCGGGATTGCGCGCATGGAAGGGCTGCGCGGACGGTGCCACGGTCTCCCAGCCGTTGGGCTGGTCGGCCGGAATCTGGCCGCCGCCCTCCCACGGGCGCTGCGTGGACGCCTTGCGGCCGGCATGGGCCAGCTGCACCCCGATCGGCATCGACGACCAGCGCCGCACCGAGGCCAGCACCGTGCCCAGCGCCTGTTCGGTGGCGTCGTCCCACAGGCCCAGATCGGCCCAGCTGATGCGCCCGCGCGGTTCCACCGCGGTGGCTTCCAGAATCAGCAGGCCTGCGCCGGACTGGGCCAGGTTGCCCAGATGGATGGTGTGCCAATCGCTGGCCTGGCCGTCCTGGGCCGAGTACTGACACATCGGCGCGATCACGATGCGGTTGGGCAGGGTCACAGGACCGAAGGGAATGGACGAGAACAGCTGGCTCACGAACGGGTACATCCACGGGGAAGATGCGCTATTGCAGCGCCGCAGCGGCCAGGGATCAACTGTTTTCGTGGATCACAGCTTCCCCCGGGGTGCTGCCGCCCGCCGGCAGGCCGCCGTCAGACCGCCCGCAGCGCCCGCCCAGCGGGGCTTCACGCCGCGGGCAGCCAGTGCGCCAGCGCCTGCGCGCAGTCGCGCTCGTCCTTGAACTGCAGCAGATCGTCGGCGCGGGTACGGCCCCGGTTCAGCGCCGCCACCGGCAGGCCGGCGCGGGCAGCCGCCTGGACGAAGCGGAAGCCCGAATAGACCATCAGCGAGGAGCCCACCACCAGCACCGCATCGGCCTGCTGCAGGT
>ENA-UOXB01000770-UOXB01000770.1-bioreactor-metagenome-genome-assembly--contig:-NODE-770-length-17747-cov-8.671886_pt1 | contig 17747 bp, 12 predicted proteins | sample MGYA00238158_ERZ761615 | MGnify/ENA primary metagenome ERZ761615 (study PRJEB28904, sample SAMN06267902) | bioreactor metagenome | isolation source: Joint BioEnergy Institute, California, USA | place... | reverse complement strand
CCAAGGCGAATGCGATGGCTGCCGACAGGGCGTGGCAACCGTGCTTGCGTGACATGTAGTTCATTCTCTCCCTCTCCTGGATCGAACCGTTGGCTGATACGAAATACTTGAATCGATCTTATGTTTTGACGCGAGACCGCAAGCGTGGGGCGGGAGAGACAGGGCACCTGGGGGCGTTGCTGTCGGATTCCGAACCCGGCAATCGTGACCGTTTGAAGTTGGATCGATCTAAACGATTGGCGCGCATTTTTTAGCACGGTCTGCAGCGGCTGGCATGCTGCTGCGCAATATGAACTGCTCGTTCAGGCTGTCCAGCCCCGTGATGTTGCGCCGCAGAATGCATGCCCTGCGTCGTTCATGTTTACTTCAATCGATCTAAATGCGGCCGCCGCCCTGTCCTCGGCACCCCGAACCATCAACGGTCCCTTGCGATACGTCGCTGGACCGGCACGCCTCTCCCCTATCAGGAGTCAATGACCGTGAGCTTCCGACGCCGTTTCCCGGTGCCTGCCTTCCTCCCCATGGCCTCGCTCGCCTGCGTGATCGGCCTGTCCGCCGCGCCGGTGGGTTTTGCCGCCTCCCCCGCGCTTGAGCGCGAGGTCAATACCTTCATTGGCAGCAAGGACGATGGGAACACCTATCCCGGCGCGTCGGCACCGTTCGGTCTGATCCAGGTCAGTCCGATCGGAAGCCACTACGCGGGCTGGCGCTATGACGACGAGAAGATCCGCGGCTTCGGGCACTCGTTCCTCTCCGGCGCGGGTTGCTGGGAGCAGGGCGGCCAGGTCTCGGTCCTGCCGGTGACCGGGACGATCAAGCCGGGCGGTGATTTCGATACGGCCAATCCCAAGGCCTTCGACCACAAGGCCTACGCCTCGGCCTATACCCACGATGGCGAAGTCGGGCAGGCCGGCTACTACCGTGTGCAGCTGACCAGCTACGGCGGCATCGAGGCCGAAGCTACCGCGCGCACCCGCGCAGCGGCCGAGCGTTACACCTTCGGCGCCGGACAGGCGCAAGGTCACGTGCTGGTCAACGTGGGCCAGGCCAACGAGCGCCATTCGGTGATCGGCAGCGTGGTCGATGTGGTCGGCGACCGTGCCGTGGAAGGCAAGCTGGTGACCAAGAGTTTCTGCGGCGGGCACCAGTACACCACCTGGTTCCGCATCGAGTTCGATCGCCCGTTCGTCGCTCACGGCGTATGGGGCGAAGAGAAAGGGCTGCCAGGCGCGCGGCACAGCATGGAGGGTGAAGCCAAACCCAACGGCGCCTGGCTCAGCTTCGACCTCGCCGACGGCCGCGAGGTCACGGCGGTGAGCGCGATCTCGCATGTCGATGCCGAAGGCGCGCGTGCCAACCTGCGCAGCGACGGCATGCATGACGGCAGGCTGCTCGGCTTCGACCGCATGCGCAGTCTCGCGCAGGATGCATGGCGGCAGGAGCTTTCGACGATCAAGCTGGACGGTGGAAGCAAGGACGACCGGACGGTGCTGTACACCGCGCTCTACCATGCACTCCTGCAGCCGCTGACCGGCAGTGATGCCGATGGCCGCTACCGCGGCTATGACGATGCCATCCATCGTGCCGACGGATGGACCTACTACGAGTATTTCTCGCTGTGGGACACCTACCGCGCGCAGAACCAGTGGTTGGCGCTTACCCGGCCGCAGGTAGCCCGCGACATTGGCCGGACCCTGCTGGCGATCGACGAGCAGGGCGGGTGGCTGCCGCGCTGGGGCTACGCCAACTTCGAGACCAATATCATGACCGGTGATCCGGTCACGCCGTTCATGGCTGACCTGTGGCGCTTCGGTGCGCTGGAGGGGCGTGAGCAGCAGGCCTGGACGGCGCTGCGCCGCAACGCCTTCGAGGTCCCGCCGCTGAATTCCCGCGCCGCTGGGCGTTCCGGCAACCCGTCCTACCTGGACAAGGGCTATGTGGTCTACGACCGCGCCTTCCCCTCCAAAGGCATGGATGTAGACCCGCATCACGGCGGGTCGGCGACGCTGGAATACGCCTTGGCCGATTGTGCCTTGGCGCAGATGGCGAACGGCCTTGGCCATGCCGCCGATGCGGCCACGCTGCGCGAGCGGGGCCGCAACTGGCGCAACGTCTGGGATGCCTCGGTACGTGATGCCGAGACCGGGTTCAGCGGATTCCCGCGCCCGCGCACCGAAGGCGAACAGTGGTACACGCCCGCCGATGGGCATTACAGCCCGCGTTCGCATCATGGTTTCCACGAAGGCACGGCATGGCAGTACCAGTGGCTGGCCCAGCAGGACGTACCCGGGCTTGTCGAGGCGATGCACGGCCGCGAGCAGGCCGGCAAGCGGCTGGATGCGTTCTTCGCGATGGATGCGCTGGTCGCCGATCCCCTGCAGGCCGCGCGCAGGGAGTGGGTGGTCGGCCCTTACAGCTACTACAACCAGTACCGGTACAACCCGAACAACGAACCGGACCTGCATGCGCCGTGGATGTATACGCTGATCGGCCAGCCCTGGAAGACCGCCACCGTGGTGCGCGCGGCGCAGCAGTTGTTCACCAACGCGCCCAACGGCGTCACCGGCAACGACGACCTGGGCACCATGTCGGCGTGGTACCTCTTCAGCGCGCTGGGCCTGTACCCGGCGGTTCCGGGCAGCGGCGAATTCCTGCTGCACGCACCGCGCTTTCCCAGGGTCGATGTCGCGCTCGGCAATGGCCGCACGCTGACGTTGCGTGCGCCCGGCGCCGATGGCCGGGCCCTGCAGTACGTGCAGGACGTCCGGGTCAACAATGCGTCCAGGTCGGAGGTATGGCTGGACTGGGAAACACTTCGTGACGGCGCACGGATCCAGTGGACGCTGGGCACGCAGGCACCTGGGCAGGGTTGGGGAACCGCAGTGAAGGACCTTCCGGTGTCGTTCTGCGCCGCACCGGGAAGCGCGCTGCAGTGACCGGTTTGCGTCCCGATGTGCAGGTGCACGGTGCAGAGGCGGCCGGGACCGTTATGATTCAGCGAGCTTTCCGTAGAAGGTCCCGTCCAGCATGAATGACGCCACCAGCAGCAAAGGGCCGCGCAGAAGCGGCGACCGGGCCGTGACCGTGACCGACATCGCGCGTGCGATCGGGGTCTCGCGCGCGACCGTGTCGCTGGTACTGCGCGGCAGCCCGCTGGTGAACGTGGACACGCGGGCGAAGGTGGAAGCCGAACTGCGCCGGCAACGCTACGTCTACAACCGGGCTGCGGCGAACCTGCGCCGTCGCACCTCCTCGAGCGTCGCGCTGGTGATCAATGACCTGGCCAACCCGTTCTTCGCCGAGTTCGCTGCAGGCGTGGACGAGGCGCTGGGCGAGCAGGGTTACGTGACCCTGCTGGGCAGCACCGGTGAATCCGCGCAGCGCCAGCAGGCGGTACTGGGGACGCTGATGGAGCACACCCCGGCGGGGCTGATCCTGTCGCCGGCCGAGGGAAGTGATACGGCCCAGGTGCGCCAGGCGCTGGGTCCGACCGCGAACGTGCTGCTTTTCAATCGCGCGCTGGCCGGCGCCGAATGGGACTTCCTGGCGCTGGACAACCAGCAGGGCGCCTACCTGGCGACCCGCCACCTGATCGAGCGCGGCCACCGCGAGATCGCCTTCTTCGGCGGCCATGCCGAATCCAGCTCGTGCGAACAGCGGCGGGCCGGCTACCAGCAGGCACTGGGCGAAGCGGGCCTGACCCCGGCACCCCAGTGGCTGATCGAATCGGCACCCAACCGACTGGAAGCGGCACGTCGGGTCGACGAGCTTTTCGTCACCGGCATGCGGCCCAGTGCCGCCGTCTGTTACAACGACACCGTGGCGCTGGGCCTGATGCTGGGGCTGACCTCCCGCGGCATCCGGCCGGGCGGTGACTTCGCCGTCACCGGCTTCGATGACATTCCCGAGGCGGCCGTCGCCGTGCCGCCCCTGACCACCCTGACCGTCGATCCGCGCGCGCGCGGACGCCAGGCTGCCGAGCTGCTGCTGCAGCGCGTGCAGTCTCCGGATGCACCTCCGCTTCGAACCGTGGCTCCGGTCCAGCTGCGCATCCGCGAAAGCAGTGCTGCCCGACCGAACTGACCTCCCTTCCGACTTCAACCACGCGCACCGAGGCGCGAACCCGCATGCCGATTTCCTCAACACCCCGTCTTACTCCCAGCTCCGGAAACGGCGGCGCAGCGGTCACTCACCGCGCTGCGCTGGCGGTGGCCACCACGATCTTCTTCATGTGGGGTTTCCTGACCTGTCTCAATGACATCCTGATCCCGCATCTGAAAGCGGTGTTCGAACTGAACTACGCGCGCGCCATGCTGGTGCAGTTCACCTTCTTCGGCGCGTACTTCCTGATGTCGATGCCGGCCGGTCGGCTGGTAGCCCACCTGGGCTACAAGAAGGGCATCGTCGCCGGATTGCTGATCGCGGCGGTTGGCGCGCTCGGATTCTGGCCGGCGGCGGAAATGCGTGAGTACAGCGCCTTCCTCGGCGCGCTGTTCGTGCTGGCTACCGGCATCACCGTGCTGCAGGTCGCTGCCAACCCGTACGTCGCGCTGCTGGGCCCGGTGGAGACCAGCTCCAGCCGGCTGACCCTGGCGCAGGCGCTGAACTCGCTGGGTACGGCGATCGCCCCGATCTTCGGCGGCATGCTGATCCTGGCCAACACGGTGAAGAGTGCTGATGAGATCGGTGCGTTGCCGCTGGCCGAGCAGGTCGCCTACCGCGCTGCCGAAGCGCAGTCCGTGCAGGGCCCCTACATCGGTCTGGCGATCGCACTGGCGCTGCTGGCGTTGTTCGTCTACCTGTTCCGCCTGCCGACGCTGAGCGAGGCCTCCGAACAGGTGGCCGACGGCCGTGAGCACAGCTACGCCGCCGCGCTGCGCCACCGCCACCTGCTGTTCGCGGTGCTGGGCATCTTCTTCTACGTGGGCGCCGAGGTGTCCATCGGCAGCTTCCTGGTCAATTACCTGTCCATGCCGACCATCGGTGGCTTCACCGAGCAGCAGGCCACGAACTACGTCTCTGCCTACTGGACGATGGCGATGATCGGCCGCTTCGCGGGATCCGCCCTGCTGACGCGGTTCTCGCCGCGCCACCTGCTGGCGCTGTTCGCGGGCATCAACGTGATCCTGCTCGCCGTCACCATGGCCACGGCCGGCCAGGTCGCGCTGTACTCGGTGGTGGCGATCGGGTTGTTCAACTCGATCATGTTCCCGACGATCTTCGCGCTGGGCATCGAACGCCTCGGTCCGCTGACCAACAAGGCGTCCAGCCTGCTCATCATGGCGATCGTGGGCGGCGCGTTGGTGCCCTATCTGCAGGGCGTGCTGGCTGACCACATCGGCCTGCAGCCGAGCTTCATCCTTCCGCTGCTGTGCTACGGCTACATCATCTTCTTCGGCCTGTCGGGCGCACGCCTGCCGGCCAGCATCTCCCGCGGAGGCTGAGTCAGATGGGCACCATTGTCTGTTTCGGCGAGATTTTGATCGATCTACTAGCGCAGCCGCCGGCCACTCCGGAGCAGCCGCGCGCCTTCCTGCAGTATGCCGGTGGCGCCCCTGCCAACGTCGCCGTGGCGGCTGCACGGCTGGGAAGGTCGACCCAGTTCGTCGGCATGCTGGGCCAGGACATGTTCGGTGATTTCCTCGCCGACAGCCTGCAGCAGCACGGGGTGGGCATCGACTACATCGTGCGCACCGACGCGGCCAAGACTGCGTTGGCCTTCGTCGCACTGGATCCACAAGGCGAGCGCAGCTTCAGCTTCTACCGCCCACCGGCGGCCGACCTGCTGTTCCGCGACGCGCACTTCCACCCGGCATGTTTCGAGCAGGCGGACTGCTTCCATGTGTGTTCCAACAGCCTGACCGAGCCGGCCATCGCGGCGGCCACGCTGGACGGAATGCAGCGTGCACGCGCGGCCGGCGCGCTGGTCAGCATGGATCTCAACCTGCGCCCGGCGCTGTGGCCGGCCGGGCAGGACCCGCTGCCGACCGTCTGGCAGGCGCTCGAACGGGCTGACGTGATCAAGCTTTCGCGCGAGGAACTGGAGTTCCTGGCGGCACCGCTCGATGGCCAGGATACCGCGCAGGTGATGGCCCGCCTGTTCGCTGCCCGCGCGCAGTGGGTTGTGGTAACCGACGGCGGCGCGCCGATGCGCTGGCATACCCGGCAAGCGCAGGGACTGGCGCACAGCTTCGCGGTCCAGACGGTGGACAGCACCGCAGCCGGCGATGCGTTTGTCGGCGGCCTGCTGACCGCGCTGGCCGAGCGCGACGTCTGCGCCGCGTCGTTGGCTGGATTCTGTACCGATGAAGCCGCGATGCAGGAGGTGCTGCGTTTCGGCGCGGCCGTCGGCGCGCTGGCCGTCACGCGCCGGGGCGCTTTCGCCGCCATGCCGTCGCGCGAAGAAGTCGATCACCTGTTGCTGCAGACCGAGGACGCACAATGACATCCCAGTCGCCTGATTTCCGTTCGGTCGCGTTCCTGCGCGGCCACATCGCCGATACGATGGCCTTCTACCATCCTCGCTGCATCGATCCGGCGGGTGGATTCCACCACTACTTCCTCGACGATGGCAGCGTCTACGACAGCCACCACCGCCATCTGGTGAGCAGTACGCGCTTCGTTTTCGACTACGCGATGGCGTACCGCGAGTTCGGTGACGCCGCGTATCTGGACGGCGTGCGCCACGGCATCGACTACCTGCGCAACCAGCATCGCAACCCTGCCACCGGCGGTTATGCGTGGACCCTGCGCGATGGGGTCGTGGAAGACGCCACCAACCACTGCTATGGCGTGGCGTTCGTGCTGCTGGCGTACAGCTGCGCGCTGAAGGCCGGCATCGAGGAGGCACGGGGCTGGATGGACGAAACCTGGCAGCTGCTGGAGCACCGTTTCTTCGAGCCGGCGTTCGGTCTGTATCGTGACGAGGCCGATGCGCAGTGGAACTTCAGCGGCTACCGCGGCCAGAACGCGAACATGCATATGTGCGAAGCGATGCTGGCGGCGTTCGAAGCCAGCGGCGAGCGGCGCTACCTTGAGCGTGCGCTGCTGTTGGCCGAGGGCATGACCCAGCGCCAGGCAGCCAAGGCGGACGGGCTGGTATGGGAGCACTATGACAGCGAGTGGAACATCGACTGGGCCTACAACCTGGACGATCCCAAGCATCTGTTCCGGCCCTGGGGTTTCCAGCCGGGCCACCAGACCGAATGGGCGAAACTGCTGTTGATCCTTGACCGCCATGTGCAGGCGGACTGGCTGGTTCCGACGGCACGCAGGCTGTTCGACGTCGCCGTGGCACGCAGCTGGGACACCCAGCGCGGCGGCCTCTATTACGGTTTCGCGCCCGATGGCACGGTGTGCGACGACGACAAGTATTTCTGGGTGCAGGCCGAGTCGCTGGCTACCGCGGCAGTGCTGGCACAGCGTACCGGCGATGCCGTCTACTGGGACTGGTATGACCGTTTGTGGGCCTACGCCTGGGCGCACTTCGTCGACCACCAGCATGGCGCCTGGTTCCGCATCCTGGACGCGGAAAACCGCAAGTACAGCAACGAGAAGAGCCCGGCGGGCAAGGTTGATTACCACACCATGGGTGCGTGCTACGAAGTGCTCAACGTGGTGCGCGCACCCCACGCCTGATCCCACCCCGTGCACCCGGGCTGCAACCGATGTTCTCCAGTGTTCGTGAGCTGCACGCAGGAATGACGCCCGCCCACGCAGGGCGGGACCCTGCGGCAGCCGTCCACGCGAAGGGGTACCTGATGAGACTGCAACGCGCGCTTCCGTTGTTCCTGCTGTGCACGCTGGCCCTGTTGCTCAGCGTGCCCGCCCTGGCCGGGACACTGGATGCACGCTGGGAATTCCGCCTGCTGCCCGGTGGTACGCAGGCCGCAGCGCATCCCGAAGCGGCCGCATGGCGCCCAGCGCAGGTGCCCGGAAGCGTGCATACCGATCTGCTGGCGCAGGGGCTGATCCCGGATCCGTACGTCGGCGCGCCCGAGGCGCAACTGCAGTGGATCGGCCTGGCCGACTGGGAGTATCGGGCCTCGTTCGACGTCCCTGCCGCGTCCCTCGCCAGGCCGCACGCCGAGCTGGTGTTCGAAGGCCTCGACACCTTCGCCGAGGTGGAACTCAACGGAGCGCCCCTGCTGCGCGCCGACAACGCGCATCGCACATGGAGGGCGCGTGTGGAAGGGCGACTGCAGGCGCAGGGCAACACGCTGCGCATTGTTTTCCGTTCGCCCATCACCACGTTGTTGCCGAAGGTGCAGGCGATGCCACACCGGATCGCGGGCAACTATCCCTCGCCTTATGGCGATGAGCCACGCGATGCGATGGTGGGCAACTTCGTACGCAAGCCCGCCTACCATTTCGGCTGGGACTGGGGGCCGCGCTACGTCACCTCGGGCGTGTGGCGCCCCGTGCACCTGCATACCTGGGGGTCGCAGCGGGTGACCGATCTGGCCGTACGCACCGATGCGCTGGATGCGCGGCAGGCAGCGCTGACCGCGCTGGTCGAGGTTGAACACGCGGGCACGGCCGCCGATGTCCGGCTGCAGCTGGACGTCTTGGACCCGGAAGGACTAACCCGCGTCCGCCTGTCCCGCACTGAAACCCTGCAACCTGGGCGGCAGACGCTTGAGGTGCCGATCCGTATCGAACAGCCGCGGCGCTGGTGGCCAACTGGCCAGGGTGCCCAGGACCGCTACACCGTACGCGTCGTGCTCGGTGATCGTGACGAGGCCGCACGGCGTGCGGAGCGGCGCATCGGCCTGCGCACTGTGGAACTGCGACGCGCGCTGGACGACGATGGCGGGCAGGGATTTGCGTTCGTGGTCAACGGACGCGAGATATTCGCCAAGGGCGCGAACGTCATTCCGTTCGATGCGTTTCCGGCCCGGGTGTCGCCGCAGCGGCTGCGTACGATCCTGACCGCCGCGCGCGACGCCAACATGAACATGCTGCGCAACTGGGGAGGCGGGTATTACGAGGATGAGGCTTTCTTCGAGCTGACCGACGCATTGGGGCTGCTGGTGTGGCAGGACTTCATGTTCGGTGGCGGCATGCAGCCCGGCTTCGATCCGGCGTTCCGCCGCAGCGTGGTGGCCGAGGCCCGCGACAACGTCCGGCGCCTGCGCCATCACCCGAGCATCGTGTTGTGGTGTGGCAACAACGAAGAAGAAACCGCATGGAAAGACTGGGGACACGGGCGTGACCTGCGGCAGGCCGATCCGGCGTTCGCCGACAAGGTCTGGCAGGGCTACGTCGATCTGTTCGGCCACGACCTGCGGGAGGTCGTGGCGCAGGAGGCGCTGGGTGTCCCGTACTGGTCCAGTTCTCCATCCAACGACCTGGATACCCGGGCCAATGACTCCACGCGGGGTGACAAGCATTACTGGCAGGTCTGGGGCAATCCGGCGCTGCCGGTGACTGCCTACCTGCGCGAGACGCCGCGCTTCATGTCCGAATATGGCCTGCAGTCCTGGCCGTCGCAGGCGATGGTGGATCGCATCGCGACCCGCGAGGAGCAGCGCATCGACGGGCCGGTGATCCAGGCACACCAGAAATTCATGGCGGGGCAGGGCAATGAGCGCCTGCTGCACTATATCCGCATGGGCTACGGGGAGCCGGTGGATTTCCCGTCCTTCCTGTACCTGTCGCAGGTGATGCAGGCGGAGGGCATCCAGCTGGCCGCCCTGCATCACCGCGCCTCGCGGCCCTATACGATGGGCTCGCTGTACTGGCAGCTCAACGATGTATGGACCGGAGCCTCATGGTCCGGGTTGGACCATGCCGGCCACTGGAAGGGCCTGCATTTCCAGGCGCGCCGCTTCTTCGCCGACCTTGCGGTGGCGGCGCTGCGCGATGACGGCATGACCCGCGTCAGCCTGCTCAACGACACCCCGCAGCCACAGCCGGTCGACTGGCGCCTTCGGGTGATGGATATGCAGGGCAAGGTACTGCGCGAGCAGGAACAGGCGGTGCTGCTGGCGGCCGGATCGGCGACCGAGGTGGGCCGCTTCAGCGATGCACGGCTGCTGGGCGATGCGGATCCCGCGCGCACGGTGATGGTGGTTGAGATGCTGCAGTCGGGTGCGGTGCGGTCACGGCAGGTCGTGGGTTTCGTCGACGCCCGCGAGCAGCACCTGCAGGCAGGCCAGCTGCAGGCCCAGCTGGAAGAAACCGCCGGCGCGATCCATGTCGTGCTGCAGGCGCACGGCCTGGTGCGCGCGGCATGGATCGATTTCGGCGACCTCGATGCGCAGGTCGAGGACAACCTGCTGGACCTGCTGCCGGGTGAGCGGCGCGTGCTGCGCGTGACCAGTCCCCTCGATGCCAGCCAGCTGCGTGCGGCCCTTCGCGTGCAGACCCTCGGCGACGCCCGGTAGTGACGATGCTCTGACAACCGCTGGTCGTCAGTCGACGCATCCCCGGTAGTGACGACCGCTGGTCGTCACCTCACCACCGCGGTCCTTCAGAGCACGATCTGCTGGAAATTCTCGACCCGGTCATGGCCATGGGTGGCTTCACCGCTGCGCGGCAACGGGTAGTCCGCGAGCCGGTCCAGCAGGCGGGTCTGCAGGCCCGCCTCACGGGCGGCATCCAGCTCTTCCACCACATCGGACAGGAACAGGACCACGTTGGCGGGCACGCCGATGGAGGCGACGATGCGGCGATAGCTGTCCGCCTCGCGCTTGCCGCCGATCTCGGTATCAAACCAGCCCGATACCAGCGGCGTCAGGTCGCCGCCTTCACTGAAACCGAAGAACAGCTTCTGCGAGGGTACCGAGCCGGAGGAGTACACGTACAGCGGCAGTCCTGCAGCGTGCCAGCCCTTCAATACTGCAGCCACCTCCGGATAGAGATGCGCCTTGAAGTCGCCATTGCGATAGCCGGTTTCCCAGATCATGCCCTGCAGCGCTTTCAGTGCCGTGTGTTTGCGGTCCTGGTCGATCCAACCCTGCAGGGTCTCGGCAATCAGGCTGTCCTGGCAGGCACCCCCGATTTCAACGGCGACGGCGTCCAGCCAGCGCCGCACCTGCGGTTGCTGACCATGCTCGACGACGAAGCCGGGCAGGGCCTTGCGCGCATAGGGGAACAGCACGTTCTTCACGAACGAAATGCTGCTGGTGGTGCCTTCGATGTCGGTCAGGATGACGCGGGGCTGCATGGATCAGGATCCCTGGGTAGGTACGTAGCGCGGGAATTTCCGTGCGATGTCGGTGCCGGTGAAATGACCGACCCAGCCGTCGGCTTCGGTGAAGAAACGAATGGCCACGAAGCTCGGGGCATCGCCCATGTCGAACCAGTGATGGACACTGTCCGGCACCGCGATCAGATCGTCCTTCACGCACTCGATCTCGTAGACCTTGTCGGCAACGTGCAGCGTGAACAATCCTGAGCCGGCGACGAAGAAGCGGACCTCGTCTTCCTTGTGGAAATGCTCGTCCAGGAATTTCCTGCGCAGCTCCTCGCGATTGGGGTTGTCCGGTGCGATCGATGCCACGTCCACGCTCTTGAACCCGCGCTCGGCAACAAGACGGTCGATGTCGCTGCGGTAGGCTGCGAATACTTCTTCCTGGCTGGCACCGGGGGAAACCGGCTGGCTGGCCTGCCAGCGCTCGAAGGTGACGCCGATCTTCTTCAGCTCGGCGGCGATCAGGGCACCATCCTGCGTGTCCAGCAGGGGCGCGTCCGGGGCATTGTCGTTGTAGATGCGCAGTCGGCTCATGGCGGCAGCTTGAACGTCGGGGGGACGGGTAGGGTAGCAGCGTAGCGCTGCCGGTGGCGGGTGCCGCGCGGCAGATGCATCACCGCGGGTGTGCAGCGGGAGCGCTTCGGCATGTTCGGCCAAGGCCCACGGGTGCCGTAGTCGCATCGGCCGACTGATCGGCGCGGTGAGCGCCGGCTCAACCGCGCAGGCGGCGTAGCTCCAGATCACAGTGCAGCAGGAATTCGAAGGCTTCCAGGTGGCGTCGCGCTTCCGGCATGTCGCGGCCCCAGGCATACAGCCCGTGGCCCTCGATGAGGTAGCCCCACAGTGGCTGGGTATCGAGCAGGGCGTCAACCTGGGCGGCCAGCACGTCCATGTCCTGCGTGTTGGCGAACACCGGCACCTGGATGGCCATTTCATGCGTGCTGTTGCCGGCGAAGGCCTTCAGCAGCTCATAGCCTTCCAGGTGGATGTGGCCCTGCGCGGCATAAAGCCGCGACGCAATGGTCTGCACCGGCGAGTGGGTGTGCAGCACGCAGCCCACCTGCGGAAAACGCCGGTACAGCTGGGTGTGCAGCAGGGTCTCGGCGGAGGGTCGCAGCGGGCGGCCAACGGCCTTGCCGTCGAAGTCGACCACCATGATGTCGTCCTCGATCAGCCTGCCCTTGTCCTTGCCCGAGACCGTGATCGCCGCGTGGCAGTCGTCCAGGCGGTGCGAGAAGTTGCTGCTGGTGGCAGGCGTCCAGCCCGCCTGTGCCAGCTCGCGGACGTTGTCGATCAGCACCTGCGCCAGCTCGCTCAGCCGCTGGGTGTCATAAGGAATAATGGGCGCGTTCATGCGCCCATTCTAACCGCTCGGGAGGGCGCCGGATCGCGCCGGGAAGCGTGCCGTCGCCCCCCGCCGGCACGCTGCGGACGTCGGCAGCGCGCCCGCGCAGGTCCACATGTCGTTGCGCGGTGCCGGTGCGGCCTAGCCGCGCAGGCGGCTGTTGCGGAAGCCGTAGCCGAAGTAGATGGCGAACCCGATCGCCGTCCACACGCCCATCAGCATCCAGTTGTGGAAGGTCATCGCCGACAGCAGGGCCAGGCAGCTCAGCACGCCCAGGCTGCACACCAGCCATGCACCGCGGATACGGAACGGGCGCGGCAGGTCAGGCTGCGTGCGGCGCAGCACCAGCACCCCGGCGCAGACCGCTGCGAAGGCGATCAGGGTACCCATTGACGTCAGCTCACCCAGCACGTCAAGCGGGAACAGGGCAGCCAGCAGTGCGATGCCGACACCGGTGATGACCGTATTGATGTGGGGCGTGCGGTAGGTCGGATGGATGCGCGTGAACACCGGCGGCAGCAGGCCGTCGCGGCCCATGATCATGAAGATGCGCGGCTGCCCGATGATCATCACCAGCACCACCGACGACAGGCCGACCAGTGCACCGATCTCCACGACCACGCGCAACCAGCCCAGCGTCGGATGCGCCGCGACCGCTGTGACCACCGGCTCGTCGGTGCCCAGCAGGGTGTAGGGCACCAGGCCGGTCATGACCGCGGCCATGGCGATGTAGAGCACGGTGCAGATCACCAGCGAGAGCATCATGCCGATCGGCATGTCCCGCTGTGGGCGATGGGACTCCTGGGCCGCGACCGAGACGGCCTCGAAGCCGATGTAGGCGAAGAACACCATGGCCGCGCCGCGCAGCACGCCCTCCATGCCGAACTGCCCGGGACCCGTGTTTTCCGGGATGAAGGGACGCCAGTTGGCCGGGTCGACGTACTTCCAGCCCACCGCGATCACCAGCACGATCAGGCCGGTCTTCAGCAGCACCATGGCCATGTTCATCGCCGAGGACTTGCGTATGCCGTGATAGCACACCCAGGTCAGCGCCAGCACCAGCAGGGCGGCCGGGACGTTGGCAATGGCACCGGTGGGGCGCAGCTGGCCGTCCAGCGGGGCGCTGACCAGGGCGGCCGGCAGGTGGATGTCGAAGTGGCTGAGCAGGCTGAGGAAGTAACCGGTCCAGCTCACCGCGACGGCGGACGCGGAGACCCCGTACTCCAGCACCAGCATCCAGCCGATGAACCACGCGGCAAGCTCGCCGAACGTAGCGTAGGTGTAGGTATAGGCGCTGCCGGAGACCGGCACCATGGAGGCGAACTCAGCGTAGGCCAGGGCGCAGAAGCCGCAGCAGATCGCCGCGAGCACGAAGGACAGCATGATCGCCGGGCCGGCATGGTTGGCGGCGGCCTGTCCGGTGATGACGAAGATGCCGCCGCCGATCACCGCACCGATGCCCAGCGCGGTCAGGCCCCAGGGCCCCAACGTACGCGTCAGGCTGAGTCCGTTGGCGTCTTCGTGGGCGGCGTGCGGATGTTTGGTGGCCCACAGTTGCTTGAACATGGTGTCTGGGTCTTCAGGTACGGGCGGGCACGGAGGCCGGCAAAGTGGGCGGCGCGATGACGAAGGGGCCGGCATGGATGGCCGGCCCCTCGGGGATCATGACGACTTGGCGAGCTTGCTGTTGCGCATGCCGTAGCCGAAGTAGATCAGCAGGCCGAGCACGGTCCAGCCCACGAACAGATGCCAGTGCACCACGAACGCCTGCCAGAACAGGAACAGGCACATGGCCGCTCCCAGCGGGCAGATCACCCACACCAGCGGCACGCGGAACGGACGGTCCAGCTCGGGGCGGGTATAGCGCAGCACAAGAACGCCGATGCAGACGGTGGCAAAGGCCAGCAGGGTGCCCATGGACACCAGCTCGCCCAGGACGTTCAACGGCACCAGGCCCGCCAGCGCGGCTGCCAGTACACCGACCACGATGGTGGCCCAGTAGGGAGTGTTGAAACGCTTGTGGATCCGGCCGAAGAATTTCGGCAGCAGGCCATCGCGGGAAATCGTATAGGCGATGCGGGTCTGGCCCATCATCATCACCAGTACCACCGAAGACAGACCCGCGATCGCGCCGATTTCAACCGCCGTCTTGAGCCACGACAGGCTTGCATAAGGTTCCAGTGCGGTAGCCACCGGCTTGTCGGTGCCCAGCAGGTGATACGGCATCATCCCGGTCAGGACCGCGCAGACAATGATGTAGACCAGGGTGCAGACCGCGAGCGAACCCAACAGGCCAATGGGCATGTTGCGCTGGGGGTCCTTGGTTTCGCCAGCGGCGGTGGAGACCGCATCGAAACCGATGTAGGCGAAGAACACGATGGTGGCTGCGCGGAACACGCCACTCCAGCCGAACTCACCCGACACACCGGTATTTTCCGGAATGAAGGGCGTCCAGTTGGCCGCATCGATATGCGTCGCGCCGAAGCCGATGAACAGGCAGATGACCGTGACCTTGATCGCGACGATGATCGCGTTGACGAACGCCGACTGGGTGATGCCCACGTAGAGCAGGCCTGAGACGGCGGCAATTATCAGCACGGCCGGCAGGTTGAAGAGCTTGCCGGAGGAGATGAACTCCTGGCCTGTCCAGGCGATCGGTGCCGCGCTCAGGGCATCCGGGAAGGGCATGTCGAGCGTGGTGGTGATGAAGCTGATGAGGTAGGCGGACCAGCCGACCGCAACCGAGGCCGAGGCGAACAGGTACTCGAGCACCAGGCACCAGCCGATGAACCAGGCCATGCCTTCGCCCAGCGTTGCATAGGAATAGGAGTACGCACTGCCCGACACGGGCATCATCGCGGCGAACTCGGCGTAGCAGAGTCCTGCCAGCGCGCAGGCCAGTCCAGCCAGCACGAAGGACAGCATGATCGCGGGCCCGGCATGGTTGGCGGCCGCTTGACCGGTCAGCACGAAAATGCCCGCGCCGATGACCGCACCGATGCCCAGCAGGATCAGGTGTTTTGCCGTGAGCGTCCGTTTCAGGGTGGCTTCGCCGTCCAGGCTGCCTTCGATGGGTTCGCCAGCGTCAACATGTCCGGCTGGCTCAACCGGTTTGACCCTCAACAGAGCTTTCAGCATGCGGTACTTCCCTAGGGTGGTCATGGATGGCCGACGATGCATCGCCGCCGACGCGTCATAATGGGTGAAGGCCATGCGAATGGCCCGCTGTACCTTAGCCAAAGCTGAAGGTGATACACAAGGTGCATGTGCAACATTTGATGGCGATAATGGCCGACTGCTCTGCTGGACGCGTATCGGACATGGCTGACTTCACGGTATCCCTTGCGCCTGTTGACGAACCGCTGCGTGGATTGTTGCGCGCGCATGCCCGGGGCACGCCTTGTCAGAGCGCGCTTGCTGACGAATTCAGCAAAATTCTGGGCGCATCGGAAGATCCGTTCCGCCGCGAGCGCCTTGCGGGCCATTTCACTGCCAGCGCCTGGCTGGTCAGTGCCGATGGCGAGCGCGTGCTGCTGACGCATCACCGGAAACTGGGGCGCTGGCTGCAGCTGGGCGGGCACGCCGATGGTGATCGCGACCTTGCCCGCGTGGCGATGACTGAGGCCTGCGAAGAATCCGGACTCGAAGGACTGCGGCTGGAGGATCCGGGCATCTTCGACCTGGACCGGCACTGGATTCCGGAGCGCGAGGACGTCCCCGGTCACTGGCACTACGACGTGCGTTTCGTGATCCGGGCGGGCGCCTCGGAGACCTTCAGGGTCAGCGAAGAATCGCTGGCCCTGGCTTGGCGGGATATTGCGGAAATCGCCGGCGACCCCGCCGCCGATGCCTCACTGCGCCGCATGGCGCACCGCTGGCAAAAAGGGGACGGAGGGAATTAATTCCATTTAATTCCCTCCGTCCCCTTTTTTCAGCTGTAGAGCACGCGGACGCGCAGGGTGCCGGGGATGCCGGCCAGTTCTTCGCGCACGGCGGTGGCCTGCGCTTCGCTGGCGGTGATGTCGATCACCACGTAGCCGACCTTGGCGTCGGTGCGCAGGAACTGGCCGTCGATGTTGACGTTGTGCCGCGAGAAGATCTCGTTGACCTTGGACAGCACGCCCGGCACGTTGCGGTGGATGTGCAGCAGGCGCAGGCTGCCGTCGTGCTCGGGCAGGGTGACTTCCGGGAAGTTCACCGCCGACAGGGTGCTGCCGTTGTCGCTGTAGCGCACCAGCTTGGCGGCGACTTCGATGCCGATGTTGTCCTGGGCTTCCAGCGTGCTGCCGCCGACATGCGGGGTCAGGATGACATTGTCATGGGCGGTCAGCGGGCTTTCGAAGCGATCGCCGTTGCCCTTGGGCTCGACCGGGAACACGTCCAGCGCTGCGCCACCGACATGCCCGGATCGCAATGCAGCGTCGAGCGCGTCAATGTCGACCACGGTGCCGCGCGCTGCGTTGATGACATGCGCACCGCGGCGCAGCTTCGCCAGCTCGGGCGCGCCGATCATCCACTGCGTGGCGGGCGTCTCCGGCACGTGCAGGGTGATGATGTCCGAGCGTTGCAGCAGGTCGTCCAGGCTGGCCGCAGCACGCGCGTTGCCCAGCGCCAGCTTGGTTTCAACGTCATGGAAGATCACCTGCAGGCCCAGTGATTCGGCCAGCACGCCGACCTGGGTGCCGATATGGCCGTAGCCGATGATGCCCAGTGTCTTGCCGCGCACCTCGTGGCTGCCGGTAGCGGACTTGGACCAGCCACCCCGGTGGCACTCGGCGTTCTTCTGCGGAATTCCACGGGTCAGCATGATCGCCTCGGCGATGACCAGCTCGGCCACGCTGCGGGTGTTGGAATAGGGTGCGTTGAATACCGGAATGCCAGCCAGCTCCGCCGCGTCCAGGTCCACCTGGTTGGTCCCGATACAGAAGGCGCCGATCGCGATCACGCGCTTGGCCTCGGCAAGGACCTCGGCGGAAAGCTGGCTGCGTGAGCGTATGCCGACGATGTGGGCTTCGGCGATGCGGGCTTTCAGTTCCTCTTCGGGCAGCGCCTTGGAATGCACCTCGATCTGGCTGTAACCGGCCGCGGTGAACACATCCACGGCGGTCTGGCTGACCCCCTCCAGCAACAGCACGCGGATATCCTGCTTCGGGTAGGAGGTCTTCTTCGGCGACATGGGACGGCACGGCCAGTAGGACAAGGGCT
>ENA-UOXB01000768-UOXB01000768.1-bioreactor-metagenome-genome-assembly--contig:-NODE-768-length-17765-cov-8.203840_pt1 | contig 17765 bp, 15 predicted proteins | sample MGYA00238158_ERZ761615 | MGnify/ENA primary metagenome ERZ761615 (study PRJEB28904, sample SAMN06267902) | bioreactor metagenome | isolation source: Joint BioEnergy Institute, California, USA | place... | reverse complement strand
CGATTCGCGCGATTCGTCGGATCGCTTCTGAGCGCAACTTTGCGCTGTGCATTGCCCATCGCTCCAAGCCGGCTTATGTAGCGATGCTGGGTAGCAAGCTGCCAGTGATCGGTATCCACCATGCTTTTGGCGATTACCAGCGCAAGTCGCGCCAGCTGTTCGCCAACTTGTTCCGTAAACGTCTTTACCTGTTTGGAGTATCGGATGCGGTGCGTGATGATTTGCGCGCGTGCCTGCCGGGCTGGCCGCAGCAGCGTATCCAGACGCTCTACAATCGCATCGATTTGGATGCCGTGCAGTCTGAGCAGTTGTCACGCTCAGCCGCTCGCCGGGCGCTTGGTTTGCCGGGTCAGGCTTGGGTGATCGGTAATGTGGGAAGGTTGCATCCTGACAAGGATCAGGAGACGCTCATCCGCGCCTTTGCCGACGCATTGCCTACTTTGCCGGTGAATAGCCTGCTGGTGATAGTCGGAGAAGGTCGCTTAGAAGCTAGGCTCAAGGCGCTGGTCGGCGAGCTGGGCATCGGCGAGCAGGTTCGCTTTCTGGGGCAAGTGCCGCAAGCGCGGCGTTACTTCAAAGCCTTTGACATGTTCGCACTCAGCTCCGATCACGAACCCTTCGGAATGGTGCTGCTGGAAGCCATGGCCGCAGGGCTACCGGTTGTCTGCAGCGACTGTGGCGGTGGGCGCGAGGTCGTCGGTGAAAAGGGGCAACTGTTCACCTTTGGCGATTGGCATGCGCTTTCTGCCAGCCTTCAAAGCGTCGCTTCGGCTCAGCAGAGAGAGCTGGAGCAGCTTCGTGAAGACATGCGCGGCTGGCTGGAAAGTCGCTTCGTCGACTCCGCAGTCGCGCCGCGATTCTTCGCTACCTTGTCCGGCTGGCAGGCTTGCCGTCTGTGAGTGCCAACGATCGCCCAGCTGCTCCGTTGGTTAGCGTTATCGTGCCCTGCTTCAACTACGCCAGTTACGTGGGGGATGCGCTGCGCAGCATTCTTGAACAGGATTATTCCGCCATCGAGCTCATTGTGATCGACGATGGCTCTACCGATGACAGTGCATTGCGTATCGAGGAGGCGCTGAGTGGTTGGCGAAGTTATCCGGCGGTACAGCGAGTGGAGTTCATTCGCCAGTCCAATCAGGGGGTAAGTGCTGCGCTGAATCGGGGGTTGGATCTGGCGCACGGCGAGTTCGTGGCCACCTTCGATGCGGACGACGTCATGGTGCCAGGGCGCATTGCACTACAGGCCGACTACCTGGTTGCACATCCTGAGGTGGGGTGCCTGGGCGGGCGCGCAGTGCGAATTGACCAGAACGGTGCGGTGTTGCCAAAGAAAACCAAGGCGCGAGAGGTACGGTGCTACGATTTCGCCCAGGCACTGGCCCAGGCGCTGGTGGTGGGTGGCAATCTGGTCATGTACCGACGTGAAGCCATGCTCGCGGCGGGCAAGTACGATCCGCAGCTACGTGTGCAGGATTTTCAGATGACCCTGAAAATTGCCCATGCCGGTTACCATGTTCATGTAATACCGGATGCCGTGACCCTGTATCGAAAGCACGAGGGTGGTCTATCGCGCAATTACCTTGCCGAGTATCGCTACGGCATGCAGTTGCTGGATCTTTACCGAAATCATCCGGCTTACGAGTCTGGGAAGGCACGCTTGCTGACCAAGATACTTGGCCCGGCGGTAACCCAGGACAAACGGTTCGCATGGAGCCTTTTTGCACAGATCCCGTTGCGGCAATGGGATCGCCAGTTGTTCAAGCGTTTCCGGCACTTGTTGTTGAAGCGGCGCGCCGAGCTACCCTGTTGAATTGTGCGCGATGCCGGGCCGCGTGCCTGGCAATGGATTAATCGAGCCTCCGGTCATGTGCCGCGCTAGCGGCAACTGGGAGCCTGTGGATGAGTGAGCATGGAACAAGTGCCTGAGGGCGATACGCCGGCTGTTGGCAAGCGTAAATATCTGATTCTGGATGGGATAGGCGGTGTGCCGTTGGGGCGTGAGCTTTTCGAGGCCTTTCTCGAAGCGGGTGTGCCAGCCGTGCATTGGGATGCCTTGCGGCAGAAGCCACGGCGCTGGTACGGAGTAGCGTCGGCGCTGTACAAAGCGAGCAACAAGGCAGGTGAGCGGAACGGTTTTTCGCATCTGCCCCGGCTGCCGCTGGAGCCGCTTCGCAAGTTGCTGAAGGACGAGGCGCCGACACACGTGTTGGTGGTCGGTTTTCTCTACAAGCATTACGACATCGATCAGGTGGCAGGCATGGTGCGCGCCCTCGGCGCCCGCTTCATGCTGTACGACACCGATAGTTGCAATCTCTACTCGAAGCGCCGGGAGTTCTTGTACTTCATCGGGCAGGAACTGCCGCGTTACGACTTGCTGTTCTCCTTTTCCGAAGTGACCACGCGGTTCTTTCGTGAAACCTTGGGGCTCGATGCGCAGTATTTGCCGTTTGGCGCCGTGGTCTTGCCACAGCAGCACCGTGACCCTGAACGCGACGTTCTGTTCGTTGGCAGTGCCGATCTACGCAGGGTTTTTCTGCTGGAGAATATCCGTGAGCATCTGACCGTTCGCGGAAATCGCTGGCGCCGTAACCATGCCTTGATGTCTCCAGAACTGCAGCGACGGGTCGATGATCGCGCGGTTTGGGGGGATGAGCTGCGCGAGCTGCTGCAGACCTCTCGGATCGTGCTCAACATTACCCGCTCGGATTTTCATGGCGCTGAAACTGGCGTCAATCTAAGGATTTTTGAAGCGATATCAGCCGGCTGTTTTCTGCTGACCGACTACTGCGAGGAAATAGCTTCCTTGTTCACACCTGGTGAAGAGATCGAGGTATTTCGCTCGAGGGCCGAGCTCAAGGACAAGGTCCGTTATTATCTGGCCAACCCTGCAGAATGTGAACGTATTGCGGGCAACGGCCGGGCACGCTTCCTCGAGCAGCACACCTGGGCGAACCGCGTTGCGCGTATTTTGGCCTGTGCCTAGCAACACCTTGATCCGCGGATTTCGAGATATCTCATGACTGACTCTTCTGCAGCGTCGCCTGTGTGGTTTGACGTAGTAATACTCAGCTTCGCCAAAGACGCGGCCTTGCGACAGGTCACCGAGCATTGCCTCGATTCGCTGGTGGCATCCGAAGACCCGGAGCGGATTCGCCTACGTATCTGGGTGCTCGAGTCCAATGCTCAGGCACCGGCTTATACACAGCCGGGGGTTGCAACGCTCTATCCCGAGGCGCCCTTCAACTACCACGCCTACATGAATATCGGCATTCGCGAGGGGCAGGCGCCCTTCGTGGCCATCTGCAACAACGATCTGTCTTTCCATCCCGGCTGGGCTTCGGAGCTGCTGCGCGTGTTCGAGCAGGATCCGAGCGTCAGCAGTGCCAGCCCGGCCTGCTCCCTGCACCATCCGCGTAATGGCTTCGCGCTCAACAGCGGCGTCTACCCAGGCTATGGGGTGCTGAAGGAAATTTCCGGATGGTGCCTGGTCTTTCGCCGCTCCATCCTGGAGGTGATCGGCGCTCTGGATGAGCGGTTCTTCTTCTGGTACGCGGACAACGACTATGCGCTGACGCTTCAGTCCAAGGGATTGCGGCATGTGCTGGTCACCTCTTCGGTCGTCGATCATCTCGACAGCCGCACGCTGCGTACACACACCTCGGCTCGGCAGTGGTTGATGACCAAGCGCGCCAAGTACACCTTCGAAGAAAAATGGCTTGGTCGCAGCAAGGGCTACCTGATGCGCAAGAAACTCAAGCTGTACCTCAAGTTTCCACTCTATTACCTGGGGCTGAAGAAAGTTAAATGAACGAGCGTTTTTCGCGGTGCCGGAGTTGATCTCCGTCATCATCTGCAGTGCCCAGCCCGCGCGGTTACAGGCAGCGACCCGCAATATCGAAGCCACGATCGGTGTCGAATACGAGCTGATTGCCGTGGACAACAGCGTCGAGGGCCGAGGCATCTGCGCGGTCTACAATGAGGGTGCCTCCAGGGCGCGCTACCCGTTCCTGTGCTTCGTGCATGAGGATGTGGAGTTCTTGAGTCAGGATTGGGGCGTGCGGGCGCTCGCTCATTTTTCGCACGACGAGGGCCTTGCCCTGATTGGCCTGGCGGGGAGTCGCTACAAGGCGGCAACACCTTCTGGCTGGCACAGCGGTGATGACGACGATCTGTGCATCAACGTGCTGCACGGTGCATCGAGAGCAAGTGCCAACGCGGCTTTCGCCAAACCAGCCGACAGCGGTTCGGCGACCTGTGTACCGGTCGTGGCGCTGGATGGTGTCTGGTTGTTCGCGCGTCGTACGGCGTGGGCCGAAACGCGCTTCGATGAGCGCTTGGGCGGCTTTCATTTTTATGACGTCGATTTCAGCCTGCGTGTTGCCCGGCGGGGCAAGATCGCCGTCGTCTTCGATATCGAACTATTGCACTTTTCCCTGGGCAGCTTTGCTGAGGCGTGGGCCAGGCAGGCGCTCGCCTATGCCGCTGCGCCACCGGTAGCACTGCCGTTTTCTTGCGCCACACCCTCGAACCCAGGCCTGCTGCGCCGCAAGGAGGCGGCGGCAGTGCGTTACTGGCTGCGCCTGTTGAGGCGAGCGCAACTGCCATGGGCGTTGCGGATTCGCTGGCTCCGGGCTGTCGGTATTCAGCGCTACCCCGCCCAGTGGCGCGTGGCGCTCAAGTTTCTGCTGCGTTGATGATTTCAGCGTAGCGGAAGCAGGACGCCCCCAGGATGTAGTCGGCGAGCTGGTGCGTGTCGATGGGGGCATCCGCGAGTTGCGCCAGTTCGTCGGCATTGGAAAAGCTGGGTATGCCGTCGGCTATCAGGTTCAGGCTGCTCGCTTGGTACAGGGCACAAGGTACGCCGAACAGCGTTGCTTCAAACAGGCTGGTGGTATTGAACCCGACTGCCAGGTCATAACCTCCGGCACGTAGCGCGTGTGCAAGGGTTGGGCTGTCGTCGAGCGAGGCGCTTGATGGCAAGGCAGCCATCAGTGCCGCGTCTTTGGCGAGCAGCGGGTGCAGGCGCACCGTCAGCCGATAGCGCGCGGGCAAAGAGGCCAGTAGATGGAGCAGTTGGATGCTGTCGCCCACATAGCGTTTGCCCGGCAGCACGCAAAGCAGGTGTTTGTGCGCGCTGGGCGATGGCCGCGACCCAGGCTGAGGCGCGGGTGGGTCGATGTAGCCGGCGATCTGTATCCGGTAATCGGGCGTGCGGCCGATTTCACGGTGGAATGCAGCAATTTCGGCGCGGCAGAACTCGCTCCAGACCAGCAAGGTGCTGGCCGTGACGTTTTCATAGTTGATGATGTCGATCGGTTGCTCGCCGCGATAACGATGATAAAGCCCGTGCTGCAGCGAGTAGGTCGGCAGGCCGTGATGCCGGCAGGCGGCGACCAGAAAGCACTCGGGAATGTTGGCGCTGTTGAAACTGACCAGTGAAGTCAGCTGCTGGGGGATCTGCAGCCTGTCGATGGCTCTGAAGTGCTTGATGGTATGGCACAGCGCGCTGAATACGTAGAACTGCAGCAGCAGGGGCAGCGAACAGCGCCGTGTTATCCTCCAGGCCGCGTACATGGCGCGCCAGTCCAGCGATTTGCTGGCGTCCTCCTTGAGGGCAGGCATGTAACTGATGTTCCGAGGCTGCTTTTCGCTGAGCCGGTTACCGATGCTCAGGGCCAGCTTGGTCTGGTCGTCGCGATCGCAGTGCCAGATGTAGGCGTCACCCTTGAGCTGATCATGGTGGCGGTAACGCGGGGTCAGGCGGATCAGCTTGAATGCGCTGCGGATCTTTTTGCGGGTCGAGCGCTTGTCGAACAGCAGGTGCGCCAACACGGCTGCCGTTGGGTTGCAGAGGTTGTAGCCGCGGTAGGTGGCGAACCTGAGCTTTTCTTTTGTCTGGGCGTAGAGGCTATACATGAACCGGTCCATGGGGCAGCGGCATGCTGCACTGCAAGCACCTGATGCTCGCGGGGAGGCTTGAGGTGGGCAAGACCCTAGTCTTTCAAAATGAGCGCATCGGGCGCAAACAGATCCGGGCTTTATTGGCGCTTCTCGTCGACCTCGAGGATTTTGCACCCGGGCGTGCGGTTGCCAGGATAGGCCAGGGAGACGAGGCGTTGTTCGTCAAACGCTATCGACGCTCCATGAAGCCCTGGTGGAAGCGGATCCTGCGCCGGCCCTATCAGTCTCCGCTGCGCAATGAGGCGATGCTGCTCGCCAGGCTGCAAGCGCTTGGTTTTCCAGCGCCTGAGCCGCTGCTGTACACCGAGTCCCGGCATCCGCGGTTTCATCAAAGCCTGCTGCTCACGCGCTTCTTGCCAGGCGTGCCGCTGGCTACCCTGACGGGGGAGGCATTGCTGCGAGGTGCGCACCAGGCGCTGAGCCTGCTTGCCCAGTTGCATGCCCATGGGATCGCCCACGGCGACTGTAACCCATACAACTTTCTGGTGGCCGAGCAGGCTTATCTGCTGGATTTCGAGCGGGCGGACGATTTCAGCCGGGAAGCTGCCATCGACGACTTCAAGAAGATCATGCTGCGCCTGCGTGACCTGGGGCTGAGTGACGAGGTGCTCGAAGCGCTTGCCGCACGCTACGCTTCAGCGACCGATTCGCCTGTGCTCGATGCCAGGGCGGTACTGGCCGAGCTGCAGGGGTTGAGTGTGGTTCGCAAGCCAACGCGTTGGCGGCCACCCCAGCAGTTGCAAGGCTCACTCTGAGCAGCAAGCCGGCAGCCAGGTATTTTGCGGTGCGTGGCTCACCAGCTTTCAGGCGCATTTGGTTGCGTGGTGCCTGATGGTACAATCGCCGGCTTAATCCTAGAGCCAGCATCTTATGCCTGATTCAAGCGCCAAATCGCCTTCGATCTCCAGCTTCAAGTTGTACATGCGGCTGTTGAGCTACATGAGGCGTTACTGGTTCATGTTCGGCGTCAGCATGATCGGTTACATCATCTTCGCCTCGACTCAGCCGATGCTCGCCGGGCTGCTCAAGTACTTCGTCGACGGCCTTGCCGCCCCCGAAGCCGGCATGGTCGAGTTGCCGCTGCTGGGCAGCATGCAACTGCTCTATGGTGTGCCGCTGGCGTTGTTGCTGATCACCATCTGGCAAGGCATAGGCTCCTTTCTCGGCGGCTATTACCTTGCCCGGGTGTCGCTGGGGTTGGTGCAGGACTTGCGCATCGCGCTTTTCAACAACCTGTTGACACTGCCCAACCGCTATTTCGACAACCACTCCACGGGCTACCTGATTTCCCGCATCACCTACAACGTCGGGTCGGTTACCGGGGCGGCCACGGATGCCTTGAAGGTCATGGTGCGCGAAGGCCTGACGGTGGTTTTCCTGTTCGGCTATCTGCTGTGGATGAACTGGAAACTGACCATGGTGATGGTGGCGATCCTGCCGCTCATTGCCCTGATGGTTAAGAGCGCGAGCAAGAAATTCCGCAGCCAGAGCCGCAAGATCCAGAGCGCCATGGGCGAATTGACCCATGTGTCTTCCGAGACCATCCAGAACTACCGCGTGGTGCGCAGCTTCGGTGGCGAGCGCTACGAGCGTGAGCGCTTCTACGAGGCGAGCGAGGACAGCACCCGCAAGCAGCTGCGCATGACCCGTACCAGTGCGATCTACACACCCAGCCTGCAACTGGTGAACTACGCCGCCATGGCGTTCCTGATGTTCCTGGTGCTGTTCCTGCGCGGTGATGCCAGCGTGGGTGATCTGGTGGCCTACATCACTGCGGCAGGGCTTCTGCCCAAGCCGATTCGCCAGCTTTCGGAGGTCAGCTCGACCATCCAGAAAGGGCTTGCCGGCGCCGAGAGTATCTTCGAGCAGCTGGACGAAGTGACGGAGCCTGATAACGGCACGATCGAGAAAGAGCGGGTCAGTGGTGCGCTCGAGGTCAAGCACCTGAGTTTTGTTTACCCCGGGACCGAGAAAATCGTCCTGCAGGACATCAGCTTCACCGTCGAGCCGGGGCAGATGGTGGCCCTGGTCGGCCGTTCGGGCAGCGGCAAGTCGACCCTGGCCAACCTGATCCCGCGTTTTTATCAGCATGATCAGGGTCAGATTCTGCTCGATGGCACACCGATCGAAGACTATCGCGTCGAGAACCTGAGAAAACATATCGCGCTGGTCACCCAGCAGGTTTCGCTGTTCAACGACAGCGTCATGAACAACATCGCCTACGGCGACCTTCGTAACCTGCCGCGCGAGGCGGTCGAGCAGGCCGCCGAAGCCGCTTATGCCCGCGAATTCATCGATCTGCTGCCCCAGGGCTTCGAAACCCGGGTAGGCGAGAACGGCGTCATGCTGTCGGGCGGCCAGCGTCAGCGCCTGGCGATTGCCCGGGCATTGCTCAAGAGCGCGCCCGTGCTGATTCTGGATGAGGCGACCTCGGCCCTGGATACCGAGTCCGAGCGCTATATCCAGGCGGCGCTGGACAAGGTGATGGAGGGGCGCACGACGCTGGTCATCGCACATCGCCTGTCGACCATCGAGAAAGCCGATCTGATCCTGGTCATGGATAAGGGGCACATTGTCGAACGCGGTACTCACGAGTCGCTACTGGCGCAAAACGGTTACTACGCCCGATTGCACGCCATGGGGCTCGAGGATGAGCCGCAAGAGCAAGAGCAGTCCGAGTCCTGAGCTCGGCTTGGGCACTGAAGGAACAGCCCGTGGCGTTCCGAATGAGCGGATGCGCTCCGGCGAAGGTTTGCAGTACTTGATCATGGACGATTGTGGATTATGCGGGAGTTCTGATGGCCGAGGTTTTAACGCACGCTGATACCCATCTATCGGTGGTGCCGGCTGATTGTCGGATCGCATTGGTGCCTTCCATGGGGCTCGGTGATGGATGCATTTACCTGGTGCTGGCGGCCAACCTGGCGCGTGCGGGCTATCAGGTAACGGTGTTGAGCAACCACTTCGGGGCGCTCGACGACTGGTTGCCGCTGTTCGAGGCTCGACCGCTGCCGGCGCCTGCGGAAACCTTTGCGGTGCTCGACGACTTCGATCTGGTCATCTCCGACCTGGGCAGCATGTTGACTCGCCATGCCGAGGCTGCCGAGGTGCTGGCCAGGCGCTATGTTTTCGTGGGTACGCTGAAAGTCGATTCACGCTTCGTGCAGGAACCGGCGGCCGATAGCCTGGCGCGGCTGCCTGTGCAAAAGGCTCGCCTTCTCGCGCCCCTGGCTGCAGCCGCCGGGCCGTTGCGCTGCCTGCCGGATGACAGTGTCAGCATGGTCGAGCAGGCCGTCGCCTTTTGCCGCACCCGTTTGGGGCTGGCCGAGGCCCGCAGCGATATCGGGCTGCAGATGCCTTGCACACTCCAGCACCGCCGCCACGCAAAGCGGGTGATGCTGCACCCGCTTTCATACAACGTGAAAAAGAACTGGCCGGCGCACAAGTACCTGGCCTTGGCCAGGCGCCTGCGGGCAGCGGGGTATCAGCCGCAGTTCGTGCTGTCACCCAAGGAACGCTGTGACCATCTCGAGGTGTTCGCGTCCGAGTTCGAGGTTCCCGAGTTTGCAGATGCCAAGGCCTTGGCTGCCTACCTGTACGAGTCCGGTTATGTGATTGGTAACGACTCGGGGGTTGGCCATCTTGCCTCGGCGTTGGGTGTGCCGGTGCTGACCCTGTACCGCAAGCGACGCGATGGTTTTTGCTGGCGTCCCGGCTGGGGGGCCTGCCAGGTCGTGCGCCCGATCCTGTCGCTTAATTTCATGCGTGATCAATGGGCGATGTTCATGAGCGTCAATCGGGTGGCCAGGGGTTTCCAGGGTTTGATTCAAAAGGTCGGAGGGGACCAATAATGAGTGGGTCTACCGCGATCACCATCGTCATTCCGGCGTACAACTATGCCAAGACACTGGGGCGCACCGTTCGCTCAGTCGTGCCGCAGATGAATGATGACGACGAGTTGCTGATCATCGATGACGGCTCCAAGGATCACACGCCGCAAGTCATCGAGGCGCTGAAAGTCGAATTCCCCGGTCGCTTCACGGCGTTGCGCAAGGACAACGGTGGCCTGGCCTCGGTGCGCAATCTCGGTATTGAAATGGCCCGTCATGACTGGCTGATCTTTCTCGATGCGGATGATGAAATGGCGCCAGACAGCCTGGCCCTGATTCGGACGCATCTGGCGGCAAATGCCGAATCGCGAATGGTCATCGGGGGGCACTGGTCGGTCGATCAGGCGGGGCGACGTCGTCAGCACTCGCCCGACAAGCTGCCGCAGACGCCCATTCAGCGGGTAAAGAGCTATCTGCTCGACAAAACCCTGAGCATTTCCAACGGGGCCTGCGTGATGCACCGTTCGATCTTCCAGGCCGGCAACTATCCCGAGCGTTTTCGCAACGCCGAAGACATTCCGGTATTCGCGCAAACGCTTGCCGCTTACCCGGTTACGCTGCTGCCAGAACCCCTGGCAATGATCCACAAACACAGCGACAGCCTGCGTCATGATTTTGGCTCAAGCCTGGCGGGCGGGGTTGAACTGGTCGATGAGGTGTTCGGAAGATTGCCCGCAGAGTTGCAGCAATTGCGTGCCGCGTTCTACCAGCAGCGTTGTCTGTCACTATTCCGCAGCGCCTGCCTGGCGGGTGATCCGGTTGCCGCCAAGCGGTTCTACTGCCAGGCGGTAACAAGCGACTGGCGCGTGCTCCTCAAATTGTCTTATTTGCGCAAGGCGATCCGCCTGTGGATGGGCCGCCTGGATGGCTAAAACGCTGAAAGTCCTGCAACTGCAGACCCGTTACAACGCCGCGGACACCAACTCTGACCTGGGCGAGCAGATCCTGCAGGGGCTGCCTGCGGAGCGTTTCGAGGTGGTCAATGCCTATCTTGAAGGCCGGCCGGCAGACGATGCCGTGGACCCGCCTGGTCGCCGCCAGGTGTTCTTCGAGTTCAGCGAGAAGGACATGAGTGGTCTGCGCCGCAAGGTGCAGGCGCGCCTGCTGGCGTTCTGCCGGGAGGAAGGTTTCGATGTGGTGTTGCTGCACCGCTTCAAAGCGGTCAATTTGTTCATGCACCTCAACAAGAAGCTGCGCATCGCCCGGTGTATCGGCGTATCCCACGGTTTTGGCGAGTACGACCGCTTCTATCGACGCTGGCAGGCCAGGCGTCTGATCGATGCCTGCTGGCGCTTCGTCGGTGTGTCGCCGGCAGTGGTCGATTACCTGGTGTCGCTGCGCTGTGGTTTCACGAAAGCCAACACGGTGGCAATCACCAACGCGTTGGACATCGATCTGGCCGAGTCCCTGCAACTGCCGCGAGATGCCGCGCGTCAGGCCTTGGGGTTGCCGATGACGCCAGTGATCATCGGTGCCATCGGGCGTCTGGTTCCGATCAAGGGGCATGCCCATCTGATTCGAGCCTTCGCTGCCGTCAGTCAGGAGTTCCCCCATGCGCACCTGGCTATCATCGGTGGGGGGCGTGAGCAGGACAATCTAGATGCGCTGATCGCCGAGTCCGGTTTGCAGGAACGCGTACACCTGTGCGGTACCCAGCCCGATGCCATGCGCTATGTGCGGGCCTTCGACATCTTCGCCATGCCATCGCTGCAGGAGGGCCTCGGGCTCGCCCTGCTCGAGGGCATGAGCGGCCGCTTGCCGGTGATGGGGTCGGACATCCCGGCAATGCGCCCACTTTTGCAGGGCGCTGGCGGGCGGCTGTTCAGGCCGGGCGACGTGGCGTCGCTGACCAAGCAGCTGCGTGCCGGCCTGGCCGATAGCGAGGCCGAGCGCGTCGCGCAGGGCGAGCGGGCCTACCGCTATCTCAGGCGCGAGCACGATATCGATGATTTCCGCCGCAAATACCGTGAGCTGCTCGAAGGTGATCAGCCGCTGACAGGATCGTCTTCATGACCGATAGCACCAACCCGCTGCCTCTGGTATCGGTACTGATCTCCTCCTACAACCACGCTGACTTCGTCGAGGCCAGCATCCGTAGCGTGTACGCGCAGAGCTATCCCAATATCGAGCTGCTGGTGGTCGATGATGGTTCCCGGGACGGCAGTGTCGAGCTGATTCAACAGCTGCAGGCGGAGCTCGGGTTCGACTTCGTGGCGCAGGCGAACAAGGGGCTGTGCACCACACTCAACGAGATGATCGCTCGCAGCAAAGGCCGCTATATAGCGCCGCTGGGCTCCGATGATGTGATGCTGCCCGAGCGTTTTTCCTTGCAGATCCCGTTCATGGAGCAGCATCCGGAAACGGGGATCTGCGCGGGCGGCATCGTGCTTGTCGACGGCGATGGTCAGCCCCTGCCCGACAAGAAGCAGCGTCATCGCCCGGCTCGGCGTCTCGATTTCGATGACCTGTTCATGGATCGCAAACCGGGCCCGCCGGCGCCAACCCTGCTGTTTCGCCGGGAGGCGCTCGAAGAGGTGGGTGGTTTCGATCCGACCATCCGCATCGAGGACTACTTCGTGGAGCTGCGCATTGCGCGGGCCGGCTATTTCATCGACATCCTCGAGGAACCGCTGGCTCTGTACCGCGTGCACGGCAGCAACACCTACAAGAACCGCCGCCTGATGATCGACACCGAGTTGGCCATCTATCAGCGCTTCAGCGATCACCCTGGCTACGAGGCGACGCGCTTGCGTTACCTGAACGCCATGTTCGCCAAGGTGGCCAATGAGGACAGGGTACTGGCTGGTGAACTGCTTGCGCAGATCCCATGGCGTTCGCGCAACCTGAAGACCCTCAAAGGGCTTTGGCGCTATTGGCTCAAGCGTTAGCGGATGCTGCCCGCAGCAGTTTCACCAGTGTATGGCGGGCTGCTGGGGGTGGCGCTTATTGGCTCTTCAACCACCTTTTCAGGTCGCGCGTGAAACGCTCGGCTTCAGGCCGGCTGGCACTGTCTGCATAGCCTTCCAGCCAGCTATCCAGGTGCTGTTGTGTCAACCAGGCGATGTCTTCGCCATAGCGCAGGATATGCTGCAGGTTGCGGCGCCTTTTCCACGGCGCAAGCGGACGGCTCTCAAGTTTCATGTCCGACAGGTCGATCAGCCCGAAGCTGCCGTCCGGCAGTAGCAACACGTTGCCCAGGTGCAGTGAGCGGAAGTACACCCCACGTTGGTGCAGTTCACCGAGAAAGGTCCCGAACTGTTTCACCAGCGCTGCGCGTGGTTGTGCATCGAGCTGGCGCAGCCGGTTGCGCAAGGTGTCGCCTGGCAGCGGCTGATAGCGTACTGCGCTCAGGCGCCGTTCACTGATCATCAGCACTTCCAGCACGGTAGGCGCGGTGATACCCAGGTGCAGCAGGCCTCGGGCATTGTCAGCAAAACGTTGTGCCGGCAAATCCCAGAGGTCGGAAGACAGCAATCGCTTGCGGCGGTACAACTTGAGGAAATCGCCATCGCCAAGCCGGGCCACTTTGACGCCCAGGCCATCTTCTTCGATGGTTTTGGCGCCCTGCAACAGGGCATCCAGCTGTGCCGCATCGATACGCTTCATGTGCGGGCCTGCCGATAGCGGATGGAGAGAGCGCCCAGCAGTGCCAGGGGAATCCAGATCAGAAACCAGCTTTCGTTGGGGCGCGATAGGTAGTTGCCACCCTCGGTCAGCCCTGCACATACCCCGTAGATCAGCAGTGCCGAGGCAATTTGAAATTGCGGCACGGTGCGCAGGCGCAGGCAGCGAACCAGGGCGAAGCCGTACATGATGAGCCATACGCCAAGGCCAACCATGCCCAACTCGAGAAGCACGGCCAGCTCGACGTTGTGCGGATCGTATAGCAGGCGGCCAACGGCGGGGATATCGAACGTGAACTTGCTTTCATAGCCGGCGCCTAGCCAAAAGTGCTGGCCAGCCTGGCGCCAGGCATCGTTCCACAGTTCTGGGCGAAAGGACATGCCGCGCTGCAGGATGATTTCCGGCGCGACAAGATAGGCAGCGCAGGCGCCGAGCAGCAGGGCGGTAACCAGATACACGGCCCGCCTACCACTCATCAACAGCATCCAGACACTGGTCAGGGCCAATCCCATCAGCGGCGTTCGCGAGCCGGTGGCCAGTAGCGCCGCCAGCAAGGGAAGTGTCATCAGCACCGGTAGCCAGTCATGACGTTCGCTGCGCGACAACCAGGTCGCGATCCAATAGGTGCACAGAAAGCCGACAACGTGGGAGGTCAGCAACGGGTTTCGCAGCGCACCGGCTCCGATCATTCGCGCCCCTGGCGCCGCGGTGTACATGAACCAGGCGACGTTGAGCAGGGCGGCCAGCGCGCCGATAGCGGCACCGATGCGCAAGGTTTTCAGCAGCAGCTGTTCATCGCGCAGAGCGATCAGTGCGCAGCCAACGAACAGCATGAAAACATACAGCGGGCGCTTGGCCAGGCTGCCAAAGTCATTGTCCGCGCGGCTCCAGCCCATGCTGATGAGCAGCCAGGCAGTCAATGCCAGAAAGCACAACACCACCGGTTCCCGCAGCAGCGGCTTGATCTGCTGGGGCATGAGCAGCACGCCCAGCAGGGCCGGCGCTGCGATCAGCGCGTAATAGAACTTGGTGTACTGGCTGCCATCGGGAATCCAGAACATGCCTGTAAGCAGGACCAGATAACCGACTACCAGCCAGCGTGTGACGATGAAGGTGTATAGGCGCGGGCGAATGGCCTCGGGCTGTGAAGGGAGTAGCTGCACCAGAGATCCTAGAGGCATCGGCAAAGGGGCGTATCTTAAAGCATCCTCCGGCAGTCGGCAGCGACCGCGTGATAAGCTTGGCAACCTTTTTACCCGAGCCGAATGCCCGATGTTCAACCCGTTACAACGCTGGCGTGAGCGAGGCTGGCAGCCGATAAGCGCCGACCTTTATGCACAGGTCTGGGCGCGTTTCGGCGGCAGCGTCATGACCCACCCTGAGGTCGTGTCGCGACTGTCGGCGCTGGCAGGTGTTTCCGTGCGCTACCTGGGTTGGCCACAACAGGGGGAGTTGCAGGCTGCGATTCCGCTCTGGGGTAATGCGCTGGCGCTTTCTCGTGACGTGCTCAAGCGCATGGGGCAGCGAGACCTCTTCGATCTAGGCAATGCCGAGGTGATACTGCCGATCGCGCCGGGCGCGATGGTGCCGGTTCGACAGCGTGTGCGTTATGTGTCCGCGTTGAATGAAGGGGCAATATCGACGCTGCGCAAGCAGGCAGACGAGCTGGCGCTGGCCCGGCAGCCCGAGGAGTACGGCAAGAAATTTCGCTACAACCAGCGCCGTGAGCTGCGCATGCTGGAAGAAGCTGGTGGCGAGATTCTGCCGGTTTCCAGCCTGTCAGCCCAGGCACTGGCGGCCATCTACACCGAACTGTTCGAAAAGCGCTGGGGCTTCGACGTGCCTGGCAAGCAGCATCTGGTCGAGGTGTTCGAAGCGCTGAGCGAGTTTCTCTGGGGCGTTTATCTGCAGCTCGATGGCAAGCCTGTAGCCGTTCAGGTTCTGTACAGGGTCGAATCGCCAGACTGGATCAGCATCGAATATATCAACGGTGGAGTCGATCCGGCCTCTCGTGATTTCAGCCCCGGTAGTGTGCTCAGCTTTATCAATACCCAGTCCGCATGGGAAGATGCGCGCGCGCGAGGCAAGCCGCTGCGCTACTCGTTTGGCAGAGCGGATGTCGAATACAAGGATCGTTGGTGTAATCGCCAACCTGTTTTTCGGGTGTAGTTGAATGGAAGCACGCAAGCAGCGATTGGTACGCCGGCACCGGCGTAACAAGCGCATTCTCATGGTCGTGGCACTGCCTATTCTGGTGGCGCTTGACTGGTTCGGTTCGTGGGGAACAGCCCCGGTCGTCTTGCTACTGGCATGGATTGCCCACGAAGCCTGGTTTTCCGACCACCTCTTCTACTCGCCCCGTGACGATTATCGCCACGCCTTCGCGCCAGATAGCCTCAGCCTTTCGGTGCTGCTCGACCGTAGCGGGCGAATGTCGCCGCACGCGGGCTCCTGGCCTGAGCGTGCCGACACGCTGGTGTTGGCTGTGCATATCCGCAGCAGTTGGTTGGGCCGTTGTCTCGACCCCCATGTACTTATCGGCGAGGGCGAGGACCTCGATCGGCAGGATTTCGAACGCGGCGTCAACGGCGTGCGCTTTCTCAATCTGTCCGGATTCCTGCCATTGCTGCGCAGTGGGCAACTGAAGCTGAAGGGGCGCTTCTGCAAGCTCGGACGCGAGGCAACCCTGTATGGCTTCAGCAATCCGGACTACTCGCGCAGGCGCGTGATGGTACTTGCCCCGCACGCCGACGATGCCGAGCTCGCTGCATTTGGTCTGTATAGCCGCGCCCAGGATGTGTCTATCGTCACCCTGACCCAGGGGGAGATCGAGGCTGACTTCTATCGCCGTCTTGGCCTCAGCGACGCGGCCGCCGCTCGCCTGAAGGGACGGTTGCGCAGTTGGAGCAGCCAGACGGTGCCTTTGTGGGGTGGGGTGGAACCGAGCCGTTGCGTGCAGCTCGGCTATTACTGCATGCAGCTAAGGCAAATGGAGGCCGAGCCCGCCGCGGCATTTGCCTCGAGTGAGTCCGGTGACTCGGATATCCGCAGTGTTCGGCGTTTCAATGCGCTAAAACTGCCAGGCGATGTGGATGGCGCGCCGACCTGGAATAACCTGACTGCCGATCTTGCCGCACTGTTGATGCATTTCAAGCCTGAAGTCGTTGTGCTTCCTCATCCCGAGCTCGATCCACACCCTGACCATATCCAGACGGGCCGCGCGTTGCGTCAGGCCATCGAACAAAGTGGCTGGCAGCCTGATGTGCAGCTGCTGTACGCCAACCATCTGGCTGACAACGACCGTTGGCCAATGGGGCCAGCGGGTAATGGTGTGGCACTGCCACCTTGTATCGAGCCGTTGCCGGCAGACCAGCTGTGGTGTTTGCAGCTCGACGATCACGTGCTGCTCGACAAGAGCCAGGCACTGGCGATGCAGCACGATCTGCAAACGCCGCTACCGTTCAAGAAGCGTCTGCGCCGCTTCATTCAATGGTGCCTGGCCGCGCGCCGCTGGCCGCAAGCGGGTGAGGATGAGTTCTTCCGCAAGGCCGTGCGCCGCCATGAGCTGTTTTGGGTTCGCCCCTTCGACCGCTGAATCGCACTGAAGCGCGCAGCGACAGTGCGCAATAGCTGATGTGCTATTCTCCGCGACGATTTTGCAATTCCGGAGTTTCCGCATGAAGTTATCCATGCCCCGTTTCGATCAGGCACCCGTCTTGGTGGTGGGTGATGTCATGCTCGATCGGTATTGGCACGGCGCTACCTCGCGCATATCGCCCGAGGCTCCGGTGCCGGTGGTCAAGGTCGAGCAGATCGAGGATCGCCCCGGCGGTGCGGCCAATGTCGCGCTGAACATCGCCGCGCTCGGAGCCCCTGCCGTACTGGTGGGCGTCACCGGTGAAGACGAGGCTGCACAGAGTTTGCAGCAGAGCCTGGAAGCCATTGGCGTGAAGACCTACTTCCAGCGCATCGAAGACCAGCCGACCATCGTCAAGCTGCGGATCATGAGCCGTCACCAGCAGCTGTTGCGTGTGGATTTCGAAGAACCGTTCAACACTGATGCCGAGGCGCTGGCGCGGCAGGTCGAGCAACTGCTCGATCAGGTCAAGGTGCTGGTGCTGTCCGATTACGGCAAAGGTGTCCTGCAGAACCACCAGGTGCTGATCAAGGCGGCCCGGGCCCGCGGTATTCCGGTGTTGGCCGACCCGAAAGGCAAGGATTTCTCCATCTACCGGGGCGCCAGCCTGATCACCCCGAACCTCAGCGAGTTCGAGCTGATCGTCGGCCGTT
>ENA-UOXB01000767-UOXB01000767.1-bioreactor-metagenome-genome-assembly--contig:-NODE-767-length-17779-cov-7.701591_pt1 | contig 17779 bp, 14 predicted proteins | sample MGYA00238158_ERZ761615 | MGnify/ENA primary metagenome ERZ761615 (study PRJEB28904, sample SAMN06267902) | bioreactor metagenome | isolation source: Joint BioEnergy Institute, California, USA | place... | reverse complement strand
GGCAAGGTCAGCTTCCGCGCCTTCAACGGCGAGGGCTACCTCAATGCGATCAAGACCCTGATCGACGGCGTCCCCAGCAACGTCAACAGCGGCAACCAGCGCTTCATCGACATGCTGTTCCCGCTGGAAATCAGCTTCATCGAGGTGGTGCGCGGCACCAACGACCCGCGCTATGGCCTGCACAACATCGGCGGCAACGTGAATTTCGGCACCCGGCAGGGTGGCAACTACGCCGATGCCCGCCTGGGCTACGGCAGTTACAACACCCGCGATGTGCAGCTGGCGGTCGGCCGCGAGAGCAACGGCCTGGCGCAGAACTACTTCGTCGGCACGCAGGCGTCGGATGGGTATCGTGACCATGACACCTCCGAAAAGTACTCGCTGGGCGGCAAATGGTTCGTTGGCAGCCTGGACGACGGCATGCGCATCGGACTGACCGCGCGTGCGTACCACCACGTTGCCGACGAGCCCGGCTTCATGACGGCCGAGGAACTGCGCACCCAGCGCCGCAAGGCGCAGCGCCGCAACCTCAACGACCGCGATGTGCGCGACATGCAGCAGCTCGGCGTGCACATGGACCTGATGCTGACCGACTCGCTGTTCCTGGGTAGCAAGCTGTATTACAACCGTTATGAAGACGATCGACGGGTGACCTTCAGCGACCTGCCTGTCGGCAATGCGCCCCGCCAGCGCCGCGTCTGGGATGAGAAACAGGTCGGCATGCTGACCACGCTGACGTGGCATGCGCAGGACCGCCTGACCCTCGAGGGTGGCATCAATTTCGAGCACCAGGACAACGGCTACCAGCGCGAGCGCTTCAGCTACAGCGAGCCGACGGATTTCTCGGCGGTCCCGGCACGCGTCCAGAACGATGACCGGCACACCTTCGACAACTGGGGCGCCTACGTGCAGGCGATCTACCAGCCGGTCGAGCCCTTGAAGATCGTGCCGGCCTTCCGCGTGGACCGCTTCGATGGCAACACCCGGCTGCCCGGCGGCATCACCGGTCCGCTCCAGCGCTACGGGACCATCGAGCAGCCCAAGCTGAGCGTGGTCTACGCACTGACCTCCGACACCAATGTGTATGCAAACTGGGGGCGTACATTCCAGGTGCTGACCGGCTCCACCGCGCCGGCCTACCTGACGCCGGGGCAGGGCGCGATGCAGCCATCGACCAACACCGGCATGGAGTTGGGGCTGAAGTTCAGCCCGTTCGCAGGCAGCCAGGCGCGCGTCGCGGTATGGCAGCAGGATGCGGCCAACGAGGTCTCCAACATGCCGGCGACCGGCACCACCGTGACGCTGGGCAAGACCCGCCGCCGTGGCGTGGACGCGCAGATCAGTGCCCAGCTGGGTGATGACTGGACGGTGTGGGCCTCGCATGCCTATCAGGAGGCGCGCATCACCCGCGACGACCGCGACGCGGCCGTTTCATTGCAGGGACGCGAAGTAGCGGCCACGCCGCGGCATATCAGCAACATCGGCGTTGACTACCAGGCCACTGACGCGCTGCAGCTGGGCCTGCAGGCGCGTGCGCAGGGTGATTACTACCTCGAAGAACGCAACGTGGCGGGCAAGTTCGGCGCCTTCGCCGTGCTGGACCTGAGCGCCCGCTACCAGATCAGTCCGATCCTGAGCGTCGACCTGCAGGTCAAGAACGCGACCGGCCGGGACTATTCCTATGCCTGGTATGACAGCTTCTTCTGGGAGCAGGCGCAGCCGATGTTTTCACCGGCCGCCGGGCGCTCGGTGTATGTAGGGCTGAACATGAAGCTGTGATGCCTGCGGGGATCGGGGCAGCCGGCTGGAGCCGGCTCTACCCGGTCGGCCGTGGTTATGGCACGGTAAGGAGACGCGGCACTCTGCAGGGAGCAGGCCATGCACCACAAGAAGTACTGGTTTTCCGCGAAGACGTTCGGTTGGGGCTGGGGTTTGCCGCTGACGTGGCAGGGCTGGGTTGTCTACAGTGTCGCGTTCGCGCTGCTCGCCGCCGGATTCTTCCTGTTTCCGCCCAGGCAGCACATGCTGGCATTCCAGGTACATACCTGGGGCGTGGTGGCAGTGCTGCTGCTGATCTGCTGGCTGAAAGGCGAACCGCCGCGCTGGCGTTGGCGGTAAGGCCGATCGGCTTCCGTCGACCCCGATGCGGGCGTGCTGGACGATGCCGGGTCGAGGGCGGTGAGGTGGCGGGGCGGCGTTGACGGCCAGCGGCCGTCACTACCGGATCGAGGGGGGCGGAGCGCGGTTGACGGCCAGCGGCCGTCACTACCGGGTCAGTGGTTACGTTCGATGGCCAAGCGGCCGAGTGCGCGCAGGGCGTCGGCTTCTTCGCCGTAACCGGCCAGGGCCTCGTCCATGACGGTGGTGAGCTCGGCCAGGCGAGCCTTTGCACCGTCCATGCCCAGCAGCGCCGGGAAGGTGGATTTATCCTGCGCTGCGTCCTTGCCCGCGGTCTTGCCCAACTGCTCGGAACTGGCTTCCACGTCCAGGATGTCATCGCGCACCTGGAAGGCCAGCCCCAGTGCATCGGCAAAGCGATCCAGCCGCTCCAGGTCGGCGGCCGGCGCGTGGCCGCACAGGGCGCCCATGCGCACCGCCGCGCGGATCAGCGCACCGGTCTTCAGCGCATGCATGCGGGTCAGTGCTTCGACCGACTGCCGTTGTCCGGTGGCATCGATATCCAGTGCCTGTCCGCCGCACATGCCAGCCGCACCGGAGGCGTGGGTCAGCGCCTGCAGGCAGGCAACGCGGAGTTCGGCAGGCAGCGGCGCCTCGGCCAGCAGGCTGAAGGCCCGGGTCTGCAGCGCGTCGCCGGCCAGGATGGCGGTGGCTTCGTCGAAGGCGACATGGGTGGTCGGCTGGCCGCGGCGCAGCTCATCGTCGTCCATCGCCGGCAGGTCATCGTGCACCAGCGAATAGGCGTGGATCAGTTCAACCGCCATCGCCGGCGCATCCAGCGCATGCGGATCGGCACCGAACACTTCGCCGGCGGCGTGGACCAGCAACGGACGCATGCGCTTGCCGCCGCCCAGCACCGAGTGGCGCATCGCCTGGTGCAGCCGGCGCGGCGCGTCGGCGGGCGAGGGCAGGGCAGCGTCGAGCTGGCTTTCGATCCGATCGCGGAGGCGTGCGAAGCCTGCTTCAACCGTCATTGGAAGGCGGGTCGAAAGGCTCGCCGTTTTCCGGCTGGGCCGGGTCGGTGAGCAGGCGCACGCGCAGTTCCGCCTGTTCCAGGGCCTGCTGGCACTGGCGATACAGGCCGACACCGCGTTCGTAGGCGCTGAGCGAAGCTTCCAGGCTGAGCTCTCCGGTTTCCATCTGCTCTACGAGCTGCTCCAGCGACTCGAGCGACTGCTCGAACTGGGCTACCGGGGAGGCGTTTTCGGGGGTTTTCTTAGCCATGCGGCAAGTGTGGACGGCCCGCGCGCAAGGGTCAATTCACCAGCCGCCGGGACGCCAGTGCAGCTGCGCACCGTGCTGCAGCAGCCAGGCCTGCATCGCGGCCGACTGCACGACGTCCGCCGCCGCCTGCAGCTGTCCATCGGCGAACAGCAGGGGCAGCTGGGCGCGACGCCAGGGGGCCAGGTGCTCGCGTTGCAGGCAGTCCTTCAGCGCATGCTGGTGTGCACGACCGGGCAGCTGGATGCGTTCGCCCCCTCGGCGGGCCTGCACCTGCATCGGTGCGTCGAAGGCCACCGCACCCTCCAGGGTCAGCTCACCGCCATCGGGAAGCGCAAGGGGCGCGCGGCCGTCCCAAAGCGCCCGCCAGTGGATGGGCAGCTGGGGCAGCACCGCCGGCAGGAGGTACCAATGGCCCCGCCACTGCCGGATGCTGTGCTGCCGCCAGCGTACCTGCGCATCGCGGTCTGGGGCTGCAGGCAGCAGTTCGTGTTCCAGCTGGGCGACCACGCGCGCTGGCAGCGGCTCGGCGCCGTGCGCGAGCACCCAGCGGCGCAGCACGCGTGCGCGCCGCTGCGCAGACACCTGCTTGAGCAGCTCCACCGACAGTACGCGGGGAGCCGCCTGCAGGTGCTGCAGCAGTTCATCGTCCTCTTCATCCAGCATCTGCCGCAGCCCGCCGCAGTGCGCCGCGCTGGACGCCAGCGCCTGCGCGGCATGTGGCCAACGCTGCCGCAGCAGGGGCAGCACGTGCAGGCGCAGATAGTTGCGGTCCGGTCCGTCGTCGGTGTTGCTGGGGTCTTCGATCCATTCGAGAGCGTGCTGGCGGGCGTAGGCGAGCAGCCCGGCACGCGGCACCTCCAGCAGCGGACGCCACAGGCGGTGACCGTCCAGCACGGTCTCGCCCGCCATCGCGGCCAGCCCATCCACGCCGGCGCCGCGCAGGGCACGCAGCAGGAAGGTTTCGGCCTGGTCATCCTGGTGCTGGGCAAGGACAAGCACCTCGTCGGGGCGCAGCTGGGCGGCGAATGCGGCCCGGCGTGCGAGCCGTGCGGCGCCCTCCAGCCCCAGCCCGGCATCACGTTCGACCTGGACATGGCATACCGTCAGCGCGACGCCCAGCGCGTCGCACTGATGCTGGCAGTGCGCGGCCCACTGGTCTGCATCGGCCTGCAGCCCGTGATGGACATGGATCGCGCGCAGGGTGTGCCCGGCCCGCTGCGCACTGTGCTGCAGCCAGTGCAGCAGCACGGTCGAGTCCAGCCCGCCGCTGTAACCGACCAGCAGCGGGGCATCGACGGCGGCAGGGGCGGGGAAGGGGGCCATGGGCAGCACGAAAAAAGGCGGCGACCAGTATGGTCGCCGCCCTTGCTTTGCTCCAGTCCCGCCGTGAGCTTACTGGGCGGCGGCGTTGCGCTCGAATTTCACAGGCAGCGGCAGTTCCACCGGTACGCCGTTGCCATCGCAGGTGCCTGCCTCGCACAGGCGCTCGCGCAGGCGCGGGGTGGCCTGCACGATCAGGTGATAGATCGCGTTCTGTTCAAGCGTGCCGCGGATCGCCTTGCTGCCGGGACCGCGTGCCCAGATGCCCACGTCCTCGCCCCCGTGCGATTCGCTCTTGCCCGGCACCAGCGCTTCCTGCATGTAGTCCGGATGCTCGGTATCCACGGCAGTCAGGTCCGGACGACCGGTTGCCGGGTCGAAGCTGGACGGGTTGTGCGGGTAGCGCTTGGCACCGGCCGGCTGCTGGTTGGTGGCGCCGGTGAAGCCGGGACCGTTGGCGTAGGTCAGCGTCGTGTAGGGTTGGCCACCGCCGTCGCGGGCCAGGTCCAGGGCGCCCAGGCCGTCTTCGCCCCCCTTGTCCTTGACCTTGCCCAGGATCGGGTTGCCACGCGCCGGATAGCCGACGAAGTTCAGGGTATGCGAATGGTCGGCCGTGACGATGATCAGGGTGTCGTCGTCGCGGGTCATTTCGTTGGCCACGCGCACCGCATCGGACAGCGCCACGGTATCGGTCAGTGCACGGTAGGCGTTGCCGCTGTGGTTGGCGTGGTCGATGCGGGCGCCCTCGATCATCAGCACGTAGCCTTCCTTGTGCCGGGACAGGTTGGCGATGGCGGTGCGGGTAAGGTCGGCCAGGCTCGGCTCACCGCCCACGTCCTTTTCGCGCTCATATTCGTACTGCATGTGGTCCGGCTCGAACAGGCCGAGGATGGCCGGCGCGTTGGCGGCTTCGGTCAGCTGCTTCGCATTCCACACATAGGCACCCTGCGGGTGGGCCTGCTGCCATTCGGTGACGAGGCTGCGCCCGTCCAGCCGCTGGCCGACCTTGTCGTCATACTCGGGATCGCGCTCTTCCACCGTGGTGAACTCGCCGCGACCCCCGCCGAGGGCGACCAGCGGGCCGCGCCCGAAGCGCGAGGTCGACAGCAACTGCTGCGCGATGTCCTTGCAGCCGGCTGCCTTGGCGTCCTCGGGCAGGTCGGTGTCGTTTTCCCAGTTGCGTTCCGGCGAGTGTGCGTAGGTCGCCGCCGGGGTGGCATGGGTAAGGCGCGCGGTGGACACGACCCCGGTCGCCATGCCGGCGCTGTCGGCCAGCTGCAGCCAGCTCAGCAGGCCCTTCTGCAGGCTGTCGGCGCAGTCCGGACGGGTGCCGGCGCTGACGCCGATGGCGCCCATGTGGGTCTTCACCCCGGTGGTGATCGCGGTCATGGTGCCGGCCGAATCCGGGGTCTGCGAATCGACGTTGTAGGTCTTGCTGAACGCAGTGGCCGGGAACTGCTCCCAGGACAGCAGGTTCTCCTCACCCGAACCGCCCTTGCGCTGGCCCTCGAAGATGCGCGCGGCGGCCACGGTGGTCAGGCTCATGCCATCGCCGAGGAACAGGATGACGTTCCTGGCTTTGCCGTTCATGGCGCCATTGCCGGCCGCCTGGGCAGCGCCGCTGCGATACCACCACTGCGGCGTCTCGCCAGCGGGGTGGGCTACGGCAGGAACCGTGACGGTCAGGCCCGTCGGGCCGGAGGCCTGCGGCGCGCTGGAACAGGCGCCCAAAAGCAGGGTAGCGGCCGCGGCAAGCAGCGAAGGGGTACGGATCATGGACAGCGCGTCCTCACGAAACGGAACAGGGTGTGATTATGACGCTTCGGACAAGGCATGCCGATGACACGCTGATTTGTCCGCAGGCTGGTCGTACCGCGCCCGCGCTTGGGCTAAGGTGCCAGCATCGTTCCCTCCCCCTGGAATTTCCATGAAGCTGGTCTCCGCCTGGCTGCGCATCCCGTTCTGGCAACGCGTCGTGGCAGGCTTCGTGCTTGGCGCGCTGGCCGGCTGGCTGATGGGGCCGGCTGCTGAAACCTGGTTCGGCCCCTTGGGCGACCTGTACGTCACGCTGATCAAGATGATCGCGGTACCGCTGGTGTTCTTCGCGGTCATCAACGCGATTTCCTCGCTGCACGGACAGAAATCGGTCGCCGCGCTGAGTGGCCGCACCTTCCTCTGGTTCGTGATCACGGCTGCGTTTGCGGTCGGGATCGGCCTGCTGGTGGGCACGGTGATGCAGCCTGGCGCCGGTGGCCTGCAGCTTGCGATGGCCACGAACTACGTGCCGCGCGAAGTGCCGAGCGTGGTGCAGGTGCTGCTGGACGTCGTGCCGTCCAACGTTTTCTACGCGCTGAGCGGTATCGGCACGCGCGTCAACGACGCCGGCGAGACCGTGCTGGCGGCGGGACGGGGTTCGATCCTGCCGGTGATCTTCTTCGCCGGTCTGGTGGGCTTTGCCATCGTGAAGCTGGGCGAGAAGGTCACCCAGGCGCGGCAGCTGGTCGGGCAGATGAGCGAGATCATGATCCAGGTGACCCGCTTCGTCCTGGAAGTCACTCCGATCGGCACCTTCGGCCTGATCGCGGGCCTGGTTGGCAGCTACGGTTTTGAAAAGCTGCTGCCGCTGGGCAATTTCGTGCTGGCGCTGTATGTCGCCTGCGCCCTGCACATCGTGGTGGTGTACAGCGCGCTGCTGCTGGCGCATGGGCTGAATCCGCTGAAGTTCTTCCGCGGCGCGGCGCCGGGCATGCAGGTAGCGTTCGTCAGTTCGTCCAGTTTCGCGGCGATGCCGGTAGCGCTGCGTTCGATCACCCACAACCTGGGCGTCAACAAGGACTACGGTTCTTTCGCCGTTCCGCTGGGCGCCAGCATCAAGATGGATGGCTGCGGCGCGATCTATCCCGCGCTGTGCGCGGTGTTCATTTCGCAGTACAGCGGCGTACCGATGTCGCCGGAGCAGTACCTGATCGTGCTGATCGCGTCGGTGCTGGGCAGCTTTGGTACCGCCGGCGTGCCGGGCACGGCGGTGGTGATGGCGACGGTGGTGCTGAGCGCGGCCGGACTGCCGCTTGAGACCATCGGCTACCTGTATGCGATCGACCGCATTCTCGACATGATGCGGACCATGACCAACGTGACGGGCCAGATGCTGGTGCCGGTACTGGTGGCCAAGGAAACCGGAATGCTCGACCAGAGCATCTATGACAATCCATCGACGAACGTCGGCCTCGACGACCCGGATCCCGCCCCGCGCGCATGAGCCTGGAGACGGCCGCTGGCGAGGTAGTGACGACCGCCGGCCGTCAACCAGGCGGAGAGGTAGTGACGGCCGCTGGCCGTCAGCTCAAGCGGACAGGTAGTGACGGCCGCTGGCCGTCAACCAGGCGGAGAGGTAGTGACGGCCGCTTGCCGTCAACCAAGGGACGCTTCGCGCAGGCAAACAAAAAGCCGCTGCGGAGCAGCGGCCTTTTGTAAGCTGGCGATCGGACGGAGCCTTACAGCTCGACCCGGCGCGCCTGCATGAATTTGTTGCCCCAGTAGCCGGTCAGCAGGGTATCGACGCGGACGTCCTTGCCGGTGCTCGGTGCGTGGAGGAAGCGACCTTCGCCCACATAGATGCCGACGTGGTCAACGCGGCCCTTGCGGCCGAAGAACACCAGGTCGCCTTCAGTCAGGGCGGTGCGGTCGGCGATCAGCTGGTTGTTGCGGTCGCTGGCCATGTCGCGCGAAACGCGCGGCAGTTCGATGCCAAGGGCGGTACGGAAGACGTAGCCGACCAGCCCGCTGCAGTCGAAGCCGCTGTCGGGGGTGTTGCCGCCCCAGCGGTAGGGGGTGCCGAGCAGCGTCATGGCGCGGCGCAGGACAGACTGGATCTTGCCGTTTTCTTCGGCGCCGCCGACCACGATCGAGCCGGAGGCGCTGGTGTCGTAGTTCGCCAGCAGTCGGCTGAGATCGCCGGCGACCATGGCCGAGCGGTCCATCAGCGGAATGCTGTCGTTCGCGGCAAGGTGGGGAAGCAGGGCGGCGAGGGTGGCGCTGGCGGCTGCATCGGCGCGGCTGCGCGGTGCGGGTTCGGCCTTCCCGGATCGGGCGACAGCGACCTGTGCATCGGTCGTGGCAGACGGAGCGGTCTGGGCCCAGGCCGGCGCGCTGGTGAGCACGAGGGCAAGTGAAAGCAGGGCAGAGCGCGTGACGCGCTGGGTCAGGCGGGGTGAATTCACGGCGCGCTGGCCTTCACACATCAGTTCGTCGGTCGTCACTCGGCGGTCACAGGGTTGGAAGCGATGGGCAATAATGCCCTGCCAATGCGTCCAACAAGTACAAATTTCGTTAAAGTTTCGTTGTAAGCGATGTGATCTGCATCACACTTTTACACATTACGCCTATTCAGGTTAGTGGATGACGCGTTTGGCTCCCGTGTAATGGTCCTTCCAGTAGTGCCCGGCGAGCGAATCCAGCCTCACCGTTCCCCCCGAACTGGGTGCATGCACGAAGCGACCTTCTCCGACATAGATGCCGACGTGGCTGACAGCGCCGCCGCTGCCGAAAAAGACCAGATCGCCGGTCGCCAGTCGCTGTGGATCGATCTTCGGCCCCTGCACCGCGGCGAGCTCGCGCGAGGTGCGCGGCAGCTGCAGGTCTACCATCTCACGATAGACATAGGTGACCAGCCCGCTGCAGTCGAATCCGGACTCCGGCGTGTTGCCGCCATACAGATAAGGGGTGCCGACCAGACCGATGGCGCGCATCAGCACCGCGTTGGCGACCGCCGGATTGGCGGGGACCGTGGGCCGCCACGCGGGAGACGGCGCCGGTGGCGGGGCTGGACGGGTCGCCTTGCCGCCACCGCAGCCGGCCAGCAGGAGCACCGGGGCGAGCAGGGTGTACGTCGCCAGGCGGAGAGGCAGGCGCGTTGAAACTGGCGTCATGTGCGGGATCCCCGGATAATGCGCGACCTCAGATAGGCCGCCATGATGGCGGCGTACCCGTCGGGCGGCAAGCCGCCCCCATCGCCTGCCGTTGGCAGTCACCAGACCAGAGTTGCGCATGAAGATCGAAAAAGACCGCGTCGTCCGTTTCCACTACACCGTGTCCGAAGTCGGCCAGGAGCCGATCGAATCCTCGAAGGACCGCGAGCCGCTGGCGATCCTGATCGGCCACGGCAACATCATCCCGGGCCTGGAAAAGGCAATGGAAGACAAGGAAGCCGGCGCGACCTTCGGCGTCGACGTGGCATCGGCCGATGCCTATGGCGAGCGCCGCGAGGGGCTGACCCAGCGCGTCCCCAAGAAGCACTTCGGCAAGGAAAAGCTCGTCCCGGGCGCGCAGGTGGTTCTGCAGACCAATTTCGGCCCGCGTGCCGTCACGGTGCAGAAGGTGGGCATGAGCGTGGTGGACGTCGACCTGAACCACCCGATGGCTGGCAAGGATCTGCATTTCGACGTGGAGATCATCGAGGTGCGCGAAGCCAGCGAAGAAGAAATCCAGCACGGCCATGTGCACGGCGACGGCGGCCATCAGCACTGAGTGCAGATCGCGCTCGAAGTCGTTCGAACGACCCGCGCAAGCGGGTCGTTTTTTTTTGCTGCAACGGCAGCGGCAGCGCCCCCACTTCAGCAGCTCCAAGGCGGCGATGGAACCTTTGATGGCGCCACCCGCGAGGGGGTCACGCCCGTTCGACCCACCTCCACCGCATAATGACGCCCCGCACCGCCGGATTCTCCGTGATCGCCACGCCCGTCTCCCTGCAGTCGCTCGCCATCGCTGAGCGCATTACCGTCATGGACATCCTGCGTGGCGCCGCGCTGTTCGGCATCCTGCTGATGAACATCGAGGCGTTCGCCGGACCGCTCGACCTTTCCTTTACCGGCGTCGACCCGCACTGGCATGGCCTGGATTACCTGGCCGATGGCCTGGTCTACGTGCTGGTGCAGGGCAAGTTTTTCCTCCTGTTCTCGCTGCTGTTCGGGGCAGGATTCGCGGTGATGGCCCAACGAGCGCAGGACGCAGGGCGTGGGTTCACGCCCATCTACCTGCGCCGGAGCATCGCCCTGCTGATCATCGGTGCCTGCCATGCGCTGCTGGTCTGGTCCGGTGACATCCTGCTTGTCTATGCACTGCTGTCCTTCCTGCTGCTGGGCACGCGTCGGTGGCCGGTGGCGATGCTGCCGGCGATGGGGATACTGGTCTACGGATTTGCCGTGGCGTTGAGCCTGTTGTTCGCGCTGCTGGTGTGGGCTGCAGAGCGCAACGGGAGTCCGCTGGACAGCGGGTCCAGCATGCGTGCGGCACAGGAGGTGATCCAGGCGCAGCGTCTGGCCTACGGCCATGGCAGCTGGGTGCAGGCTACCCTGCAGCGCTCGGCCGATCTGCGTCATATGCTCGGCGGCTTGTTGATCACCGGTCCGGAAGTCTTCGGCATGTTCCTGATCGGCGGCTGGTTCGCGCGCAGCGGCGCATTGGCCGATCCGCCGCGCTTTGCCCGGCTGTATGCCAGGCTGCGCTGGATCGCGTTGCCGGTCGGCCTGCTGCTCATGCTGGCCAGTGCGCTCTGGCATCCGTATATGGCGCCAGGCGAGTTCACGGTGCGCACGGGCCTGTCCTATGCAATGGCCGCTGTCGCCAGTCTGTTGATGGCCGTCGGCTACCTTGCGTGGATCGTGCATGCACGGCATGCGCTGGGCTGGCTGGCCGCGCCTGGCCGGATGGCACTGACCCATTACCTGCTGCAGTCACTGCTGTGCACCTGGCTGTTCTTCGGCTATGGGTTGGGTGCGTTCGAACAGCTGCCACGCGCATGGCAGCTGCTGTTCGCGGTGGCGATGTTCGCGCTGCAGGTGGTCATCAGCCACGTGTGGCTGGCGCGTTTCCGCCAGGGCCCGATGGAGTGGCTGTGGCGCGCATTGACCTATCTTCGGCTGCCGCCGATGCGGCGCGGCGCGTAGGCGAGCTGGGCGGGATCCTCACGCGAGGCGTGACGCAGGCCGTGGCATGCTTCGTTCCCTGTATTCGTAGATGACGCACAGACGCAGGTGGACCCGATGACAAAGACGGCGCATGACTATGATCTGATCGTGCTGGGCGGTGGCTCGGGCGGCCTTGCGGCGGCGTTCCGTGCCGCGCAGCACGGCAGATCGGTAGCGATGCTCGAGCCCGACGAGCTGGGCGGTACCTGCGTCAACGTTGGCTGCGTGCCGAAGAAGGCGATGTGGCTGGCGGCCGATCTCGCCGGGCGGATCGGGCTGGCGCGTGCGATGGGCTTCGACGTACCGTTGAGGCCGGCCCTGTCCTGGAAGGAGCTGATCGTTCATCGCCAGGGCTATATCGAGAACATCCATGTCAGCTACCGCAAGCGGCTGGACGAGACCGGCGTGGTACGCGTGCCACGCCGTGGCCGCCTGGTGGATGCCCATACGGTCGAATGCGACGATGGCGTGCGGCTGACGGCTGATCACATCCTGCTCGCTACCGGGGCGCACCCACAGCGCCCGGACGTGCCCGGGGCGGAGCTGGGCCTGGTTTCGGACGATTTCTTCAACCTCTGCGACGCGCCGGCCGAGGTCGCCATCGTCGGCGGTGGCTACATTGCCGTGGAACTGGCTGGACTGCTGCAGGCACTGGGGAGCCGCGTCACGCTGCTGGTGCGGGGAAACCGCCTGCTCGATCGTTTTGACGGGGAACTGGCTGCACAGCTGGCAGACAACCTGTGTCACCAGGGCGTGCGCATCCAGTTCGACTACCGGCTGCGCGAACTGCAGCGCGACGAGGACGGCAGGCGCGTGCGCGTACTCGGGCACGACGGTCCTTTGGACAGCGTGTTCGATACGGTCTTCTTCGCGATCGGGCGCCGGGGCAATTCGGCCGACATCGGTCTGGAACAGGTCGGGGTCAAGGTCGGCGACCGCGGTGAAGTCATCGTGGACGAGTGGCAGGACACGTCGGTGCCGAACATCCACGCCGTCGGCGATATCGGTGGCAAGGTCGGACTGACGCCGGTTGCAATCGCCGCCGCGCGGCACCTGATGGACAGGCTGTTCGGTGGCAGGCCGGAGGCGAAGATGGATTACCGCAACGTGCCAAGCGTTGTGTTCTCGCACCCGCCGCTCGGCATGGTGGGCATGGGCGAAGAAGAAGCGCGCGAGTGTTTCGATGACGTCAGGACCTACCACAGCAATTTCCGGCCGATGCTGCAGGCACTGGCCGATGGCACCCAGCGGAGCATGTTCAAACTGGTCTGCGCAGGAAAGGAAGAGCGCGTGGTCGGCGTCCACCTGCTGGGCGAGGCGGCCGACGAGATTCTGCAGGGTTTCGCGGTGGCAGTGAAAATGGGCGCGACCAAGGAGCAGTTCGACGCAACCGTCGCGATCCACCCGACCTCGTCGGAAGAGATCGTGCTGATGCGCAGCTAGCGCAGACCCTGGCCTGTAGCGTCGACCCATGGTCGACGACGCGCGAGGTGCGGCCTGTAGAGTCGACCCATGGTCGACTACGCGCAGCGTGCGCCCTGAAGCAGTCGACCATGGGTCGACTCTACCGGCACGATGCGATAATGCCGGCCCTCATGTCCTCGACCTCATCCCTGCCAACGTCGTCCACCCGCATCGCGATGGGAGGCGTCGGCCTGGCCGCCATCGGCGCCATCGCAGCGTCCGGCAAGGCGGTCATCGTGAAACTGGGGCTGCGCCACGGCGTGGATCCGACCACCTTGCTGGCGCTGCGCATGGCCATGGCATTCCCGCTGTTCCTGCTGCTGGCAGCGTGGTCCTCGCGTGACCAGTCCGCTCTGGGTTGGGACGACCGTGCGCGCATCCTGTGGCTGGGCTTCACCGGTTACTACCTGTCCAGCTGGCTCGATTTCCAGGGCCTGCAGTACATCAGCGTGACGCTCGAGCGGCTGATTCTTTACCTCAACCCCACGCTGGTGCTGCTGATCAATGTCCTGCTGGCCCGCCAGCGTCCGGGCCGCTGGCAACTGGCTGCGCTGGCGCTGAGTTACGCGGGTGTGCTGGTGGCCTTCGGCCATGACCTGCAGCGCGAAGGCGGGCAGATCCTGCTGGGCAGCCTGCTGGTGCTGGGCAGCGCGATCAGCTACGCGCTGTACCTGTTCGGAAGCGGCCAGGTGGTCGCGCGCATCGGTGCGATCCGACTGACCGCACAGGCCAGTTGCGTGGCCTGCGTGCTGGTGCTGCTGCACTTCGGCCTGACCCATCCCTGGCGGGTGCTGTGGCAGGCCCCGGCGCCCGTGCAATGGCTGTCGCTGGTCAATGCCACGGTCTGCACCGTGCTGCCGGTGATGGCGATCATGCTCGCGGTCAAGCGCATAGGCTCGTCGCTGGCCGCGCAGGTCGGTATGCTCGGCCCGGTATCCACGATCGTGATGAGTCTATGGCTGCTCGACGAACCGATGGGCCCGGCTCAGATCGTCGGCACGGTGCTGGTCCTGTGCGGCGTGCTGCTGGTGACCCGGCTGCGGCGCTGACGGCGCAGCAGGCGCGCGACCGCATCCTGGCGGTGATCCGCGCAATTCCTCGTGGTCAGGTGTTGGGCTATGGACAGGTGGCGGCGCGGGCCGGGTTGCCGGGGAGGGCGCGTCTCACCGCGCGCGTGCTCGGCATGAATGAAGACCCTGCGTTGCCCTGGCACCGCGTGCTGCGCGCCGATGGGCGCATTGCCATGCCGGAAGGATCGCGCGGCTGGCGCGAGCAGTGCCAGCGGTTGCGCGCTGAAGGCGTGACCGTCGAGCGGGGCCGGGTGCGCATGGCCCCTGCCGATCCTGCAGCGGCGCTCGATGCCGCAGTATGGGGTCCCGGCTGAGCGCAGGCGTCCACCGGACCCTTGCAACGCCCCGGTCGCTGCGATCAACCCGTGCTGCCGTTATGATGGAGGCCGTTCCAGAGGGTGCCACCATGTTTCCGCGACTGCCCACCGTCACCAAGGCACTGCTGATCGCCAACGCGATCCTGTTCCTGCTCCAGCAGCCCTTCCTGCTGGGCGATGCGACCTTTGCACCGTTCATGCTGCAGCCGCTGCAGGGCAGCTTCGATGCGTTCTCCCCGGGCGGCAACTTCCAGCCCTGGCAGTTGCTCACCTATGGCTTTCTGCATGGCAGTTTCGGCCACCTGTTCTTCAACATGCTTGCGGTCTTCATGTTCGGCGCGCCGCTGGAGCAGACGTGGGGTGAGAAGCGCTTCCTGATCTTCTACCTGGTGTGCGTGGCGGGGGCCGGCCTGTGCCAGCTGCTGGTCGGCAGCCTGATGGAGAATCCGGCGACCGTGCTCGGCGCCTCGGGGGGGGTGTTCGGCCTGCTGCTGGCCTACGGCATGTTGTTCCCCAACCAGCGGGTGATGCTGCTGTTCCCGCCGATCCCGATGAAGGCGCGTACCTTCGTGATCCTGTTCGGTGTCGGCGAACTGGTGCTTGGCGCGACCGGCTGGCAGCCCGGCGTGGCCCATTTCGCGCATCTTGGCGGCATGCTGTTCGGCTGGCTGCTGATCCGCTACTGGCGTGGACAGTCACCGTTCAAGCGGCGCCCGCCTGGACCGCCGAAGCGCCCCAATCACCTTCGTTCGGTGAAATAGACACCCGGCGCACGGCGGGGGCGCACGATAAGGGCAGCCGCCGCCGTGCGCGGCGGGATGCTGCAGAACGCTGCACGCGCGGTGGCGCGGCGGAAGCAGAAAGGGCGCCCTTGCGGGCGCCCTTTCGTTTCGTGCCGCGGTGCCGACTGCTCAGCGCCAGACGCGGATCTGCTCGGCATCGGTGCGCTGCATCGGCTGTCCCGGCTTGCAGGTGAAGCTGGCGCCGAAGGCCGGCAGGTTGGCCAGCGGCCCGTTGGTACGCCACTTGCCCGGTGCTTCCACGTCCATGCTGGCACGTGCGGCGGCTTCGTTCGGCGACACCTGCTGCGGCCACAACGCCGCCCAGGCGCGGAAGAAGTCCTGCTGCTCGGCCGGCTTCGCGTTGGGCTCCTGCGCGCGGTAGGCCTCCCACGCCAGCTCCAGCCCAGCGACGTCGGCAAGGTTGTTGTCAGCGGTCAGCGCACCGTTGACCTTGGCGCCCTTCACGCCCGGGAAGTCGTACGCGCTGTACTGCGTCGCCACGCGGGTGGCGAGCAGGGTCCAGGCGGTCTTGTCGGCCGGGGTCCACCAGCTGCGCAGTTCACCGCGTGCGTCGATCAACGCGCCCTTGGCATCGATGGCGCGCGTCAGCTCGTGGCCCACCAGCGCACCATAGCTGCCGAACTTGGTGGCCGCTGTGGACTGTGCATTGAAGATCGGATCCTGCAGCGCGGCAGCGGTGACGATCAGCCTGTTCTGCGCCAGGTCATAGGCCAGCGACGGCTGCTGCGGCAGTACGTCCCAGCGACGGTCCGCGTTGCCACGGCCGATGCGCTTCATTTCCTCGCGGTGACGCCAGGTGGAAGCGATCAGCATGTTGCCGCCAAAGCTGCCACGGCCCATCGGCTGGACGCTGTAGTCCAGATCGCGCAGCGGGGTGCCGATCTCGATCTTCAGCGCGGCCAGCTTCGCCTGCGCCTCGGCCTTGGCTTCTTCGCTCATCCAGGTGTTGCGCTTGACCGCTTCGATCTGCGTTTCGCGCAGCTTGTCGACGATCCATGCGGCCTGGCGACGGTCCTCGGCTGACAGGTGCCTGGCGGCGTATTCGCGACCGAGCATGGGTCCGGCGGCCACGTTGATCGCGGTCAGGACCTGCTCCCAGCGTGCAGCCGGCAGGGTCTGCGCGCGCAGCACGCGGCCGCGGAATTCGAACTCGGCATCGCGGTAGGCCTTGGACAGGTAAGGCGCCATCGCATCGCCCACGCGCCAGCGCAGGTAAGCCTTCCACTGGTCCGGCTTGATGCGCGTGACCATGCCGTCCAGCGCCTGGAACAGCGCTTCGTCAGACAGTGATACCAGATCGTCGTTGACCCCCTGGACCTTCAGGAAGGCATCGAGCTGCAGGTTCTTGAAACGGCCATTGAGGTCACGCGTGGAGACCGGCGCGTAGTTCCGGAACGGGTTGTTCAGGTCAGTCAGCGACTGTGCGTTGCGGGCCAGTTCGGTTTCGAGCGCGATCACCGAGGCGACCTCGGCATCAAGCTTGGCCGTCGGCGTACCGGTCAGCGCAAGGATCTGCTTCACATAGGCACGATAGCGGCCCATCACCGCGACCGTGTCCGCGTCGGTACGGGTGTAGAACGCCGGGTCGGGCAGGCCCATGCCGCCCTGCATGAAATAGCCGATGTGGCGGTCGAGTGCCTTCAGGTCGACGTCCGGGCTGAAGTTGAAGGCCACCGGGATGCCGACCTGGTGGAGGGCGGCGATGGAAGCCGGCACGTCCTTGGCGCGCTTGATCGCGTTGATGCGGGTCAGCAGCGGAGCGATCGGATTGGAGCCATCCGCTTCCACCGCCGCTTCGTCCAGGCCGCTGGCCCAGAAGTCGCCCAGCAGCTTCTGCACGTTGCCCTGCGGGCTGTTCATCGCGGCATCCAGCAGTTCGCGCTGCTGCGTGCGGCTGCGCTCCACCAGCTGGCCAAGCGCGGTCGTCGCGCCGGTCTGCGGCACCGGGTTGGCCTTCAACCATGCCGCGTTGGTGACATCGTGGAAATCGGTGCACTGCGCACTCACGGCCGGCGCACGCGCTGCCTTCTTCTTGGCGGCGAACGCATCGTGGGCAGGAACCAGCAAGGCAAGGCTGACGCCCAGCGAAAGGGCGAGCGGACGAAGGTTGGGCATGTAGAACGAATCCATGATGGATTAAGGGCGCGCGAACTATAGCAAGCCGCATGTGCAGGATGCGCACAGGGTGCCTTCGGCCGTGACGAAAAAAGGCCCGGGTTTCCCCGGGCCTTGGTTTCATCGCGCATGACGGCCAGCGGCCGTCACTACCGTGCCTGGTGCATGACAGCGGTGGCCGTCACGACCTGGGATGGCTTACCAGATCACCACCTGTGCATCGCCGGCGCGCACCATCGGCGAACCTGCCTTGCACTGGAAGGCCGCGGCGAAGGTCGGCAGGTTCGACGGCGCGCCCATGGCGCGGAACTGCGCCGGTGCGT
>ENA-UOXB01000764-UOXB01000764.1-bioreactor-metagenome-genome-assembly--contig:-NODE-764-length-17854-cov-8.319906_pt1 | contig 17854 bp, 16 predicted proteins | sample MGYA00238158_ERZ761615 | MGnify/ENA primary metagenome ERZ761615 (study PRJEB28904, sample SAMN06267902) | bioreactor metagenome | isolation source: Joint BioEnergy Institute, California, USA | place... | reverse complement strand
GCTTGCGGTTGATGACGCGGGTGATGTCGATTTCATAGCTGACCAGCTTGGCGTCAGGCAGTACCTGGCCGGTGAACTTCACATCGCCGCAGCCAAGTGCGCGGCCACGACCGGGCGCGCCCAGCCAGGTGAGGAAGAAGCCGGTGAGCTGCCACATTGCATCCAGGCCCAGGCAGCCCGGCATGACCGGGTCGCCGAGGAAATGGCACTTGAAGAACCACAGGTCCGGATGGATATCCAGCTCGGCACGTACCAGGCCCTTGCCGTGCAGCCCGCCCTCATCGCGGATGTCGGTGATGCGGTCGAACATCAGCATCGGGTCGTTGGGCAGGCGCCCGGCGCTTGCGCCGAACAGTTCACCGCGGGCACTGGCCAGCAGCTGGTCGCGGTCGAACGCGTGGAGACGAGTCATGGAAAGCACGATCCTGGAAGCGAAGAACGGATGATCAAGCGACCGAGGATGCATGACCGGACCTGTCCCGATCAAACATTTCCACCGTACGCACGCGTAGTGTATGTCGTCGAAAACGCGCATCCTGTTGATGTGCAACGACCATACTTCAGCGTGTGGCCCACCAAGGTCGAATACCCTCCAAGCAGTCACCATGAGCACTATGCGCAAGATCATCCACGTTGACATGGACGCGTTCTACGCGTCGGTGGAACAGCGCGACGATCCGTCGCTGCGCGGCCGCCCCGTGGTGGTGGCATGGCGCGGCTCGCGTTCGGTCGTCTGCGCCGCCTCCTATGAGGCGCGGGTGTTCGGCATCCGTTCGGCGATGCCGGCGCTGCGCGCAGAACGCCTGTGCCCGGACGCGGTTTTCGTGCCGCCGGATTTCGCGCGGTACAAAGCGGTGTCGCGCCAGGTGCGCGAGATTTTCCTGCGCCATACCGACCTGGTCGAGCCGTTGTCGCTGGACGAGGCGTACCTGGACGTGACCGCGCCGAAGTCCGGCCTGGCCCTGGCCACGGACATCGCGCGCGAGATCCGGGCGCAGATCCGCGAGGAAACCGCGCTGACGGCTTCGGCAGGCATCGCACCCAACAAGTTCCTGGCGAAGATCGCCTCGGACTGGCGCAAGCCCGATGGTCAATTCGTGGTGACGCCGCAGCGCATGGAGGCGTTCCTGCTGCCGTTGGCGGTAAAGAAGATCCCGGGCGTGGGCAAGGTGATGGAGGCCAGGCTGTCGGCGTTGGGCATCACGACCTGCGGCGATCTGCGCAGCTGGTCGCTGCCGGCGCTGGAGGATGCCTTCGGCAGCTTCGGCCGCAGTCTCTACAACCGCGCGCGCGGTATCGACGAACGGCCGGTGGAGCCGGACCAGCCGGTGCAGTCGATCTCTTCGGAAGACACGTTCGCCGAGGATCTTCCGCTGGAGTCGCTGGGTCCCGCCATCGCCGCGCTGGCTGACAAGACCTGGACGGCGACCCGGAAGACCGACCGCACCGGCCATACCGTCGTGCTCAAGCTGAAGACCGCCCAGTTCCGCATCCTGACCCGAAGCTACACGCCGGAGCGGCCACCGGACTCGATGGAAGCGCTGCGCGACATCGCCCTGGCGCTGCGCGACCGCGTGGAACTGCCGCCGGAAACGCGCTATCGCCTCGTCGGCGTAGGGCTGGGCGGCTTCCGCGAACGCGAAACGGTCCTCCAGGGCGAACTGTTCAAAAAAGGGGACGGAGGGAATTAACTTCACTTAATTCCCTCCGTCCCCTTTTTTGCCCTGCCGACAAGGCGTGTACGCGCGCGGCTTACACTGGCCATCCCCCGTACGACATGCAGGCCCGTGAGCGAATCCCTGAACTATTCCTATCCGCTGGTGGTGTTCGATCTGGATGGCACGCTGGTGGACAGCGCCGGCGACATCGCCGAAGCGCTCAACCGTACGCTGGAAGATTGGCATCTGCCGCGTGTGCCGGAAGCCACCGTGCTGACCTGGATCGGCGACGGGGTGCGCCGCCTGGTCGAGCAGGCCTTCACTGCGGCACGCGCCTCCGTCGATCTGGACGCGGTGATGCCGGGCTTCATGGTGCATTACCGCGAATGCCTGCTGCGCAGCCCGCGCCTGTTCGACGGCGTGCCCGAAGCGTTGCAGCAGTTGCAGGCGCGCGGGGTTGCGCTGGCCATCTGCACCAACAAACCGGAAGCGCTGGTGCAGCCACTGCTGGAGCATCTGGGAATCGGCAGTGGGTTTGCGCTGGTGCTGGGGGGCGACTCGTTGCCGCAGCGCAAGCCCAGTGGTGAGCCGCTGCGGCACATCGCCAGGCATTTCGGCCTCGACCCAGGCGCATGCCTGATGGTCGGCGACTCGATCACCGACTACCGTGCCGCACAGGATGCCGGCATGCCGGTCGCCCTGGTGCGCTATGGCTATCCGCGTGGACTGGACCTGCGGCACAACGCCGCCGTCGCCGTGATCGACGACCTGCGGCAGCTGCCCGGGCTGGCGGACTGAGGGCAACCGCCTTGCCGTTGCGCTACCGTCGCTGACCGGGGCGGGGGATGTCCCGGCGCACCTGCGTGCGCCGAGCCCGCCAGAGGTGAGCGTGGCAGCACCGCGCTGATGCGTCAGCGCGGCTGGTAACGCACGCTCAGCTGGTACTCGCGTCCCGGCTGGTTGTACCAGGCGACCGTTTCATACGACCGGTCGAACACATTGGCCGCACGCGCAAGTACTGACCAGTCCTCGCCCAGCGCATATTCCAGGCGCAGGTCCAGCGTGCCGTAGCCACCCAGCTGCACGGCGTTGGCCGCGTCGTCGAAGCGCCGGCCGGCGGCGTAACCGGTCAGTCCCACGCGCAGGGCGCCGAATCGACGGTCCAGGTCGACGCGCGCGGTCTGTTGCGCGCGCCGCGCCAACCAGTTGTCGTACTGGCCGCCAGCCGTCCGGTTGCGCGGATCGGTGTAGCTGAGCTGCGCGTTGATGTCGACGCCGGCAAGGGTGGCCGAGCCGGTCAGCTCGACGCCGTGGATGCGCGCCTTTTCCACCTGCGTCATGCGGAAGGTGGCGGCGTCGTAGGTGATCAGATCGTCGATGCGCGTCTGGTACAGGTCCAGTCCCCAGCGCCAGCCACGGCCCTGCCGGGCGATGCCGATGTTGCTGCTGCGGGCCTGTTCCGGATCCAGCGTGGGCACGCCGCTCCACGGGTCGTAGAGGTCGCTGAAGGTCGGTGCCTTGAACGCGGTGCCATGGCTCGCGGTCAGCTTCCATCCCGCTCCCAGTTCCATGCCCCAGGCCAGCGAACCGGTCGCGTGGCTGCCGAACTGGGCGTTGTCGTCGTTGCGCACGCTGGCCTGCAGCTGCTGCCGGCCGAAACGGCCCTGGTACTGCACGAACACGCCCGTATTGTCGCGGCTGTCGACCCGATAGCCGGCACTGCTGCCGTCGAGCTGGTCATCGCTCCAGTCCACGCCGGCGCTGAGCAGCTGCTTCTCCGCCAGAGCGACATCGGCCTGCAGCGATGCGCTGTCACGGTGCGTCTGCGCACTGCCCATCGCATCGAACGGCCCGCTGTTGTCCGACTCGTTGTCGCTCCGGCCAACGCTGGCGGTCAGGGTGAGGCGTTCGCCCGGGGCGTAGCGCAGCTTGCCGCCCAGCACCTGCTGCAGCGTTTCGGAGTAGTTGTAGTAGCCGTCGTAATGGTTCTCGCCTTCGGCACGCAATGCGCTGCCTTCCACGCTCCACTGTTCGTTGAACGTGTAGCCGCCCCGCGCGCTTGCAGACAGGTTGCGGTAGCCGTCGCGGTCCGGCTCGTCAGCCCCGCAGCCCTGGAACGTCGCTGCCGAGCCACGGCACGCGTCGATGCCATCGCTGTGCTGGTAGGCGATGTCCAGTCCGAACCAGCCGCGATCGGTTCCACCGCCGATGCCACCGCTTGCCTGGCGCAGGCCATTGCTGCCCCCGCCCAGTTCCAGGTGGGGGGCGAAACCGCCGCGGTTGCGCCGGGTGAAGATCTGCACCACGCCGCCAATGGCGTCGGCGCCATACAGGCTCGACTGCGGGCCGCGGACGATCTCCACGCGTTCGATCTGCGCCAACGGCAGGTCCTGCAGCATGGCCAGGCCGAAATCACCGGTGTTGATGCGCACGCCATCGACCAGCACCACCGTATGCGAGGAATTGGTGCCGCGCAGGAACAGCGAGGTCTGCTTGCCCAGGCCACCGGTGTTGACCAGATTGATGCCGGCACGTCCGCGCAGGAGGTCCTGCAGGGAGGTGGCCTGGCTGGCGTCGATCGCGCTGCGGTCGATGACCTGCGCCGGGCTGAGGCTGTCGGTGAGGGAAACAGGGGTGCGGGTGGCGGTGACCAGCAGGGGATCGAGCGCGGTGGCATCGGACTGTGCAAGGGCAACCGCGGGAAGTGCACCCAGTACGGCCAGGAAAAGGGTTCGGGACTGCAGTGACATCGTGGACTCCGGTGGCCGCGCACGCCCGCGCGGACAGAAAGGGAGCTGCAGTGCGGGACAGGACGAAGCCACCCTGCGCGGACGCGGGAGAGCCGTCGCCGATGCCCACCGCATCGCAACCTGGTGCTTCCGGGCCGGTCTCCGGGCTTGCCGTCGGTGGAGGTCCACCGGGCGGACGCCTTCCCATGCCAGGGCACAGTGGCGATCTGTCCGCTTGTGACGTGCTTACCGTTGCGGGGGCAGCGCCGGAGTGGCATCGCAGGGATGGGTCACCGGCTTCCCGTTTCAACCTGCCAGCCAGGCTGCAGGTCACCTTGAAGTGCGCGCAGTCTAAGCGATCACGCGCCGCGCTGCTGGCCAGCCGCCGCGGTGCACTAGAATGGCTGCTGTTCTGTTTCAGATCTGCCAATGATGTCCATGCTGCATCGTGTTGCCCAGCTGCCTCCTGTCCATGCGTTCCGCCCGTCGATGCGCTGCGCGTCGACCGGGGTCGCGCGATGATCCTGGACCTGGTCCGCCATGCCAGCACGGGTCGTGATACCCACCTGGATGGACGCAGCGATCCGCCGCTGCTGGCCGGTGCGCATGACGCGCTGTGCGCGGCCTACGCGCAGCACCAGTGGCAGCGCGTGATCAGCTCGCCGCGTCTGCGCGCGCTGCACACGGCGGTGGCGCTGGCCGTGCCGAGGGGCCTGGAGGTCCAGCCGGAGGTCGAGTGGGAGGAGCTGGATTTCGGCGATTGGGACGGCATGGCGATCGAAGCGCTGGCTGAGCAGGACCTGCTCGGTTTCCATCGCGATCCGCACGCGTTTCCGCCTCCCAACGGCGAAAGCTGGGGTCACTTCGAAAGGCGCATTGCGCGTGCCCTGGATCGCCTGTTCGACGACATCGAGGACGGCCAGGAGGAAGATCCTGCGCCGACGCTGATTGTCAGCCACGGTGGACCGCTGCGCATGGTCCTGTCGCAGGTCTGTGGCCTGCCAGTGGCGTCATGCTGGGCGCTGCGGATCGATCATGGTACGCGCCTCCGCCTGCGCGTGGAGCGCACCGACAGCGGGGTATGGGGCGAGCTGCTGGAACTGCAGCAGCCCTGAGAAAGGAAACGCCGACGGTGCTGCCAGCGCTTCAGCAGCCCTGCGGCCGGCAGGCCGGCACGCCGTCAGCCTTCAACGTCGGCGTCATCGAAGCGCTGCTCATGGACCGGGCCCGAGGCGGGTCCGGGGGCTTTCAGCGGCTGCAGCGCGATGCGTGCTTCGTAATCCCGCACCAGGGCGCTGCGCTGGTCGCCTGTCAGCGCCTGCCAGTGGCACTCCAGCAGGGCGCCCTGCAGCGCGTACAACAGGTTGAGGCTGGGCTTGAAGCCGGCGCGGCGCACCTTGACGAAGGCGGCCACCGCACCGATGGCGGCAAGGTCTTCGCGGCTGCGCAGGCCGACCTGGCGCAGCCACGCTGCGCTTTTCGGACCGATGTTGCGCAGCTGCGCGGTGCTCATCGCAATGCGTCGACGAACACGGCCGCGATGGCTTCCACGCCGGCCTGGTCATCGGCATCGAAACGTGCCAGCAGCGGGCTGTCCAGGTCGAGCACGCCGACAAGCGCGCCGTCCTTGACCAGCGGTACCACCAGTTCCGAGCGTGATGCCGAGTCGCAGGCGATATGGCCGGGGAACGCGTCCACGTCATCGATGCGCTGGGTGGTCCGCTCGCGCGCAGCGGCACCACACACCCCCTTGTCCAGCGGGATGCGCACGCAGGCTGGCAGGCCCTGGAACGGCCCGACCACCAGTTCGGTGCCGTCGAACAGGTAAAAGCCGGCCCAGTTCAGGTGTGGCAGCGCGTGATAGATCAGTGCGGAGAGATTGGCCGCGTTGGCGATGCGGTCGTGCTCGCCATGGACCAGTCCACGGGCCTGGTCCAGCAACTGGGCGTATTGTTCCGGCTTGCTGCCGGTGAGCGATGAGGTGGCGAACATGGGCCTAGTCTAGCAAGGCCTGTGGCCGTCGCCAGCAGGCGCGCAGCATGCCGCGCTGACCGCCTATTTCATCGGCACCAGTGACGGCTGCCGCCGGTACAGCTGCGGGAAACGCTGCTGAAGCGCAGCCAGCTTGGGCGCATCGTAGTAACGGATGTAAGCGGCCTGCGGATTGCGGGTCATGTAATTCTGGTGGTAGGCCTCGGCCGGATAGAAGCGTTTGCCGCTACCCAGCTCGGTCACTACCGGCGCACTGAACGCTGTGCCGATCTGGCTGACATAGGCGCGGCTGGCAGCCTGCTGGCGCGCATCGTCGCTGAAGATCGCCGAGCGGTACTGGGTGCCGCGATCCGGCCCCTGCCGGTTGAGCTGGGTAGGGTCGTGGGCGACCGAGAAGAACACCTGCAGCAACTGGCCATAGCTGACCTGGCGGGGGTCGTAGTCCACACGGACCGCTTCGGCATGGCCGGTCCGTCCGCCACTGATGGTTTCATAGCGCGCGGTCGATGCGTCACCGCCGATGTAGCCGGACACGGCATTGCCAACGCCCTTGACGTGCTGGAACACGCCCTGCACGCCCCAGAAGCAGCCGCCTGCGAAGACCACGCTGGCCTGCGTACGCTCGTCCTTGAACGCGGCGGCGCCGGTGGGCGCGGGCAGCGTACGGCCTTCCTCCACGACGTGGGCCGTCTGCATGCCCCGGCTACTGCCGGCAGCGGGGCCGGCTTCGACCGCGAATGCCACCAGCGCACCGACGACCAGCGTCGCGACGGCGGCGGCAATACCTTGCTCCAATGAGAGTTTCATGCGATTTCCTCAGCCAAACGTGAAGGCATAGGCCTGGACACCCGGGTCCAGGAACTCGATCTCGAACAGGTGCTCGCCGACGCTGTCGCGCTGGCGCACAAGCTGGTACAGGCGATGCTCGTCGACCTGTCCGCTGCCGTCGGGCCGCACGTCCCCGCCCGCATCGGCGGCTGGCAAGGGCTTGCCGTCGAGCAGCACGCGGAACCGTACCGGCGCGCCGTTACCGGCCGGGGCCAGCACCAGGTGCAGGTCGCGCGCATGGAAGCGGAACGCGACCCGCCCGCCGGGCGACTGCAGCGTCGCCGCCTCCTGATCCACCGTCCAGCGTCCGGCCAGGGCCCAGTCGTTCAACGTCCAGCGGGCGGGCAGGGCGTAATCGAACGGCTGTCCCTTGCGCAGTCCTCCCGGCGAGGCGAAGTGCTCGGCGCGGGCGTGGCCAAGGTACGTTTCCGGTGAGCGCAGATTGCCCATGTCGGCCTGCTCCGCGACGCCCTGCAACGTGGCGGCCCCCGCATCCAGCGGCGGAGGCAGGTCACGCTGGCCCGCTTCCTGCAGCAGGCGCCGGATGACCTGTTCGGAGTGCGCGTAGTTGCCCTCGCCGAACTGATGGGCGCGGATACGACCCTGTGCATCGACGAAGTAATGCGCTGGCCAGTACTGGTTCTCGAATGCGCGCCAGATCGAGTAATTGTTGTCGAGCGCCACGGGGTAGGTGACACCCAGCTGCTCGACCGCGCGCATGACGTTGCGCGGATTGCGCTCGAACGCAAACTCCGGTGTGTGCACACCGACCACCACCAGGCCATGCTCGCGATAGCGTTCTGCCCAGTCGTGCACGAACGGCATGGCGCGCAGGCAGTTGATGCAGGAATAGGTCCAGAAATCGACCAGGACGACCTTTCCGCGCAGCTGTTCGCGGTCCAGCGGCGGGCTGTTGAGCCAACCGGTCGCGCCGTCCAGCGCGGGCAGCGTGCCTTCCACCGGCAAGGGCGCATCGACACGGGCGGCGGTGGTGGTCAGTGCCTTGCCGCCGGCGGGCGTTGCGCCCGGGACGGCCTCGAGCAGCCCCTGTTCCAACCGGGCCGTGCTGACACTGGACAGGCGGGTCAGCACGCCGGTGTCCCAGCCCATCGCGATGGCGACCACCGCCAGCAGCGCGGCGACGCCGAGAATGCGGCGCAGGGTGTTGCCCAGGCCCAGCCGCGCCTTCAGCGCATTGAACACACGCCCGCCCACCCACACCGCCAATGCCAGCGCGGTGACCGCGCCGAGGGCGTAGGCGAGCAGCAGGCTGCTGGTGCCCGCACTGGCCCCTTCAAGTGCGGCCCCGGTCAGCACCAGTCCCAGGATGGGACCGGCACAGGGCGCCCACAGCAGTCCGGTCGCGATGCCGATCAGCAGCGACGTACCGGCGCCGCCACGTCCGGCCTCATCGGCCGCATCAGCGCGTGCACTGAGCCGCGCGCCCGCGCGCTGGAACGGGGCCAGCAGACGGTCGGCGAAGGCCGGCAGCAGCAGGGCGAGCGCGAACACCGCCATGACCACCAGCGCGACCCAGCGGCCGACCTGGTTGGCCTGGGCCACCCATGCACTGCCGACTGCGGCCAGGCTGGCCACGACGGTGAACGTGATCGCCATGCCCAGCAGCAGCGGAAGCGTGCTGCGCAGGAAGGAGCCGCCGGCCCGCGCGAACACGAACGGCAGCACCGGCAGGATGCACGGGCTGAGCAGGGTGAGGACACCCCCGAGGTAGGCAAGCAGCAACAGCATCAGCAAGGCTCCATCAAGTCAGGTCGGGTCATACCGGTACGCGCCAGGCGGCCGTGTCGCTGTCGCCGGCATCGGTGCGTGCTGCCGGCTGGAAGGTGAGGGCGGCACCGTTCATGCAGTAACGCAGGCCGGTGGGCCGCGGCCCATCATTGAACACATGTCCCAGGTGGCCCCCGCAGCGACGGCAGTGGATCTCCACCCGGACCATGCCGAACAGGGTGTCGCGCTGCTCGCCTACGGCGTTTTCCAGCGGCTTCCAGAAGCTGGGCCAGCCGGTGCCGCTCTCGAACTTGGTGGACGAGGCAAACAGCGGCAGGGCGCAGCCGGCGCAATGGAAGGTGCCGCGGCGCTTCTCGCGGTCCAGCGGGCTGCTCCCTGCGCGTTCGGTGGCCTGCTGCCGCAGCACGGCATACTGCGCGGGAGTCAGCAGGCGGCGCCATTCCGCGTCACTGTGCATGACCTCGAAACGGCGCGCCGGCGTGCCTTCCGCAGCAGCCGGCGCGGCCCGGCTGCAGGCCCCCACGCCGACGACGCTGGCGGCAAACGCCATGCCGCCGAGGCCGAGAAGGTGACGACGGGTCAGCGACATGGAACTCTCCAACGGGGGACGTTGCGGCCATGCTGCGCCCCGGGGGATCAACGAGTCCTCACGGAGAGTTCAATTTTCCGTTATACATCCGGCGCCGCCTGGGATGACAATGCGCAACCGCCCCTTGTCCACGGCTCCCCGATGGCTGTTTCACAGCGTGTCCTGATCGTCGAAGACGATGTCCACATCGCCGACCTGCTGCGCCTGCACCTGGCCGATGAAGGGTATGTCGTGCAGCATGCGGCCGATGGCGATGCGGGCATGCACCTGCTGGAGCAGGAAGGGCCGTGGGATGCCCTGGTGCTGGACGTGATGCTGCCCGGCGTCGATGGGCTGCAGATCTGCAGGCGGGCCCGGGCGATGGCGCGCTACGTGCCGATCATCATCATCAGCGCGCGCGGCAGCGAAACCCAGCGCATCGTCGGCCTGGAACTGGGCGCGGACGATTATCTGGCCAAGCCTTTCTCGATGCCGGAACTGGTTGCGCGGGTGCGCGCCCTGCTGCGTCGCGCCGATGCGATGGCGCAGAGCGCCCGGCTGGACGCGGGGGCCGTGGTGCTGGGCTCGCTGCGGCTGGACCCGGTCGCGCGGGTCGCGACCGATGCTGGCAACGAGCTGGAACTGACCCCGCGCGAGTTTGATCTGCTGTGCTTCTTCGCCCGCCATCCGGGCCAGGTGTTCGCCCGCGCGGAACTGCTGGACCAGGTCTGGAGTTACGGCCACGACGGTTACGAACATACGGTCAATACCCACATCAACCGCCTGCGCAACAAGATCGAGGCCGATCCGGCCAATCCACGCCGCATCCTGACGGTGTGGGGGCGTGGCTACAGGATGGTCGCGGGCACGGAGGCCGACGCATGATGCCGCGCCTGCGCCTGTGGCAGAAACTGGCGGCGGTGTTCGCGGCCCTGTTGGTGCTGTGCAGCCTGGCGCTGTTGGGCATGCAGATGCGCACGGCGATGCGCCACGAACAGGAGGTGGTGCAGCGCCTTTCGCTCGGACTGGCCGCTCATATCGCCCAGCGCAGCGAACTGATGGACCAGACCGGGATGCGTGAGCCGGCCGTGCGTGCCCTGTTCGGACAGCTGATGGCCGTCAATCCGAGCGTGGAGGTCTACCTGCTGGACGATCAGGGCCGGGTACTGGGGCACGACGCACCGCCCGGACACCTGCGCCGTGAGCAGGTGGACGTGGCGCCGCTGAAGGCATTGCTGGCCGGCGCGCCGCTGCCGATCCTGGGGGATGACCCGCGCAGCCTGCGCGGCCGGAAAGTCTTCAGCGTGGCGCCGCTGGTCGTGCAGGGGCGTGCAGCGGGTTATGTGTACGTCGTGCTGGTGGGCGAGCAACGGCAGATGCTGGCCGACGACCTGGCCGCGAGCAGTCAATGGCGTACAACGCTGTGGTCGGTGGCCCTGGTTGCGTTGCTTGGCGTACTGGCGGGACTGTTCGCTTTCTACCGGGTCACCCGCCCGCTGCGCGAGCTGACCCGGCGCATCCAGTCTTTCGACATCGATGCACCGACCGCGCTGCCGGCGCTGCCCGCGCTGCGCCGGGGTGAGCGTGATGAACTGCTTGTGCTGGAACATGCGCACGCGCAGATGGCGCATCGTCTTGCCGAGCAGTGGCAGCAGCTGCGCCAGCAGGATCTGCAGCGGCGCGAGATGGTGGCGAACATCTCCCACGACCTGCGCACGCCATTGGCCTCGCTGCATGGCTATCTGGAAACGCTGGCGCTGAAGGAGGCCACGCTGACCGCCGAGGAACGTCGCCGCTATCTGTCCATCGCGCTGTCGCAGAGTACGAAGGTGGGTGGCCTGGCGCGCGCGCTGTTCGAACTGGCACGGCTGGAGCATGGCCAGGTGCAGTTGCAGTGGGAAGTCTTCGCGTTGCCGGAACTGCTGCAGGACGTACTGCAGAAATTCGAGCTTTCGGCCGAAGCCCGAGGCCAGCGGCTGCATGCAGTATTCCCGCAGGGGTTGCCTGCCGTACGCGCCGACGTGGGCCTGGTCGAGCGGGTGCTGACCAATCTGATCGACAACGCACTGCGGCATGCGCCGGTGGGTGGCGAAGTACGGGTCACGCTTTCGGCGCAGGCCGGGAGCCTGTGCATCGAGGTCGCCGATGACGGTCCGGGTGTCCCGCCGGCGATGCGTGCTTCACTGTTCCAGGCGCCTGCGGCGCTGGGCCCGAGGCGTGGCGAGAACGGCGGACTGGGGCTGCTGATCGTACAGCGCATCGTGCAGCTGCACGGTCACACGATCACACTTGAGGACAGCGAACGCGGCGCTATCTTCCGTTTCAACCTTCCGCAGGCCTAGACACAGGGCACGCGGGCAGCCACAGCGACAGGCACGCGCCGCCAAGGACCGAACGGCTGGCCGCGACGTCACCGCCGTGCTTGCGCATGATGCTGCGGACCATGGCCAGGCCGAGTCCGAAGCCACTCCCGGCGGTGTCCAGCCTTACGTAGGGTTCGAATATCCTGTCGACCATCCCGGACGCGATGCCCGGCCCGTCATCATGTACCTCGATTCTCAGTACGGCGGTGTCGGCGTGGGCGTGCACGCTTACCCGGTGCCGCGCATGCCGGCGTGCGTTGGCCAGTACATTGCGTACGGCGAGTTCGAGGGCGGGTGTGTTGGCGTGTGCGGTCAGCCCGGATTCGATAATGGAGTCGAGGCGCGGGCCTGCGCCCTGGCAGAGCTGTTTCCAGACATTGTCGACCAGGGACCGAAGCACCACCGTCGAGCGTTCCACGAGCGGCATGCGGCCGAAGCGCGCGTATTCGAGACCCGCCCGTACGAGCTCCTGCAGGTGATCGATGTCCGCGCACATGTCCGCGTGCAGCTGCGCGGCAGCGCCCCGTGCGGGCCGGTCCGCCCCGAGCAGTTCACAGCTGAAGCGCAGGCGTGTGAGCGGGGTACGGATTTCGTGTGCCATCGCCTGGCTCATCAGGCGTTGGCCGTCCAGGGTCGAGCGCATCTGCACGGCGATGTCCTGCAGAGCCAGCGCGAGGGGCCGCAGCAGGTGGGTCCGCACAGGCGGCAAATCGGTGTGGAAGGTGTTTTCCAGCATGGTGCGGACGATGGTGTCCAGCGATTGCATGTCGCGCAGCAGGCGATAGAGCAGTACGTAGAAGGGCGCGGCCAAGGCGATGATGACGACGAACAGCAGCGCCAGCCATGCCGCGAGCAGGCCCGGTCGACCGGTCGGGGTGGGCTCGGTCACGCTGTCGAGGTTGCCGAATACAATGACCGTGTCGGTCCCGGGCACGCGCTGGTACGCATGCGACGCGTCGGCATCGACGACCATGGCGCCCTCGGCCAGCCGGGTGGCGCGCCGCGGGTCCAGCGCACGAGCCGCCTCGGGCAGGGGTGTGAGTGCGACTGGATAGGCGAAATGGACCTGCAGCGCACTCATCACGGCGGGCCAGGTGCTCTGTGGGGTCTGGGAGAGCCGCTCCAGAAGCAGTGCCGTGGTGCCGCGCAGCTGGCCGCGCACGTAGCGCTCGTACTGCTGGTCGGTCCAGTGATGCCAGGCAAGTGTGCCGAACCAGGCCAGCAGCAGCTGGGCGATGATCAGGCCCGCGCCGTAGCGTGCGTAGACCGTGAAGCGTCCTGCCCTGCCGTAGCTCATGTCAGCTCCAGTCCGCGGCGCTGAACAGGTAGCCCTGCCCGCGGACGGTCTTGATCCGCCCCGGCTCGGAACCGGTGTCGCCGAGCTTCCGCCGCAGTCGCGAGATGCGGGTATCGATCGACCGGTCCAGTCCGTCGAACCCGATGCGCCGCAGGCTGCGCAACAGCACATCGCGATCCATGATCCGGCCAGCGTTCGATGCCAGAAGCACGAGCAGATCGAATTCCGCCGTCGTCAATGTGACCGGCGCGCCATCCAGTTCCACCTGGCGCTCCTGCAGGTCGATGCGCAGGCGTCCGAACGCCAGGGGGGAGTCCGGCCGGTCGACCTGGCCACGCCGCAGGTGCGCGCGGAGCCTGGCCAGCAACACACGGGGTTCGATCGGCTTGGTGATGAAGTCGTCGGCGCCCAGTTCGAGGCCTACCACCTGGTTCATGTCGTCGGCGCGGGCGCTGAAGATGCACAACACCCCGCGGTAGTGCGGGCGCAGACGCCTGCACAGATCGATGCCATCGGCGCTGCCCAGCCCGATGTCCAGCAGTACAAGGGGCGGCTGTCGCTCACGCACCAGCCGTTCGGCCTGCGCGGGGTCGTCAAGATGCAGAACGCACATGCCGTGGTCGTCGAGGTATCGGCAGACGAGGGCAGCGAGACGGGAATCGTCTTCGATCAGGAAGACAGTGGCACCGGCAACGCAGGAAGAGGAATTCATCCTGGAATGCTAGCGGGACGCGTCCGAATCGGGCACCGCCATAAACGTCATCTGAAGCAGCTTTTCACTATCGATCCGCGTTGTCCGATCTGCAAGGATACGGATGGTCACGCAACGTCACACGGGATCACATCATGTTGCAGTTCACGTACTGAACGGCATGGGCACACGCGGCACGCTGGGCACTCCCAACACAGGAGAATCCGGATGAAAACGAACACATGTCTGCTGGCGGCGCTTGTGGCCCTGGCTGTTCCTGCAATGGCCTCGGCCAAAGACGCCCGTCATGGCGTGTACGGCATCGCGGGTGCGGCGGCGAAGACGTCCCAGTGGAAGATCGAAGGCCAGAAGGATGCGAAGAAGACCCGGCCGGACTTCAACCTCGGTGCCGGCATCCGCCTGAACGACTACATCGCGCTGGAGACGAACTACTACGGTATCGGCAAGGGCGCGAAGCTGAAGGGCGTCGGCACGCGGCAGGACCGCCTGCTGTCCGGCTCGGCGCTGGGCATCATTCCACTGGGTGACAACTGGGACGTCTATGGGCGCGCCGGCGTGGGTCGCCTGCAGGAGCGCTTCAAGGGGGCCAAGGGCAGCGGGATCGAAGGGGTGAAGTACCAGTCGACTGCCATGCAGTACGGCCTCGGCAGCCAGTACCACTTCAACGACTCCATGTTCGCCCGGGTTGAATGGAGCGCGCGGCGTGGGCTGAAGGATTCGAAGAAGCGCGGTGACAACCGTTCGCGTACGGCCTCGGAGCTGCAGTTCGCTCTCGGTTACACGTTCTGATTCCGGCCGGGGCCGCGGTCTTGTGCCGCGGCCTCGTACGGTCTGACAAGGAGCAGCTGATGGCGCTGGTGTGTGTGTGGGCCCCGCTGCAGAGCGGCGGGGCACTGCTGCGGCATGCGACGCAGATGGTCATCGGGGGCGGGGCAGGCGCCGGTGCAGGCGAGCACCTGCACAGCGTGACCGACGGGCCGGCGGTGTTCGCGGCTGCGGCTGCGCAGGCCTGCCTGGTGCAGTCGTCCTGCGGACGTCATGTTCTGGCCGTGGAAGGGAGCGTCTGGTCGTTGGCGGGCGGACAGGCCGCGTCGGCCCAGAACCTCGTGGAAGCCATCGCACGCCAGGGCCTCCGCGCCGTGCTGGACGATCACGATGGCGCCTTCGTGCTGATCCATTGGAGCAGCGACGAACAGCGCATGACACTGGCAAGGGATCGGGCGGGCCAGTGCACGCTGTACTACGGCTGGGCGCAGGGCGCGCTGGTGGTGGCGACGTCGCTGCGTGCGCTGCGAGGCTACCCGGGTTTCCCCAAGCGGGTTGATCCGGCATCGCTGGCTGTTTTCCTGCGGCACGGTTACGTGCCTGCACCACGCTGCATCTTCCAGTCCACCTTCAAGATGCTGCCTGGCCACCTGCTGCGCCTGGGACTCCGGGAACTGCACGCGGAAAGCCATGGCCACGTGCCCGGCGTCGACCAGCAGCCTTACTGGCAGGCCAGGGAGGCCTATGAGGGGGCGCTGCGCGGACGCGTTGCGGTCGATGCCGGTACTGCGCTGCAGTCACTTGATCGTCTGCTGCACGCGGCGATCGACGCTGCGCGGTGCGGACGCGCGACAGGCGCCTTCCTGTCCGGTGGTACGGATTCTTCGCTTGTCGCGGCTGTCCTGCAGGCGCAGTCCGACGGGCCTGTGCCCACCCTGGGGGTGGGGTTCGAATCTGCGGCCCACGATGAACGGCACTGGATGCAGGCGGTGGCACGGCGGCTGGGCGTGCGCCATGAAACGCTCGTGTGTGGCGGCGCGGATGTGCTGCAGATCGTGCAACGCCTTCCGATGGTGTGGGACGAGCCCTTCGCTGATGCTTCGCAGATACCCACGTTGCTGGCGACAGAACGGCTGGCGTCGGCGTGCACCGTGGCACTGACGGGAGACGGCGGCGATGAGCTGTTCTGCGGGCATGGCGCCTATGTGCGCGCCATGCGCAACGCGCGGATAGGTCGCAGGATGCCTTCCGGGCTGCATCGTCTGGCAGCGTACGCGGCGCGCCGCAGTGTGGAGCAGGCGCGCCTCGGTGGCTGGCCTGCCTTGCTCGCAGAGGCGGCAGGGGAGGGTATCGCGCACCATTACCTGATGCGTGTCGTGCGCTGGCGATCGCCACTGGCGCTGCTGCCGCCCGGTACGCTGGAGCCACGGACGCTTTACCGGGATGGCCTGGTGTCACTGCGTGGGGGCGAGGACGCCGACGTCGTGCAGTATCTGGATTTCGCCATGGAACTGGGCAACGGCATCCTGACCAAGACCGGTCGCGCAGGACATGCCAACGGACTGCAGGTCATCTCGCCGTTGCTGTCGCGCGGCATGGTCGAGCAGGCATGGCGGCTGCCGACCGCGTTGAAACTCCGCGATGGCACGCCGAAATGGATTCTCAAGAAGCTGCTTTGCCGCTATCTGCCTGAGCCCCTGGTGTATCGGCCCAAGCGCGGCTTCGGTCCACCCATCACGGACTGGCTGCGCGGCCCTCTGCGTGGCTGGGCGGAGGCGCTGCTTGAGCCGGGCAGGCTGCTTGACGCGGGTATCGTGGAAACGGGGCGCGTACAGCAGATATGGTCGGCGTTTCTTGCGGGGGAACGGCGGTGGCATCCCCTGTTGTGGACACTGCTGATGTATCTGGCGTGGTTCGAGTCGATCGGCCGGGACCCATGAGCTGGGCAAGGTGCCAGAACGGCCAGGTAAGCATGGCACCGGGTAACGGGGGCAGCGGTCGCCCCCCGAGCGCGTGGGCGGGGCGAGCAAAAAAAAGGACCCGACAGAGGGAGGGATCTGTCGGGTCCTGCGACCGCGCGGGGGGAGGGACCCGTGCGGTATCCAGCCGGTCTGCATCTGCGCCATGCGCCCGATGTGACCTGTTGCACTGCAGGATACGCGGATTTTGCTGCAATGCAATATGAGGTCGGTGGGGTGCTCTCAGGCGCGGTTGACTACGTTCAGGCTGAACCGGTCGCGGAGGCCGCCGGACCGCGGTAGCGGCAGCCGGAGGTGCAGGTCTCATGCACCGTGATCTCGCTGAGCGTGGGCAACGAGGGCTTCAGTTCACGCCAGATCCAAGTGGCCAGGTTCTCGCTGGTGGGATTTTCCAGGCCGGGAATGTCGTTGAGGTAATGATGGTCCAGGCGGTCATAGATCGGCTGAAAGGCGGCTTTGACGTCGCCGAAATCCATGATCCAGCCGGTGTCGGCGCCCGGTTCGCCTTCCACTTTCAGCTCGACGCGGAACGAATGCCCGTGCAGTCGGGAGCATTTGTGACCGGGAGGCACGTTCGGCAGCCGGTGGGCGGCCTCGATCATGAAGACTTTGAAGATTTCCATGGCGTGATTGTACTGGGCCTGCGCGCGGCGGACGCGATGAGCGTTAAATACATGTTTCCATCGCGATGAAGAGATGATAGCTTCACTTATATCCGTATGAAGAGATGTTATTGGCTGGGCTCCAGCCGTGCATGGACTACTACGGACCTGTAGCCACCACTCCCTGCGATTCCTACATGCCCCAGCCAACCCTGCTCGTGGCGGCGCTTGCCGCCGCCCTGGCCGCGCCTTTGCCCGCCGCCGCCGCCACCTCCAACGATGCCGGCGCAAGCGGCGATGCGAGTACCCTCGCTGCGGTCCGGGTCACCGGTTCCAACATCAAGCGCGCCGACACCGAGACCGCGAATCCGGTGCAGGTCATCGGTCGGGAAACGCTCGAGGCGACCGGCAAGGCGTCAGTCGCCGACGTGCTGCGCTCGATCTCCGCCAATACGGGCAATGCGGCCAACGAAACCTCCAACAGCGGCTGGGCCTCGGGCTCGGCGGGCATCGGGCTGCGCGGTCTTTCACAGAAAAACACCCTGGTGCTGCTCAACGGGCGGCGGCTGGCGAATTATGGATTCCCGGCCAATGGCCTGTCCGATACCCTCG
>ENA-UOXB01000761-UOXB01000761.1-bioreactor-metagenome-genome-assembly--contig:-NODE-761-length-17907-cov-9.437822_pt1 | contig 17907 bp, 14 predicted proteins | sample MGYA00238158_ERZ761615 | MGnify/ENA primary metagenome ERZ761615 (study PRJEB28904, sample SAMN06267902) | bioreactor metagenome | isolation source: Joint BioEnergy Institute, California, USA | place... | reverse complement strand
TCAGCACCGATGTCCTGATCGTCGGCGGCGGTATCGCCGGCCTCTGGCTCAACGCGCGCCTGCGTCAGCAGGGCTTCGCCACCGTACTGGTTGAGCGTGGCAGCCTGGGCGGCGGGCAAAGCCTGAAGTCGCAGGGCATCATCCATGGTGGCGCCAAGTACGCTCTGCACGGTGCGCTGACTGGTGCTTCCGAAGCCATCGCCGATATGCCGCGGCGCTGGCGCGAGGCGTTGGCTGGCTCGGGCGAGCTGGACCTCTCCGGCGTGCGCATCCTCTCCGATGCCCATTATCTGTGGTCCCCAGGCACTCTGGCCGGCAACCTCACCAGCTTCTTCGCCAGCAAGGCGGTGCGTGGTCGGGTCGATCAGGTCAAGGGTGAGCAATTGCCGCCGGCGTTGCAGCATCCGAAGTTCAAGGGCAAGGTCTATCGCCTGGCCGAGCTGGTGCTCGACGTACCGAGCCTGATCGCGCGCCTGGCCGAGCTGGCTGGCGATGGTCTGTTGGCCGCCGAGCGTATCGAACCGCTGCGTGAGGACGATGAGCTGTGTGGTCTGGTCGTCGATGGTCGCGAGATTCGCGCGCAGCGCGTGGTGCTCAGTGCGGGGGCCGGCAACGCCGATTTGCTCGCCGCACTGGGCGTTGAACAGCCCGCGCAGCAACTGCGTCCATTGCATATGGTGCTGGCCAAGGGGCCGGCGCTGAAGCCGCTGTACGCGCATTGCCTCGGTGGTGGGCCGAAGCCACGGGTGACCGTGACTACCCATCCGGCGGCCGATGGCCAGTGGGTCTGGTATCTCGGCGGTGATCTGGCTGAAGCCGATGGCGTCGCGCGTGATGAAGCCGCTCAGGTCCAGGCGGCGCAGAAGGAGATGGCCGCGTTGCTGCCCTGGGTCGACCAGAGCCAGACCCGTTGGGCCACGCTGCGTGTTGATCGTGCCGAACCCGCGCAGTCAGGACTGGTGCGCCCGGACAATGCCTTTCTCGCTGAACAGAAGCGCTTGCTGGTGGGCTGGCCGACCAAGCTGGCGCTGGCGCCGGACTTTGCCGATCGCGTGCTGGCCACGCTGCAGCGCGAGCAGGTGCAGCCGGCCGGCCATGCGCCGCTGCCCGAGCTGCCGCACCCGCCGCTGGGTCAGCCAGTCTGGGAGGCGCTGCTGCCATGACCACGCTGCACGACCTCTATCGCCCGCTGGGTTCCACCGGCCTGAAGGTCTCGCCGCTAGGCCTGGGCACGGTCAAGCTGGGCCGCGACCAGGGCGTCAAATACCCCAACGGCTTCACCATTCCCGACGACGCCCAGGCTCGTGCCCTGCTGAATCAGGCGCGCGAGTTGGGCATCAATCTGATCGATACCGCGCCGGCCTACGGCGTCAGCGAACAGCGCCTCGGCCCGCTGTTGCGTGGCCAGCGTGATGAGTGGGTCATCGTCAGCAAGACCGGCGAGGAGTTCGAGCAGGGCCAGTCGCATTTCGATTTCTCGCCGGCGCATACGCGTCTGTCGGTCGAGCGAAGCCTCAAGCGCCTGGAGACCGACCGCATCGATCTGGTGCTGGTGCATTCCGATGGTAATGACCTGGCGGTGCTGCAAGACACCGGCGTCTACGAGACGCTGGCCGAGCTCAAGCGTGAGGGCAAGATTCTCGCCTACGGAATTTCCGGGAAGACCGTCGAGGGCGGGTTGCTGGCGCTGGAACAAGGCGACTGCGCCATGGTCACCTATAACCTCGGCGAGCAGGGCGAAAAGCCGGTATTGGACTACGCTGCCAGTCACGCCAAGGGGATTCTGATCAAGAAGGCACTGGCCAGCGGGCATGCCTGCCTGGCCGAGGGTGTCGACCCGGTGCGTGCCAGCTTCGAGCTGATCTTCGCGCATCCGGGTGTCAGCAGTGCCATCGTCGGCACCATCACGCCCGCACACCTGGCGGCCAATGTGGCGACCGTGGCAGCTGTGCTGCAAGGCATTGGCTGAGGCCGCGGTCACGTCCTCTTACAGCCTCGGGTTGTATTGGTTGGCCGGCTTGGGGCAGCCTTGAGCGGTTTTCGCTTCAACCTGACCTCGCGTGAGCGCTGGCCGCCGAGCCGGCTCATGCCCAGACGGAACAAGGAGTCGAGATGGCGCGTACGCTGATCCGCAAGGACCCGAGTAACTTCAAGACCCTACCGCTGTTCGTCGAAGCCAGCCCGGATGGACTGGGCTACCAGAGCCTGGGGCAGCCGCTGAACTTCCAGCAGATGCTCGATCGTCGCCGCCCGGTCGAAGTGGCGGATAGCTCGCGTTTTTCCATAGAGCTCGCCAATCTTGGCGTCTCGGTGCGCCTGACCCTGCGCCTGCAGGGGCGTGATTACTGGTTGCTGGTGCGTCAGCGTCGACCTGATCGCGGCGACACCGTGCTCAAGTTGATTTCCGGCTACGTGCCGGCGCATGAGCTCAACCTGCCGCTACTCACTGCGATTCAGGAAGTGGCCGAGGAGTGCCTGCTGGAAAGTGCCGAGGGCTGGTTGGCCGGTCGTTTCGGGGATACCTGGTTGCCGACGCCCTATCAGGGCGCCCTGCGTTATCGCGAGGCCAGCCATTTTCGCCTTAGCCCGCTATCCGGCGCGGCGCGTCCGGTGCAGTGCGGCAATCTGACCCTGCTGGAAAGACCGCGCGCCTACGTGCATCTGCCGACGGCGTCCTTGCAACTGGTCTACGACCTGAGTTTGGAGCTGCCGCGTGATGCCCGTCAGTTGAGCCTGTTCCACGTCGATGAGTGCCTGGAGGATGGTCGCCTGGTTGCGCGCCTGGAGCGTCGTCGGCCGGATATCTACCTGCTGGCGCTGCATCGGGGCGCGCCCAGTGGCGGTCTGTTCACCTTGCGCAAGGGGGAGTTGCAGGCTGCCAGCACGCGCGGTGTGTGGCTGTCGGAGAGCTTCGCCGAGCAGGATGGCTGGCTGGTACGTGACGAGCGGGTCCGCTGGAAGGACTGGCTGCTGCGGCACGGTGTGAAAACGCCGCAGCGGCGGGCGTTGGCCAGCGCCTGATTGAGAAGCCGGGCGTCAGTGCGCCCGGCTGTCGTGCATGCGCGTGAGTTGTCGCTCCAACAGCGCCGGATAAGGATCGAGCAGGCGCTCCACGCAGCTGGCACCTTCCGGGCTGGCGATCGGGCGGATGCGCGCGCGCTGGCGCGCCAGGGCATCCTGTGCGACGCGTTGTTCCACCAGCAGAAGGTTGCGGCTGTGCTGCGACAATGCCAGCGCGTCCAGGGCGCTGTCGCTCAGCAGCAGTTCGGCCTGGCCCAGCTCTTCCAGATCGCTGCCCAGGGTCAGGCCCAACTGCAATTGCAGGGTGATGCCGCTGTCGGCGACTTCGATCTGCAGGGCGTGGCCCAAGGCGCGCATCAGCTCGCCGCAGCAGATGGCGTGAGTCAGGTAGTCCTCGCCGCACTCGCGCTCGTGGAACAGCATCAGGCTGCTGCCGTCCTTGAGGGTATGCAACTGCCCCTGATACAACGCTGCGGCCTGCTCCAGGCAACCCCGGTAACGATCCAGCAGATCCAGCAGGCGCGTGCGCGGCAGGCGGCGCAGTTGTTCCTGGGCGCCGAGCTGAATGGCCAGCACGGCGCTGGCCTGCGATTGGCGTGGGGCCTTGGCCGCCGGTGCGGGCTCTGCGGGTTCGGCGTCATCACGCAGGTCGGCAAAGGGATCGTCGGGCTCTATCGAATCGGGCCAGGGCTTGAGCTGTTCGTCATCGTCTTCATGCAGGTCCGTCTCATCGAACTCATGCTCGGTGCTGCGCTTCTGCGGTACATCGACTGGTGCGTCATCCTCTTCCGGGAGGTAGTCGTCGACATCGTCGAGCAGCGGCTCGTCATCCAGCTCCGGCTCGGGTTCGGGCTTTTCCGGCACCAGGCGTGCCTGCAGCTGGCGCGCGAGGTCGCCGATCTCATCGTTGCGCCCTGCACCGGGGGCCGGATCGTCCGGGTCGCGCAGCCACAGGCGCATCTGCAGCAACGGCGTGGAAATATGCCGGCCCAGGCGCATGCTCAGCGACAGCGTCAAGGCCAGCAGGATCAGGCTGAGAATGCCCATGCTCTGCAGGCTGATGGTCATCGGTTGCTGGAACTGGCTCATGTCCAGGCTGATGCGCAACTGCCCGGCCATCACTTCCTGAAAGGTGATGGACGTGGAATACAGGCCCTCGGTCTCGCCCAACACGCTGCGTGTTGGGCGGGGGCCCGCTTCGGCGAGGATGCGACTGTCCACGCTGTAGATGGCGGCATGGGCCACCAGCGGGTTCTTCGCCAGGTTACTGAGCAGCACGTTGAGACTGAGGATGTCGTTGGACACCAGCAGTTCGGTGGCCGAGGCCGCCGTCTGGGTGATCAGCGCCTGGCCCAGCGCATCGGCCTGCTGCTGCATGGCCTGCTTGAACTGCATGCCCATGACCCAGGCATAGATGACCATCGCCAGCGCCACCAGCAACAGGCTGTGGCTGGCGATGCGCAGCACCAGAGGCACCCGCCGCTGGCGCAGCGCGTGGAAGATCATGATGAAGAAATTGTCGGGTTTGACGGGCGCGGGCCGGTTCACAGAGCACGGCTCTTGTCGACTGAAGTTGCCGCGCAGTATAGCGAGCGGTCTGGAGCGGGCAAAGCGCATGGCTGCCCGGATCGAAGGGAAACTGGGTAGAATGTGCGCCTTTTCGTCGGCCGGCGGCCAATTCGTCGCCCGCCTGCCTCAATCGTTTGCCTTGGAGGGTGCGTCTTGCGCGAAATCGTCCTGATCAATATCACCGGCGAAGACCGCCCCGGACTCACTGCAGCCATCACCGGTGTGCTGGCTCAGGGCGGGGTGAACATCCTCGATATCGGTCAGGCGGTGATCCACGACACCCTGTCGTTCGGCATCCTCATCGAGATTCCGGATAACGGCCGCTCCCAATCCGTGCTCAAGGATCTGTTGTTCACCGCCTACGAGCTGGATCAGCAGGTGCGTTTCACTCCGGTTTCCGAAGATGACTACCGCCAGTGGGTCGGTGGCCAGGGCAAGGCCCGCCATATCGTTACCCTGCTGACGCGCAAGGTCAGTGCCGAACAGCTGCAGCGGGTCAGCGCGATTACCGCCAAGTACGGCTTGAACATCGATCATATCGACCGCCTTTCCGGGCGTATGCCGCTGGACATGCCGGCCGAGCAGGGCAAGGGCTGCATCGAGTTTTCCGTGCGTGGCGAGCCGGCTGATCCGGTCGCCCTGCGTGCCGAATTTCTCAGCGTGGCGCAGGAACTCAACGTCGACATCGCCTTCCAGCGCGACTCGGTGTTCCGTCGCAATCGCCGTCTCGCGGTATTCGACATGGACTCGACGCTGATCGAAGCCGAGGTGATCGACGAGCTGGCCAAGGCCGCCGGTGTCGGTGAGCAGGTCGCCGAGATCACCGAGCGGGCCATGCGCGGCGAGCTGGATTTCCGCGCCAGCTTCAAGGAACGTCTGGGCTTGCTGCAGGGGCTGTCGGAGGACGTGCTGGAGGAGATCGGTGCGTCCCTGCGCCTGACCGAAGGTGCCGAGGTGCTGTTCGCCGAGCTCAAGCGGCTGGGCTACAAGACTGCGATCCTCTCTGGTGGCTTTACCTACTTCGCCAAGCAGCTGCAGGCCAAGCTGGGCATCGACTACGTGTTCGCCAATGAGCTGCAGATCGAGAACGGCAAGGTCACCGGTGTAGCCGTCGAGCCCATCGTCGATGCTCAGCGCAAGGCCGATCTGCTGCGCGAGCTGGCGCAGAAGGAAGGCCTGCAGCTGGAGCAGACCATCGCGGTCGGCGATGGCGCCAACGACCTGCCGATGCTTGGCCTGGCCGGCCTCGGGGTGGCGTTCCGTGCCAAGCCGCTGGTCAAGCAGTCAGCCAAGCAGGCAATTTCCACCCTCGGTCTGGACGGCATTCTTTATCTGCTGGGCTTTCGTGATCGTGAGGGGCAGGAATAAGCGTCGCGTTCTTTCGGAAAATGAAAAAGCCGCCTGTTCAGGCGGCTTTTTCGTTGTTGCGAGCTTATTCGTCACCGGCCGAGAAGTCGTAGTCCATCGACTGGCTCGGCCCCTGTAGGTAGTAGCCCTGAATGAAGTTGACCCCGGCCTGCCACAACGTGGCCAGCACGCTGGCGCTCTCGACGAACGGCACGATGGTCAGCTTGGCCTGGGCATGCAGGCTGCTGAGCAGGGTTTTCAGCGCTTCCTGATTGTCGGCGTTGCTCAGGTCTTGGGAGAACGAGCCGTCGACTTTGACGAAGTCCACCTGCAGGTGCTTGAGCGTGTTGAACGGGTTCAGGGCGCAGCCGAACTGGCTCAGAGCGACCTTGCAGTGCAGCTCCGCCAGGCCCTGGGTCAGCACCTTGGCCTGTTTCAGGTAGGTAATGGCATCGGGCTCGCTGAACTGGAACACCAGTGAATCCGATGGTAGGCGAGCGGCCTTGAGGGCCACGCTTAGCCAGGGCAACAAGGTCTGATCCTGCAGGCTGGCGCTGGACAGGTGCACGAACAGGCGGGTGTTGTGGCCTTTGGAGCGGTGGTCGGCCAGCAGCTTGATCGAGTTGAGGATCACCCAGCGGTCGATTTTCTCGCCCAGGCCCGCGTCCTTGGCCGCGGCGAGGAACTGCGCCGGCGGCACCTCTTCGCCCTGTGGGTTGAGCAGGCGCAGCAGCACTTCGTAATGTTCGTGGGCGTCGCCACGCAGGCTGATGATTGGCTGGAACAGCAGGCGGAAGCTGTTGTTCTCCAGTGCCTGCTGCACCATCGCCAGCAGGTTGCCGCGGTTGGCGGCTGCGGCCAGCTCATCGGCCGGGTTGAACAGCTTGATGGCGTTGCCGTCGCTGAGCTCGTCGGCGCAGCGGTGCGCGCGATCGATGACTTCCTGCGCCTTGGCGGTTTTCTCGCTGAGGCCCGCCACACCGACTGAAAGCGTGGTCTGTACGGTACGGCCGCTGACATCGAACAGATGGCCTTCGACCTTCTTCAGCAGGGCCGCCAGGCTGGCCTGGCACTGCTCGGGCGTCTGGCCCGGCAGCAGGGCGGCGAACACGTCGTCACCGAAGCGGGCCAGCTGGGTCTCAACCGGGAAATGCGCGCGCAGCAGGCCGGCCAGGTCGGTCAGCAGCATGTCAATGCCGGCCAGGCCGATTTCGCCCTGCATGCCGGCGTAGCGGTCGACCCGGATATACGCCAGCGTCGAGGGTTGGCCGGTGCTGACGGCGCGCTCGGCAGCGTTGTCCATCAGCTCGAGGAAGTGATTGCGGTTGAACAGGCCGGTGACCAGGTCCTGGCTGCTGATCTCGCGAAGCTTCTCTTCCAACTCGGCGTTGGAGGTTTCCGCGCGGATAACCACCTGAATGCACGGCTCGCCATCGTAGGTGGCGGGAGAGAAGCTCATTTGCGCGGCGAAGCTGCTGCCGTCGGCGCGTACACCCTGGCAGTTGAGCTCGGCGTGGCCTTCGGCGCTTTGGTAGTTCTTCAGGAAATCCTTGAACGCCCCGTGATCGGCACTGGCGATCAGGTCGATCATCGGCATGCCTTCGAGCTCTTCGCCATCCTCGTAGCTGAACAGCTCAAGATATGCGCGGTTGGCATAGATATGCATGCCGTCATGGACGTAGGTGATGGCGTCCACCGAGCTTTCGAGCAGCAGTTGGCAGCGCTTTTCCGCTTCACGCAGTGCCACTTCCGCAGCACGACGGGCGCGACGCTCTTCGAGGTTGGCGAGCTCGCGCTTGGCCACCAGTACCAGGCGTTCGTCCTCGCCTTGCGGTAGGGCGTCCTGTGCACCGAACAGCAGGGCTTCGGTGATCATCTCCGAGTCGTTGTCCTCGACCAGTTGGATGACCGGGATGTCCTTGGCCTGGCGGCGAATGGCGGTTATCGCCTCGCTGGGTTCTAAGTGCTCGCTACTGGGGGCGCAGATCAGCAAGTCCCAGGTCTGTTGCAGGCTTTCAGCAAGGTCGTCGCTGGAGGTCAGGCGATGCACGCGCGTGGCGTGCCCTGCGTTGCGGAACAGACTGACCAGGCGCTCTGCTTCGTTCTGCGAGTCTTCGAGAATCAGCAGGCGGATGGTTTTTTTATCGATGGCCATAGAGGGGTCATTACCGCGCCGAACGGACGCGAAAAAGCGACAAATGGTGAGTTCGCCGGAGCCTACAGCGACTTCCAGAGCGAGTCAAAATCTTCCTCCCCAGCAGGCTTCTGGCTTTGCGAGGCTGTGACCGGTGTCCCGGCTGAGGCTTCTTCCACGCCCACTCGGTGATACTCGAACTGGCTGAAGCTGCCGGTACTGACTTGCTTGCGCGTCAGTACCGCGCGGTGCTCTTCGCCGTGGTCGTTGATCAGTACCTTGCTGCCTTCCTGGAAGGGCAGGCGCGGCGTGATGAGGCTGGCAGGACGGGATATGGCGCTGATTTCCGGCAGCAGCAGGGCGCGCAGATATTGGCTGTTCTGCTCGCCCTTGCGCAGCAGTTGCAGGCCGCACGGGCGCGCGTGCGGTGCGATCAGCTCGATGCCCATCTGCGTGCCGCCGCCGCGGACCTGACGAATCCAGCGCACGATGGCGACGCTCCAGCCCTGGCTGGGGCTGTCCTGCACACCCAGGATCTCGCCGGCCTGTAGCTGGCTGGGAACGTCCTTGGGCCAGGACAGGCAATAGCCGCCGGGGCTGTGATTGACGATGGCCAGAGGGAAGGTCGGATAGTTTTCGCCGTTGCTCTCAGGCTGCGCCTGCTCACCTGGGGTGACCTTGGTGTACTGAATCTCTTCGAAATGGATTTCGTCAGCGGCGGTGCGCTGGGCGTCGAAGGCGCCCGACCAGACGTCAGGCTCGCCGGTAACCGGCTTGAACACCGCTGCGCCGATCTCCACGGGACGCTTGAGCACTTCGCCGAACGAGCGGCGGCCGGAGAGGAAGAAATGCAGCGCAGTCATGCCGATGCACAGAGTCAGGCTGCCCTGGCCTGGTGTTCGCTGGAAGGTGCGTTCGGCGATGTCGCCCCAGGCTGCGGCAACGTGCTGCAGCAGGTCGAGGCTGACCCCATCCGGGATCATCAGGCGTGACTTGCTGCGCTCGTCCTCGGCTAGCGAGAGGTATTCCTTGATGGCGTCGACCAGTGGCTGGGTATCGATACCCAACAGGTTGTGCAGCTCGCTGCTCTGATACAGCGACTTGTAGCGCGGCGGGCCGTCGATCTGCGGCGCCAGCACGAACAGGCTATCGGGATCATCGCCGGCCTGCAGCTTGATCAGCGTGCTCCACGGCTCCAGCGCTTCGGCCAGGCGCGCAATGCCGTTCTGGCGCATCTGGTTGGTTCGAGCACAGCCCAGTAGCAGTGCGATGACGTAGGTTTGTTCGGTGCTCAACCCCTGGGTGTGACGAGCCAGCGGGTCACGAATGACCTGGCGCTGCAGGCGCTGCTCGCAGGCGATCTGGTAAAGCTGGTGCAACTCCAGCCAGAGTCCTTCCGGGACCGGGCAGTAAAGCTGGCTGGCACGAATCAAGGGGCTACACAGGCTATGGCTGGCGCGCTGCAGGGAGACGGCGAGGAGTTGGTCGCGGTCCTTGCCGGTGCGGGCGATGACGCGGGAAATGATCAGCTTGTAGCCGACGGCCAGATGGTTCTGCAGTGCCTGGCAGAGATTCGCGACCTTGCGTGGGCGCTCGTCGAGAACGATGGCCTGGTTGAGAAAGTGACGCTCCAGATGCTGGCAGACGAAGCTGACTTCAGGACGCAGCAGCTCCAGCAGTTGCAGGCGGTTTTCCGAAGGGGTGACGAACTGGTTGAGTTCCACCAGGCTCTGATACAACTGCCGCGCGGTTTCACCGATGTTCGCCTTGGGCAGTCCAGCAATCCAGCGTTTGAGGTCACGGGGACTGCCGTCGCAGAAGCTCAGGCTCTGCTTGCTCGGTGTGGGAACGCGTAGTAGCTGTAGGTGGGTACTCTGTCTATCCATCGAACTCGGTTACTCCGGCCACCCTATTACAAGCGGCTCTAGCAATAATCTTTCGAACTCTAGCAGCATCTGTCTGCGCTCGCAGCCCGTCCACATGGATGGCCGGGCTTTGCAGAGTACGAATATATGACCGAATGGTCGAGTTTCGGGTTCCTCTTCTGAGCGGCTCAGCCCTGAGCCTTGCCAAGCAGTTGGCCCATGCGCACTGCGCTGCCGGCCCCCAGTTCTTCGGCCCACTGCACCTGATTCGGACCGAACAGGACGATAGCGGTGGAGCCCAGCTTGAAGCGGCCCATTTCGGCGCCCTTGGCCAGTTCGATTGGTTCACGCGCTTGTGCGTCGTAACGCGTGCTCTTGAGTTCGCGCTTGGGCGGGGTGACCAGGCCGGCCCATACCGTCTCGACGCTGGCGACAATCATCGCGCCCACCAACACCACTGCCATCGGCCCGCGCTCGGTGTCGAACAGACAGACCACGCGCTCATTGCGGGCGAACAGTTCCGGCACGTTCTCCGCGGTGGTCTGGTTGACCGAAAACAGGCGGCCCGGCACGTAGACCATCTCTTTCAGCGTGCCCCCCAGCGGCATATGGACGCGGTGGTAGTCCTTCGGCGAGAGGTACACGGTGGCAAACTGACCGCCCATGAACGGCGCCGCGCGCTCGGCATCGCCACCGAGCAGTTCGACCGCGCTGAAGCTGTGGCCCTTGGCCTGGAAGATACGGCCGTGCTCGATGGCGCCGAGTTGGCTGATGGCGCCGTCGGCCGGGCTGAGAATGGCGCCGGGGGTTTCGTCCAGCGGCCGTGCACCCGCCTTCAGGGCGCGGGTGAAGAACGCGTTGAAGTGCTCGAAGGCACGCAGATCTTCGTTCTGTGCCTCGCTCATGTTGACCTGGTACTGCTTGGCGAACCACGAGATCAGCGGATTCTTCAGCCAGCCGATACGGCATTCGGCAACGCAGCCGATCAGGCGCGACAGCAGGTGATGAGGTAGCAGGTATTGGCTGAGAATGAAGAGGCGTTGTTTCATCGTGTTTCCTTGAGGTCTGAACCTGCGCGGGTGCGGCCAGCGCAGGGTGCAATTGACGGTCAGCGAGTTCAGCGCTCGATGGGCGTGTCGGGCAGATTGCCCCATTCCGACCACGAGCCGGCATAGGCCTTCACGCGCGGATAGCCGAGCGCCTTGGCCACCACGTAGCTGAAGCCGGAGCGGCGATGGGTCTGGCAGTGAGTGATCACTTCCTTGTCCGGTGTGATGCCCAGACCTTGCAGGATTTCGCCGATATCACTGCGGATGCGCATGCCGCGTTGAGGGTCCATGCCCGCGGTCCATTCGAAATGGGTGGCGCCGGGGATGTGACCGCCGCGCGCCGAACTCAGCTTCTCGCCGCGGTACTCGTCGGCGCCGCGCACGTCCCAGATGGCGAGGTCGGCTGCATCCAGGCGTGATTGCAGGTAATCGCGGGTGGCGGTGGGGGCATCGCTCAGTGTCAGCATCACTTCGGTGCGGGTGATGGCGGGCACATCCTGGCTCAGTGCAAGTCCGTCGCCGACCCAGGCCTGCAGGCCGCCGTTGAGGAAGTGGTAATGCTGATGGCCGATCACGTCGAGTAGCCAGATGAAGCGGCCGGCCCAGGGACCACCCTCGTCGTCGTAGACCACGTAAGTGGCCTCGGCCCGGTGGCCGAGATCCGCGAACAGTGCTTCGAGCTGCGCTCGGTCGGGCAGCAGGCCGGGGGCGGGCGGTTGGCCCAGTTGCGTGCGCTTGGCATCGACCCAGCGCGCTCCCGGGATGTGACCGGCGGCATAGCGCGCCGCGCTGCTGAGGTCGAGCAGGATCAGGTCGGCCGCGTCCAGGCGCTCGGCCAGTTCGGCCGGTTCGATCACCAGAGGTAGATTGTCGAAGGCGGACATCACGGCCTCCTCGCATGAAAAGAGGTCGATTGTAGCGGACTCTTCAGCGTCCGCGTCTGGAAAAGCAGCCCAGCGCGCGCTCGATGCACTGCACGGTCTTGCCGAAAGCCTGCAGGCTGACGTCATTGAGTGGCTGGCCGCCCTGGTCGGCCACGACCAGCATTACCACGCGACCATTGCTGGCGAGAGAGCGCAGCAGCAGATGCTCGCTGGGGAACAGGGCCTTTAGGTTGCCCGGCAGCAAGGCGGAAAACTGCGCGATGTTGCTGGGCGTCATACGCAGTTGGCCTGGCTCGCTGAGCAGTCGTTTCAAGACCTGGCTCTGTGTCGGATCGAGGCTGAGGCTCGCTGCGCTGGCATCGATGCCCACCTGTTGCTGTGTCTGCAGGCGGGTGTGATGACGATCGGCGAGCATCAGCAGGACGCGCTTCAGGCCGCAGGCTTGCAACGCGTCACGGGCGCATGCGGTCAGTTGCGGCACATTGGCGAAGCTGCTGGGGTCGGCCAGCAGGCGCGCGCAATGCTGCCGCCAGGCGGCAAGGTCATCACGTTTGGGCGGTGGTGCAGTGGTGACGGCCGGCTTCAGTCGGTGGGCGTCCCACGGCCAGATCAGTGCCTGGGCCGGATGCCAAAGCGCAGCGTCATGGATCAGGCGGGCGCTGCTGACGGCATGCTGGTGTACCTCCTGCTGCAGCTCGCTCAGTGGAATCTGCAGATACAGCCCGGTAAGACGTTGCCAGCGCAGGCTGTGTGCGGTGTCCCAGGCGTGGTGGGCCGACACCGCCAGGCCGTTGGCCAGCAATACGCAATTGCTTGGCTGGGTGAGCCAGTGACGCAGGGGCGTGTCCTCGTCGAGCATCTGCTGTTGATGCAGGGGGTGTTCGTTATCACGGGCGATATGCAGTGCCTTGACCAACTGGCGGCGGTCGCGCTCCAGCAGGCGATAGCCGCGCACGATCCACTCCGGCAGGCGCCAGCGTTCAGACAGCTTGACGCACAGCTGGATCAGGCTGACGCCCAGTAGGTCCTTCTCCACTGCCGCCGGTCGTTCGCCCTTGAGCAGCACCCGCTGTTCCCAGGCTTCGAGCAGTTGCGGGTGGGCGCACAGCAGCGGCCAGATCGGTGCAAGAAACAGTAGGCTGCAGCCATGCAGCTCATTCCAAAGACGTGCCAGGCGTGCGCCGAACAGGCCACGAGCCTGTTGGCTGGCATGCTGACTGATCAGCAGGATCTGGCGAAACGCCAGGGGGATTTCGCTCTCGGGCAGCGCCGGTGCCTGATTGAGCAGTGCTTCGCAGCGGCTCAGGCCCAGTCGCGACAGGGCAGTTTCGACGCTTTCGGCCGGATCGCTGAGGCTGTTGTTCGACTGGTTGGCTTCGCGCAGCACCTGCAGGGCGAAGGACGGGCTCGACTCGATCGCCTCGGCGATCTCGCGCCAGGTTTTGCGGCTGTCGGCCAGGATGCGACGCAGGCGCAAATGCTGCTGCTGCTCGATTGGCAGTGGCAGCTTGCCCAGTAGTTGCACCCAGGCGTCCAACGTGCGTGGCAGGGACTTTGACGTCGACATATTGGCTCGAGTCGAACTGGCTTTTGACCATAACTGGCTATAGTCTGGCGTATAAGTTCCGATAATTAGAAGGGCTGTTTTTAATAGCCCATCCTCTAGGCTCTGCAAGCGTTTCTTTCATGGCAAAAATCATAGGCATCATTGTCGTATTCGGCTGCGTCTTCGGCGGGTTCATGCTCTCGGGCGGGAAGCTGATGGCATTGGTCCATCCCTTCGAAGTTATGATCATTGGCGGCGCGGCGCTGGGGGCATTCCTGCAGGCCAACCCGGGCAGTATGTTCATGACCGTGTTCAAGAAGTCGCTGAGTATGTTCGGCAGCCGCTTCACCCATGCCTACTACCTGGAAGTGCTCAAGCTGCTGTACGAGATCCTCAACAAGAGTCGTCGCGAGGGCATGATGGCCATCGAGGCCGATGTCGAGGACCCCAACGCCAGCCCGATCTTCAGCAAGTACCCCGGAGTCCTCAAGGACGCGCGCATGACGGCGTTCATCTGTGACTACCTGCGCATCATGTCCTCCGGGAACATGGCCCCGCACGAGCTCGAAGGGTTGTTCGACATGGAGCTGGCCAGCCTCAAGGAGGAAGTGGAGCACCCTGCGCACGCGGTGGCCAAGGTCGCCGACGGCATGCCGGCCATGGGTATCGTCGCCGCGGTATTGGGCATCGTGATCACCATGTCGATTCTGGCCGAGGCGGACAACGCCCAGATTGGTGAGAAGGTGGGTACGGCGCTGGTCGGTACCTTCCTCGGCATTCTCGCTTCCTACGGCTTCTTCGGCCCGCTTTCCGGCGCGCTGGAGCATGACGCCAAGGAAGAGCTGAACCTCTATGAGGCGATCAAGGCGACGCTGGTCGCTTCCGCTTCGGGCATGCCGCCGACCCTGGCTGTCGAGTTCGGACGCAAGGTGCTGTATCCGGCGCATCGCCCGAGCTTCAGCGAGCTCGAGCAGGCCATGCGCGGCAACTAAGCCATGGAAAATAACCAACCCATCATCGTCAAGCGGGTCAAGAAGACTGCGGGCGGGCACCATGGTGGCGCCTGGAAGATCGCTTTTGCCGACTTCGCGACCGCCATGATGGCGTTCTTTCTGGTGATGTGGCTGATGTCATCGGCCACGCCGGAGCAAAAACGCGCGATCTCCGGTTACTTCCAGGACCCCATCGGCTTTACCGAAAGTGCCAGCCCCTACGCCATCGACCTGGGTGGGACGCCGACGCCGGCACCGGAGCGTACGCTCAATCCGGATGTTTCCGAGACGCCGGAGAGTCAGCCGGACGAGACGGGCGTCAGCACCGATCAGATCGAGACCCTGGCCGAGAAGATGGAGCAGGAGCGCCTGGAGCTGCTGTTGCAGGAATTGCAGAACAAGGTCGAGGAAAACCCCGAGCTGCAGCGTTTCAAGGATCAGATCCTGTTCGAGATCACCCAGGATGGCCTGCGCATTCAGATCATGGATGCCGAGAACCGGCCGATGTTCGCCCTTGGCAGTGCAGAGCTGCAGCCCTACTTCGAAGACATCCTGCTGGCGATGGCCGACACCATTCGAGCGGTGCCGAACAAGATCAGCATCAGCGGCCATACCGATGCCAAGCCCTTCGCCGGGCGGGGTGATTTCGGCAACTGGGAGCTGTCATCCAACCGCGCCAATGCCGCAAGGCGCACGCTGGTGGCCGGTGGATATCCGGACGAGCAGGTGGCGCGGGTGGTCGGATACGCCTCGTCGGCGTTGTTCGACCGAGCGGACCCGTTCAATCCCGTCAATCGACGCATCGATATCGTCGTACTGACCAAGAAAGCGCAGCGTGCGATCGAGGGCGAGCAGGGCGCCGGTGCCGAGCCGGCAGCCCAAGAGCAGGCGCCTGCCGGAGCCCCGCCAGCGCCGCCCGCTGATGCGTTACCAGCCGATCAGTTGCGTGAACGGCTGAACATCTTCGAGAGTGGTGGCAGCCCGCTCGACCAGCTGAACAATCAGTAATCGTCTTCCGGTAGGCTGGCAATGATGTGCCGGTAGCTGGCCATGCGTTGTGGCTGTACGCGACCGTCCTCCAGGGCCTGCAGCAATGCGCAGCCTGGCTCGCGGTCGTGCTTGCAGTCACGAAAGCGGCAGCGGCCGAGCAGGTCATGGAATTCGATGAAGCCTGCCTCCACGTCGTCGCGGCTGACATGGCCCAGGCCGAATTCCCTGATACCGGGTGAGTCGATCAGCTGACCGCCACCGGGGAAGTGGAACAGCCGCGCGGTGGTGGTGGTGTGCGTGCCCTTGCCGGTCAGCTCCGACAGCGCGCCGACGCGGGTATCGACACCAGGCAGCAGGCCGTTGACCAAGGATGATTTGCCGACCCCGGACTGGCCGACGAATACGCTGACGTGGCCATCCAGGCGCTTTTTCAGTTGTTCCATGCCATCGCCCTGATGGGCCGAGACTTCCAGTAGTGGATACTCCAGCTGTCGATAGACCTTGAGCAGGGCGTCCAGCGCCACCTGGTTCTGTTCGTCGATCAGATCGGCTTTATTCAGCAGCAGCAGCGGGCGAATGCCGGCATGCTCGGCGGCTACCAGATAGCGGTCGATCAGGTTGGCGTGGGGTTCGGGCAAGGGGGCGAAGACGATGACGATCTGGTCGACGTTGGCCGCCACCGGCTTGAGCTGACCGCGCATGTCGGGGCGGCACAGTTCGCTGTGGCGCGGCAGTTGCGCGACGATCACGCCGTCGCCCTGGTTGCCGGGGCGCCAGACCACCTGATCACCCGTGACCAATGGCGGCAGGTTGGCGCGCAGGTGGCAGCGAAACACCTGGCCGGCCAGTTCGCCCTGCAGACCTTCGATTTCCACCTGTACGCCAAAGTGAGCGATCACCAGGCCGGTCTGCTCCGGGCCCAGGTCGCCGCCTTCCAGTGCTTCCACGGCTCGCGATTCGCGCTTGGCCGCGCGGGCGGCGCGTTCGCCTTGAATCTTTTCGATGCGCCAGCTCTGGCGGCGGTTGAGTTGGCGTTTGGCCATGAAACATCCGGGTGTGGTGGAGTGTTGATCGCGGCGAGTTTAGCATGAGCGCTCGGTGGTCATTCGGCTGCCGGAAGCGGGGGGCGGGAATGACGACAGGCGGGGAAAGAACGGTGTTGCGGTTGCCTGTGTTGCGCGCGCTCCTGGCGCAGGGCGTGGCCGCTGCGCTGGTGGTGGTGCTGGTGTACCTGCTGGCACTGTTGCCCTGGCGCATGTCGCTTTTTTCCGTGGCGTTGCTGCAGGGTGTGCTGGCCGCTGCAATAGGCTGGCGCCTGGGGCTGTCGCGCTGGTGGCTGTGGATCAACCTGGCATTCCTGCCGACGCTGTTGCTGGTACAGCGCGCCGACTTGCCGGCCTGGCTGTTCCTGCTGGGCTTCGTGCTGTTGCTGCTGATCAACTGGAACAGCCTGCGTGAGCAGGTGCCGCTCTACTTGAGCGGGCGCAAGGCGCAACAACGCCTGCAACAATGCCTGAGTGAATTGGAGCAGCCGATGCGTTTCGTCGACCTTGGCTGTGGTACGGCGGGCGCCCTGTTGGGGTTGGCCCGGCAGTTTCCGCGTGGGCAGTTCGTCGGTGTGGAAACTGCGCCGCTGCTCTTCCTTCTCGCCTGGCTGCGCTGCCTGTTTCAGGAAAATTGCAGCATTCGCTATCGCAGCCTGTGGCAGGTCGATCTCGGCGAGTTCGACGTCGTGTACTGCTTCCTGTCCCCCGTGCCCATGCCTCGCCTGTGGGCCAAGGCGCAAGCGGAGATGCATGCCGGTAGCTGGCTGGTCAGCAATACCTTCGACATTCCCGGTGTGCCAGCTGATCGGCTGCTCGAGGTCAACGAGGGGCGGCAAACCTCGCTGTTTCTCTGGCGGATCAAGGACGCGCCGATATCCGCTAGAATTGGCCCCTGAGCCAAGGAGCCTAACCATGCAAAATCCCAACAACCTGATCTGGATCGATCTGGAAATGACCGGTCTGGAGCCGGAGCGCGACGTGATCATCGAGATGGCCACCATCGTTACCGATAGCGAACTGAACGTCCTAGCCGAAGGCCCGGTTATCGCCATCCACCAGAGCGAAGAGGCCCTGGCAGGCATGGACGAATGGAACACCCGTACCCATGGCCAGAGCGGCCTGACCCAGCGCGTGCGCGAGAGCCGGATCGATACGGCGGCGGCCGAAGCACAGACCATCGCCTTTCTCGAGCAGTGGGTGCCGAAGGGCAAGTCGCCGATCTGTGGCAACAGCATCGGCCAGGATCGTCGCTTCCTCTACAAGTACATGCCGGCTTTGGAGGCCTACTTCCATTACCGCTATCTGGACGTCTCGACGCTGAAAATCCTCGCCGGCATGTGGGCGCCGGAGGTCAAGGACAGCTTCCAGAAAACCGCCACGCACCAGGCGCTGGACGACATCCGTGAATCCATCGCCGAGCTGCGCCACTATCGCGAGCATTTCCTCAAGGTCTAAAAGCGGCTG
>ENA-UOXB01000760-UOXB01000760.1-bioreactor-metagenome-genome-assembly--contig:-NODE-760-length-17929-cov-46.720879_pt1 | contig 17929 bp, 20 predicted proteins | sample MGYA00238158_ERZ761615 | MGnify/ENA primary metagenome ERZ761615 (study PRJEB28904, sample SAMN06267902) | bioreactor metagenome | isolation source: Joint BioEnergy Institute, California, USA... | reverse complement strand
TTAACGTTTCGTTTCATGCATTGCGTTGGTGTGCTGCGTATTCTATACAGTTTCAGAACCAGTGCAAGAGCTTTTCTTAAAAATATTCAAAAAAGCGCATCGTACGTTTATTTTTTAATCTGAATTGCTATTTTTAGCAGTTTTAATGCTTTTTTCCAGTCATTTTTGGCCTGAAAGTTTAAGCAAATGTGAATTTCTACTGGTTTAGTTTTTATTAAAAGGGATCGTTGCATACGATCCCTTTTAATATTGAACAATAAATTTTAATTTGCCTGCTCGCCAAGCCAATTCATAAATTTTTGTCGTTCAGCTTTAGATGCCTGCTTCCACAACTGAATTAATTGCTGATCAAGCTGACCAACTGATGCATTTTCCCGAACGTTTGCAGTAGCAACATTCGGTGTGCTTGCAGTTTGAGTGTAGACCGCTGCTGGCTGATTTGTTGGAGTTACAACTTTATTCGTTGTCAAATCCACAGATTTTCCTAAAACGCTTTGTCCTAGTAATGGTTTCGCTGCATCTTTTGCTCCCGCCTGCTGAACCAGAAGCTGATTTTTTGCATCATATAAACCAATAATTGGCTGATCTTTATATTTTTTCGCTTCATCAAAATTTTTAGGCGCGTTAATTAAAGCCAATTTATAAGCTTCACCATCTTTAAGTTCTGGAGTTTTTACAGTTACTACGCCAGATTTTAAAATGTCATGAGAATTGTCATTGTGCTGGAAAAATTCAGTATAGCGAACACTAATCGCATTCGTACCAGCATCCAGTTTATAAGTTTGATCTGAGCGTAATAGACCTGAACGTACTTCCTGATCATTCACTGCGATTATCTTGATTTCTTCAGGTACGGTTAATGTCACGGCTGAAAAAGCTGATGTGCTGCTCAATAATGCAACTACAGCTGCTGTGATACGTAAATCCATGTCACTCACTCATTCTGGTTAATATATAAAATTTTCATTGCACTATGCCGTGTACAAATGACAATTCTATGACAAATGCTTTGTCTCTACAGCAATTTACTCAGCATTTATCAGACTATCTATCTTCTGATTTCTGCTATATCACACATAAAAAAAGAAGTACTTAACAGTACTTCTTTCTCATCTCTAAATCGATTATGCAAAGGTCTTAAATCGTTCTGCATCATCCATAAAGGTTTTTTCACCTGGAGGCGCTTCGATTGAACCAAATACCAATTGAGCACGAAGCTTCCAGTTTGATGGAATACTAAAAGTTTGCGCCACTTCTTCATCAATGATCGGATTGTAGTGCTGTAGTGATGCGCCAATATTATGTTCAGCCAAAGCTGTCCAGGTTGCAAACTGCGCGATACCGCTGGCATGCTCTGACCAGATCGGGAAATTATCTGCATATAGCGCAAATTTTTCTTGCATTCCTTTAATGACATTCTGGTCTTCATAAAACAGTGCAGTTCCATAACCTGCCGCAAAACCATCTATTTTGCTATTGGTAGCCTCAAAAGCATCTGCTGACACCAGGTCGCGTAAAGTTTCACGCACAATATGCCAGAAAGTATCATGTGATTGACCAAACAAAATCACCACGCGTGAAGATTGCGAGTTAAAAGATGATGGACTATGTTTCACCGCCTCTTTAATGATGTGCTCAATTTCTGCCTGATCCAGGCTGACATTTTTCCCAATAGCATAAATACTACGGCGTTTTTTAATATGATCTAGAAATGCCATGATCTCACCTCGTTCTATTCTGATTATTTAAAACCGATAAGATCATCCTAAGCATTTTCACTGCCCAAAACAGTCTTATTTCGATAACAATGTGTTTTATTTATAGAACATTCTCAGAGATGCTAAGGTTGATCCTTTGTATCAATCACCTTAGCGCATGCTAATTTCAAAAATCGCCGGTCTTAGCTAAATACCTGGAAGCTGTCTGGGTTCACAGACTCAATTTTATCTTCTATTGCTTCTTCAATTGAACCGAAACAGAGCTGAGCACGTAGCAACCAGTTTTCATCAATCTTAAAATGCTCAGCTACAGGGTGATTGATCTGCGCATTATAATGTTGCAAAGAAGCACCTAGACCAGCATCTGCCAGCGCAGTCCACGCAGCAAACTGTACCATGCCAGAAGTCTGCTCTGACCACAGTGGAAAATCATCGGCACTAAATGGAATCTTTTTCTGTAATTGCTGAATGGCGCGCTGATCTTCATAGAATAAAATCGTGCCATAGGCATTTGCACATTGATCCAGCTTGATTCTAATCCCTTCATAGACCGATGCCGGCACATGCTGGCGTTGAATGTCTTTCACAATATTCCAGAATTGATGATGTGAATCGGCAAATAGCACGATAATGCGTGCACTTTGTGAATTATAGGCTGAAGGACAACTATGCACAGCTTCCTGAATCAGCTCGGTCAGATAAGCCTGACTGTAATGCACACGCTTACCTAGCTGATAGGTCCCACGGCACTTTTTTAATTTCTCAACAAAAGTGAATTCTAAATTTTCAACTGCTTTACTCTTTTTAGGAAATTTAAAATCCTTAGTCAGGTCAGTTGTTAATACCTGCCCAATTTTATTGAGTAATGCCATTTTCTACCCTCTACATATAGCCTGAACTTCAATCACCAGGAAAATCCCATACAATTATAATGGGTTTATTCAGGCAGGCAGGATTTGCTATTTTTTTATGCTGCTTTTTAGAGCATTCAAACTCCTTAAAAACAAAAAACTCCGCATTTAGCGGAGTTTATGTGACGCAAGTCGCATTAATTATTTTTCAGTTTCAAACAATGCAGCAACGAATGATTTTGCCGAGAATGGACGTAAGTCATCAATTTTCTCACCTACACCGATAAAGCGAATCGGTACATGGGTACGGCTGGCAATATTAAACAGCACACCACCTTTTGCAGTACCATCCAGCTTGGTAATGGTTAAACCCGTTAAACCTACTGCTTCATCAAACATTTCAACTTGATTAATGGCATTCTGTCCTGTACCGGCATCCACCACCAGCATCACTTCATGTGGCGCAGTCGCATCAATCTTCTGCATGACACGTTTAACTTTGGTCAATTCCTGCATCAGGTGACCTTTATTATGCAAACGGCCTGCAGTATCTGCAATTAAAACATCCACACCTTTGGCACGTGCACTTTCGAAAGCATCAAAAATGACAGAAGCAGAGTCAGCACCATGACCTTGGGCTACGACGGCGATATTGTTGCGTTCACCCCAGATCTGTAACTGCTCAGTTGCAGCAGCACGGAAAGTATCACCCGCAGCCAGCATGACTTTTTTACCTTCGCCTTGCAGACGTTTTGCGAGTTTACCAATGGTCGTGGTTTTACCTACACCATTTACACCCACCACCAGAATTACATATGGATTTTTGTTTGGATCGATATGCAGCGGTTTTACACGCGGAGCCAGCAGAGCGACCAGTTCTTCCTGAAGTGCTTTATACAGCGAGTGAGAGTAAATCAGATCACCACGTGCAGTACGTTCAGTCAAATTGGCAATAATCGTTTTAGTCGCATCAACACCGATATCTGCAACCAAAAGCTGTTCTTCAACTTCTTCTAATAATTCATCGTCAATTTCTTTGCCACCAATCAGGATATTGACCATCCCATCGGCAAGATTTTTACGGGTTTTGGTTAAACCCTCTTTCATACGGCTAAAGAAACCGCCTTTTGTAGCAGGTTCTTCTTCCTGAGCTTCTGTCGCTACAGGTGCAGAAACCTCAGCAGTTGCGCTTGGTGTTTCTACAATCGGCACATTAACCGCAGGTAAACTCGGTAATGTGACATCATCATCTCCGATATCAGCATCAATCAAAAATTTGTTTTGCCCATTAGATTGCTGTTGCATGCCGAATCCTTGAAAAGCATTGCGTTAAAAAATTGAATTCTAGCATAACTTGCAGTGTTTTGAGCGGGCAATCCAATCCATGAATAAACAACCAAAAAATAACAGTGTTTGGTTGCTTTCAATACAAGATTTCTGAAAAATAATCCTAAATACAAATATCTATTCATTGGAAGACTTTGTGTCCATATCTTTTTTTGCTATCTCCTCCTTATCCAGAATCATTAAACAGCGGATTTCTCCAGCCGCTGTACTCCTCCTGAGTTTCGGTTTTAACCCCGTACATGCCGCAACCCAGAGTGAATTATCCCGCACCACCATCGAAACCTATTTAGGTAATGGCTTAAAAGTCATTATCCGGGAAGATCACCGCTCCCCGATGGTGATGACACAGATCTGGTATAAAGTCGGCAGTAGTGACGAGTCCGGCAATATTCTCGGTGTCTCTCATGCTTTGGAACATATGATGTTTAAAGGCACAAGCAAGGTTCCCAATGATGAATTTACCCGCCTGAGCCGGATTTATGGGGGCAGTATTAATGCCGCAACCTTTACCAATTACACGAACTATTATCAGCTCTATCCCAAAGCTTATTTTCCGATGGCGCTCGAACTCGAATCTGACCGCATGAACAACCTCTTGTTACGCCAGCAAGATTTTGATCCGGAAATTAAAGTGGTAATGGAAGAACGGCGTCAGCGTACTGATGATAATCCGCGTGCCCAGGCATTTGAACGATTTAGATGGATCAGTTATCCCACCAGTCACTATCGTCAGCCCGTGATTGGTCACATGAAAACGCTTAATAATATTCAGCTGAGTGATGTTAAAAAATGGTATCGAGACTGGTATAGCCCGAATAATGCCATTCTGGTGATTGTCGGTGATTTAGATGTGCAAGAAGCTCTCGTTCAGGTACAGAAATATTTCGGTGATATTCCGGCGCGTCCCACACCCTCACGTAATGATGTACTCGAGTTTGAGCGCTTAGGCTATCGTCATATGGAAATTGAGAGCAATGTTCAGGTGCCTAATCTGTATATGACCTGGAATGTGAAATCTCTAGCTACCGCCAAGAATCCTCAAGATGCCTATGCTCTAACCATTATTCGCAGCCTGCTGGATAGTGGGATTTCTTCTCGGTTGCAGGATCGTCTGGTTCGCGACCGCAAAGTGCTTACTTCTGTGAGTGTATCCTATGATCCTTATAACCGTGGAGATAGCCTGTTTGGTATTTCCGCACTTCCGGCTCCAGGCGTTAACCTGGCAGAAGCACAAACGGCCATCCAGAAAGAAATTGATTTATTAAAAACTGAAGCTATTTCTGAGTATGAACTGGCACGGATCAGCACACGCTTTATTTCAAATCTGATTTATAGTCAGGACAGTCTGAGCGGACAGGCCAAAATGATTGGAAACCTTGAAGTAAACGGATTGAGTTACCGCCTGATGGATGAACTGCCTCAGCATTATGACAGTGTCCGTGCAGAGGACATTCAGCGGGTTGCTAATGCCTATTTTGTCCGTGAAAATTTAAGTACGCTCTACCTTTTGCCTGAACAGAAAGCTCAATAATGGTTATTACAATGTCTAAAGTTCGCTCTCTTATCCTTTTAACCAGCTTAAGCCTCAGTTCAAGCCTTTGGGCAGAAAATTATTTAGATACCCAACCTGATCTGAATGATAATCCCAGTCAGTTACAAGCGATCCCTCTCCTGCAAAGTTTAAAAAACATTAATCAAAAGCAGGCATTCCAAGCACCTTTTATTCATGACTTGAATAATCGCTACAAAGTTCGTACCTTATTTGTTGAAACCCGTGATTTACCTATGGTCGATATTCAACTGACCTTTAATGCCGGATCAGCACGAGATCAGGAAATTGCTAAAGGTCTATTTGGCTTATCCAGCACAGCAGCCAAACTGATGCGTGAAGGAACAGATAAATATACGGCTGCACAGGTGGCTTCCGTCTTCGATGCCACGGGCGCACAATTTAGCGTACAGGCTTATCGCGATATGTTTGTCGTTCGCCTGCGAACTTTGTCAGATCCCAAGAAAATGGAACCTGCTTTGGCCATGATGATGGAAGTTCTCAAAAATGCCACATTCAAGCCTTCCAGCATTCAGCTAGCACTCAGCAATACTCAAGTAGGACAAAAACAGCTTCAGGAAAATCCAAGCAAACTGATGGATATCCGGTTTTATCGGGCATTGTATGGTCAGCATCCTTATGCCGAACCCATTACCGGCACCATTGGCAGTACCAAAAAAATTACGGCTGATTTACTGAAAAAATTCCGCGACCAGTTTCTGGTGGCACAAAACATGAATATTGCCATTACCGGCAAACTCAGTCCTAAACAGGCACTGGAACTTTCTGAACGAATTGCAGGCAATTTGCCTCAAGGACAGAAAGCTGTTGCATTAGCTGAACCTGAAGAAAAATCGGGTTTTGATATTGTGCATTTGCCTTATAACTCGTCTCAAGCGCATGTGACCTTCGGCCACTTAGGACCAAACCGTTTTACTGAAGATCGGCTTGCTCTAGAAGTGGCCAATCGCATGTTTGGTGGTAGCGGATTTAATGCAGTATTAATGCAGGAATTAAGGGTAAAACGCGGCTATACCTATGGTGCCTATAGTACATTCAGCTTTAGTCAGGCACCCGGTATATTTAGCTTCCGTTATTCGACTAGACAAGATCAATTACTGGATAGCATTCAGGTCGCACATCAGGCTTTTATCAACTTTGTAAATCAGCCGATTGATACTAAGCGACTGGAAGAAACCAAGGCCGGGATGTTAAGAGCATTTCCGAATAATTACAGCAGCAATGCCACGATCAATGCCCAGTTAGGCACGATGGGCTTTTATGCAGAGCAAGCCGACTATCTGTCACGCTATCCAGAACGTCTAGCCAAAATTACCGCAGCAGATGTGCAAAATGCCGTGCGCAAACATCTGCATCCAGAACGCTTGACACTGGTCGTGGTAAGCCAAGAACTAGATAAAGAAGCATTAAAACTACGATTGGAACAGAACCTGTTAGATCCTTCTACACCACTGCCGAATACGATTCCAATACCTAAGGCATATCCACAGAAACCGGCGGAAGCTGACGAGCCCGTAGAGATTCCTGTTGATACGCCTGCATCAATTTAAGATATTGACCGCGATGGATGCGTTGCTGTTGCAGCAAAGTCTGAGCCATATCCTGGGTTTGGGGTAAGCTCTGCTGTTCTGCAAGTTGCTGAAGTAAATTAAATTGGGAAGTCGTCAGTGGACGATAAATGGCAAATGTAGCCAGACATAAAATTAATGCCACAATGAAAATAACAACCGCATTATAAATTTGTTCAAGCTTAATTTTATTCAGAAAATCGCTTAATTTTTTGCTATCTATAGCCATACACTACCTCAAGTTGCAGCTAGTGTATGGCTGGGCCCCATGAAGTTCAAGTCAAAGATTGAATGACCAGTATAAATACACATCTCGATATGACTATAAATCGGTTAGGATTTCAACAATTCGTACACACTCCAGGCAATGACCATTGCCACCAGACCTAAAACCAGTAAAATTGCAAACTTGCTTAAGCCGGCTTCTGCTTCAGGTGGATGCAGTCGATCTTCATCTGCAATTCGGACCAATTCATCATTATAGTGACTATAAAATTCTGCACGCTGGGTTTCGTCCAGAGCGCGGGTAAAATCATAAACTTCTTTACGTTGAGCCAGACTGTAATCACCTAGATGGGTATATTTGTCATAAATTGCCTCATCCAGTTTTTTACGGTGTACATGCGCCAATTCTGTAATCTGACTGGCTGTTGGGGGCATATCAAAACTGAGCCCTTCAAGAGTTCTTTGCATCATGTTGTTCTCCTTTTCTTTTGTTCTATTGTTAAAATCTATACCAACCAAACTTCCAAGTGTGTATAGTTTGATCGTACAAACTATAAATTAAGTAAACAGGAAAGCTGATATAGTTGACTTTTCCATTATTCTGTAATATTAGTTTAATAATACTAAGTTATATTTGTATTTAGACTTAAAAGTCTATCCGAAATCATAATTAAAATTAAGGAGTTTTTATATTATGCAGAATATCTCTCAACATGATTTGGAACATCTGTATGCAGATGCAGTGAATACCATTCAATCGCAAATGAACTTTGTCGATGCAGTAAAACAATTAGAAGATGCAGCGCGCGCCGGTCACGGTAAAGCAGCTCTCTTTTTAGCTGAACTGTATTATCAGGGTTTTCGTGTAGAACGAGATTCACTCAAAGCACAATACTGGCAGAACATGGCCACCATGCAAGCCTGAAGAAACGTCACCTCGGTGACGTTTTTTTATGCCATTTTTTCGAAATACTGCAATTAAGACATAATTTATTACGATTGCTTGCAAAGCTGAAACAGTAATTTCACTGGAACTTTCTAGAATAGAGCTGAACTCTAATAGCACTTTATTTTAACGACAATGCGAAAAATTATTCAATACGACCCGATTTGTAAAAACTTTCTTTTGAGGCTGACCATCCTCAAATCTATGATGTATTGCGGCGTTTTGTGGGGCGTCTATCATCAGGGTTGGGCGATGATGCGTGATCAGGAAGATTATATTTTTCCATTCTGGCTTAATTCTCTGGATGCCAAAAATTATGCCAAGGAACATTGGCCAGGTTATGTACCCCGTAGAATCAACCCGGAAGATTTCGAAAACAACTTATTACCTACACTGTCCCGACTAGCCGTGACACCTACTTTATGTAGCGGCAATGGCACTAAACTAAAGTTATCCATTCCACAGATGCGTCACCTGTTTTTTTCACAACAAAGACTGCACTTTGCCTAAAAACATGTTATTTATAAAGACATAAAATAGACACCTAGAGATGTTCAGCTGGATACATACTCTAGGACTAATAATAATTAGATAAAAAGGACTCAATAGAATGACCAACGTAGCACAAGTGCTCGGTGATAAAGTACATCAGGCAGTTTATACCATCCGTCCAGACTCTACAGTTTTAGAAGCAATTAGCCTGATGGCAGAAAAAGGAATCGGGGCGCTGGTCGTTACCCACGAAGATAGTGTGGTCGGCATTTTGTCAGAGCGTGATTACACCCGTAAAATCGCATTGATGCAAAGAACCTCTTTTGATACCACGGTCAATGAAATTATGACACCTAAAGTCATAACCGTGACTTCTGCAACTTCTGTTGAAGACTGCTTAGCATTAATGACTGACCGCCATTTACGCCACTTACCTGTAGTTGAAAATGACAAACTGATTGGCCTGATTTCGATTGGTGACTTGGTCAAAGCTGCAATGGAAGATCAACGTAAGCTGATTGATCAGTTACAACAATATATTTCAGGCTAAAATTCTTTCTTAGTTGAATACGTAAATTAAGACTCAAACTCAAAATGTCATTACAAACAAATGACAATGCCATATCAAAACCAGATTAGATATAAAAAATCCCAGCCTTAAGACTGGGATTTTTTGATTATTAGATCAAATTAAAGACCGAGTTTCTCTGCGACATAGTCAGAGTCTTTATCACCACGACCTGAAAGATTCACTACAATCTTAGTCTCTTTAGGCAGTTTACCCGCTTCACGAATTGCCCAAGCCACTGCATGTGAACTTTCTAATGCTGGCACAATTCCCTCAACGCGTGACAGGGTCATAAAGGCATCCAGACACTCCTGATCTGTTGCTGTAGTGTATTCCACACGACCTAGATCTTTCAGCAGGCTGTGCTGTGGCCCTACGCCTGGATAATCCAGCCCAGAAGCAATCGAATGCACAGGTAAAGGCTCACCCTGCTCATCTTCGAGTACATAACAGGCCATACCATGCAACTGGCTTGGTTTACCCAAAGTCAGCGTTGCGGAATGCTTATCAGTATTTAAGCCATGACCTGCAGGCTCTACCCCCACCAGTTTCACTTCTGGATCATTCAGGAATGCCGTGAATGCCCCCATGGCATTTGAACCACCACCCACACATGCCACCACAAAGTCTGGGTTTGCACCGAAGCGTTCATTGGTTTGAACCTTGATTTCATCGCCAATAATGGACTGGAAATCACGCACCATCATTGGGAATGGATGCGGTCCTACCACCGAACCAATCGCATAGATATAGTTTTTCGGATCTTTCAAGTATTCTTCAAAAGCACTGTCGACTGCATCTTTAAGGGTCGCAGTACCACGCGTCACAGAAATCAGCTTAGCACCCAAGATTTTCATCTTTACGACGTTTGGATGTTCTTTTTCGATATCCACCTGGCCCATATGAATTTCACATGGAATACCCACCAAAGCACATGCAGTAGCCAATGCTACACCATGCTGACCTGCACCGGTTTCTGCAATGACTTTGGTTTTACCCATATATTTCGCCAGCAGTGCTTCACCCAGGCAGTGATTGATTTTATGTGCACCGGTATGATTCAGGTCTTCACGTTTTAAATAGATCTGTGCTCCACCTAACTGGTCAGAAAGGCGTTTAGCATGAAACAAAGGGCTAGGACGGCCGACATAGTTAGCAAACAGGTCTTTTAATTCATTTTGAAATTCTTCAGTTTGACGGATTTCCTGATAGGCAACATTGATGTCATCCATGGCCTGTTTTAGATCCGGTGGAATGAACTGACCGCCATATTGACCAAAGAAACCCTCTTCATTGGGCAACGCAATACCATTAATTTGATGAGCCATAATAATTCCTGAATATTGGAATAAGGTATAACAAGTGACTTTATACTAGAATAATTCGTTTTAAAGCACTAATAACTATAGATAAAGTCACTTATAGATAAATGGAATCAACGCGCCAGATATTTGGTCATATCCTCAATACCTTTTAAGGTCATTGGAAACATATGATCTTCAAAGATTTGCTTAATCAGGCCAATAGTATGCGTGTAATGCCAGTATTTTTCTTCTTCAGGATTGAGCCAAGCGGTTTTATCAAAATGCTGACGCAGACGCTGTAACCAGACCTGTCCTGCCTCATCATTCATATATTCGACCGAACCACCGACGGAGTTCAACTCATAGGGTGCCATGCTGGCATCACCCACTACAATCACCCGGTAATCCCGTCCATAGGTATTGAACAGATCCCAGGTATTCATGCGCGAGCTGGAACGACGGACATTATCTTTCCAGACATAGTCGTATAGACAATTATGGAAATAGAAATATTCCAGAGTCTTAAATTCGGTCTTAGCGGCGCTAAACAGTTTTTCACACTGAGCGATATGCGCATCCATTGATCCACCGATATCAAACAGCATTAGTACTTTAATACGGTTACGACGCTCCGGCACCAATTGCACATCCAGAATCCCCTGTTTGGCGGTTTCACGAATAGTACTATCAATGTCCAGTTCTTCAGCCGCACCCTGACGAGCGAACTTACGCAAACGGCGCAGTGCCATCTGCATCTGACGACTACCAAGAATCTGATCATCATCCAGATTACGGTATTGACGCTGTTCCCAGACTTTGACGGCGGAACGTTTACGCCCCGGCCCACCAATGCGCACACCTTCAGGATGATCACCATAGGCACCAAATGGCGACGTGCCACCAGTACCAATCATCTTATTCCCGCCCTGATGTTTTTTATGCTGTTCGCGCAAGCGCTCTTCCAGCATTTTCATCAGTTCTTCCAGCGATCCGGCTTTTTTCAGTTCTTCACGCTGTTCAGGGGTTAAGTGCTTTTCCAGAAGTTCCAGATCAAACCAGTCTTTGGGCAGTTTATGCACCTGATTCAGCAGTTCATCCAGATCAAAAGTCGCGATACCATCAAAGTAATCTTTCATGGCGCGATCGAACTTGTCGAAGTAGCGCTCGTCTTTGACCATCACAGTTTTAGCAAGCTGATAGAACTCGCCCTGATCAGCAAAAACCACGCCTGCCGCCACCGCTTGATTCAGATCAATCAGCTCACGGGTGGAAACTGGTACGCCATATTTTCTGAGGGTATAAAACAATCGCACAAACATGCGTGTTTCTCCCTTAGCGACGCGACATAAAGGCTAGACGTTCAAGCAGTTGTACATCCTGCTCATTTTTGATCAGCGCGCCGTACAAAGGCGGGATCGCTTTGGACTTGTCGGTATTTCTTAAAATGTCTTCCGGCATATCATCTGCCATGAGTAGGCTTAACCAGTCGATCAGTTCTGAAGTTGAAGGTGGTTTTTTCAGGCCTGGAATCTGACGTAACTTGAAGAAGACTTGCAGAGCTTCATTCACCAGCGTTGCTGAAATATTCTCAAAATGCACATCGATAATTTCACGCATGGTCGCTTCATCCGGAAACTCGATATAGTGGAAGAAACAACGGCGCAAGAAGGCATCTGGAAGTTCTTTCTCGTTATTTGAAGTGATGATGACAATCGGACGCTGGGTCGCAGTAATGGTTTCACCCGTTTCATAAACGAAGAAAGACATCTTGTCGAGTTCATGCAGCAAGTCATTTGGAAACTCGATGTCTGCTTTATCGATCTCATCAATCAGCAATACACAGCGTTCTTCACTGGTAAACGCTTCCCAGAGTTTACCCGGCTTGATGTAGTTCTTGATGTCATAAACGCGATCATCACCTAACTGACTATCACGTAAGCGTGATACCGCATCATATTCATACAGGCCCTGCTGTGCCTTGGTCGTTGATTTGATATGCCAGGTAATCAGCTTCAGTCCGAGGCTTTGTGCCACCTGTTCAGCCAACAAGGTTTTACCTGTACCCGGCTCACCTTTAACCAGCAAGGGTTTTTGCAAACTACGCGCAGCTTTCACAGCCAGTTTTAAACTGTCAGTGGCAATGTACTGATCCGTACCTGAGAATTGTTGAATATCAGCAGACATGATTGAACCTTATTTTTTTATTTACAGCGGTGAACTTTTCTTGTTTGACCCAAGACCCGTTTTACTGGATGCATAGGTCGACCAGCAATAGCCAATCACAGACCCGATACCAATGACAAATAAAATAAGTGACGCATTAATCCAAACGAGTTCATATTCCTTGGTCAGAATACCAAACAGCAGCCCGAAAATAGCAGGTGCAACTGAAGCATTACTGCCTTCAGAAACGGTTGGGGTTAATAGCACGGCAAAGGCTAACAACCATAAAAAACCGCCCATTGCCTTTGGCATGCGCTTGGTCACGCCATACCAGCAGGCTAACGCAATCAGACTGCCCAGCAGATACACTGCAAACGCAATACTCTGGTCAGGAATTGAGTCCAATACAGCTACAAAACCATTCATTTCACAACTCCTGAACTGAGCTTAAGCCCCACGAAGACCTTCTGGTGCTGGCGCATTCGGGTTAATCAAACCTTCTGGTGGCATTTGCAGGAAGAAACCACGGGTAGAAATTGAATCCATCACATGTAAAACATTGGCACGTGCCAGTTTACGCGATTCACTCAATTCAAGATGCATGACAAAAGTCGCACGACCAAACGCAACACGTACCGGTTCAGCCAATACCTCTAGTGGTTCAAATGTTTCGGCTTCGTTCTCATCTGCAGGACGCGCCACATAAAGATACATTTCATCTTTTTTGCTAGATTTGTAGATAGACACTTGCATGTTTCAAACGACTTTTCTGAAAAAACAATCGCAAGGATACATCAAAAAAACGACAGAAACATTAGCCGCTTCAAATGCATCAGTCGTGATTTTGTATAATTGCTTTATCTTTAATCAATCCAGTAAAAATCACTCAACCACTTTCATCTGGGTCGACAGATAAGACTCATCCTGATGCAATACCTTAATTAGCGGCAGAGTTAATAACTCATAGCGCCAGCCGAGCAAGTAGTTTGGCAGATCCTGTTCATCCTTATGACATACCACATGCTGATATAAGGCATTCAGCCATTTCTTGCGCATCAGCACTTCTTTCGGTACAGAGATTTCATTGGATATATTCTGGATCATTGTTTCGACCTTCTCACCAATCTCTCTGGATGAATGGCGGATTGGGCGTGCCAGACGCAATGGCCAGTCGGCTTGGTCAGGCAGGAATTTCAACAGATCCAAAATGGTCTTGCCATGTTCACGGACAATATTGGCCCGGATGTCTTTCATCTGACTGAGCTGGAAATTATTGCGCGGGAATTTCTCTACCAGATCAATCATGGTCGAGTTTTTCAAAATAAAACTACGCGGCTGATTCAACGCCTTGGCAATCTGCTCACGCCATACAGCCAGTTGTTGTAACTGCATTAATTGACGGCGTGAATGACGATAATTACCGACATCCTGATAAAGCAAGGCAGTCGGTGTTTCTTCACCAATTTCATGGGTCAAAAAACGGCAATCTTCAAGAGCGAAATCGAGCAGATATTTGCTTTCCAGATCCTGTTTGACTTTATCCGACAGTTGCACCAGATAATGCACATCATTGGCTGCATACAGCAACTGCTCAGAGCTTAAAGGCCGTGCCAGCCAGTTAGAGCGGGTCTGATCTTTTTCAATATCGACATCCAGCATCTGTTTCAAGGCATTCTGATAGCTGACCTGCAAACCATGTCCGAGGAATGACATGCCGACCTGTGTATCAAAGACATTACTCAGGGCTTTTTTCTGGGTGTAATGGTAAATCAGGTCAATATCTTCACTGCAGGCATGGAAAATATTCTGTTGAGCATTAAAAATCTTGTTCAGAAATTCACTCAGATCCAGTGTTGTTCCATCCAGCAGGTAGACATTGTTATTGACATTGATTTGAAAAACACCAAGTTTTGGCCACAAGGTGTCTACCTTAATGAATTCTGTATCCAGGCCATAGACCGGATTTTGATCCATAAGATTCAGGACATGATTTAAGTCGTGCTGATGTTGAATAAATTGAAACATAAAGACTGAGTCTAAAATTAGATGCTCGATGAAGCTATATTACCCGATATATAGAATTTTTATATAAAAATATGACAACCAAATCACACTTTTTGTTCCATATTTTTCGAATATAGCTTATCTAGTAAACATTTTATATTTTTACTAATATATTTTTTATATTATATATTAAGAGAATATAATTAATATTTCACTTAATTCGCATCCGGTTATGCACTGCCTGACTCAACGTATGACTATCGACATACTCCAGTTCTCCGCCTTGAGGCACCCCTTGAGCGATACGCGTCATTTGCACCGGTAAATGTTTACTGGCTTCAACCAGATAATGTGCAGTTGCCTGTCCTTCGACAGTCGCATTGGTGGCCAGAATCACTTCCTTGATCTGTCCTTGACTTAAGCGTTGCAGTAAATAGGGAATACCGATTTCTTCAGGCCCGATTCCATCTAGAGGTGACAGATGACCACCCAGAACATGATATTTACCGCGGAAACTGCCGCTTTGCTCAATTGCCATTACATCTGCCGGTGATTCCACGACACAAAGCAGTTCATCATCACGCTCAAGTGAGGTACAGATATTACAGACTTCATCTTCCGTCAATGAATGGCAGATCGAGCATTCATGAATGTGATCGGTTGCTTCAGTCAAGGCATGTGCCAGACCGATCGCCCCTTCACGATTTTTCATGATTAAATGCAAAGCCATACGCTGGGCCGATTTCGGCCCAACGCTTGGCAAAATGCGTAATGCTTGAACCAGTTGATCAAAACGATCACTAAACATTGCGCATACTTCCTTAGAATAAACCAGCCAGACCAGGTGGTAAGCCCATACCTGAGTTTGCAGATTTCATTTTCTCTTCAGAGATCGCTTCTGCTTGACGCGCTGCATCATTCATCGCTGCTGCAATCAGATCTTCGATCATATCTGGATCGTCCTGTAACAGTTCAGGATTGATTTCGATACGTTTCACCACATTGCGGCAAGTCATGGTAACTTTCACCAGACCGCCACCAGCCTCAGCATGCACTTCAGTTTGCGCAAGCTCTTCTTTGGCTTTTTTCATGTTGTTTTCGACTTCTTTTTGCATGCGCTGTGCTTGCTGCATCAACATATTAATGTTCATAAAGATCTCCGAACATATATTTATAAAATTAGATTAGATCTAAACCGCGTGTAATGTCGCGAATAATATCATCAATCTCTTCCAAACCAACAGAAACGCGAATTAAACCTTCACGAATACCCGCTGCTGCTTTGGCTTCTGGAGACAATTTACCATGCGTGGTTGTTGCCGGATGAGTAATCGTTGATTTCACATCACCCAGGTTACCGGTGATTGAAATGAACTGGGTATTGTCAATTACTTTCCAGGCACCTTCACGACCGCCTTTCACTTCGAAAGATACGATACCACCGAAACCGGTTTGTTGTTTTGCAGCCAGTTCATGACCGATATGCTCAGGCAAACCTGCATAGTAAACTTTTTCTACTTTCGGATGTGCATTTAAGAATTCTGCCAGTTTTTGTGCATTGGCAGAATGTTCACGCATACGTAAACGTAAAGTTTCCAGACCTTTCAGGAATACCCAGGCATTGAACGGGCTCATAGAAGGACCAGTGGTACGTACATAACCGAAGATTTCTTCAAGCAGTTTATGGTTACCTGCCACAGCGCCACCGAGTGCACGGCCCTGGCCATCCAGATATTTAGTCGCAGAATATACGACTAAGTCTGCACCAAATTTGAGTGGTTGTTGTAACACTGGTGTACAGAAGCTGTTGTCAATCGCGAGCAATGCATCATTGGCATGTGCAATATCTGCCAAAGCCTGAATATCTGCCACTTCAGCCAATGGGTTTGACGGAGATTCAACAAAGAGTAATTTGGTTTCTGGCTTGATGGCATTTTTCCATGCATCCAGATCCGTCAGATCGACAAACTCAACTGCGACACCAAATTTAGCCACGTATTTTTCAAATAAAGAAACTGTTGAACCAAATACGGCGCGTGAACAGATGACATGATCACCTGCTTTCAGGTAAGCCATCGCCACCGCCATAATCGCAGCCATACCAGAGCTGGTCGCAACAGCGCGTTCTGCGCCTTCTAAAGCAGCCAGACGCTTTTCAAACATGGCAACAGTTGGATTGGTAAAGCGAGAGTAAATATTACCCGGCTCTTGGCCTGAAAATTTTGCTGCAGCTTCAGCCGCATTTTCATAAACAAATGACGATGTTAGAAAAATCGGTTCACCATGCTCACCCTCAAAGCTGCGGGTGTGACCGGTACGGATGGCTAAAGTTTCTAATTGATAGTTAAAATCGTCTTGCTGGCTCATCACTTTACTTCAGCCCAAAGGCTGCCTTTTGTAAAAAATTGCCAACATTTTGAGCGTCTAAGCTATTTCAGGTCAAGGCATAATAAGCAATTATTGCTTAGACTTCGACCAATTCTCCTTTGTATACGGATAAATTATTTACATGATTCAGTTAAAACAAAATATTCAACGCCAGAAGAAAAAATTAAAACACCTGAATGCACGGTTATTTAACTCGTCTTCCCTGATTCTTTCGCAAAAAACGCCCTTTGAATATATTGCTGCGACTGAGTTCTGCAAAATTCGCTATTATGCAGCGCCTGAAAAGAAGTACCATGAGCCGTTAGTCTTTGTTGCCCCTCTTGCGATCAATATGGATATTTATGATCTGTATCCTTACCGTTCACTGGTCAAGCATTTTCAGCATAGCGGTTTTGATGTCTATTTAGTGGAATGGAAACGTTTCCGTTATAAACACCGTCACTTGAACTTTCTGTCTTTTATTGACGGCGCGATTCCTCAGGCGATTGAACGGATCTGCTCGCATTCAGGCAGTCAGTTTATTTCCCTGCATGGCTGGAGCATGGCAGGAATTTTCGTCACGCTTTATACAGCATTGCATTCGCCTGAACATGTTAAAAACCTGATTGTGCTGGGCAGTCCGATTGACAGTTATGCTTCAGGTCGAGTCGGCAAGTTATTTAGTACCACCAATAAGCTCATTTCTAAAAATAAAAACCTGCAACAGGCCATTCACCAAGGATTGATTCCCAAGGAATATATTCATTCGCCCGGCATCATCAATGCATTGGGATTTAAGCTGCTTG
>ENA-UOXB01000758-UOXB01000758.1-bioreactor-metagenome-genome-assembly--contig:-NODE-758-length-17946-cov-8.165335_pt1 | contig 17946 bp, 13 predicted proteins | sample MGYA00238158_ERZ761615 | MGnify/ENA primary metagenome ERZ761615 (study PRJEB28904, sample SAMN06267902) | bioreactor metagenome | isolation source: Joint BioEnergy Institute, California, USA | place... | reverse complement strand
ACATGGCCATCGCCCAGGAAGACCGCTTTCCGATCACCGACATCCTGCGCCAGACGCCGGAGATTCCGCCCAATTGCCAGTGGGCGATCTTCCTGCGCAACCACGATGAGCTGACCCTGGAAATGGTCACCGACGACGAGCGCGACTACCTGTGGAACTACTACGCCGCCGACAGTCGCGCACGGATCAACCTCGGCATTCGCCGGCGCCTGGCGCCCCTGGTAGGGCGTGACCGGCGACGCATCGAGCTGCTCAACAGCCTGCTGCTGTCGATGCCCGGCACGCCGACCCTGTACTACGGCGACGAGATCGGCATGGGCGACAACATTTACCTCGGCGATCGCGATGGCGTGCGCACGCCGATGCAGTGGTCGGTGGACCGCAATGGTGGCTTTTCCCGTGCCGACCCGGCCAGCCTGGTGCTGCCGCCGATCATGGACCCGCTGTACGGCTACCAGACCATCAACGTCGAGGCGCAGGCGCGCGACCCGCATTCGCTGCTCAACTGGACGCGGCGCATGCTCGCCATCCGCAACCAGCACAAGGCCTTTGGCCGTGGCACGCTGACGATGCTGACGCCGAGCAACCGACGCATCCTGGCCTACCTGCGCGTGCATCGCGGCGAGGACGGCAGCGAGCAGCAGATCCTCTGCGTGGCCAACCTGTCCAGTGCGGCCCAGGCCGTCGAGCTGGAACTGGCCGACTACCGCGACCGGGTGCCGGTGGAAATGATCGGCGGCGCCTCGTTCCCACCCATTGGCCAGCTCACCTACCTGCTGACGTTGCCGCCGTACGGTTTCTATTGGTTCTACCTGGCCGACGCCTCGCAGATGCCCAGCTGGCACCTGAAACCGGTGGAGCGTATGCCGGAGCTACAGACCCTGGTGCTGGGTCGCACCCTGAGCGAAGTGATGGACGGGCGCGCGCGGCAGACGCTGGAGCGCGAGTCGCTGCCGCTGTATCTGCCCAAGCGCCGCTGGTTCGCGGGTGAACAGCGCCCGGCCGTCAGCGTGTTGTACGTGATGCCGCTTGGCGACGACGCCAACGCGCCGCTGCTGGCCGAGGTTCAGGTGACGGGGGGGGGCGGCGTCGAGCATTACCGCCTGCCGCTGGCGGCCGTGCCGGAACGCGCCGAGGGTAACGATCTACCACAGCAACTGGCGCTGGCCCGGCTGCGCCGGGGTCGCCATGTGGAGCTGCTGACCGATGCCTTCAGCCTGCCGCAGTTCAGCCAGCAGGTTCTGCGCCTGCTGCGTGAGCAGGCAGTGCTGCGCAGCGCTGGCGGCGAATTGCAGTTCCGCGCCGAGGCGGCGCTGCTGGCGCTCGAAGGTATCGACGAGAACGACTTCAAGCTGCTCTCCGCCGAGCAGTCCAACAGCTCGGCGCTGATCGGAGGGCAGGTGCTGCTCAAGCTACTGCGTCGCGGCTTCGCCGGTATCCACCCGGAAGTGGAGATGGGGCGCTTCCTGACCGATCACGGCTACGCCAACGTCGCGCCATTTCTTGGCGAAGTGGTGCGGGTCGACGAGCAAGGCCAGCCCCATACACTGATGGTGATGCAACGTTATCTGGACAATCAGGGTGACGCCTGGCAATGGACGCTCAACACCCTCGACCGCGCCATCCGCGATCAGTTGGCCGGCGGTACCGCCGATCCGGATGTCGATGCGTTGGGCGAACTGCAACAGTTCGCCGGCGTGCTCGGCAAACGCGTCGGCGAGATGCACGCGGTACTGGCGCGGCCGGTTGAGAATCCGGACTTCGGTTATCAGCTCAGCGGCGAGCGCGACAGCGCCCACTGGGCCAAATCCATCACGGCGCAGCTGCAGGAAGCCTTGCAAGCTCTGGCTCGTCAGCGGGACGCCCTGAGCCCGGCGACAGCCGAACAGGCCGACTGGCTGCTGGCCAGGGAGAAATCCTTGCTGGAGGCCGTCACCCGCCTGGCAACGCAGGCGGCAGGTGGCCTGCGTATACGGGTGCACGGCGACCTTCACCTGGGCCAGGTCCTGGTGGTGCAGGGCGATGCCTACATCATCGACTTCGAGGGCGAGCCCAACCGCTCGCTGGAGGAGCGCCGCCAGCGCCACAGTCCGTTCAAGGACGTTGCCGGCATGCTGCGCTCCTTCGACTACGCGGCCGCGGTAGCCCAGCGCAACGCCGGCGGCGTGGAAGGCGCGGCGGACGCCCAGCAGGTAGTTCGCGACGTGGTGTCACGCTACCGCGAGCAAGCGTGCAGTGCCTTTCTCGATGCCTATCGTCTGGCCGCCAACGGCCTGCCCCACGAATGGCACGAACGCGAAGGCGAGGGCGCCGCCCTCGACCTGTTCTGCCTGGAAAAGGCTGTCTATGAAATCGTCTACGAAAGCGGCCACCGCCCCGACTGGATCGATGTCCCGTTGCAGGGGCTGGTGGATCTCGCTAACCAATTGCTAGGAGTGCGACCTTGAATCAAAACAGAGTGCAGCGCCTGCAGCGCGCCGAAGATGGCGATCCGTTCAGCTTCCTTGGTCCTCACCCGCAGGGCGACGAGAGCCTGGTGCGAGTCTGGCTGCCCGGTGCCGACGCGGTGGAGCTGCTGGCCAGCGACGGCTCGCCGCTGGGGCGCATGCACTGCAGCGACCCGCAGGGCCTGTTCGAATTGCAGCTGCCCCAGGCGCAGCGCTACCGCCTGCGCATCCACTGGCCGGGCAGCGTGCAGGAAACGGAAGATCCCTATGCCTTCGGCCCGCTGCTGGGTGATACCGACCTCTACCTGTTCGCCGAAGGCAACCACCGTCAGCTGTGGCGCTGCCTGGGCTCGGCACCGATGGAGCATGAAGGCGTGCCTGGGGTGCGCTTCGCCGTCTGGGCGCCCAATGCGCGGCGGGTGTCGGTGGTTGGCGACTTCAACAGCTGGGACGGGCGCCGCCACCCCATGCGTTTGCGCTACCCGGCGGGCGTGTGGGAGCTGTTCATCCCGAGGCTGCAGCCCGGCGAATGCTACAAATACGAAATTCTCGGTGAGCACGGTGTGCTGCCGCTGCGCGCAGACCCCATGGCGCAAGCCACCGAGGTACCGCCGGCCACCGCCTCGAAGGTGCCACAGGATGAAGCCTTTGCCTGGCAGGACCAGCAGTGGATGAGCGAACGCCAGCAACGCCATGCTCCGCAGGCACCGCTGGCGATCTACGAGCTGCATGCCGGCTCCTGGCAATGGCATAACGATCATGCACCCGACTGGGACGAGCTGGCAGAACGGCTGATTCCCTACGTGCAGGACCTGGGCTTCACCCATATCGAACTGATGCCGATCATGGAGCACCCGTTCGGCGGTTCCTGGGGTTACCAGCCGCTGTCGATGTTCGCGCCCACCTCACGCTTCGGCAGCCCGCAACGCTTCGCTGCCTTCGTCGATCGCTGCCACCGCGCCGGCATCGGCGTGATTCTCGACTGGGTGCCGGGGCATTTCCCCAACGATGCCCACGGCCTGGCCGAGTTCGACGGCACCGCGCTGTACGAGTACGCGCACCCGTTCGAGGGTTTTCACCCGGACTGGAACACCTGCATCTACAACCTCGGCCGCACTGAGGTGCACGGTTTCATGCTGGCCAGCGCGCTGTACTGGCTGCGCGAGTACCACGTCGACGGCCTGCGCGTGGATGCGGTGGCGTCGATGCTCTATCGCGATTATTCGCGTGAAGCGGGGCAGTGGATTCCCAACCGCCACGGCGGGCGCGAGAACCTGGAGGCCATCGAATTCCTCCAGCATCTCAACGAGGTGGTGCGCAACGAAGTGCCCGACGCGTTGATGATCGCCGAGGAATCCACCGCCTGGCCTGGCGTCAGTCGCCCGGTGCAGCAGGGCGGCCTGGGCTTCAGCCACAAATGGAACATGGGCTGGATGAACGACAGCCTGAGCTACATCCAGCAGGACCCGATGTACCGCCTGCACCATCACCACCAGATCACCTTCGGCCTGCATTACGCCTTCTCCGAGCGCTTTATCCTGCCGATCTCCCATGACGAGGTGGTGCACGGCAAACGCTCGCTGCTCGGGCGCATGCCCGGTGATCGCTGGCAGCAATTCGCCAACCTGCGCCTGTTCCTCGCCCTGATGTGGAGCCACCCGGGCAAGAAGCTGCTGTTCATGGGCTGCGAGTTCGGCCAGTGGGGCGAGTGGAACCACGACCAGCAACTGGACTGGTACCTGCTGCAGTACCCGGAGCATGCGGCTGCCCAGGCGCTGGTACGCGAGCTGAATCGCCTGTACCGCGAGGAGCCGGCGTTGCACCGCCTCGATGACCAGGACAGCGGTTTCCAATGGGTTATCGGCGATGACGCGCACAACAGTGTATTCGCCTGGTTGCGCAAGGGCGGCGAGGGCAGCGCGCCGCTGCTGGTGGTGCACAACTTCACCCCGCAGGTGCTCGACGGCTACCGGGTCGGCGTACCGCACGCTGGCCGCTGGCAGGTGCTGCTCAACAGCGATGAACGTCGCTGGAGCGGTTCGGGCGCAGGTAGCGAGGGTGAACTGCACACGGAGCACCTGGCCGCTCACGGCCAGTCCGATTCGTTGAATCTGCAATTGCCGCCGTTGGCGACGCTGATTCTGCGGCCGGCGCAATGAGCCTCGCCGCTGAAGCGCCTCCCACAGAGACCGAGATGTGCCTTGGCAGTGATGATTCTGCTCCGGCCAACAAGGCCCCGGACTTGTAGCCGGAGGGGCTTTAACGGCAATCGCGGCTAAAGCCCCTCCCACCCAGGGTGCGGTCAGTGCGCGGAGGTCACGCCGCGCAGCACGGTGTCGTTGGCCATCCGGCTATGTCCGGAGGCGATATTGCCCAGCGATACCACACCCACCAGGCGCTTCTCGCGGTTGAGCACGGGCAGCCGGCGCACCTGGATATCCGCCATATTGGCGGCCACATGCTCGACGTCCTCGTCGTCGAAGCAGTAACGCACGTTGCTGCTCATCACCTGACGCACCGGCGTATCCCCGTCCAGGCCTGCGGCAACGGCACGTACGGCAATGTCGCGGTCGGTGATCATGCCGATCAGGCGGTCGCCTTCATTGATCAGCAGCGCACCGCTGTCGATATCGGCCATCAGCGTGGCGGCCTCGCGAATGCTGCGCTCGGGCTCCAGGGTGCGAACGTTGCGGGTCATAAGCTTGCTGATTTTCATCATCGATCTCCTGTTGCAGGTTAGGCGGGCAGATATGCCCAGGACGAACCACCACATCGAGGCACGGCGGTTCAGGAATAGCGCACCAGGTGATGCGGGTAGTCGCCTACCCGCGCGCCTACCACCATCTCGCTGACCCAATCGATCAGGATGCGCGTATAGGCTTGCTGGTGGCGGTCCTCACTGAGCCCGTGGTCGGCGCCGGCCATGGTGCGATGGGTCAGCGAGTGCGCCTTGTCGAAGGCATTGCGGTAGCTCATCAGCGTGGTGTGCGGGACGAAGTCGTCATGCTCGGACTCCACCAGCAGCACGTCGCCGCGAAACTCGGAGCAGGCGCCGAGCGCCAGATTGTCCTGCGCGCGCAGTGGCGTGCGGCGGTACACGGCCAGCCGTGCAACGTCCAGTTGGCGCTTGGGCAGCTGCCATTGCTCGTCCCAGTACAGCGCCGGCACACGCAGGGCCAACCAGCGCACTGGGCGCCGCACGCTGAGCAGGGTGGCCAGGTAGCCGCCGTAGCTGGTGCCGATCACCGCGATGCATTCGGGGTCGACCGCCTCGTGCGCGGCCAACAGGTCGTAGGCGGCGAGGATGTCAGCCAGGTTGTCTTCGCGCGATACGCGCTCCTGCGCTTCGACGTTACGTTCGTGCCCGCGCAGGTCGAAGGTCAGGCACACGCAGCCCAGCCCGGCGATACCACGGGCGCGGGCCAGGTCGCGTTGCTGGCTACCGCCCCAACCGTGCACGAAAAGCACGCCGGGGACCTTGTTCGGTGGCGTCAGCAGAGTCCCGGCGATGTGCTGGTCATCCACCAGAATGTCCAGGCTCTGGCTGCAGGCACTCATAACGGCCCCACCTTGACGTACTTGGCCAGCGGGCCGTCCTCGCTATCCTGCCCCTGATACAGGCAAATGGAGCCTGCCGGCGGCGGTACATCCCGGTAGAACTCATGGGTCGAGGCCTGCAGCGTTTGCAGATGCGGGTCCTTGATGAACGCGTCCAGGGCGAAGATTTCCGCCGCACTGGCCCCGCCGACACGCCAGGATTGCTCCAGCACGCCACTGCGTGACAGCCCGCGCGCATTCAGCCCCTGCGCCACGTCGTAGTTGCGCCGCGAGGCCCGGATGGAGGGGTAGACCTCCAGTGCCGCCAGTTCGAAGATGCGCGCCTGCTGCACAGCCAGGCGCACGGCGCGCGGCAGATCGAGGGTCATCAGCGCAAGATAGTCGCCGCGTACCAGTGTCAGGCGCGAGCCACCGTAGACCTGATTGCCGTGGCCGTCGTCAGTCAGTTGCTGGGTACCGTGGTAGCTCAAGGTGACGCCTGCCACCTGAATCTGGCCAACGCTGTAGGTACTGGGCTGCTGCAGATCCTCTTCCAGTACCAGGCCCTGTTCCCTCACACGCGGCTCATCGAATGCCGCCAGGGCATTGGCCAGCTCATCATGCGCTCGCACCACCTGCTGGCCTCGGCCGCCGGTGCCGTCTACCGGCTTCAGGCGTATCGGACCCTCGCGCAGCAGGCGCTGGCCAGCCTCGGCAGCGTCTTCCAGGTCGAAGACGCTGAAGCCCTGCAAGGTAACGCTTTCGACCTGCCAGGCTAAACGTTCGGACCAGCCCGCTGGCAGGTGGCGCGGTGCCTCGAGGGCCGGGTGACTGATGGCCTTGGTGGCGAGAAAGGCATGCCCGACCTGGCCGCCGAAGAAATCGTCCGGCCCGTCGATGCCCAGCGAGCCGACATCGCCGACCAACGTGTCCTCCGGCAGGAAGTAGTGGCGTCCGCGAATCTGCATGCCCGGCTGATAGGGGCCAAGAAAGGGGCAATCGAGCAGCTCGGCGAGCTTCTCGCCGAGCTGGCGTTGCACCATGCGTTCATGGGCCATGTGCTGAGCGGTGCCTGGTAGCAGAAGCAGGCCTTGGTAAGTGCCCATCATCGATCCCGCCAGGTGCCACCGGCACTTTCACAGTCGATGCGTACCTGCTTGAGGTCACCCGCCTGGTAATAGTGGGTGACCACCTTGGCATCGTTGGGCACCGCCGGGCGCGCCTCGCCCCGGTCGTCGTCGCCGGAGCGATAGTTGGTCAAGGTTTCCTGGGTCAGCGCCGCTTCGCAGCTGCCCAGCTTGGCCTCGGCGCAGCTGGCCACCTTGCGTTGTTCGCTGCTGATCATGTCCCCGGTTTCGTTATGGCACGACCAGTCGATGGCGCCCTTGTCCATGCCGGTGAACTCGTAGCAGAACTCCTGCTCGACTTCCTGTATGGCATCGCTGGATGCGCTGGCGCTGACGTAGCAGGCCTCGGCCAGCGCGTCGCCGGCCGCCAGCGCGCCGACCAGAAGGCCGGGAATGATGGCTCGCATGATGATCTCCTCGACAATGGCATTCATGAGTTGTGAGGTAAGCCGCCAAGTCGAAGTTCAGGCTTTTTGATCAAAGGGGCGCCAGACAGAAAAACCCTGAACTCATCGCCGTTGCGAAGGCCACAAGAAAAAGCCGAACCCATCGCTTCGGCTGCAATCGACGCGACGCGCGCGTGAGGGGATCGATATGAGCGAATCGCACAGCGAGGCCGAGAGTGCCGTAGCCCAGTTCAAGGCGGCCATCCTGGCCAAGCTGCGCTACGCCGTGGGCAAGGACCCGAGTACCGCCTTCGACCACGACTGGTTCGAGGCACTGGCCCTGGCCACCCGCGACCACATGATCGATCGCTGGGAGGAGTCCTCGGCTCAGGTCGAACGCCAGGGCGCCAAGCGCATCTATTACCTGTCCCTGGAGTTCCTGATCGGCCGCTTGCTGGTGGACAACCTGAGCAACCTCGGTTTGCTCGACGTGGCTCGCCAGGCCATGGCCGAGCTCGGTGTCGAACTCGAGCGCATCCGTCTGGTGGAACCGGATGCGGCGCTCGGTAACGGTGGCCTCGGGCGCCTGGCCGCCTGTTTCATGGAAAGCATGGCGACCTTGCGTCTGGCCGCTCACGGCTACGGCATCCGTTATGAACACGGGCTGTTTCGCCAGGCGATCATCGACGGCTGGCAGGCCGAACAGACCGAAACCTGGCTGGACTTCGGCAACCCCTGGGAATTCGAGCGTCCGGAAGTGGCCTATCGCATCGGTTTCGGCGGCGGCGTGACCACCCTGGACGATGGCAGCGGCAACACGCGGCAGTATTGGCAGCCGCAGGAGAGGGTGCGCGCCATCGCCTACGACACCCCGGTGGTGGGCTGGCGGGGTGCGTCGGTCAACACCTTGCGGCTATGGCGTGCGCGCGCTGAGGAGAACCTGCAACTGGATCGCTTCAATGCCGGCGATCACTTCGGCGCGGTGGCCGGCGAGGTTCGCGCGGAGAGCATCTCGCGGGTGCTCTATCCGGCTGACGATACCGAGGCTGGCCAGGAGCTGCGCCTGCGCCAGGAATACTTTCTGGTTTCCGCCTCGCTGCAGGATCTGCTCGAGCGCCACCTGCGCCTGCATCAGGACCTGCACTGCCTGGCGCAGCACGTGGCGATCCAGCTCAACGACACCCATCCAGCTATCGCCGTGGTCGAGCTGATGCGCCTGCTGGTGGACGAGCATCGCATGCCCTGGGCGCAAGCCTGGCAACTGACGGTGGCGACCACCGCCTACACCAATCACACGCTGCTGCCCGAAGCGCTGGAGTCATGGCCGGTGTCGCTGATGGAGCGTCTGCTGCCGCGGCATCTGCAGATCATCTACCTGATCAATGCCGAGCATATCGATGCGCTGCGCGCCAAGGACATCCACGACTTCCGCCTGCTGCGCGCAGTCTCGCTGATCGAGGAGGACCACGGCCGACGCGTGCGCATGGGCAACCTGGCGTTCCTCGGTGCGCACAGTATCAACGGGGTGTCCGCGCTGCATACGCGGCTGATGCGTGACACGGTGTTCCGTGACCTGCACCGGCTCTACCCCGACCGGGTGAACAACAAGACCAATGGCGTGACCTTCCGCCGCTGGTTGTTCCAGGTCAATCCGGGGCTCACCCATCTGCTCGTCGATGCCTTGGGTGAGCCGGTGCTGCAGCGCCCCGAGGAGCACCTCAAGGCGCTCGAACCCTACGCCGAACGCCAGGATTTTCGCGACGAGTACGCGCTATGCCGCCAGCGCAGCAAGGAAGCGCTGGCCGAGCGGGTGAGGCAGCTGCTGGGGATCAACCTCGACACCACGGCGATCTTCGACGTGCACGTCAAACGCATCCACGAATACAAGCGCCAGTTGCTCAACCTGCTGCACACCGTGGCCTTGTACCAGGCCATCCGCAACGATCCGACCACCGACTGGGTGCCGCGGGTGAAGATCTTCGCTGGCAAGGCCGCAGCCAGTTATCGCCAGGCCAAGCTGATCATCAAACTGGCCAACGATATCAGCCGCACCATCAATGACGATCCCACCGTACGCGGCTTGCTCAAGGTGGTGTTCATTCCCAACTACAACGTCAGCCTGGCCGAAACCATCATTCCCGCGGCCGATCTGTCGGAGCAGATTTCCACGGCGGGGCTGGAGGCCTCCGGCACCAGCAACATGAAGTTCGCCCTCAATGGCGCGCTGACCATCGGCACGCTGGACGGTGCCAACGTGGAGATGTGCGAGCAGGTCGGCGAAGAGCATATGTTCATCTTCGGCATGACCGCGCAGCAGGTCGCCGCACGGCAGCGCCAGGGGCTGGAAATGGGCGATGTGGTGGCCGATTCGGAGCGTCTGGAAGCCGCCCTCGGCGCCATTCGCGCCGGGGTATTCTCGCCGGACGATCCGGCGCGCTATGTAGGCCTGGTGGACTCGTTGCTGTACGAGGACCGCTTCATGGTCTGCGCCGACTTCGATGCCTACTGGAAGGCGCAGCGCCAGGTCGATCAACGTTGGCAGCGGCCTGAGCAATGGTGGCGTTCGGCGGTGCTGAATACCGCGCGGATGGGCTGGTTCTCCTCCGATCGCACCATCGCCGAATATGCCAAAGATATCTGGCAGGCGGCGCTGCCGCAGCGTGAGGGGGATTGATAGCGGCCTGTTCAACCTCTTGCAGCGAGACACTGCAAGAGGTTGAACAGGCGTTCAGCGCTGTACACGGTGGGCCGGCGTGTTGCCGCCTTTCTTCGGATGCAGGATGCGCGTGACCTGCACGTCGGTGAACTCGTTGGGCCATTCGAAGGTGTGCAGGGCGCTGAGGTAGAAGCGTGCCTGGTCCGGCGTGAGCTGCTCACGGTCCGACTCGACTTCGACGCTGTGGGGTTGGTTGTGCAGGATGTAGCTGATCAGATGCAGTGGCTTGGCCATGCGATGCCTCCGGTTTTGCTGAGTGATGTGAGATAGACCAGCCCACCTCGCTTGCAAGTTCCCGCCATCCGCCGGGTGGCAGTTGCAGGCCGCAGTCCGCTGCGCCCGGTGCAATTGCACCAGGCATTGTTTGCATCCGCTAGCCGGGCTGGGTCTCGATGCGCTGCTCGCCCTGCTTGCGCAGGGCTTTCGCGCGTTTCTCCAGCACCAGGTAGGTGACGCTGGCCAGCAGCAGCGGCAGTAGGTAATAGAGCACGCGATAGGCGAGCAGGGCGGCGATCAGGCTGGCCTGGCTGTACTGGTGCTGCAACAGGGCGAGAAATACCGCCTCGAGCACGCCCAGGCCAGCGGGGATATGCGCCACCACCGCAGCCATGCAACTGATCAGCAGCACCCCGAGCACCGAGGTATAGGCCGCACCCTCCGGCAACAGCCAGAAGATCAGCGCCGCCATCAGCGCCCAGTTGCTTGCACCCAGGCACAGTTGCAACAGCGCCATCTTCAGCGAGGGCAGGGTGATCGACCGCTCGCGCAAGTGCCACACGCGTTGCCGCGCGAAAGCGCAGATACCGATGTAGGCACTGACCACGCCCAGCAGCGCGAACCCCACCAACTGCAGGCCGGTGACGCCCAGGCCCCAGTTGTCGGGCAACTGCACCAGGCGCATGGAGAAGATCACCCCGGCCAGCGCCATGTAGCCGGTCCAGTTGGTCAGCAGGCTGAGGCTGAGGATGCGTGTCACCGTCGAGGCACTCAGGCCAAGACGCATGTACAGCCGGTAGCGCATCGCCACACCGCCGATCCAGGTGGTGAAGTTCAGGTTGAAGGCGTAGCAGACCATCGCCACCGGCATGACCTGGCGCGCCGGCAAGTGGTGGCGGCTGTACTGGCGACCAAGCAGGTCGTAGCAGCTGAATACCAGGTAACTGGCGCAGGTGAGCAGCACACCCACCAGCAGGGTCTGGGCGCTGTAGTCCCCGAGCGCCTGACGCACTTCGCCCCAGTCCAGGTTGCGCGCCAGCATATACAGCAGTGCCGGTACCGCAAGTAGGAAGAACAAAGTCAGTGCGCGTTTGCCCCAGCGCATCCAGGGGTTGTTCTGGGCACCATTCATCCAGTTTTTTCCTCTTCATAGCCGCTGGCCTTTGCGTCCGGCGCCAGCGGTTTCAGTCTCTTGCGGTGCGCCGGCAGCCAGCCGGCGATGGCCGGAAAGCGGCGCAGAAAGTGAAAGCACAGGAACACCAGTGGCGCGCGCCACCAGTAGCCGCGTATCACGCGTTCGAGTTCGATGCGCTTGCAGTGCTCGGCGGACAGCTCGAGCAAATGGTCGTGCAGGTATTGGTTGAAGGCCCGGTCCTGAATCACCAGGTTGGCTTCCAGGTTCAGAGCCAGGCTCAGCGGGTCGAGGTTGCTCGAACCCACTGTGGACCAGTCTTCATCCACCAGTGCCACCTTGCCGTGCAGCGGGCGCTGGCAGTATTCGTAGACCACCACGCCGTGGCGCAGCAGATAGTTGTAGAGCAGGCGGGAAAAGGCCTGGACCCAGCGCATGTCAGGCTGCCCCTGGAGGATCAGGGTGACCTCTACGCCACGTTGCGCCGCGTTGCGCAGGGCGCGCAGCACGCGGTAGCCGGGGAAGAAATAGGCGTTGGCGATCACCACGCGCTTGCGCGCCGATTCGAAGGCGCGCAGGTGCTCGTCTTCGATATCAGTGGTGTGGCGTTCGTTGTCGCGCTCCAGCAGCATCACCCGCGCATCGCCCACCGGCTCTCTGGAAGGCTGCGCCGGGCTCGGCTCGCTGAACGCCGGACGCAGCAGGCGCAGCATGGCCACATGCAGATCGCTGACGATCGGGCCAACCACTTCGACGGCATAGTCCTGCTTGGCCATTTCGCCGTAGTCGCCGAGATGGTCGGCCGAGTAGTTGATGCCACCGACGAAGGCGCGCTGGCCATCGATCACCACCAGCTTGCGGTGCAGGCGCCGGAACAGGTTGGTCCGTACGCCGAAGCGCCTGGGGCTGGGGTCGAAAACGTGGATCTTAACCCCCTCGCGGGTCAATGCCGCGACGTACTCGTGCTGCAGGTCGGCGGTGCCGTAGCCGTCCACGGCGATGACCACGCGCACGCCGCGCCGCGCGGCCTCGATCAGCACTTCCTGCAGCTCGAGGCCGACCTTGTCCTCACGGATGATGAAGGTTTCCAGCAGCACCTCGATACGCGCCGCGCGAATGCATTCGAACACCCTCGGGTAGTAGCCCTCGCCATTGATCAGCAGGCGCAGCTGGTTGCCATCTCGCCATATGCCGCTCACAGGTGAATCTCCGCTGCCAGTGGCGCGTGGTCGGACAAATGCGACCAGGGCCGAGTGGACAACACCTGCGGCTCGTGCGCCGAGGCATTGCGGGTATAGATGCGATCCAGGCGCAGCCACGGCAGGCGTGCGGGAAAACTGCGCGCCGGCTTGCCGTGGCGATGCTCGAAAGCCTCGCGCAGGCCATGTGGTGCCAGCTGCTGGTCCGCACGCAGGCGCCAATCGTTGAAATCACCGGCGACGATCACCGGGGCATCGGGTTCGAAGGTCGCCAGCAGGTCGAGCAGCAGGCCGATCTGTTGGCGGCGGTGCGCCTCGCGCAGGCCAAGATGCACGCACACGGCATGCACCGCATCGTGACCCGGCACGTCGAGACGGCAATGCAGCAGCCCGCGCTGCTCGGTGCCGCTGACGGTCACATCGAGGTTGTGATGTTCGAGAATCGGGAAGCGCGAGAGCAGGGCGTTGCCGTGGTGGCCGTCCGGGTACACGGCATTGCGCCCGTAGGCGAACTGCGGCCACATGCTGTCGGCGAGAAATTCGTACTGCGGCACGCTCGGCCAGTCATGGAAACGCTTGGCGTGCAGGGCATGGTTGCCGAGCACCTCCTGCAGGAATACCAGGTCGGACCCGGTGGCCTGAACGGCGCTGCGCAGCTCGGGCAGGATGAAGCGACGGTTGAGAGCGGTAAAGCCCTTGTGCGTGTTGATCGTCAGCACGCGCAGGCGCTTGACCGGTGTCACGCGGTCGATGATCACCTCCGGTTTGGCAATGGTGTTGTTCATGTTCGGCCGCGCTCGCTCACAGGCTGCCGGGCTTTTTCGAGCGCGACTCGCCGAGCGGATCGGCTTCGGCAATGGCGCGATCGAGAAGCGCCTCGCCATGCACCTGTTCTTCGCTGCCGTGGCTGGCGTCGTTCTTCGCCGGCTGCAGTTGCACCTTGATCCAGCCGCTGTCACGTCGGTCGAAGGCCTTGAAGGCTTCGATGGCGTCGCTCATGGGCTTGACCTGGGTGAGGATCTTCGCCGGGTCGATGCGCCCGGCCTGAACCATCTCGATCAGTTGCGGGATGTAGCGGCGATGGTTGCAGTTGCCCATGTTGACGCTGAGGTTCTTGTTCATCGCCTGGCCGATGGGAAACTCGCGCGCCTGTTGCGGATAAACGCCGATGATGCCCAGCGTGCCGGCCTTGGCCAGGGCATCGACAGCCCACTGCAGGGCCTGCTCGGGCGCATCGCCCGGTTGCCATTCGTGGCCTTCTGGCTGACGCGGCGAGTGGCCATGGGCAGGGCACTGCGCATCGACGCCCACGGCATCGATGGCGCGGTCCACACCGATGCCACTGGTCAGTCGGCGCAGGGTTTCGACCGGGTCTTCACGGTCGAAGTTGATCACTTCGGCGCCCTGGCGGCGGGCCATGTCCAGGCGATCATCCAGGTGGTCGATGGCGAATACGCGTGCGGCACCCAGCAGCTTGGCGCTGGCGATGGCGAACTGGCCGACCGGCCCGGCGCCGAAGACGGCGACGGTATCGCCGCTACCGACTTCGGCCAGCTTCGCGCCGAAGTAACCGGTGGGGAAGATATCGGAAAGCAGGATGGCCTGGTCGTCGCTGATCTCGCTGGGCAGTTTCACCAGGCCGATATGGGCGAAGGGAATGCGTGCCATCTCGGCCTGCAGGCCGTGGAAGGCGCCGGTGATCTCCGGCCCCCCGTAGAAGGAGGTGCCGGCCTGCTTGCCATTGGGGTTGGCCTCGTCGCATTGGGCGTAGTAGCCGGCGCGGCAATAGCTGCAGTTGCCACAGGCGATGGTGGAGGGCACCACGACACGATCGCCGATGTTGAGGTTGCGCACATCGCTGCCCAACGCCTCGACGATGCCGACGGCCTCATGACCGAGGATGGTGCCCTTGCGCATGCCGCCCACGGTGCCACGCACGAAATGCAGGTCGGTGCCGCAGATCGCCGAGGCGGTTATGCGAATCACCGCATCGGTACTGGCCTGCACCTCGGGCTCAGGTACGTCGTCCAGGCGGATGTCGCCAATGTCGTGGAATACCACTGCTTTCATGATCGTCTCCCGTAAACCGGCGTCGCCGGTACTGCACACGAATGTCGTCGCATGTGTTTTCGAGTGCGGGAGAAAAACAGGGGTTCAGGTTATTTCTGCTCCGGGCGTTTCGCTGACTCCGATGATTGTCGTGATACTGGGCACTGTCGACGGGGCTGTTACCTGGCTTAGCGCTGCACCAGCAAGCCACGCAACATCAGGTCCAGCGCGGCGAGGCTGTCGGCCAGATGCGTCTGGCCTTGATCGCTGGCAGCGATCCATAACGTCGCTTCGGCCAGGCTGCCGTAGATCAGCGCCGCCAATATCTGCGGCTCTGCCCTGGCGATGATGCCGCGCTGCATCATGTCATCGATCAATTGCTGCATCGACTCGACGCACCGGCGTTGCGCTTCCGGTGATGCGCCGCCCAGCACGGCGCGTGCATCGCGAAGCACGATGCGCTGGATGTCGGGCTCCAGGGCCATTTCCAGGTAGGCCTGGCAACGTCGGCGAAACCCCTGCCAGGCATCCTCGGCGTTGGTGGAAATGGCCTCGAGGCGTTCGTCCATCTCGCTGTCGATCTGCTGTACCACCGCGGCCAGCAGGCCTTTCTTGTCGCCGAAGTGGTAGTAGAGCGCGCCGCGGGTCAGCCCCGCCTGCGCAGTGAGGTCGTCCATGGATGTATCGGCGTAGCCGCGTTCAGTGAACACCTTGCGCGCCGTGGCGAGCAGCAGGGCGCGGGTTTCTTCCATCTCGGCACGGGTGCGGCGGGCCATGGTTCTCTCCTGGGTTACGGACCAGATGATTATTTACATACGGAGCGTATAAATATAGCCTTCTATTCATACGATCCGTATGTATATGCTCTGGCGCCACGCCCGGCGCCTGGAATCATGGAGAACGAGATGGCCAATCCTTACCGAGAACTCTTCACTGCGCCTGGCGCCACGGGCTTCGTCCTGGCGGGCTTGATCGCGCGCCTGGCGCTGCCGATGACCGGGATTGGCATCATCACCATGCTCGCCCAGTTGCGAGGCAGCTACACGCTGGCGGGCGCGGTATCGGCCACTTTCGTGCTGACCTACGCGTTGCTGTCGCCACAGGTTTCACGCCTGGTGGATCGGCATGGACAACGCCGCGTGCTGCCGGTGGCAACGGCTATCAGCGTGGCCGGGATGCTTTTGCTGGTGGCCTGCTCGTGGTGGAGGTCGGCCGACTGGTGCCTGTTCATCGGTGCTGCACTGGCCGGCTTCATGCCCAGCCTGTCGGCGATGGTGCGGGCGCGCTGGACGACCATCTATCGCGGCCAGCCACGCCTGCAGACCGCCTATTCACTGGAAACGGTATTCGATGAAGTGACCTTCATCGCCGGGCCGCCGCTGTCGGTAGGGCTGTGCATCGGCCTGTTCGCGCAGGCCGGCCCCCTGGTCGCTGCGCTGTTGCTGGCCCTTGGCGTCTTTGCCCTGGTGCTGCAACGCGGCAGTGAACCTCCCTCCGAGGTGCAGGGAAGCGAACTCGATACCTCAGGTTCGGTGATCCGTAACGGCAATGTGCGCTTGCTGGCACTGCTGATGGTTGGTATGGGCATCATCGTCGGCACCGTGGACATCGTCAGCGTGGCCTTCGCCGAGCAGTTGGGGCGGCCCGCGGCAGCCAGCCTGGTGTTGTCGGCCTATGCCACGAGCTCCTGCGTGGCCGGGTTGCTGTTCGGGGCGCTGAACCTGACAACGCCGCTGCACCGTTTGCTGCTTCTGGGCGGTCTGGCCACGGCGCTGACCACCGTGCCCCTGCAACTGGCCGGCAGCATTGCAGAGCTGGCGGGTGCCGTACTGTTGGCAGGGCTGTTCTTCGCACCCACGATGATCGTGGCGATGTCGCTGGTCGAACGCCTGGTGCCCGAGCAGCGCCTGACCGAAGGCATGACCTGGCTGCTGGCGGGACTGAACGTCGGCGTAGCGACGGGTGCCGCCATATCCGGCCGGGTCGTCGACCAGAGCGGGGCACTGGCCGGATTCACCGTTGCCCTGGCTGCCGGCACGCTGGTACTGGCGGTGGCGCTATGGGGGCAGCAGCGCCTGCGCACGCCGCTGCCCGAACAGCCAGATATCGCCGGCTAGGCCGTTTAACGCGACCTCACGCCAACGTTCAGCGCTGCAGTTCCAGCAGTTGCAGCGAGCGACCGGCCAGTTCCAGGGTCTCGCTATACAAAGGGCGCTGCTCATCGGCTGCATCCGGCCGATGGGTGTCCACCAGACAGATCCAATGCTTGCCGCCAGCCACTTCCGGTAGCTGGAAACTGCGAGCGTCGTGATGGGCATTGAGCAACAGCAACAGGGTGGCATCGGCACCACTGCGCTTGATGCCGGTGGGCTGGGCACGTCCGTCGAGCAGCATGCCCATGCAGCGCGCCTCGCCGTCGTGCCAGTGCGCCTCGGTCATTTCCTCGCCGCCGGGGGCCAGCCAGGTGACGTCCTTGACGCCCAGCTCCTCGTTGTAATGCCCCACCAGAAAGCGCCCACGACGCAAGATCGGGTAGCTGCGGCGCAGGGCGATCAGGCGTTGGCAGAATGCGGTCAGCGCCTGGCCTTCCTCGTCGATGGCCCAATCGACCCAACTCAGCTCGTTGTCCTGGCAGTAGGCGTTGTTGTTGCCGTGCTGGGTGCGGCCGAACTCGTCGCCGGCCAGCAGCATCGGCGTGCCCTGGGCGAACAGCAGGGTGGCCAGCAGGTTGCGCATCTGTTGAAGACGCAACTGGCGAATGTCCTGATCATCGGTTTCGCCTTCGCAGCCGTGGTTCCAGGAGATGTTGTGGTCGGTGCCGTCCTGGTTGTTCTCGTCGTTGGCCTCGTTGTGCTTGTGATCGTAGGACACCACGTCGCGCAGGGTGAAACCGTCGTGGGCGGTGATGAAGTTGACCGAGGCGAACGGGCGCCGGCCGCGCTGATTGTAGAGGTCGCCGGAGGCGGTGAGGCGGCTGGCCAGTGCGGCCAGCTCGCCTTCGTCGCCTTTCCAGAAGGCACGTACGTTGTCGCGAAACTTGTCGTTCCACTCGGCCCAGCCGGGCGGGAAGCCGCCGACCTGATAGCCGCCGGGGCCGCAGTCCCAGGGCTCGGCGATCAGCTTGACCTTGCTCAGCA
>ENA-UOXB01000752-UOXB01000752.1-bioreactor-metagenome-genome-assembly--contig:-NODE-752-length-18073-cov-8.219003_pt1 | contig 18073 bp, 14 predicted proteins | sample MGYA00238158_ERZ761615 | MGnify/ENA primary metagenome ERZ761615 (study PRJEB28904, sample SAMN06267902) | bioreactor metagenome | isolation source: Joint BioEnergy Institute, California, USA | place... | reverse complement strand
CCGGCCAGCCGCGAGCGCTGCACCCAGTCCGCCAGCTCATCGGCCAGCAGCGGCGAACTGGAATCGCAAGGATGGATCTGCAGGCCGAAGCCGGTTTCGCGGCACGCGGCCAGCACGCCGTTCTGCACACCGATGATGTGGTACGGGTTGGGATTGTCATACACCAGACCGACCACGAAGCTGCTGCCGCTGCGCAGATTGCGCGCGGAAGGGTCGGGCTCGTAGTCGAGTTCGGCGATGGCCCGCAGCACGCGTGCACGGGTGGCCTGCATCACCGACGGTTCGTTGTTGATGACCCGCGACACTGTCTTCAGCGAGACTTTGGCCTGCTCGGCCACGTCCTTGATGGTCGCTCTGCGCATTGAGGTTACCTGCGGTGGTTCACGTCCGCCCATGATCGCCGATCAGCCGGCGTCACGGGGCAGGCCCATGCGATAGCCCACCAGCGAATAGAACAGGATGTAGAGGTAGCAGGGAATCATCAGCAGGCCGAACACCAGCTGGAAGTCCATGTGCTGCTTGAGCACGGCAAACAACTGCGGAATGATCGCCCCGCCAGCGATGCCCATCACCAGCAGCGCCGAGCCGGTTTCGGTGAAGCGGCCCAGTCCGCGGATGGCCAGCGGGAAAATGGCCGGCCACATCATCGCATTGGCAAATCCCAGCAGCGCGACGAAGCCCACCGACACATAGCCTTGGGTGAAATAGGCACCGAGGCAGAACAGCACGCCCAGCACGGCCGAGATGCTCAGGTAGCGCGACTGCGAGACCACGCGCGGAATCAGCAGCAGGCCGGCCACGTAACCGAGCAGCATCGCGCCCAGCGTCAACGAGGTGAACATCTTGGTCTGGTCCAGCGGCAGGTTGAAGCCATGGCCGTAGGTGCCAATCGCATCACCGGCCATCACCTCCACGCCCACGTAGAAGAACAGGCACAGCACGCCCAGCCACAGGTGCGGGAACTGGAAGATGCTGCGACGTTCGCTGCGGCCTGCCGTCGCCGGCGTTGCATTGGCCTCCGACGCACGGATTTCCGGCAGCGGCGAGAACAGCACCGCCACCGCGAGCACGGCGAGCAGCCCGGCCATGGCCAGGTAGGGCGCGTGGATCTTGCTCGCAAACTCGTTGAGCAGCATCTCGCGGGTTGCCGCGTCGGCCGCTTCCACGGCCCCGGCAAGGTCGCCGATACCGTGCAGCACCAGGGTGCCGATGACGATCGGGGCGAGAATGCCGGCGACCTTGTTGCAGATGCCCATCACCGCGATGCGGCGCGCGGCGGTTTCAATCGGCCCCAGGATGCTGATGTACGGATTGATCGCGGTCTGCAGCAGGGCCAGGCCCGAGCCGATCACGAACAGGCCCGACAGCGCACCGGCATACCAGCGCTGGGTAGAAAACTCGCCGAACAGGGCCGCGCCGACCGCCATCACCAGCAGGCTCAGCGCCAGGCCTTTTTTCATGCCGGTGCGGCGCAGGATCCACGACGAAGGCAGCGCCAGAAAGAAGTAGGACAGGTAGAACACCATCAGCACGAGGAAGGCACCGACTTCGTCCAGCTCGAAGGCCAGCTTGACGAAGGTGATCAACGGCCCGTTCAACCAGGTCAGGAAACCAATCAGGAAAAACAGGGCGCCGACGATGGCGATGGAGACCACGGGATTGCTCGTACGCGCAGCGGGGACGGCGGACATCAGGCAAGGCTCCTGCAGCGACGTGGTCCAGGCGGGAACGTCGAAGATGACTGGGAACAACGTTGTCACATTTATTCGATGGTCACGCGTGCTTGTCAACCTGCCCATCACGCCAGCGCTTTCAATGCTGCACTGCCACATGCCGGATCGCTGTCGACCAGGCTGCGCCGGGACGCCGCGCATCCCCCGTGGGCCAAGAGCGTCGTCAAATATGCAACGTTCCAATGAAAACGTTTTCGGGGGAAACGACGCGTTGCAGCGCAGCAACGAAAACTTCACAAACCCGTTGACATCGTTGTCAACGCAGTAACAGACTCGGCCTCGATCACCGGCTCCGCGTGCCGGTTGCAGGGAGTCAGCGTGACCGCCGCCAGCCAGCCCGTTGTCCGTGAAGTGAGCCCGCTCGTGCCGTCGTTCCTGGCAGCCGACGTCGGGGGCACCCACGTGCGCGTGGCGCGCGTGCAGGCCGGTACCGACCCCACCCACCCGGTGCAGCTACTGGCCTACCGCACCTACCGCAACGCCGACCACGCCGGCCTGTCAGCCATCCTGGCCGACTTCATCGGCGACGGTCCACGCCCGGCCCATTGCGTGGTCGCCACAGCCGGGCATGCGCGTGCAGACGGGACGGTGATCACCGCCAACGTGCCGTGGCCGTTGTCGGCGCGACAGATCGAGGGGGAGCTTGGTCTGCGCGAGGTGTTCATCGTCAACGACTTCGAGGCAGTGGCCTACGCCGCCGACCAGGTCGATGCGCAGGGCGTGCTGCAGCTGTGTGGCCCGGCCACCGCGCCGCGTGCGCCGACCCTGGTGGTCGGACCCGGCACCGGGCTGGGCGCGGCGGTGTGGATTCCGACCGCGCGGGGTGCGGTCGTGCTGGCCACCGAAGGCGGACAGCCGACACTGGCGGCCAGCACCGAACTGGAAATGGCCATCGTGCGTCATATGCAGCGCGAGCGCCGTCATGTCTCGATCGAAAACGCCTTGTCTGGTCCCGGCCTGATCAACCTGTACAACGCGCTGTGTGCGATCGCTGACTGCCAGGCCTGCCTGACCGCTCCAGGCGCCGTCACCGCCGCCGCGCTGGATGGCAGCGATGCGATCGCGCGACAGGCGTTGGAGGTGTTCTGCGGCCTGCTCGGCAGCACCATTGGCGACATGGCCCTGGCCTACGGCGCCCACGGCGGGGTCTACCTGGCCGGCGGCATCCTGCCGCAGATCCGCGACTTCCTGCAGGGCAGCAGCTTCGTCGAGCGCTACCTCAACAAGGGGCCGATGTCCGAGGCCCTGGCCCGCATCCCGGTGAAGGTGGTCGAACACGGCCAGCTCGGGGTGATCGGTGCCGCCAGCTGGTACCTGGGCCGCCACGCCCACTGATCGCCCGGCACCACCGAATTTCCGCTCCGCATTTCGCTTCATCGGAATCTGCTTTACCTCGCGTCCCATGGCGTCAGCTTTTGACGCAGGTACCACTCAACGCTGTAACCGCGCGCCGAACAGGCGACTACCAATGATGAGGAGAGACATCATGAACACCCGCACGTCCCTGCTTTCGGCTGCCATCGTCAGCTGCCTGGCCTTCAGCGCACACGCGCAGCAGGCGCAGTCCGCCACCGACCTGGACACCATTACCGTCACCGGCATCCGCGGCTCGATGGAAAAGTCGCTGGACACCAAGCGCGAAGCCAACGCCCGCCTTGAAGTGGTCACCGCCGAAGATGTGGGCAAGCTGCCGGCGCGCAACGTGGCCGACACCCTGCAGCGCCTGCCGGGCGTGAACATCAGCTCGGCCAGCGCCGACGAGGGCGGCTTTGACGAATCCGACCGCGTCAGCCTGCGCGGCACCAGCCCGAGCCTGACCCAGACCCTGATCAACGGCCACACCGTCGGCTCGGCCGACTGGTTCGTGCTCAGCCAGGGCAACAACGTCGGCCGCAGCGTCAGCTACACGCTGCTGCCGTCCGAGCTGGTCAGCTCGGTGGAAGTCAACAAGTCCTCGCAGGCCAAGCTGCAGGACGGCGGCACCACCGGCACGGTCAACGTCATCACCCGCAAACCACTGCAGTTCGCCAAGCCGTTCACCGCCGAAGGCTCGATCGGCGCGGTGTACTCCGACCAGGCCGACTCCTACGATCCGCAGCTGTCGGCGCTGTTCAACTTCAAGAACGAAGCCAACACCTTCGGCGTGATGCTGCAGGCCTTCAGCCAGAAGCGCGAACTGCGCCGGGAAGCGCAGGAAGTGCCGGGCGGCTTCTTTGAAATCGGTGCGTCCGACCCCGTCGCCCTGACCAACCCCGATCTGATCGGCGTCAAGGTGCCTGGCCTGCTCGGCTCGACCCTGTTCGAGCAGACCCGCGAGCGCAAGGGCGGCCTGCTGTCGGTGCAGTTCAAGCCGAGTGACGACCTGACCTTCGGCCTGAATGGTTTCAGCTCGAAGATGGATGCCAACAACTACAACCGCAACTTCATGATGTGGGGCAGCGCGTTCGCGCGCAGCCAGGCACCGGACCCCGGCTACGTGGTCAAGGACGGCGTGCTCACCCAGGCCAACTACACCGGCCAGCCGGGAACCAGCTACGCGGTCTACGACATGATCTATCGCGAGGCTTCGTCGAAGACCAATTACATCACCTTCGACACCGACTGGCAGATCAACGACAACCTGGGCATGAAACTCCAGGCCGGCCGCACCAAGGGCACCGGCTCGACGCCGCGCCAGTTCATCGCCGAGCTGACCATGGCCAACGGCGGTGGTGCCAGCTGGACCACCCACGGCAAGGGCTCGCCGGTGGACTGGAACGTCGGCGGCGACCTCAGCCCAGCGGCCGCCGCATGGGGTGGCACCTGGGGCAACCAGGAAGTCACCGCCGAAGATGAAGAGAAGTTCGCCACGGTTGATTTCAGCCATTACTTCAACAGCGGCGTGGTGTCCTCGATTGATTTCGGTGCCCGCTATGCCGACCATCGCCGCGAGGCGCTGTCGCCGGAAGGCGCGACCCCGGGCGATATCTGGGCGGCCCTGCAGGGCGGTGCCACCGCCAACTATCCCAGCGGCTTTGCCAGCGGCATCGGCGGCAGCTTCCCGCGAAACCTGTGGTACTACACCCCGGGCGCGCTGAAGGACGCGATCATCAACAATTCCACCTGGCTGGCCGGCAATGACGGCCCGACCGGTCGCCACAACTATGGTGCCGAGTGGAAGGTGGCCGAGAAGAACTGGGCCGCCTACCTGCAGGCCAACTTCGTCGGCGACTGGTGGAGCGGCAACATCGGCGTGCGCTACGTCAACGTCAAGCAGGACATCAACACCTACCTGGCGGTGAGCGATGCGGCCAACGCCGATGTAAGCAGCCTGTTCGGCATGTGGAAGGCGCAGTACTTCCAGAACAAGCATGACCGCCTGCTGCCCAGCGCCAACTTCAAATTCGATCTGGACGACAGGCTGGTGCTGCGCGTGGCCGCTTCGCAGACCCAGACCCTGCCGGACTTCTCGGCGCTCGGCGCATCCTCGTGGGGCTCGGACCTGACCCGCACCGGCGGCGGTGGCAACCCGAACCTCAAGCCGGTGCTGTCCACCAATCTGGACATGAACCTGGAGTGGTACTTCATGCCGCGCGGCCTGCTGTCGGTCGGTGTGTTCGGCATGGACCTGAAGGACTACATCGCCTTCGACGTGCAGACCCGCATGCTCTACAGCGAGCTGACCAACCAGCTGGAAGCCTACGAAGTGGCCGCGCCGATCAACACCGACGGCAAGGTCACCGGCGCCGAGTTCACCTACGAGCAGCCGATCGGCGACAACTTCGGCATCACCGCCAACTATACCTACGCCAACGGCCGTTCCTCGCACACCTGGGAAGATGGCAGCCACAACCTGCAGGGTACCTCGAAGAACACCTACAACCTGGGTGCGTTCTTCGAAAATGACCGCTTCGGTGCACGTGTCAGCTACACCTACCGCTCGGCGTTCCTGATCAGCCTGTCCGGTGCCAACCCGTATTACCAGGATGATTTCGGCACGTTGTCGGCTTCGCTGAGCTACAAGGCCACCGACTGGCTGAGCATCAGCCTGGACGGTCTGAACCTCAACAACCCGACCTTCAAGTACTACCAGAGCGCAACCATCCCGACCTCCTTCTACAGCAACGGGCGCCAGTACTACCTCAACCTGCGCTTCAAGTACTGATACCTTCACCGCACAATCTGCAGTTCCGCAAGCACGCCGGGCCTGGATCATTCCGGGCCCGGCTTTTTTCGCACGACCGCATACCGCTGCTGCTCACAGGAGTCTTTCCGATGACCACGCCTACCCGCGCCCAGCTGCGCGCCACCGCTCTGCAGGTGAGCCTGTTCGCCGGCCTGCTGGCCAGCCTGCCCGCGGCCCAGGCACGGGCCGAGGCGGACCCAGTGCCTGACGCACACGCCTCTGGCCCCCGACTGCGCGCAGGCAGTCTGATGCTGATTCCCGCGCCGGTGAACGTCGAACCCGGCCGTGGCAGCGGCTACGCGCTGGCTGCCACCACGCCGCTGCGCGCGCAGGGCGAGGCCGCGCGTCGCGTCGCCGCCCAGTTCGCCACGCTGCTGGCGCGCAGCGGCGGCCCACAGCTGACGCTGGTCAGCGGGCGTGGAAATGATGGCGTGCGCTTCGAACTGTCGCCGAAACCGGCGATGGGCCCGGAAAGCTACAGCCTGCACAGCGACAGCCATGGCATCGTGGTGCGCGCGGTGGATGAAGCGGGCCTGTTCTACGGCGCGACCACCCTGGCTCAGCTTGCAACCGGCGGCAGCGCGGGCAACGTACCTGCGGTCACTATCGAGGACGGCCCGCGTTTCACCTGGCGCGGTTTCATGCTCGACTCGGCCCGGCATTTCCAGAGTCTGGAGGAGATCAGGCAGGTCATCGATGCGATGGCCGCGCACAAGCTCAACACCCTGCACTGGCACCTCACCGATGATCAGGGCTGGCGCATGGAGATCAAGCGCTATCCGAAGCTGACCGAAGTGGGCAGCTGCCGTCTGCCGGCCGGCGATGGCGGACGCGACCCGCTGACCGGCGCCGAGCGCCCGTACTGCGGTTACTACACCCAGGAGCAGATCCGCGAGGTCATCGCCTATGCCGGCGAGCGCCACATCCAGGTGATCCCGGAAATCGATGTACCCGGGCACGCCACCGCCGCCATTGCCGCCTATCCGGAACTGGGTGTGCTGGACACGCCGTTGCAACCCCTCAGCGAATGGGGCGTGTTTCCCAACCTGTTCAATGTGGAAGAAGACACCTTTGTCTTCCTGGAGAACGTGCTTGAGGAAGTCATTGCGCTGTTCCCTGCCCGCTATGTACACGTGGGCGGCGATGAGGCGGTCAAGGATCAATGGATCGCCTCGGCGCGGGTCCAGCAGCGCATGCGTGAGCTCGGTGCGGCCGACGAGATGGCCATGCAGAGCCATGTCATCAAGCGGCTGGAAACATTTCTCGAGCAGCACGACCGGCGCCTGATCGGCTGGGATGAGATTCTCGAGGGCGGCCTGCCACCGCAGGCCACGGTCATGTCCTGGCGCGGCACCGAAGGCGGCCTTGCGGCGGCCAGCAGCGGCCATGACGTGGTCATGTCCCCGGTCACCCACCTGTATCTGGATTATCTGCAGACCGCCTCGCCCAACGAACCACCGGGCCGGCCGCTGCAGGTGGACCTGGCCAAGGTCTACACCTTCGAGCCGGTGCCAGCCACCCTGCCCGCCGACAAGCGGCACCACATCCTGGGTCTGCAGGCGAACATGTTCACCGAGCACACGCGCAGCTTCGCGCGTCTGCAGCACAACCTGTTCCCGCGCCTGGCCGCAGTGGCCGAAACCGGCTGGAGCCGCGCCGACCGTCGCGATTTCGGCGATTTCCTGGCGCGCCTGCCCGCCCAGCTTGAGCGTTACCGCGCGTGGGGCCTGGCGTACGCTCAGACGCCGTTCGAAGTGGACGTGAAGATGCAGGACCAGCGCAGTGCCGGCACCGTGGACATCACCCTGGCCAACCCGCTGGGCTATGAGGTGCGCTACAGCACCGACGGCACGCCGGTGACCGCGCAGTCGCCGCTGTACACGCGGCCGCTGCATGCCTCCGTGCCGGTGACAGTGAACGCAGCGGCGTTCTTCGAGGGCGAGCCGCTGGCCCAGAGACCAACGCAGGTACGCTACACCGCGCAATCGCTGCTCAGCCGCAGCCACCAGCAGCTGGCCACCTGTCCTGACTCGGGCAAGCTGGTGCTGCGGCTGGAAGACGATGGCCCGGCTGACGGCCCGCGGGCCGTGTTCAACGTGGATATCTTCAATCCCTGCTGGCGCTGGCCTGCCGCCGACCTGGGCGGGATCGCGAAGGTGCGGGTGCGTGCGGGCAACATCCCCTACTACTTCCAGCTGGCGCACGACGAGGCAAACCGCCAGTTCGAGCCGGCACAGCGCGCGCACGGTGAAATGAACATCCGACGCGGCAACTGCCAGGGACCGCCGCTGGCTGAGGTGGCCTTGCCGCCGCGGCCCGATGCGGATGGGTTCATCACGCTGGAGGCAAACCTGCCGCGCGGATCAGCGGGCACCAGCGATCTGTGCATCAACTTCACCGGCGATACACGACCGACGATGTGGGTGCTGGACGAAGTGACCCTGCAACCGTAGTAAAGCGGCGCATTGCGCCGCGGCCTGGCGGCTGCCCCTCAATGCCATGACCTTGTCGTGGTCTGTCACGCTTCGACGATGCCGCTCTCGCCCGCTGACCGTTCCGCCCTTCCTGCCTGATGAGGCAGGTTGGACGGAGCGTAGTGGGTGACCAAATACGGGCTGATTCGGAAGCTGCAAACGCATAGGCAGAGACGATAGGAGCCAGTTCTGTCGTCGCCGGGTGTCTCTCATGTTTTCCTACATTACGGTCATCCATTCACCGGATGGATGACCGCGAGCGGGTCGCTACGTTCGAGGTGCGGATCAATCCGCCCCCCCCCTGAACGGAGGCGACACCATGAAGCACGCTCTCACCCTATGCACGCTCCTGACGACAGGCATCCTGTCTGCTGCCAGCGCCGATGCAAACGCCAGGCTGCTGCAGATCGAGTCGCGCTACATGCCACAGGTCCACTCGCCTCACGTCACGCCGAACGCGGCGCAGCTGGCCTATGTCAACGCTGACCTCAAGATGCGCTGCGCGGCCTGCAAGGGCAGGCTGTCAGGCCCGTTGCTGCACGAGGTGCGTTATCGTGGTTACAGCGCCTACCTGGTTTTCTGGCAGGGCTGCGCGGTTGACTGATGCCCGGCACCGGCACCGGATGCGCGCCGGTGCCGGTGCTCCGGAGCGAGGCAGCCGGGCGACTAACCGCGCAGGTGCAGCAACAGGTCACGCAGCGGCGTCAGCACGGTCGCCATTCCGACCATCACCCCGATCGTATTTGCGGCCGCATCCAGCGGATCGGCCACGCGCGTGGCGGTCAGCGCGCCTTGGGCAAACTCGATACCGATGCCCAGCAGCACCAGCCCGAGCCCCATCCACAGCAACGGGCGTCCGCGGCGATACAGCTGCACTCCACTGGCGGCCAGTATGAAATACGCAAGAAAATGCTCAACCTTGTCACTGCCTGCCGGCAGCGCCAGTGGGGGCGGTGGTACCAGGCAGACCACCACCAGCCCCAGTACGGCCAGCCACCACAGGCTCGCCCACAGCATCGGGCGCCGCAGCGGTTTGACGCACCGTGCCGCTGTCACAGGCGCCAGCTCTGGTCACCCAGTTCGAAGGCTGGCTCGAAGTCCACCTCGCGCTGCAACCCGATGACCTGGAAGCGCTCACCCATGCCACTGGGCAGGGTCAGCTTCTTCAACTGGTCACGCAGCTGTACGCGGCCGACGTCGTCGGTGCGCTCATCGGCCAGCGCCAGGCATTGGTCCAGACCATTGCCGAGCAGGAAGCTGGCCTGGCTGCAGTAGCCGGCAAGATCAAAACCCGCGTGCAGGCCTGCTTCGGCCATGGCGGTGAAATCCACCGAGGCGGTGATGTCCTGCAGCCCCGGCCACAGGTGCACTTCGTTGTGCACGTGGTGGCGATAGAACGCGCGCAGCGTGCCGTCGTCGCGTTCGGGTTGATAGTACTCGGCGCGGTTGTAGCCGTAGTCGACAAACAGCAGCGCGCCGCGCTGCAGTCCGCCGGCCACCGCCTGCAGCCAGTACGGCAGCTGCGGCAGCAGCTCGGAGCGGTAGCCGTCGGCGAACGGTCGCTCGAGGTAGCGCTCCAGATGACGCACTGCCTGGTGCAGCAGCATGTCGGCCGGCTGCGCACCGCGCACGAAGCCGCCCTGCGCGTCCAGTTCCACGGTCTCTTCGTAGACTTCGCCGTCCTTGATCAGAAAGCGCGGTGTAGGCAGGGCGTCGATCACCTCGTTGGCAAAGACCACACCTTCCCAGTCGTCATCGAACGGCCGATCCAGCCATTCGACGCGGCTGGCAAGCGCCTCGGGCAGGTTCTGCCGCAGTCGCTGCTGCTGCCGCTCGCGCAGGTCCGCACTGGGCTCCAGGATGGCGTAACGCGCGGGCAGTGCCTGCAGCTCGTCCAGACGCAGCAGCACCGCCTCGGCGAAGGCACCGCTGCCGCCGCCCAGCTCGAGCAGGCGTGCCGGGCCTTGCAGCTGCTCGAACACCGGCGCCAGCGCATTGGCGACCGTTGACGCGAACAGGCTGCCCATTTCCGGTGCGGTGGTGAAGTCGCCGCTGGCGCCGAACTTGCTGGCGCCGGCGCTGTAATACCCCCACCCCGGCGTGTAGAGGCACAGCTCCATGAACCGGGAGAACGGGATCGCCCCGCCTTGGCGGGTGATCTCATCGCGCAGGCCCGCCGCCAGCTGCGCGCTGTGGGCAAGGGCATCGGCATCGGGCAGGGGGAAGGTGGGCTGCATGGTGTCTTCGAATGCGGTGACAATAGGTACAGGATAGCCGAGCCTTGGAGAGCACCGATGACTGCCCCTGCCCCCGTCGCCCTGATCACCGGCAGCGCGCGCCGTATTGGCGCGGCCATTGCCGGGCGCCTGCACCTTGCGGGCTACCGCGTGGTGCTGCACGCCAACCGGTCCAGCGAAGAACTGCAGCAGCTGGCTTTCAGCTTCGAGAGTGCCGTACCGGGCAGCGTGCTGGCCCTGCAGGCGGACCTGCGCCAGGCCGACACCGTACCCGATCTGGTGGAACAGGCCGTGGCCCACTTCGGCCAGCTCGACGTGCTGGTCAACAATGCCTCCAACTTCTACCCGACCCCGCTGGGCCAGATCAGCGCCGAGCAGATCGACGACCTGTACGCGGTCAACGCGCGCGCGCCGTTGCTGCTGGCGCAGGCCGCGGCACCGCATCTGCGGCGCACCCAGGGGTGCATCGTCAACCTCACCGACCTGCACGGTACCGACCCGATGCGTGACCACGCCGCCTACACCATGGCCAAGGCCGCGCTGGAGATGGTCACACGCAGCCTGGCGCTGGAACTGGCGCCAAAGGTGCGGGTCAATGCGGTGGCGCCTGGTGCCATTCTGTGGCCCGAACAAGGCAAGGATGATTTCGCCCGCCAGGCGCTGCTGGCGCGCACGCCGCTGGCACGCACCGGTACCGTGGACGAGATCGCCGAAGCGGTGCACTGGCTGATTGCCGGCGCTGACTTCGTCACCGGGCACACCCTGCGCGTGGATGGTGGCCGGACCTTGAGCTGATCGGTGCTGTTACCGCGCAACCGGAAGCGGCTGGTGCTCGTGTAGAGCCGACCCCAGGTCGGCTGCTCTCCGGTCAGATCTCCATGACCCCGCCGCGCTGCGCGCGCGAGCCGACCGTGGGGTCGGCTCTACCCGGGACGGTCGGCCGCGCCTGGCCGTTGAGCCGACCCCATGGTCGGCTGCTCTCCGGCCAGATCTCCATGACCCCAGCCGACCGTCGGGTCGGTTCCACAATCACCCCGCCGGTGCAATGAACGGTCAGTCGGCGTCGGGCGCCAGCTCCACGGTCTCGAACACTTCATCATGCTGCCGATGCGCGCGCCAGAGGGCAGCGAGGGTCAGGCCGCTGACCGGATCAACGAAATCCGGCGCGATATCGGCCAGCGGCTTGAGCACGAACGCGTGCTTCAGCTCCGGGCGCGGGATGCGCAGATGGCCCGGCCCCTCCACCACCAGGTTGCCGTAGAACACCACGTCCACGTCCAGGGTCCGGTCGGAGAAACGCGGACCCGTTCGATCACGGCCGTGCGCATCCTCCAGCGCATGAAGCCAGTCATCCAGCTCCTGAAGCGGCATGTCGGTCTGCAGCATCACCGCATTGTTGAGGAAGGCCGGGCCCTCGAATCCCACCGCTGCCGTGCGGTAGCTCGGTGAAACGACCACCGCGCCGAAGCGCTCGGCCAATGCCGCAACCGCGGCGTGCAGGTAGCGGCGGGGCTGGACATTGCTGCCCAGGCTCAGGAGCACGGTGGTCATGCAGTTTCTTGGCGAGTGTGGCGGAGCGTCGCCCGCGGGCGACAGTCCTGTGGTGGGACATACATGATAGGGCACGTGCTGCAGGCTCACATCTGTGCTGTCGCCTGATGCAGCACGTCAGGTACCCGCCAGCCCCTGGGCGACCGCCTGGAAGACCTGCTGCATCTCCAGTGGCTTGGGCAGCAACCGCACCCTGCCCGGCAACGCCGCCAGCGCGCTGGCGGCTACCGTGTCCTCACACAACACCAGCGCAGGCCCGGCGTAGCCGAGCGCTGCCATCTCGGCAAGCAGATGACTGGCCGCCAGGCAGCGGGGTCCGCCGTCGACGATCACCATCGCGGGCATAGCCTGACACTGCATCCAGCGCAACGCGGCCGCTCCGTCGGAGACAAGGTGCATCTGATAGGACTGGCTGGACAGTGCGTTGCCCAGCAACGACAGCCGGGTGGCCTCACCGTCCACAACCAGAATCTGCTGGCCGTTGCCCAGGGTCATCGCGGTGGTCTGCCGCTCTGCCGGCTCGGTCGCTGCGCTCTCCACGGCCAGCGGCAACCGCAGCACGAACAACGTGCCCTGCCCCACTGCGCTGCGCACCGCGATGCTGCCACCGCAGCCTTCGACGATGCGCTTGCAGGACATCAGGCCCAGCCCGGTACCGTTGGGTTTGGTGGTGAAGAACGGGCTGAACAGCTGCTCCAGCGTCTGCGCATCCATGCCGATGCCCTCGTCCTCCACCTCCACGCACAGGGTCTGCCCTTCGGCGCGTGCACGCAGGAACAGACTGCCGCCCTCCGGCATGGCCTGCACCGCATTGAGCGCGAGGTTCAACAGCACCTGCTGCAGCTCGGTGTAGTTGGCATCCACCGAACGTGACGGATCATCCACCTCGACCTTGAGCTGCACCGAGGCGGGCAAGGTACTACGCAGCAGCAGGGCTACTGCGTCGAACAGATGCTGGATGCGGATGTGCTCGCTGGCCTTGCGCGAGCCCCGCACGAAGGAAAGCATCGACTCGGCCATCTCGTGCCCGCGCCGTCCGCATTCGGCGATGACATCGGCCATGTGATGCAGCTGCTTGTCCTCGGTGCGCGCTTTCAGCAGCTCAGGCATGATCAGCAGCGGCTGCAGGATGTTGCGCAGGTCGTGACTCAGCCCGGCCGCCAGCAGCGACAGGCTCTCCAGGCGCTGTGCGCGCATCAGTTCGGTTTCCACCCGGCGCCGCTCGCGCACGGCCTGCGCATCGCCGACCGCGCGCAGCACGGCCGAGGGCAGCCGTGCCGGCTGGTGCTTGATGATGTAGTCGTTGGCGCCGTGGCGAAGCGCTGCCAGCGCCGAGGCCTCGCCCATGGTTCCGGAAACGAAGATGAAGGGCAGCTCGGGATCGACACGCCGCACCAGATGCAACGCCTCGAAGCCGGTGAAGCCAGGCATGCTCAGGTCGGAAAGCACGATGTCGGGCACACCCGCGGCCAGCGCCTGCTGCAGTTCGACCTCGCTTTCCACGCGCTGGAAGCGGCCGTGTATGCCCGCCTCCCGCATCTGATCGATCATCAGCTCGGCATCCTCGGCACTATCCTCCACCAGCAGGATGCGCAGTTCTCGCGGCTCAGCGGCGTGGGTCGGCATGGCCTTGCTCTTGCTCCGGATTCTGATTGATGACACCCCAGAACGTACCCAGGGTGTGCACGGCGACAAAGAACTGCGCCACGTCCACGGGCTTGACCACATAGGCATTGACGCCCAGGTCCCAGCTGCGCGCCAGGTCACTTTCTTCGCTGGACGAGGACAGGATGACCACCGGCAGCCGCTTGAGCTGCGCATGTGTGCGGATTTCGCGCAGCACCTCCAGGCCATCCATGCGCGGCATCTTGATGTCCAGCAGCAGGACCGCTGGCATCGCATCCTCGCGGTCGCTCCACTCCCCGCGGCGCAGCAGGTAGTCCATGGCCTCCACGCCGTCTTCCACGTGCACGATGGGGTTGGCCAGCCGGGCCTCCTTCAGCGCATCGATGGCCATCTCGGCGTCGGCCTCGCTGTCCTCGGCAAGAAGGATGGTACGCAGGGTGGTCATGGAAGATGCTCCGGGTCATCAGGATCCAGCATGGCGGGCAACGTGAAATGGAAGTGCGCGCCGAGCCCGGGAGCGGCCTCGGCCCAGACCGTGCCGCCATGGCGCGTCAACACACGGCGCACCGTGGCCAGTCCGATGCCGGTACCGGGATAGTCGCTGGCCTTGTGCAGCCGCTGGAACACGCCGAACAGTCTGCCGGCGTGAGCCATGTCGAAGCCTGCGCCGTTGTCGCTCACAGTGAACAGATGACTGCCGTCGGCCTGCTGCGCATAGGCCACGCTGACTCTCGGCGGCTGGCTGCGTGCCGAGTATTTCACCGCGTTGCCGAGCAGGTTCAACCACACCTGGCGCAGCATGTTCTCATCCCCAACGACCACTGGCAGCGCGTCGATCCGCCACTCCACGCGGCAGACAGCAGCACCCTGCTCGGCGTCGGCCGTCAGGTTGGCATCGAGCAACGCGCGCGTGTCGGCCACCATCGACTGCATGTCCAACGGCTGCAGACGCATCGCCGCCCGGCCCAGCCGCGAGTAGACCAGCAGGTCGTCGATCAGCGCCGCCATGCGCCGTGCCGAACCGGAAATCACATCAAGGTAGTGCAGCGTCTTCTCATCGGCCTGGCCGGTCAGATGCCGGCCGAGCTTGTCCGAAAAACCGGCAACGTGGCGCAGCGGCGCCCGCAGATCGTGCGACACCGAATAGCTGAACGCCTCAAGCTCGCGGTTCACCTCCGACACCTGGGCGATCTTGCCCTCCAGCTGCCGGTTCAGTTCCTGCACCTGCACCTGCACGGTGCGCTGCACGGTCACATCGCTGAGGGTCATCAACACCATGGGCTGGTCAGCGTCCGGCACCGGCATCCGGCGCGCGTTGATCAGCATGTGGCGTGTCGTGCCCTCGCCGCTGCGTTGTGCGTGCTCGAAATCCCAGAGCTCGCGGTCGCGTGCGAGCACATCGCGCAGCCGTTGGCACAGCGCGGCGTCCTGCCAGACTCCCTGTCCGATGTCCTGAAGCGACAGGCCGTCGGTACCGGTGTCGGGCAGTCCATACAACGCGGCAAAGGCAGGGTTGTGCAGGCGTACCACCAGCTGGGCATCGAGCAGCACGATCGGCTCACGCACGGTGTCGAGCACCGCGGCGGCACGCGCGGAAGCGCGGCGTGAGCGCAGCTCGGCCTGCCGGCGTTTTCTCTGCTGCCGGTGCAGCAGCCACAGCACAAGGGCAACCAGCGCCAGCTGCGCCATCAGGGTCGCCCAGGCCATCTGCGCGGCCTGGCGACGTTGACGCTCCAGCCTGCCAGCGCGTTGAACCAGCAGCACCTCCTCTTCGGTCTGCAGCTGCTGCACCAGGCTGGACACCGGGTAGCGGGTGGTCAGCGCCTGTACCAGCGCGGCCTGCTCGCGGCCTGGCGAACTGACCGCGACCTGCTTGGCCACCTGCAGCCACTGGTCGAGCAGGCCCTGCAGGCGCCCGATGGTGAGCAGCTGCGGGGGCTTGCCGGCACTGAGAAACGCCAGGCGCTGCAGCACAGCGGCAATCTGATCGCCGCGGCTGAGCCGCTGCTGCAGGCGATCGTCCTGCACGCCCTTGGACAGCACCAGTGCAGAAGACTCGACGTCACGCACATCGGCCTGCAGCTGCGCCAGCAGGCGACTCACCTCGCGCGACTGGGTTTCCCAAGCCTGGGCGGCGGCAGTGTCGACCTGCAGGGCACGCTGCGCCAGCCAAGGCACGACGATGATCGCACCGGCAACCAGTACCAGCACCGGCATGCGCCAGCGGTCGCGAAACTGCTCGATCCGTGCCCGTCCCATAGCCCCTCATCAGTCAGCCTGCGGGCTGAGACAGCCCGACCTGACAGCACCTGCCTCCCCCTGGCAGGTAGTGACGCTTTGCAATATACCGTAAGCGTCAGACCGTGCGACCGTCACGCAGCATGGATGGCGGCCAACCGACCGGCGATGGAACCAGCGGCGACAGGTTGCCGACCGCGCAGAACGCGTAATGCCGGGCGAAGCCCGGCATTACGGAAAGACATCGAACGGTGCCGATATCACGGGCAGGGGTCGCCTGCCCGGTTCAACTCAGCGGCTGGCCACCGGCGCAACACGCAGCGCCGACGCATCGACGCGCTGCACGCCCTTGATGCCGCGTGCGGTGGTCACCGCCTTGTCATGCTCGGCCTGGTTGGCCAAGGTGCCGCTCAGGCTGACGACGCCATTGACGGTTTCAACCTTGATCTCCGTACCAGATACGTCCTTGGTGGTCAGCAGATCAGCCTTCACCTTGGTGGTGATCCAGGTGTCGGTGACGGGCTCGTTGGAGTCGTGGCGATCAGCATGGGTCATGGCGTGGCCATCGTGCTGGCGATCGGTACGCGGCGGGTCGTTGGCCAGCGCAAGCGGTGCGGCCAGCAGCAGACCCAGACCGGCTGCCATCGTCAACTGATTGATGTGCTTCATCGTCCTACCTCCTCTCGGTGTGTGTGCACAGTGTGGCCAGACCGGCGTCCACCGCGCGTGGCAGCGGCATGATGCGCGGGTGAATCCACCTGCCAGCGACTGAAACCATTCATGTTGCGCAAGGCGCGCGTCGCTACGCTGGAGTTCCCCTCCTGGAGCGCCGGATGGACGCCCCTCTGCAGCTTGCGCTGGTCGGTTACGGTGCTGCCGGCCGCCTCTTTCATGCCCCGCTGATTCAACACACCTGCGGCGTGGCGCTGCACACCGTGGTCAGCTCGCGCCGCGACGACCTGCGCCGCCAGTTCACCGATGTCTGCATCCGCGACACGCTGGAGCAGGCGCTGGACGATCCAGGCGTCGACGCGGTGGTGATCGCCACACCCAATGCGCTGCACGCCCCGATGGCCGCGCAGGCGCTCGAGGCAGGCAAGCACGTGCTGGTCGACAAGCCGTTCGCGCTGGACAGCGGGCAGGCGCGTGAACTGCTGAAGCTGGCCGAGGAACGGCAACGCATCTGTACGGTGTTTCAGAATCGTCGCTTCGACTCGGACTTTCTGACCTTGCAGGCCTTGCTCGCTGACGGCGTTCTCGGCGACATTGCCGAGTGTCACGTGCATTTCGATCGCTTCCGTCCACAGGTGCGATCACGCTGGCGCGAACAGGATGCGCCCGGCAGTGGCCTCTGGTATGACCTGGCACCGCACCTGCTGGACCAGATGCTGGTGCTGTTCGGCCTGCCCTCGGCCATCACGGTGGACCTGGGCTGTCAGCGTGGCAGCGGTGGCGTCGACTATTTCCACGCGGTGCTGCATTACCCGCGCATGCGCGCATTCCTGCATGCCGGTTCGCTGGTGACGGCGCCGGGCGCGCGTTATCGGGTGCACGGCACGGCGGGAAGCTGGCTCAAGCACGGGCAGGATGTGCAGGAGGCGCAGTTGAACGCGGGGGTCGCGCCCGGGGCCCCGGGCTGGGGGCTGGACCCGCGGCACGGAGAGCACTGCTGGGTCGACGGTGCAGGTGAGCTGCGGCGGCGGTCTGTGGACACGGTCCGGGGTGAATACCGGCGGATTTACCGGCGCTTCGCCGAGGCGGTCGCGGGGAGGGGGGCGCCGGAGGTGACGCCTCTGCAGGCGCTGCAGGTGATGCAGTTGCTTGATGCGGGACGGTTGAGTGCAGAGCAGGGTCGGCGGGTCCTGTTGTAGGGGGCTTACCGGGCGCTGCCCGGTACCCGCGCCTGCGGCGGGCTTCAAGCGAAAGCGTGAGCGAAAGCGTCGGCTGGGCGTGGTCTTCAGGGTCGGCGGGGCGGTGAGGACTTGCGGGGACGGCAAAAACTGCGTCCTGCGTGCCTTGTCTCGCGCCATCCCTGGCGCTCCACACCCC
>ENA-UOXB01000745-UOXB01000745.1-bioreactor-metagenome-genome-assembly--contig:-NODE-745-length-18168-cov-25.279633_pt1 | contig 18168 bp, 18 predicted proteins | sample MGYA00238158_ERZ761615 | MGnify/ENA primary metagenome ERZ761615 (study PRJEB28904, sample SAMN06267902) | bioreactor metagenome | isolation source: Joint BioEnergy Institute, California, USA... | reverse complement strand
GATCGCGTTCGTGTCCGGCGTCGTCGTCTGGAACCTCTACCGCGGTCAGCGCTGAGCTCGTGATCGATCTGCCGACGGACCTTCCGGCTGATCTGGTCCCGCTCTCCTGGTTGCTGGGTGTCTGGGAAGGCACCGGCGTTCTCGAGTACGACGCGCAGGGCCGGACGATGTCGGGTGAGTTCTCGCACCGCGTGAGCTTCAGCCACGACGGCGGCGACGCCCTGAACTACTCGGCGACTGCCTGGTTCGAGGATGCCGACGGCAACCGCACCGACCTCGTCGCCGAGACCGGCTACTGGCGCCTCTCGCGTCCTGCGACCGAGGCGGACGCCGGTCCCGCGCTCCTTCCGGCCCTCGCCCCCCGCTCCGAGCCGCGCTCCGTCCATGACGTCGAGGAGCTTCGCACCGAGGCAGGCGGCTTCGAGATCACGGTGGCCCTCGTCCACTCCGACGGGATCAGCGAGCTCTACCTCGGTCAGGTCCGCGGACCTCGGATCGACATCGCGACGGACGCCATCGTGCGCCCCGCCGGCGCCAAGGAGTACGCGTCGGCGACCCGGATGTACGGGCTCGTCGACGGGCACCTGCTCTGGGCGTGGGACGTCGCCGCCCTCGGGTCCGCACTGTCGTCGCACGCCTCCGCACGGCTCGCGAAGGTCCAGTGATGAGCGACGCCTTCGCGGCAGTCCCCGGCGCCGTCGTCGATGACCGGGGCCTCGCCCACCTCGGGAACCCGGTCCGCGAGCAGCGCGAGCTCGCCGCCGGTGCGGCGATCGTGCCCCTCGCAGACCGGGTCGTCCTGACCGTCGCCGGTGAGGACCGGCTCTCGTGGCTGGATTCGATCACCTCGCAGGCGCTGACCTCGCTGGCCCCCGCGGTCGGCACCGAGCTGCTCGTGCTCGACCCGCAGGGGCACGTGGAGCACGCGGCATCCGTCGTCGATGACGGCGAGCGGACGTGGCTCATCGTCGACCGGGACCGCGCCCAAGGGCTGCTGACCTGGCTGACGCGCATGCGGTTCCGGCTGCGCGTGGATCCGCAGGATGCGTCGGCCGACTTCGGCGTCGTGGCGGGTACCGGTGCAGCGGTCGGCGTGCTCGGTGCCGCGGTCGTCTGGCGTGACCCATGGCCGAACGTCGGCGTCGGCGGGTGGGGGTACGCGGCGACGCAGCCGCATCCCGGGGCGGACCGAGACTGGGCCGAAGCCGTCGTCCCGCGCGCCGCCTGGGACGATCTCGCCGCGGCGGCCGTCCGCGGCGATGTCCGACTGGCCGGCTACCTGGCGGCAGACGCGCTGCGCGTCGCGGCCTGGCGCCCGAGCGCGAGCGCCGAAGCCGACGGACGTACCCTTCCGCACGAGGTCGACTGGCTGCGCACCGCCGTCCACCTCGACAAGGGCTGCTATCGCGGGCAGGAGACGGTTGCGAAGGTCCACAACCTCGGGCATCCGCCGCGTCGCATGGTTTTCCTCCAGCTCGACGGATCGGATGCCGAGCTCCCGACCGCCGGCAGCGCCGTCCGCCTCGACGGCGCCGACGTCGGCGCGGTCACCTCGGTCGCCCGTCACCACGAAGAAGGTCCCATCGCGCTGGCGATCGTGAAGCGCTCGGTGCCCGTCGACGCCGCACTGACCGTCGAGGTCGGCGACGGCGAGGTCGCTGCCGCGCAGGAGGTCGTCGTGCCACCGGATGCGGGGCGCGCGGCATCCGTCCCTCGTCTGCCCCGACTCTCCCAGCGCCGCTGACGATGACGGGGGAACCGACCGCCACGGCTCCGGTGCCCACCGTCCGGAAGTATCCGCGGGAGGGCTGGGCGCGCCTGCGCGGGTCGGCCGTCGCGATCGTGCAGTTGGTCGTCGCCGCGAGCGCTGCGTTCTCGATCGCGCATTACGGGCTGGGGCATCCTGCCCCGCTGATCGCGGCGACCGTCACGATCTCGAGCCTCGGCCTGGTCCGCGACGCCCGGCCGTGGCGGGTGCTCGAGACCGTCATCGGGATGGTGCTCGGCGTGTTCGTCGCGGAGCTCGTCGTCGTCACCGCCGGGAGCGGCTGGTGGCAGCTGGCCTTGACGCTCGCGGTGAGTCTGTCGATCGCCCGGTTCGTGTCTCCGCAGGCGGGGTTCGCGATCGCGGCGGCGATCCAGTCGATCATCGTCGTCGTCGTACCGGCGCAGGTGCCGTTCCTCCGTCTTCTCGACGCCCTCATCGGCGGGGCGATGGCCCTTCTGGTGACCGCCCTCATCCCGCGGAGCCCTCTCCGCACCGCGCTGACCGACGCGGCCCGGCTGTTCGACGCGTTCCAGGGCGCGGCGGGCACCGTCGCGCAGGGGCTGCGCCGCGGCAGCCGTGTGCGCGCGGAGCGCGGGCTCGAGAAGGCACGGAGTCTGCAGACCCTCGTCGACGACTGGCGGACGTCCGTCGAGTCCGGCATCGCCATCGCGCGCATCTCGCCGTTCCTGCGGCGCCAGCGGTTCGAACTCGCACGCTACGAGCGGATGCGGATCAGCATGGACCTCGCGGTGCGGAACCTCCGCGTCGTCGCCCGTCGTTCGGTGTACCTCGTCGACGACGGTCGCACGCGCGACGTCGCAGCGGATCTGCTCCTCGACCTCACGCGTGGCGCCGATCTCCTGCAGTCCTCCCTGACCGACATCACCTTCGAGCCCGCCGCGCGCGAGCTGCTCACCGCCGTCGCCGCCCGCCTCGACCCGGTGGCGCTCGTGCCCGACGGTTCGCTGGGCGATCAGACTCTCGTCACCGCGCTTCGCCCTCTCGCGACCGATCTCCTGTGCGCGGCCGGGCTGAGCCCGGCCGACGCGAGGGCGCTGCTCCCGCGAGTGTGACACGCACACCGCGTCACCGCGGTGCGACGGCCTCCCGCACCCCGTCACCGCGGTGCGACGGCCTCCCAGGGCACGGTGAACTCACCCAGCCGCCAGCGCGAGCGCGAGCCGATCGGCCAGCCGGCGCCGGCCAACGCCTCGAGAGTCGAGCGCCATCGCTGGACGGGACCGAACGACGAGGCCGCGACGGCGCGCGTCCACTCCCGCTCGAGCGCATCGATCACCTCGTGCACGCGCTCGCCGGGGACGTTCCGATGGATCAGCGCCTTCGGCAGACGCTCGGCGGCGATCGCGGGGGAGTCGAGCTCCGCGAGTCGCAACGAGATCGTGAGGCTGCGGGGTGCGGCATCCGGTCCCACTTCGATCCACGTCGAGATGCGCCCCAGCTCGTCGCACGTCCCCTCGACGAGCATGCCGTCGGGACGCAGTCGCGCCGCCATCCGCGCCCACGCCCCGGGGACGTCCTGCTCGTCGTACTGCCGCAGCACGTTGAACGCTCGGATGACGGCGGGCCGACGGTCTCCCGGCACCGGCACCTCGAAGCCGCCGCGCGCGAACGACACCCGCGCGTCCGGGGCGAACACCCCGTCGCCGGCTCGCACGCGCGCGAGCTGCTCCCGCGCCCGAGCGACGCGCGCCGGTTCGATCTCGAGCCCCAGCACCTCGACGTCGGGCCGAGCGTGGCGGAGCCTCGCCTCGAGCTCGAACGCGGTCACGCCGCTCGCCCCGTAGCCGAGGTCGACCACGAGCGGATCCGCCGTCCGTCGCAGGATCGGATGCCGCGCGATCCAGCGGTCCACACGGCGAAGCCGGTTGGTGTTCGTCGTCCCTCGGGTCACCTGCCCCACGACCGGCTCGGAACGCGTCATGACCCCATGATCCCATCGCCCGCGCCGGTAGGATTGCGAGCATGACAGCCCCCTACACGTTGATCCTTCTTCGGCACGGTCAGAGCGAGTGGAACAAGTCCAACCAGTTCACCGGCTGGGTGGACGTCCGCCTCACCGACCAGGGCAAAGCGGAGGCCCAGCGCGGCGGCGAGCTGCTGAAGGAGTCGGGCCTGCTCCCCGACATCCTCCACACGTCGGTGCTGTCGCGAGCCATTCAGACCGCCAACATCGCGCTCGACGCGGCCGATCGTCTCTGGGTCCCGGTCAAGCGCTCGTGGCGTCTCAACGAGCGTCACTACGGCGCGCTGCAGGGCAAGGACAAGGCCCAGACCCTCGACGAATTCGGCGAGGAGCAGTTCATGCTGTGGCGCCGGTCGTTCGACGTGCCGCCGCCGGACATCTCCGACGACGACCCCTACACGCAGGTGGGCGACGTCCGGTACGCCGGCATCGACGGCGAGGTTCCGCGCACCGAGTCGCTCAAGATCGTCATCGACCGTCTGCTTCCCTACTGGGAGAGCGAGATCGTCCCCGACCTGAAGGCCGGAAAGACCGTCATGGTCACCGCCCACGGCAACTCGCTGCGCGCACTGGTGAAGCACCTCGACGGCATCAGCGACGACGACATCGCCGAGCTGAACATCCCCACCGGCATCCCGCTGGTGTACCGCCTCGACGAGAACCTCGAGCCCCTCGGGCCGGGCGAGTACCTCGACCCCGAGGCCGCCGCCGCCGGCGCCGCCGCGGTCGCCTCGCAGGGCAAGAAGTAAGCCGCACACCTCGGAAGACACGAAGAGCGGATGCCTCGCGGCATCCGCTCTTCGTCGTCCGGGCGGACCCGGAGCGAGATCAGACCTCGGCGTCGACGCCTTCAGGGTCGGCCGCCCACGTGCCGGTCGCCAGGTATGAGACCTTCTTGGCGACGGAGAGGGCGTGGTCGCCGAAGCGCTCGTGGTAGCGCGAGGCCAGGGTGGCGTCGACCGTCGCGGAGGCCTCGCCCTGCCAGTTGTCGCTCAGCACCTTCTCGAAGACGGCGAGGTGCAGGGCGTCGAGCTGGTCGTCGAGTTCGTGGAGGCGGTTCACGAGCGAGAGGTCCTCGGTGCGGAGGAGATCGGCCAGTGTGCGGGCCACCTCGGTGTCGATCTCGCCCATCTTCGTGAACGTGTTCTTGAGCCCCTTGGGGACGGCGCGCTCGGGGAAGCGCATGCGCGTCAGCTGGGCGATGTGCTCGGCGATGTCGCCCATCCGCTCGAGCGACGCGCTGACGCGGAGCGCGGCGACGACGATGCGCAGGTCGCGCGCGACCGGCTGCTGGCGGGCGAGGATCTCGATGGCGAGCTCATCGAGCTCGATGGCCCGGTCGTCGATCACCTTGTCGTTGTCGATGACCTCTTCGGCCAGGGCGACGTCGCTCGTCGCGAAGGCGCGGGTCGCCTGCTCGATCGCGACGGTGACGAGGTCGGAGATCTCGACGAGACGGGTCTGCACGTCCTCGAGGGACTGGTGGAAAACTTCGCGCATGGAGCACCTTCTCTTCGTGCGGGCGGGTGAGGGGCGCGACCTGTCGCGCGGAGACCTCGGCGATCCTCCCGCGCTCAGGTTAACGGTCGGTGCCGACACGGTGAACAGTCGGCGGTGCGGGGCGCACGGCCCGATATCCGTCCGATTGCGGGGGTGCGACCACCTTACGCTGGGGGCATGGATTCGACGCAGCTCGAGCTGCTGGCGCTCGTCGTGGGGCTCCTGGTCGGCGCCGGCGCCGTGGGCCTCGTCGTCTACGCCGTACGGGCGCGGGAGCGCACCCGACTGGTGACGTCGACGGATCTGCCGGAGGGCACGGCCTCGGTCCTGCAGGGGATGGATGACGCGGCCGTCGTCGTCGATCCGTCGATGCTCGTCCTCGCCGCGTCGGCGACCGCCGAGGTCTTCTCTCTGCGCGTGAACGACAGCCTGGACTCGGATCGACTGCGCCTGCTGGTCCGGAACGCCCGTCAGACGGGTCTTCCGGCCTCCGAGAACATGACGCTCAAGCGGGGCGTCGAGCCGCGTGTCGTGGCTGCCCGCGCCAGTGTCATCACCCCGCGGCTCACCCTCATCGTCATCCGCGACATCACCGAGCGCGAACGTGTGGAGCAGATGCGGCGCGACTTCGTCTCGAACACGTCCCACGAGCTGAAGACGCCGGTCGGCGCGGTGACGCTGCTGGCCGAGGCGATCGAGTCGGCCTCGGACGACCCGGAGCAGGTGCGTCACTTCGCGCGCCGTCTCAGCGCCGAGGCGAATCGCCTCGGACAGCTCACCTCCCGCATCATGAACCTGTCCCGGCTGCAGTCCGCCGACGAGATCGCCGAGATGCGCGACGTCTCGGTCGACGAGGTGGTGCGTTCAGCGATCGAGTCGCAGGCGGTCACCGCCGAATCCGCCGGCATCACGGTCGCCCGCGGGGGAGACAAGGGCTTGTTCGTCCGCGGCGATCCGCAGATCCTCACCGAGGCCGTCAGCAATCTCCTCGCCAACGCGATCGCGTACTCGCCGGCGGGAGCGCAGGTGGGCGTCGGGGTCCGTACGGCGGACGGCGCGGTCGAGATCGCCGTGGCGGACCACGGCATCGGCATCCCCGAAAGCGATCAGCAGCGCATCTTCGAGCGGTTCTACCGAGCCGACCAGGCACGATCCCGCCGCACGGGCGGAACGGGTCTCGGCCTCTCGATCGTGAAGCACGCCGTGCAGCGACACGGCGGCTCCGTCGAACTGTGGTCCCGCCCCGGACGAGGGTCGACCTTCACCATCCGCCTGCCTCTCGTCGCCACCTCCGAGCTCACCATCCCCCGCAAGCACAAGAAACCGAAGAAGACCGGCGCGAAGGCGCCCGCCAGAAGGAACGCACCATGACCCGAGTCCTGATCGTCGAAGACGAACCCGACCTCGCCGACCCGTTGGCCTACCTCCTCCGTCGGGAGGGTTTCGAGGTGGAGATCGCCGAGGACGGCGGCCTGGCCCTCGACGCCTTCACGTCTCGGGGCGCCGACATCGTCCTCCTCGATCTGATGCTCCCCGGGATGCCGGGGACCGAGGTGTGCCGCGTCATCCGATCCACCTCGAAGGTGCCGATCATCATGCTGACGGCCAAGGACAGCGAGGTCGACATCGTCGTCGGTCTCGAGCTGGGGGCGGACGACTACATCACGAAGCCCTACTCCTCGAGGGAGCTGCTGGCGCGCATGCGAGCGGTCCTCCGCCGCAGCGAGAGCGACGACCTCGACGTCGACGATCGGGTCATCGAGGGGGGTCGGGTGAGCCTCGACATCGACCGTCACACGGTCTCCGTCGCCGGCAAGGAGATCTCCATGCCGCTGAAGGAGTTCGAGCTCCTCGAGCTCCTCATGCGCAACGCCGGCCGTGTCCTCACCCGCGGGCAGCTCATCGACCGAGTGTGGGGGAGCGACTACTTCGGCGACACGAAGACGCTCGACGTGCACATCAAGCGCATCCGATCGCGGATCGAGGAGAACCCGAGCGAGCCGGTCATGCTTCTGACGGTACGCGGCCTCGGATACCGATTCGAGTCCTGATCGCCCGACACGAAGAAGGCCCCCACCGCTGCGGTGGGGGCCTTCTTCGTGTGCGCGCGGGTCAGCTCGCGGGCGTCGCCGTCGCGGCCGGGGTCGGAACGAACTGCGTGTAGTAGGGGAGCGTGCCGTCCAGGATCGGCACGCTGATGCGGACGCCTTCACCCTCGCCGGACTGGAAGGACACGTCGACGTCCGCGCCGGGCTTGCCCACGTCGTCGAAGAGCATGGCGGCCGAGTCGACGCCGAGCGAGACGGACGAGTTCGCACCGACCTCGAGCTTCTGCGCCTGGCCGTCGATCGAGACGTTCAGCGTCAGGTCGTCCTCGGTGCTGTTGACGACGGCGGCGACCAGGTTGCCGAGCGTGCCGTCCTCGTTCGCGATGATCAGAGCGTTGCGCACCTTGAGCGGGCCGGAGTCGGGGACGTTGACGCCGTCGGACGCGGAGTACTGGATGGTCGTCGCCTGCGGTGCCAGCATGTTGCAGCCGGTGGTGCCCAGAACGACAGCAGCGCCCAGGGCGAGGGACGCGATGAGACGCGATTTCACGGATCCTCCAGATGACACGAACGGCGACCCTCTCATCCTATGGGGTCGCGGCGAGGGCGTCGGGCAGGAGGGCGGCGAACTCTAGCGTATGTCGCCTGTGGTATTCTGGAGGTTGCCGAAAGGACACAACTGCATGCTTTTTGAGGTTGGCGAAACCGTCGTCTATCCGCACCATGGCGCTGCGACCATCATCGAGGTCAAGGATCGCGTCATCAAGGGCGAGACGAAGAAATACCTGAAGCTCAACGTCACCCAGGGAGACCTCATCATCGAGGTCCCCGCGGACAACGTGGATCTCGTGGGCGTCCGTGACGTGATCGGGAAGGACGGGCTCGAGAAGGTCTTCGACGTCCTTCGCGCTCCCTTCACCGAGGAGCCGACCAACTGGTCGCGTCGCTACAAGGCGAACCTCGAGAAGCTCGCGTCGGGTGATGTCATCAAGGTGAGCGAGGTCGTGCGCGACCTCTGGCGCCGTGATCAGGACCGCGGTCTCTCCGCGGGTGAGAAGCGGATGCTCGCGAAGGCGCGGCAGATCCTCATCTCCGAGATCGCCCTGGCTCTGAAGGCCGACGAGGAGAAGGCATCCGCCGTCCTCGACGAGGTCCTCGCCTCCTGAGACGTCGACAGAACGGCCGGCCCACCAGCCGGCCGTTCTTCGTTGTCCGGGCGCATTCCGATGCGGAGTGAGCAGGGGACCGGCATGATGAGGCGGTGACCACCCGCGCCGCGCCCGCCGCCGTCGACCTCTCACGCCGCGATCTCACGCTCGATCTCGCGCGGGTCGTGTGCGTCCTGTTCGTCATCGTCGTCCACCTCGTGCAGGTGGGGATCGGCCCCGGACCGGACGGCGGCCTCGTGGCATCCCGTCCCGCCGAGGAACAGCCCTGGTTCAACGCCGCGACCTGGGTCGGGCAGATCATGCCGCTGTTCTTCGTCGTCGGGGGTTTCGCCGCCGCGACCGGATGGCGGTCGTGGACGACGAAGGGCGGGGATGCCGCGGGCTTCATCCGCACCCGCACGCTCCGACTCGCTCAGCCGGCCCTGCCGCTGTTCCTCTTCTTCGCGATCGTCCTCGGCGTCGCGACCGCTGCCGGTCTGCCGCCGCAGTTGGTGGCCGACGCCGCGATCGGCGCGGGATCGCCCCTCTGGTTCCTCGCGGCGTATCTGCTGTGCCAGGCCGCGGTTCCGTTCCTCGCCGCGTGCCACGCGCATCGTCCCGTCCTCACCCTCGCGGTCCTCGCCGCCGGGGTCGTCCTCGTCGATGCGGCCCGTTTCTCGATCGGCATCCCCGAGATCGGTCTCCTCAACCTGCTCTTCGTGTGGCCGCTCGTCCAGCAACTCGGGTTCTGGTACGCGGACGGATGGTTCGACCGTCGGCATCCGCTCGTCCTGGTCGGCGTCGCGGCCGCGTGCTACGCGGCGCTCTGGCCGCTCACCGCGATCGGGCCGTACTCGGCGAGCATGCTCGGCAACCTGAACCCTCCCACCGTGCCGCTGGTCGTGCTGGGCGTCGCGCAGGCGTGCATCCTCCGGCTGCTCAAACCGCTCCTCACCCGCCTCATGTCGCTCCGGCCGATGCAGGGTGTCGTCTTCGTGCTGGGGTCGCGCCTCATGACGATCTACCTGTGGCACCTGCCCGTCATGCTCGCTCTGACCGGTCTCAGTCTGCTGATCCCGGGCGCGGCTCCGACTCCGGCCTCCGCGGAGTGGTGGTGGTCGCGACCGGTCCTGTTCGTCGCGGTGCTCGGGGTGCTCCTGGCGTTGTCGCTCGCGATCGCGAAGTGGGAGGCTCTCGGCACGCTCGGTCCCACCCCGCATCCGATCGTCGTCGGCCTCGCGTGGGTGTGCGCCTTCCTTCCGCCGTTCGCGGTCATGGAGTGGTTCCTCGATCTGCCGATCGCCGCGGTCGGCGCACTCCTCCTGGGCGTCGCCGTCCTGCTCCTGCGCCGCCGTCCGTCGCCCGATCGCTCGGTACGCTCGAAGGCATGAGCATCATCCCCGTTCCGCGTGTGGCCGTGATCGTCGTCGCGGCGGGATCGGGGACGCGTCTCGGAGCAGGGTCGCCGAAGGCCTTCGTCGGCATCGACGCGCACACGATCCTCCGTCACGCCCTGCGCGGCGTCTTCGACGCTCCCGAGGCGCAGGTGATCGTCGTCGCCCCGGACGACCGCGTCGGCGACGCCACGACGGAGGCCCTGGGCGCGGCCGGTGGGCGCCGTGATCTGGTGTCGGTGGTGGCAGGCGGGGCGACGCGTCAGGAATCGGTCGCGGCGGGCCTCGCCGCGGTCTGGGCGGATGTCGAGATCGTGCTGGTCCACGATGCGGCGCGGGCGCTCACCCCGCCGGACGTCTTCGCGCGCGTGATCGACGCCGTCGCGGAGGGTTCGGACGCGGTCATCCCGGTCCTCCCGGTCGTGGACACGCTCAAGCGCGTCGCGGACGATGTCGTCGTGGAGCCGGTCGACCGCTCCGTCCTCGCCGCGGCGCAGACGCCCCAAGGGTTCCGACGCGCGGTCCTCGACGGCGCGTATCGGGATGCCGCAGCCGACCACACCGACGATGCGGCCCTCCTGCAGTCCGCCGGCACGCAGGTGCGTACGGTGCCGGGAGACGAGCGAGCGTTCAAGATCACGACGACCGCCGACCTGGACCGCGCCCGCGCGCTCGTCGAGCCGGTCCCTCGCGCCGCGTCGCCGGCCTCGCCCTCGATCCCGCGCGTCGGGATGGGGACGGACGTGCACGCGTTCGGCGGTGACGACACGCTCTGGCTGGCCGGTCTGGAGTGGCCGGGCGAGCCCGGGCTCAAGGGGCACTCCGACGGGGATGCCGTGGCCCACGCCATCGTGGACGCGGTTCTCGCCGCGGCCGGGCTCGGCGACATCGGCACGCATTTCGGGACGGCTCAGCCCGAGTACGCCGGGGCGCACGCGGCGGCGTTCCTCGCGCGGACGCGCGCCCTCGCAGCCGAGGCGGGGTGGGTGGTCGGCAACGTCAGTGTCCAGGTGCAGGCCAACCGTCCGCGCTTCGCCGCCCGCCGGGTCGAAGCCGAGCGAGTGCTCTCCGAAGCCCTCGGGGCACCGGTCTCGGTGTCGGCGACCACGACCGACGGGCTCGGTTTCACCGGCACCGGCGACGGTGTCGCGGCCTTCGCGGTGGCTGTCGTCTTCCCCGCCTGAGCGGACGGATCAGAGCGCCCGCGTCATGAACGTCGACGCCGGATCGGGCAGGTAGTCGCCGAACGCAGGGCACTCGGTGAACCCCTCGCTGGCGTACAGCGTGCGTGCGGCCAGGAACCCGGCATCCGATCCCGTCTCGAGCCACACCCGGGTGAGCCCGCGCGACCGAGCATCGGTGAGGATGTGGCGGAGGATCGCGCGACCCACACCGGTGCCGAGGTGGGCGGCGGCGACGCGCATCGACTTCAGTTCGCCGTCGGTGTCGCCGAGGAATGCGAGGGCACCGATCCCGGCGAGTTCTCCGCCGCGCCAGGCGGACCACACCGTGACGGACGGCTCCTGCAGCTGCGCGACACCGAGCGCGTGGACGCTCTCGGCGGGGCTGAGTTCGTGCATGCCCGCCAGGTGCTGCCGGACGAGTGCGACGGATGCCTCCCCGGTGAGGTCGTCCACGCGGATGTCGAGATCCTCGGGCGCGGCCACCTCAGGCCTCCACGGCGTACGGTCGAGGGTCGCGAGGGCGGCGGGACCCCCACGCGAGCGTCGCGAGTCCGACGGCGAGGACCGCGAGGCCTGCGACGGCGAGCGGTGACAGGGTCTCGCCGAGCGCGGTGACGCCCAGCACGGTCGCCGTGAGCGGTTCGGCGAGGGTCAGTGTTGCCGCGGTCGCCGCCGTCAGACCCTGCAGTCCCCAGGTGAAGAGCGCGTAGGCGACGGCGATCGTCGCGAGGCCGAGCCACAGCGCCATCGCGATGCCGGGGGGCGTGAGGGCCCACGACAGATCCACGAACGGGATGACGGCCGCGCACACGAGCGCAGAGCCGACGCCCATGGCTCCGACGACGGTGAAGGCGTCCCAGCCGGCGTCGAGCAGACGACGCTGGGCGTTCGCGATCACCGCGAAGCACGCGCCCGCGCCGACGGCGGCGGTGAGGCCGAGCGCGTCGACACCGCCCGTGCCGCCTCCGCCTCCGAGGCCGAGCAGGACCACCCCGATCGCGGCGAGGGCGGTCGCGGCCATCCACAGGGGCGACGGCACACGGCGCGAGAGTATCCATTCGAGGATGCCGGCAAGGACGGGCGCGGAGCCGAGCGCGATGACCGTGCTCACCGCGACACCGTTCGTCTGCGTCCCGAGGAAGAAGAGGGGCTGGTAGAGGCTGAGAGCCACTCCGGTGACGGCCATCAGAGCCAGCGGTCGCCAGGACAGGGCGGGCCGCGGCCCGTGTGGCGCCCGGCGGCGATGGGCGGCGGCGAGCCCGAAGGCCAGGACGGCCAGGGCCGTCCCGCCGACCACCGAGCGCGCGACGCCGACGGAGAGCGCGGACGCCCCGTCGGGGCCGAGTGCTCGGGCGGTTCCCGTCGTCCCGAACAGGAGGGCGGCGGCCAAGACGGCGAACACGTGCAGCACCCGTCCTTTCTATCGCCTCGGAGCGGGCTCGGATGCCACCCGCCGGTAGCATGGACCGGTGACGGTTCGGCTCTACGACTCCCAGGCTCAGGCGCTGCGCGACTTCGCGCCCGCCGACCCCGAGAACGTCACGATGTACGTCTGCGGGCCGACGGTGCAATCCGGCCCGCACATCGGCCACGTCCGCGCGGCGCTGAGCTTCGACATCCTCCGCCGGTGGCTCGCGCACCGGTTCGGCCGGGTCACCTTCGTGCGGAACGTGACCGACATCGATGACAAGGTCCTCGCGAACGCGAGCGATGCCGAGCCGTGGTGGGCACTGGCTTACCGGATGGAGCTCGAGTTCTCGCGCGCGTATGCCGCGGTCGGCATCCTGCCCCCGACGTACGAGCCGCGGGCGACGGCATCCATCCCGCAGATGCAGGAGCTCATCGAGCGCCTCATCCAGGCGGGGCACGCGTACGCCGCAGCCGGCGATGTGTACTTCGACGTGCGCTCCTGGCCGCAGTACGGGGCCCTCACGCACCAGTCGGTCGACGCCATGGAGTCGGCCGCCGACGCCGATCCGCGCGGCAAGCGGGACCCGCGCGACTTCGCGCTCTGGAAGGGGACGAAGGCCGACGAGCCCGCGGATGCCGCATGGGACTCTCCCTGGGGCTCAGGACGACCGGGCTGGCACATCGAGTGCTCGGCGATGAGCCGCCGTTACCTCGGCCCGGAGTTCGACATCCACGGCGGTGGCCTGGACCTCCGCTTCCCGCACCACGAGAACGAGCTCGCACAGTCGACCGCGGCCGGTGACGCTTTCGCCCGTTACTGGGTGCACAACGGTCTCGTCACCGTCGGCGACCAGAAGATGTCGAAGTCGCTCGGCAACTTCCTCCTCGCCGACGACGTCCTCCGCGACACCGACCCGCTCGTGGTCCGTTATGCGCTCATCTCGGCGCACTACCGCTCGAACCTCGACATCACCGAGTCGACGTTCGCCGAAGCGGATGCTGCGCTCGGCCGCATCCGCTCGTTCCTGCAGCGCGCCATCCGCGCCGGTGACGGATCCGTCGGGTGGTTCGCGGGAGCGGACCTTCCGGCCGAGTTCGCGGCCGCGTTGGACGACGACCTCGGCGTGCCGCAGGCTCTCGCGGTCCTCCATGAGACGGTCCGCCGCGGCAACGCGGCCCTCGACGCGGAGGATTCCGCCGCCGCGGACGACGCGCTCCGTCAGGTGACGGCGATGACCCGCCTCCTCGACATCGACCCCATGGATGCGAAGTGGTCGGGGGCAACGGCGCAGTCCATGGCCACCGCCCTGGACCGCCTCGTCACCACCATGATCCACCAGCGCGCGGACGCCCGCGCGACGAAAGACTGGGCGGCAGCCGACCGCATCCGCGACGCGATCGCGGCGGCCGGCGTCGTCCTCGAAGACGGTCCCTCGGGGACCCATTGGAGTCTGAACAATGGCTAAGCCTGGAAACCCCTCCGCGGGACGCGGCAAGAAGGGCCCCACGAAGGGGACCGGCGGCAAGAACAAGCGCTCGCTCGAGGGGCGCGGCCCGACCCCCAAGGCCGAGGACCGCGCCTGGCACCCCGCCGGCAAGCGCAAGGCCGCCAAGGAGCGCTTCGTCGCGGCGGGCGGCAAGCCGCAGATCCGCCAGACCACGGGCGGTCGCGCGCCCAAGGCGAAGTCCGGTGACGACACCGAGACCGTGACCGGGCGCAACAGCGTCCTCGAGGCCCTCCGCGCCAAGATCCCGGCGACCGCGTTCTACATCGCGCAGCGCGTCGAGATGGATGACCGCGTCAAGGAGATGCTCTCCATCGCGACGAACCGCGAGATCCCCGTCCTCGAGGTCACCCGACAGGAGCTCGACCGCATGGCCGGCTTCGACGGCGTCCACCAGGGCGTCGCGCTCAAGGTCCCGCCCTACGAGTACGCGCACCCGCAGGACCTGCTCGAGCAGGTCATCGAGCGCGGCCAGCTTCCGCTGTTCGTCGCCCTCGACGGCATCACCGACCCCCGCAACCTCGGCGCGATCATCCGCTCGACGGCCGCGTTCGGCGGACAGGCGATCATCCTGCCGCAGCGGCGTTCGGCGGGCGTCAATTCCGCCGCGTGGAAGACCAGCGCCGGTGCTGCCGCCCGCATCCCGGTGTCGATCGCCCCGAACCTGACGACGACGCTCAAGGAGTTCAAGAAGCAGGGCGTCTTCATCCTCGGTCTCGACGGCGGCGGCGACGTGTCGCTCCCCGCGCTCGAGCTGGCCGACCGTCCGGTCGTCATCGTCGTCGGCTCCGAGGGCAAGGGGCTCTCGCGCCTGGTCACCGAGACGTGCGACCAGATCGTGTCGATCCCCATCAACGCGGCGACCGAATCGCTGAACGCCGGGATCGCGGCATCCGTCGCGCTCTACCAGGTGTCCACCCTCCGGGCCGCGAGCGAGTGACGCATCTCCGCCGCCGCTGGGCGGACGGATAGCGCGACCACAGGGAGACGGGTAAGACTGGCACTCGACTGTCCAACCGCAGGAGAGGAACCATCATGACCCGTATCGCCGTCATCGGAGGCACCGGCTACGCCGGCAGCAACATCGTCGCCGAGGGTGTCCGTCGAGGACACACCGTCGTCTCCGTCGCGCGCAAGGTCCCCGCCGATCGGATCGAGGGGGCGACCTACATCGAGGGCACGATGCTCGACGCCCCGGCCCTCGCGGCGGAACTCGACGGAGTCGACGTCGTCGTCTTCGCGACCTCGCCCCGTGGTGACATGGTCGGCAAGATGCGCGAGGCCGTCGACGGCGTCATCGCGGCCCTGCCGCTGTCCGTGCGCGTCGGTGTCATCGGCGGAGCCGGCGGCAGCCTCGTCGCCCCGGGCGGGCCGCGCGTCATCGACAGCGGCTTCCCCGAAGAGATCAAGCCCGAGGCCATGGAAGCCATCGGCATCCTCGAGGACCTCCAGGCCGACACGAGCGGCCGCGACTGGTTCTACATCCACCCGGCCGGCGGCTTCGGCGCCTGGGCACCGGGGGAGCGCACCGGCTCGTACCGCACCGGGGGCGACGTGATCGTCACCGACGACAAGGGAGAGTCCTTCATCTCCGGCGCCGACTTCGCCGTCGCCGTCCTCGACGAGATCGAGTCGCCCGCGCACGTACGGGAGCGGTTCACCGTCGGGTACTGACGCCGGTCAGACGAGATCGCGCCAGTCGACCTCGTCCTCGTCGTCGTCGCTGACGGGCACGTCGGACGTGATGACCGGGAGCGCCGTCGTCTCGGTCGGCGGGCCCATCACGGTCGCCTCGTCCCGGCGGTGCCGCAGCACGCCGTCGATGTAGGAGGACAGGACCTCCGCGATCGGAATCGAGCGCCCACGCGCCTGCGACATGTACCACCGGTGCTCGAGCACCTGATGGAACACCTCGGCAGGCTCGAGCTTGCTGCGCAGCTCCCAGGGGATCGCCTTGACGACGGGCTCGAAGACGCGGGTGAGCCATTCGTGGGCGACCATCTCCTCGTCGCTGCCGAGACGTGAGACGCGCGCCGCGAACTCGTCGAGGTCGTTCAGCAGCCGCCGGGCCTGGTTCTCTTCGACATCGAGTCCGGTGAGTCGCAGCAGCCGACGCTGGTGGTGGCCGGCATCCACGACCTTCGGCTGGATGAGGACCTTCGTGCCGTCGGCGGTCTCGTCGATCGACATCTCGCCGATGTCGAAGCCGAGGCCGTTCAGGCGCTGCACGCGTTCGGTGATGCGCCAGGTCTCGTTCGCCGCGAACGTCTCGGTCTCGGTCAGGGCGCTCCACAGCGACCGGTAGGACGACATGATGCCGTCGGCGATCGCGACGGCATCGACGCCGCCCTCGAGTCGGCCGCCGGCCTCGAGGTCCATGATCTCGCCGGCGATGTTCGTGCGCGCGACGTCGAGGTCGTGCTCGCGCTGACCGCGAGTCAGCCCGCCCTCGTGCAGCTCACCCGTCTCGGCGTCGACGAGGTACGCCGCGAAAGCCCCGGCATCCCGTCGGAACAACGTGTTCGACAGCGACACGTCGCCCCAGAAGAAGCCGACGTTGTGAAGACGGACGAGGAGCGCTGCGAGCGCGTCGACGAGACGCGTCGCGGTGTCGGGGCGCAGCGTCTGGGTGAAGAGGGCTCGGTAGGGGAGGGAGAAGCGCAGGTGCGCTGTCACGAGGGCAGCCGGGAGCGGCTCGCCCTTGGAGGTCCGCCGACCGTCGATCACGGCGACGCGACTCACGCAGGGGACATCGAGACGCCCGAGCGACCCGAGCATCTCGTACTCGCGGCGAGCCATCTCGGCGGTGGTCTCCTTCACCGCGACGACGCGGCCCGACAGGCTCGCGAAGCGCACGAGGTGACGGGAGAGTCCCTTGGGGAGTGAGACGATCGCGTCGCTCGGCCACTCGCCGAGGGGCGTCGACCATGGCAGGGCGAGAAGCCCGGCGTCGACGCTGCTGGCGGTGATGCTCAGGGAATGGACCACGCGGGAACCTCCGACTCACGCACCGCGGCGCGGGAGGTCCGGAGACCTTCCCGCGCCGCGGTCCTGCTGATGATGACGATCAGGCCGAGACGACCGGCTTGTCGTTGAGGCGGTCGCCCGACTCCATGTCGAACGCGTGCACGTGGCCCGGCTTGGCGGCCAGGGTGACCGTCTCGCCCGCGTTCGGGTGGTTGCGACCGTCGACGCGCGCGACGATGTCGGTGCGCTTGCCGTTGATGTCCACGTGGCCGTAGAGGTAGCCGTCCGCGCCGAGCTCCTCGACGAGGTCGACCTGGACCGCGAGGCCCTTGCCGTCGGCCGGACCGACCTCGATGTCCTCGGGGCGCACGCCGACCGTGACCTGGCTGCCGTTGGCGCGGCCGACCGTGTCGCGGTCGAGGGGAACGACCTCGGAACCGAAGCGGATGCCGCCCTCGGCGAGGTCCGCCGGGAACAGGTTCATGGCGGGCGAGCCGATGAAGCCGGCGACGAACACGTTGTTCGGCTTCTCGTACAGGTCACGCGGGGTGCCGACCTGCTGCAGGAGGCCGTCCTTCAGGACCGCGATGCGGTCACCCATCGTGAGGGCCTCGGTCTGGTCGTGGGTGACGTAGACCGTGGTGACGCCGAGGCGACGCTGGAGCGACGCGATCTGCGTACGGGTCTGGACGCGGAGCTTCGCGTCGAGGTTCGACAGCGGCTCGTCCATGAGGAACACCTGGGGCTGACGCACGATCGCGCGACCCATGGCGACACGCTGACGCTGACCACCCGAGAGGGCCTTCGGCTTGCGGGTCAGGTACTCCTCGAGGTCGAGGAGCTTGGCGGCCTCGAGAACACGCGATGCGCGCTCCTCCTTGCCGACACCGGCGATCTTGAGCGCGAAGCCCATGTTCTCGGCGACGGTCATGTGCGGGTAGAGCGCGTAGTTCTGGAACACCATCGCGATGTCGCGGTCCTTCGGCGGGACGTCGGTGACGTCGCGGTCGCCGATCCGGATCGAGCCGGAGTTGACCTCTTCGAGGCCGGCGAGCATGCGGAGCGAGGTGGACTTACCGCAACCGGAAGGGCCGACCAGGACGAGGAACTCGCCATCGGCGACCTCGAGGTTGAGCTTGTCGACCGCCGGGCGGGTGCCACCGGGGTACAGACGGGTTGCGTTGTCGAATGTGACGGACGCCATCGTTTCTTCTCCTTCACCGGCAGGTACGTGCCGGACGATCCGTAGTGAAGCGAGCG
>ENA-UOXB01000742-UOXB01000742.1-bioreactor-metagenome-genome-assembly--contig:-NODE-742-length-18290-cov-9.583219_pt1 | contig 18290 bp, 15 predicted proteins | sample MGYA00238158_ERZ761615 | MGnify/ENA primary metagenome ERZ761615 (study PRJEB28904, sample SAMN06267902) | bioreactor metagenome | isolation source: Joint BioEnergy Institute, California, USA | place... | reverse complement strand
TTTAGTGTCATTGCTATCGTTTGATTTTGTCATGAAGTATCCTAATTAGAGGGTCATCTACTAAATCTCAAGCATCTCAAAATCTAGCTTGCCAACACCGCACTCTGGACAAGTCCAGTCATCAGGAATGTCTTCCCATTTGGTACCAGGCGCAATGCCTTCTTCAGGACAGCCGAGCTCTTCATCGTATATCCAGCCGCAGACAATACATTCATAACGTTTCATAAATAGTCCTATCGATCATTACCAGTATTACAGTAAGTTATTAACGCGCATATTTAGAGTCACAGTCACTATATTAGACTGCAAAAACGCACGTAGTTTAGCATATAACCTTTACTATATGGCTAGGGTTTTCGTAGTTAAGTTTACACTTGTATATTGAGATAATTTGGTTTTTATCAAGGTCATTGATTGCGAATTATCAAAATCACTGGCGCTATTGTGATGGCTCATGCCCCAACATTTCTATCAGCTGTGATATAATCATCGCCGAAAAATTATAGCGATTTTCAGTACTTAAGATCGTTAAATTATTATCTCTATATTGTTATCTAAGCCATATATATTAAGGGTCATTATGAGCAGCAATGCCGCTATATCCGCGAACAACGACGCCGAACCTTCTGATATGCTCAATACTGACCATCAGTTTTGGCAAATTATCCGTACCGTACCAGACTTCCCAAAAGTCGGGATTGATTTTTATGATATTACGCCGTTATTGCGCAGTCATATTAATGAGGTCATCGATGCATTACTTGCTGCTTTGCCAAAAGGATTATTGGATGAAGTCGACTGTTTGGGTGCAGTCGAAGCACGTGGTTTTGTGTTTGCAAGCTTGCTGGCAGGCAGATTGGGTAAGGGTATGATTTTGCTACGCAAGCCTGGCAAGCTACCACCGCCAGTGGCGAACAAAGCCTATGCACTAGAATATGGAAAAGATACTCTTGAGATGCAAAACAATTTGCCACCTGAGCGCGTTTTGCTTGTTGACGATATCTTAGCCACGGGTGGCACGTTGACCACGGCTTATGAGCTTTGCCAATCAGCAAGTCACACTGTGGTCGGTGCATTGGTGTTGCTAGATTTGGTCGATTTACACGGCAAATTTCCTGTACCCGTATATACGGTTTTAAAAGCTTAAGCCGATTGTTCCGCTGTTTTTATAAATTAAGACGGTTACATGAAAAAAGCGCGCTGATATCGTTCAGCGCGCTTTTTTGTTGGTTAGTTTTTACTTAAGCCATTAAACCGATTTTTGATCATTTTCATAGTTTTTACAGGCTTGTTCGACGATAAGACGAGCAATTGTTTTGGGAGTAGTAATGATAAAATCCTTGGTCGTCAATATGGGTTTTTCTGATTGCCAAGATTTGATGACTTTATTATCAGCGCCATAGTCCACATAAGCTCTTTTATAGTAGCTTGCGTCTTTGCAGGAGATTAATAACTGCTGATCGCTATGATGAAGAACGGTGTCTTTACTGGCTTTATCTTTATTTACTTTGGTTTCTTTCGGTGTTTTACCGTCTTTGTCATCATTTTTTTGTACAGAGTTTTTCTGAGTCGGGTAGGTTCTACGAATCGAAACCGTGATATTGTCCATCGGCTTTTCATCTATGACACTGATGTCAGAGCTTTCGATAGAGTTCAAATCGACACTAAAAATAGTTCCATTAGGACTTTCTGACACTTTTGACCAGTTCACTGCATTTGCGCTGACTGCTAGAGCACTCCCTGCCAATAATACTGATAGCCGTTTCATAATAAAGCCTTGAATAGGGTTGTGAAAAGTAGGCCATAATAGCCAACTTACTGTGAGCAGGCAAATATCTTTTAAGAAGACTGCCTACTCTTAGTATATCGTCAATAACCGTATGTGCTTGTATTAATTGCGCATCGCTGCCAGCATTTGAGCAAGCTCATCACGAGCGCCAATGAAGCCATCGATACCTTTTGGCAGTAAATCTTGTGTGACAGTATCTTGTTGATATGCGGTACTAAACTCTTCATGCGTTAAGCTTACTCGGGCCATATCAGCCATTTCTAGTGACATACTTGGTGATAGCTGCTGAATAACGTCGGTATTCATTGCTGCTAGCTCATCGATAAGATCAGGTGCGATGGTCAATAGATCGCATCCTGCCAATGCTAGTATTTGCTCAGTTGAGCGGAAACTTGCTCCCATTACCTGTGTACGGTAATCATGCTGCTTGTAGTATTGGTAAATACGTTTTACGGACTGTACGCCCATATCGTCTGAAGCAGGGACGTTTTGACGGTTTTGTTGACGTTTTTGCCAATCTAAAATACGACCAACGAAAGGTGATATCAGTGTCACGCCAGCATCGGCGCAAGCAATTGCTTGGTGCTGTCCGAATAGCAAGGTCAGATTACAGTGAATGCCTTGGGTCTCAAGATAGCGAGCGGCTTCGATACCTTGCCAAGTGGCGGCCATTTTAATTAAGACACGCTCTGAATCAATCCCTGCTTTTTGGTAAGCTTCCATAAACTCTAAGGCTTTATCGATGGTAGCTCCAGTATCATAAGACAAGCGGGCATCAACTTCTGTAGAAACCCGACCTTCAATAAGCGCTAAAATATCACAGCCAATTTGTATGGTAAGCGCATCAATTACCGCATCTACATTGCCATTATGCCGGCTCATGGTTTCAGACAGCATGCCTTGGTTATCAGGATGGATAAGTGCTTTGGTAATAAGGCTGGGATTGGTGGTCGCATCGATAGGCTTTAGGCGGGCAATCGCATTTAGATCACCAGTATCAGCAACAATAGTAGTCATAGTGCGAAGTTGTTGTAAAGCGCTCATCAAGTATCCTTTTTCAGTTATAGATTTATAGTCTTATTCATAAAGTGGTTTGCTATCGGCATTAAACTGTACCATAGTTTTGAGCCTATGTTACTTCATAGTTTCACTAAGCACTGCTGACATATGTCATAATTTTGCTGATATTAATTCGCTTACCTATTATTTATACCCGTTTACGCCCATTTACGAATGGGCACTGAGCACAGTTTTTGTTATAGTAGACCTGAGCAGATTTCTGTCTGCCATATTTGCCATTTAGAGTATGGTTCGCTTATGGTAACCATAAAAGATAAGACTGGTAGGGCACAATATTTTTGATAGACTGGTCTATTGCATATTGAAATCAACACAGTAATACTTAACAGATTATAAAATCTAAGAAGGATGGGCGGTAATGAGTGAGCAGTCAACAGAGCAAAACATGGATAATCTGAATCAAGCCATCGCAGGCACTAACGACACTGCAACTGAAAAAGAGTTTTTGGATAATATTCGTCAAAATATTGATGCAGTAGACTGCGAAATCCAAACGTTAATCAACAACCGCGCGAAATTGGCTCAACAAGTGGCGGCCGTGAAAAAAAGCCACACAGCCAATAGTTCATCTAATGACAATAGTAACCCTATTTTTTATCGTCCAGAGCGAGAGGCTCAAGTATTAAAAGCAGTCATGGAACGTAATACTGGGCCAATCGCTGATGAAAAAATGGCCCGTTTGTTCCGTGAAATCATGTCGGTGTGCTTGGATTTAGAAGCGCCGCAGCGCATTGCTTTCCTAGGACCAGTTGGCACCTTTACCCATGCAGCCGCACTCAAACATTTTGGTAAAGCGGCTGATACGGTACCGATGACGACTATTACGGATGTATTCCGTGAAGTGGAAGCAGGAACCGCCATGTATGGTGTGGTGCCTGTTGAAAACTCATCAGAAGGCGTGGTCAATCATACTTTGGATGGCTTCTTGTCTTCGAGTCTCAAAATCATTGGTGAAGTTGAATTACCGATCCATCAAAACTTCTTAGTGGCAGAACACACCAAAATTGATGGTTTGAGCCGTATTTATTCGCATCAGCAGTCATTGGCTCAATGCCGTCATTGGCTTGATGTGAATTTTCCCAATGTTGAGCGCGTGGCGGTATCGAGCAATGGGGAAGCGGCACGTCGCTTGAAAAACGAGTGGCATTCAGCTGCGATTGCAGGGGATGTAGCGGTTGCAGAATATGGCTTACATAAGCTGTATTCAAATATTGAAGACAACCCAAGCAACACCACACGCTTCCTTATCATAGGACATGAGTCTATCGCACCGTCAGGTCAAGATAAAACCTCTATCGTGGTGTCAGCGCATGATAAAGCGGGCGCACTGATCGAAATATTAAAACCGTTGTCTTATCATGGCGTCTCGATGACCAGTATCGAGACACGTCCTGAACGTCCTAATAAATGGGCGTACGTTTTCTTTATTGATATGAATGGTCATGTCGATGACGCAAATGTAAGTGCCGCCATTAATGACATTCGCCCATTGGTAAAAGATGTACGTATACTGGGTTCTTATCCAAAAGCCGTCTTATAGCCTAAGATGTATCGCACCTTTAGCGTATGTGACTATCGTTAACGTATATGGTAGTCATTACCTAACACAACAGGCTCAACCCATAATAGATGTCTGACCACATCTAAGGATAAATCATGAAGTCTACTCAAGCGCCAGAGTCAAATTTATCACCACTAGTGCCTGCCTATGACAGTATTTTAGAGTTGGCGCCTTATCAAACAGGCAAGCCAGTTGAAGAGTTGACGCGTGAGTATGGCATCGCAGATGTGGTAAAGCTTGCCAGTAATGAAAATCCAATGGGCTGCTCACCGCATGTGACGCTGGCCGTGACTGAGCAATTGGGGCAACTGGCACGCTATCCTGATGGTAATGGTTATTATCTCAAGCAGGCATTGGCGGATTTTAATGAGGTCGACGTTAAGCAGATTACGTTAGGTAATGGCTCAAATGATCTACTTGATATTTTGGCGCGCAGTTTTGCTGGCACTGATGATGCGATTGTGTATAGCCAATATGCGTTCATTATTTATCCGATGCTGGCAAAAATGCAAGGCGCAACGGGTATAGAAGTACCTGCCCACCGTTTTGGGCATGACCTAATAGCCATGAGTCAGGCAGTTCAAGACAATCCCAATACTAAGATGGTGTTTATCGCCAATCCCAATAATCCAACGGGTACGCAGCTCGAGCATAAAGCGCTACATGAGTTTGTGGCTAGTGTGCCAAGTTCCGTATTGGTGGTATTAGACGAAGCCTATATTGAATACAGTCCCGAGAGCAACAATCGCGCGCTGCTGGACGAGTTTGATAACGTGGTCATCGTACGCACTTTTTCTAAAGCCTATGGGCTAGCGGGCTTGCGTATTGGCTATGCATTGAGCTCAGTGGCAGTGGCGGAATTGTTAAATCGTATCCGTCAGCCATTTAACGTCAGCCGTATTGGGTTGGCTGCTGCTGCTGCTGCCCTTGCTGATCAAGATTTTATTGAAAAAACCCGTCAGATGAATGATGAGCAAATGCGTTGGCTTGAAAAGCAGTTTGATGCGTTAGGCTTGGGATTTATCAAGTCGCATGCCAATTTTATTATGGTCGAGGTAGAAGTTGAGATGGAGGACACCACGGCTACTGTGATTTATCAAGCATTATTAGAGCAAGGCGTGATCGTTCGTCCATTGACAGCGTATGGTCTGCCTAATTGGCTACGAATCACTGTCGGCGTAGCAGAGGACAATCTACGCTTGATTGATACCTTACAATCTATCTTGACCGAAGACTGATAAGATCGCCACCATTTTAAAAAACAGCCATTAAATTTTATAACACAAACGCTGTATTGCTTTATCCGTATTGGCGTTTGTTTGTACAATGAGAAAAGTCGTGAGTCGTCAGCAAAGAAATCAAAAGAATAACAATCAAACCTTCTTAAATGCTCAGCCGTCGTTGTTTAAACAAGTTTGTGTGATTGGACTTGGACTCATTGGTGCCAGCCTTGCGCAAGCCATCAAAGACAATGGCTTGAGTGAGCGTTTGGTGGCAGTCGATAGGCATGCGCCCAGTATAGAAGAGGCAATCAAACAAGGTCTGCTGGAAGCCGGCAGCTCAACTCTGAGCGAAGTAGTGGCTGGTAGTGATTTAATTATCATTGCTGTACCTGTACAGGCGGTACAAGCTGTGTTCATGGATATCAAACAGGCAATGGATAGCGGACAGCTCGCTTCTGACTGTATGATTACTGATGTCTGTAGCACAAAAGCGAACATCATTGATGCCGCCAAAGCGGTATTTACCTCGCTGCCAATAGGTTTGGTACCTGCGCATCCGATTGCTGGGGCTGAAAATTCAGGGTATCATGCTCGCCGCGCCACTCTATTTGCCAATCATAGTGTCATTATTTGTGAGCTACCTACGACCAATTATGTGGCTATTGCTAAGCTGCGATTGTTGTGGGAGGCGGTGGGAGCAAAGGTGATGCCGATGGAGGCCAATCACCATGATGCCATACTGGCGCATACCAGTCATTTACCGCACTTATTGGCGTTTAATCTGGTAGAGCAGCTGGCCAGTCATGATGACAATTTGGATATGTTTCGCTATGCTGCTGGCGGTTTTCGTGACTTTACTCGCATTGCCGCAAGCGACCCTAAAATGTGGCACGACATCTTTTTTGCCAATCAAAATGCGATTGTCAGTGCGCTTGATGAGTATGGTGTCTATTTACAAACCATGCGTCAGCTGATCATCGATAAAGATTCAACCGCCCTGATGGGACTTTTGGGCCGTGCGCAAGCCGCGCGGCGACATTTTGGCCATATGTTAGCCAGCACCCCTTATACGGATACTTCTGCCATGTCAGCTTCTTATATTATTACGCCAAGCACTACCGTTTCTGGCACCATTACCATTCCTGGTGACAAGTCTATCTCTCATCGCAGTATCATGCTTGGTAGCTTAGCGACAGGCGTTACCCATGTCACTGGATTTTTGGAAGGAGAAGACGCTCTTGCGACGTTGCAAGCGTTTCGTGATATGGGCGTGACTATCGAGGGACCTGATAATGGTAATTTGACCATTCATGGCGTTGGCATGAATGGCTTAAAACCCAGCAAAACACCGCTGTATATGGGCAATTCAGGCACCAGTATGCGCTTGCTAGCAGGTATTTTGGCGGCGCAACCGTTCGACAGCGTGATGCTGGGTGACACCAGTCTTAATAAACGCCCAATGGAGCGTGTGGCAGCGCCGTTACGTATGATGGGCGCTGTTATCCAAAGTACCGGTCATAGCGGCACCGCGCCACTCAGCATTACTGGCCGAGACACTGTTGGTAAGCCATTACAGGGTATAGATTATGAGCTACCAGTGGCTTCTGCACAGATTAAGTCTTGCTTATTGCTGGCAGGTCTGTGGAGTGAGGGCACAACGACTATTACTCAACCAGAAGTCAGTCGAGATCACACTGAGCGCATGCTATCCGCTTTTGGTTATCCAGTCACAGTCGATGGCAATCGCATCAGTGTGGAAGGAGGCGGTACTCTAGTAGGCGGTGATATCGCTGTGCCTGCTGATATCTCGTCAGCAGCTTTCTTTATGGTTGCGGCAGCGATCAGCCAAGGTAGTGAGTTGACCTTGACACAAGTGGGAATTAACCCTACGCGTACTGGCGTTATTGATATTTTAAAGCTGATGAACGCAGACATTAGCCTAAGTAATAATACGCATGTCGGCGGTGAGCCAGTTGCAGACATTACCATTCGTGCGTCAAACTTGGTTGGTATTGAGATACCAGAGCATTTAGTGCCACTGGCGATTGATGAATTCCCAGTATTGTTTATTGCTGCCAGTTGCGCGCAAGGCCGTACGGTATTGACAGGTGCAAAAGAGTTGCGTGTCAAGGAATCTGACCGTATCGCAGTAATGGCAGAAGGGTTACAAACGCTTGGTATTGAGTGCACGGTTACTGAAGATGGTCTTATCATCGAAGGTAAAGGAACTGGTGGCCAAGACGATCAGATCAATAATAGCCAGCCTGTTTTTGGTGGCGGTCAGATTACCTCGCATCATGATCATCGTATTGCCATGAGCTTTACGGTTGCGAGCTTACGGGCTTCAGAGCAAATCATCATCGAAGGGGTTGAGACAGTCAATACCAGCTTCCCAGGATTCGCCGAACTTGCTAATCAAGTTGGTATGTCCATTCAAGTTGAAGATACCAGCATTTAAGCTGATATCATTTTTGAGATGAGAAGACGTTCTAATTTTTAAGTAAATTTATTTCAAACGAGCGGTTATTTTTAGCAATGTGTTGATGTCTATGCAGGCGTCAACACATTGCTTTTTAACTTGTATTTTATCTGTAGTAACCCTGCGTGCTTGCCTTTATATAAATATAAGAAATTATCATGAGGCGAGGGCGCGCTTTGCTCTAAAACGTTGTACTGTACTATGGCTACCCAAGACGTTATCAAAAAACCCGTTACGCCCATCAAAACAACCAGAAGTGGCATTTTGACTGCCCTCAGTGCTTTTTTTATCTGGGGTATTTTTCCATTATATTTTAAGCAGTTGGCAGCCTATGATGCGACTGAGATTATCGGTCATCGTATCATTTGGACATTTGCATGCTTGCTTGTTGTATTGGTAGCGACCAAACGTTGGCAGTGGATCGATACGCTTAAGCAAAATCCTAGATGGATCGCGTTTTCTTTTATATCTGGCTTGATTATCGCCACCAATTGGCTCACGTATGTATGGGCGGTCAATCATGACCGTATACTTGAGGCCAGTTTGGGATATTTTATTGGCCCCTTGGTGGGTGTGGCGTTATCAATGATCTTGTTCAAAGAACGGTTGCGACCTCTGCAATGGATTGCTATTGGCTTTGCACTCTTGTCCGTGGTGATTCAAGTGGTCATGCTTGGTAGCTTGCCTTGGATATCACTGATACTGGCATTTAGTTTTAGTACTTATGGGACAATTCAGCGCCAAACGCCTCTAACTGCAGTCGATGCTATGTTTGTTGAGACAACTCTATTAGTACCGATTTGCTTGTGGTGGTTTTGGCAAGCAGACGTGGTCAGTAGTCAACTGAGCTTTTGGTTTAGTCCGAATATTTGGCTATTGATGCTGGCAGGTCCCATTACACTGATACCATTACTGCTGTTTAATAAATCGACTAAGATGGTCGCGTTTAGTATCTTAAGCTTTATGAATTATCTGACACCGACTTTCATTTTCTTCTTGGCAGTATTTTATTATAAAGAGCATTTTGACTTACATCGCTTAGCGGTATTTGGGTTAATTTGGTTAGGTCTGTTATTATTCAGCATCGATTTGTGGCGTCATCGTCCCAGCAAAGCGCTAAAAGCCAAGCGTTTACGTGAAGCTGCATTGTGAGTATTTAAGTAAAATTTATTATAAACAAAATTTTTGGTAAAAATCTGAGTTAAAAATTGAGCCAACAAGGATGCAAGCATGTTTCATACCCAGTCTGATGTCGTATTTGTAAAAGGCTTAAAAGTAGAGGCCGTTATTGGTGTCTATGAATGGGAGCGCGTGATTACGCAGCCGCTACTGATTGATATCGCACTTGAAACTGATATCAGCCGTGCGGCTGTGTCAGATGATGTCAGCGATGCGCTAAACTATAAAGCCGTGTGCGATGATGTGAGCGCATGGTGCCAAGCACTCAAAGCACAACTTCTTGAGCATCTGGCAGGGCAGATTGCTGACAATTTACTCGCAAAATACGCCACTCACAAAGTCACACTCAGCATTGCCAAACCGACTGCCATCAAACCAGCAGATGCGGTTGGGGTGCAAATCACGCGTTATGCCAAAGCTTCATCCAATGATGCATAAAGCGCTGACAGGTTTGAAGAATTTTGCGAGTTTGGAGAGGCGTGAGCCTGAAGCGTTGCAAGCGCAATCAGTGACGGCGGTAATGTTGGCATTGGGCAGTAATTATCAAGCAGAAATGTATTTGCCAGTTGCTCGAGAGCAATTGGGAGCGTTAGGTCAGATACAGTTATCAACCGCCTTCCAAAATCCTGACTTTACTGCCACGGTTGAGCATCCAAAGCCTGATTACACCAATCAGTGTGTTTATCTGTCGCTACAGACACCCATGACAGTGCAGCAGCTAGAGCAAACATTCAAACAGTTTGAATGGGAGTGTCATCGACAACGATTGATAGAGCAGCAGATGTCTATCAAACAAGTCACAATGGATATCGATATATTACTTGTACGCTTGCTTATAGAAAAAAATAGCCTAAGCAGAGAAAATGAATCTGAATGGACAATCATGGCAGATCGTTATCCGTTTAAAGCACATGAAGTGGCAGGAATTAACGAACTGATAGCAAAAGATTCATTTGAAAAATGACAAAGCAATGAATGCCAAAAAAGTATTATCGAAATTTATATAAAAAAATAGCGATATAGAAAGCGTCATAATGGCCATCTATATCGCTATGATATCCCGCAGTTTAATCTTGATAAATCAATATAGTAGATTGTAACCTGTCTGAATCAAAGCAATCTTTACTTTGATTCAGCGTCAGTCTTATCCAAATCATCACTACCAATCACATCAAAATCTTCTAAACACAGTTTATCGTATTCTTTTTTACAAAAATCAGGATCGATTTGGCACATTGCGGCCTGTAATTGGTCCAGACGGTTTTCTGATTGCTGAATGTGTTCGAGCATTTTAGCAAACGCTTCTGTGACCGGATCTTGTGAAGAAGGATCGACACCGTACGCTTGAAAGGTTGTGGTACGCTTGGTATTGGAGGCGGTTTGCTTACTATGGTGTTTTTCAGGACTGCCTGCCGCTTGCGCCACTTTTTCTTGCTGTTTGGCATCTTGGACTTTGGTCGTAATGGGATTGCCTTTTTCATCATGATGATCTGAAATCATACGGGCCGCACTGCCAACCATCGTCGCGCCAGCTGGTACAGGCTTTACTACCACTGCATTTGAACCAATTTTGGCATTTTTACCCACTGTGAATGGCCCCAAAACTTTTGCCCCCGCACCAACAGTGACACCATCCTCTAATGTCGGATGACGTTTGCCGTTATTCCAAGACACGCCTCCAAGCGTTACACCGTGATAGAGGGTAACGTCGTTCCCAATCTCCGCAGTTTCACCAATAACAACGCCGACCCCATGGTCGATAAAGAAACGCTTACCGATTTTGGCAGCAGGGTGAATTTCGATACCAGTAATAATTCGTGAGCCATAAGAAATTACACGTGCTGCCAGTTTCTGTTCTTTATTCCAAAGGCAATGCGCGCCGCGGTGCAAGATAAGTGCGTGAAAGCCAGGGTAGGTCAGTATGATTTCCAGACTATTACGTGCTGCAGGATCGCGGGTGAACACGGCATCGATATCTTCTTTTAAGTCTTTTTTGATGGTGGCAAGCGACTTGAACCATTTGGATGGGAATGACATAACGCGTCCTATCTATTTGTCGGTAAAATGTCTTTATTAAGAATACTATTATTAAAACAGTCATTTCCTAATTTGTAGTTATTATATTTTCATGAGCATTGAGATCTATCTGTACCCATTCTTTCAAGTTATATCAGCTTTGCATCATAAAATATAGTGATGAATATCATATAAACGCTTATCGATACATTGACACTGATGCACTGGCGTCAGATTCTATTCATTTTCGAAAATAAATCTACTACCTAAACCTTCGAGAGTTTGGCAATGAGCGCGCTTAGCAACTGGTATTCTTTTTGGTCAAGTTGCAGACGAGAACCAAGTCTCGATAGCCTCGATGGTAAGGACTTTAAATGTTCGCTATCTGCTAGGCCACGCTGAACCATCAAATCAGTCGTACGCTGGGTAAGCTGTTGTAGCTGCTGCTGAGTGATAGCTGGCTCATCCCATTGTTGACGAAGATGGACATCGACAGTTGGCTGAGCTGTCATGATTGTATTATCGTCTAAGCTGATATCACCGGTCTTAGCATTGGCCTGAAAGTGGTTTTGTGTATAGGCAAAAATGAAGCTGGCGATGACTTGTACTGCTGACGCTACATTTAACACAGGGTAGTCAGGATTGGCGTCTATTTGGATGTGATAATCTGCGTAGGCCAACTCTTCATTGGTCAGTCCTCGGTCTTCACGGCCAAACAAAATCGCAATGTTTGGTTTTTGTTTGCTATCGATTGCCTGATTTACATCGGGATTCTCTTTAGTACTTAATGTAGATTGACTATCAATAAAGGCCAGCATGATCTGAGCTGCCTGTGTTGGCGTGACGACAGGCCGTGGCAAATGACGGCTACGACTACTGGCAGCAAACACGAGCTGACAGTTGGCGATCGCCGACTCCAGCGTTGGGGCAATAATGGCAGATGATAGCAAGTCACTACCACCCGCTGCATGGGACACACTAGACTCATCGATTGGCAGCTTAGGGTCGACGACAGTCAAGCGCGACAAACCCATCGTATGCATTGCTCGTGCCGCCGAACCAATATTGGCAGGCAAAGTTGTATTTACCATAACCACTTGCATGCAATCAAGATAATCACTCACGGTATGAACAGATGCTGAGGTTGATGACAGAGAAGTATGGCTCATTATTGCCCCAGTCTTTGATTGATTTCTTGTTCAGCACGTTGTAGAGCGACAGCGATATTTTCAATGAGGTCAGCTTGCTCACTGATCAATTGCTCACGGCAGCGCTCTTGTAACTGGCTACTCAGAGTCATTACTTGCGTTGCACCCAAGTTAGCACTAGCACCTTTTAGAGCATGAGCAATCTCAAAGCCGTTAGTATTGTCTTGTTCTTGCTGTGCTACTCGAAGCGTTGATATACGCTGCCGACTATCAGCGAGATAGACTTGTATCAAATCGGCAAAATCCTCTTCTAATAAATCACGCATGTCTTCAAATTGCTCATGATTGATGATTTCTTCATCAGTCTGCACAGTCGTATTGCTATTGGGCATATTATTCATAGTTTGGTATCCAGTTTTTTAAATTAATACAATAAAATTACTATAATGAATTTTTCGACCGTAAAGTGCGCTTTAGCTGTAATGAAAGTGTAAGCTGTCTTCATTAACCATGGTTTTTAATTGCTGTAAATTGTCATCGTTGGGGTAGATACGCCAGTGCTCTGATAAACTGACATTGGCAATACCAAATTCTTCGTAAATGCTTAACCCAAGCGGCAGACAGTTATCATTAATAGAGGTATCTGTATTGCTCAGTGCATTATTGCCATATTGACTCACCTCATTCTCTACAGCCAATAAATCATTACCATCTTCATCGTATAAACTTCCACCCATAGCAGGATCATAAGCGCTATCGCTGCCATAATTGTCAGGTTCGTTCTGCTCGTCACTGTATCCTAAGCGCGGCGCAGGGATAATGTCTGCTTGTGCTGATTTAAGCAAAGGTTGCAGACGCATCAGCAGATTAATGTCACTAGCATGAACCTTGATACTGATTTTTTTAAGCCAACGCAAGCGAGCATCAACAATACTCATGGCATTATCAAGACGGGCAAATAAACGTCCATCACGCTCACGGATACTGCCTTTAATAATCACCACTTCATCAACTTTTAGTTGCTCTTTAACACGGTTGAAACGCTCTGCATAGCAGCTGACTTCAAGACGAGACGTACCGTCATCTAAAGTAATGACATTGCGATTACCAAAGTTGGCAATATCTATAATCAATCCTGAGAAGTAACAGCTGCCATTGTAGCCAGTGTCTGTCAGCTTGTTAAGACGAGCACCTGAGGTATAGCGTTTTAGCTCATCCAAGTATTCATTAATCGGATGACCTGTTAAGTACAGACCTAAGGTGTTTTTTTCAGCTTTAAGGCGATGTTTATCTCCCCAAATCAGCTCTGGCGTCATCACAAGTGGCGGTGCAGCAACCACGCCATCCATTTCACCGAACAGATCCATCATGCCAAGCTCATTGTTCTGACGATCTTGCTCAGCTGCTTGTACAGCATTTGGCAATTGACTCATCAATGCACCGCGGATCTCATAAGCGGTATCTGCTGGCAAATCAGGTCGTAAAGTGGCGGCAAAATCATCAAAACAGCCTGCACTCACCAAAGCTTCAAGCGTGCGTTTATTGACTTTTTTGATGTCTACGCGGCGACAAAAATCGTATAAGTCTTTAAACGGCCCGTCCGTGCGGCGTGCTTCAACAATGGATTCAACCGCGCCTTCACCAACCCCTTTAATCGCACCCAGCCCATAAATGATATTGGTCGGTGTGTCAGCAACAAAATGCCATTCACTGCGGTTAACAGAAGGGTTGACGACGGTCAAACCGAAGTTTTCGCGGCAGTCATTGATAAAGAACACCACGTTGTCGGTGTTGTTCATATCAGAGGTCAATACCGCTGCCATAAATTCAGCAGGGTAGTACTGTTTCAAATACGCCGTTTGATATGCCAATACACCGTAAGCTGCGGAATGAGAGCGGTTAAAACCGTAACCTGCGAACTTTTCCATCAAGTCAAACACACCACCTGACGTGACTTCATCAATCCCTTGTGAGGTGGCACCTGTCACAAAAATATCGCGCTGTTTGGCCATTTCTTCCGGTTTTTTCTTACCCATGGCACGGCGCAGCATATCTGCGCCGCCCAAGCTATAGCCTGCCATGACCTGCGAGATTTGCATAACTTGTTCTTGATACACAATAACGCCGTTGGTGTTCTCTAATATGGGCTCAAGATTGGGATGATCGTAGATGACTTCCTCGCGGCCGTGCTTACGGTCGATATACATCTCTACCATGCCAGCGTCAAGGGGACCTGGACGATACAACGCACACATGGCGATCACGTCTTCGATATTGGTCGGCTGTAATTTGGCCAGATATTTCTTCATGCCCATACTTTCAAGCTGAAAGACAGCCGTGGTCTTGGCATCTTGCAGTAGTTTATAAGCTTTGGCGTCATCTAAAGGCAAGTCTTCTAATACCAAGGCATCCACGCCTTCTTTGGCACGGCGTAGATTGATATTTTCAACCGCGGCATTGATAACGGTTAAGTTACGCAAACCCAAAAAGTCAAATTTAACCAGTCCCACGGCTTCAACATCATCTTTATCGAATTGGCTGACACGGTGCCCCTCATCATCACAATAAATGGCACTAAAATCGGTAATTTTATGCGGAGCAATGAGAACGCCACCGGCATGTTTGCCCACGTTTCGGCACACACCTTCAAGCTTAATGGCCATCTCCCAAATCTCAATGGCATCTTCATAATCCATATTATCAGGATTGGAGATTAAGTCTTTGAGCTGCGGCTCTTGCTCTAGCGCTTGGCTAAGCGTGATGCCCGGTGTTTTAGGAATAAGTTTAGATATTTTGTTTGCCAAAAAGTATGATTTGCTTTGTACGCGCGCCACATCACGCACCACCGCTTTTGCCGCCATCGTACCAAAAGTGATAATCTGCGAGACCGCCTCGCGTCCATAAGTTTGTGCCACATAGTCAATAACACGGTCGCGCCCTTCGATACAAAAGTCGATATCAAAATCGGGCATTGATACGCGCTCAGGGTTTAAGAAGCGCTCAAACAATAGATCATAATGAATTGGGTCAAGGTCTGTGATGTTAAGCGCATAGGCGACAAGCGAGCCAGCACCAGAGCCACGACCTGGCCCCACAGGTACGCCATTGGCTTTTGCCCAGCGAATAAAGTCCATGACGATTAAGAAGTAACCGGGAAAACCCATAGATAAAATAACTTCTAACTCGTACTCTAGACGCTCATCGTATTTTTGACGAATGTCGCTCCAATTATCGCTGCGTGTCTCAACAGGAAACAGTTTGTCTAATCGATGATCAAGACCGCGCTGCGACTCTGAACGAAAAAACGTTTCAATCGTTTCGCCTTCAGGCACTGGAAAATCAGGTAGTACATTAATACCAAGGGTCAAAGACACATTACAGCGCGTTGCCAAACGCAAAGTATTATCAATCACCTGCGGAATGTCAGCAAACCGCTGCGCCATTTGCTCTTGTGTCTTTAGATATTGCTCATCGGAGTAGGTTTGTGGACGACTTGGATCAGCCAATACGTAGGAACCTGCAATACAAACACGCGCTTCGTGCGCATCAAAATCGTCTTGCTGTAAAAAACGCACGTCATTGTGCGCAATAATAGGAATGTTATGCTTGGCGCCTGATTGTATAGCCGCCTTAATAAAAGCGTCTTCTCCCGCGCGATTGGTGCGCTTGATGGCAAAATACAAACGATCATGAAATTGAGCTTGCCATTCAGCAAGCAGCTCGTCGGCTTTTTCTGGCATAGAACCGACCAACGCCTGACCCACATCTGATTTTTCAGCGAGCAGTACAATTACGCCTGCTGCATGCTCTAAGATATGACGACGTTTAATTACAGGCGTACCATGATTGACAGGGTCAGCACGGCCTTCGGTAAAGCCAAGCGATACAATACGAGTGATGTTTTGATAACCTTCGTTGTTCATTGCCAGCAATGTCAGGCGCGTGTCTTCATTATCCATAATGACTTCGCTGCCAATAATCGGCTTGATACCAGCGCCCAAACAAGCACGATAGAACTTCACTGTCGCATATAGGTTTGATAAGTCGGTCAGTGCAAGTGCGCGTTGATTGTCCGCTGCCGCAGCTTTGACAAGCGTCTTGATACGCACGATAGAATCAGTGATGGAATATTCGCTGTGAATGCCAAGGTGTACAAATGCCATAGAGGACTCTTACGGATACGATTAAAAACGTTGATAACAAAATAAATTTAATATTATCAATGCTTTAATCTGGTATATGAGACAAAAAATACAGGGGGAATTGTATTTATTCGTTTTAAATCAGGTCGTTAATAATATCATTATTTGCCGTAGACAGCCACCGATTGAATTTACTAATGACAGCCAGATCGGTTGTTTGCTCTCATTAATAAAGTAAGTACTGACGTTTTATCATAAATAGTTGGTAGCACAAGCATTTATCTTCAAGTTATTATGATATAAATAAAGTTAACTCCATTTTCCATGTACTATTGTTCATGCAACCCAAAAAGACGATAACACTATGAGTAATATTACAAAGCTGCCAGCATTTGGTGATATGTTAAATGCTGGAATACAAACTGTAAAAAACCTAAGTACACGCAATACGATTGGTCGCACTGTATTTTATAGAGAGTTTGAAAAGTTAGCGCAGATTGTAAATGATCACAAAGAAATTAATTACATGAGTAACTATGATATACGGCATGAATGTCACAATGGTTCACCTTGTTATGATGAAATTGTCGATTTAATCCTATTATGTCTATCCGCAATGGGTTTGGTCCAAGAAGGCAAGTTCAGCTTAGTACCGAATTTAAATCAGAATTTTGCTAATTTCATTACTTTTGATGAAAAGGTGACACCCAAAAATATTATACGTTTAGATCCTTTTGGCAAAGTCTACTTTTGGCTAGCTGGAAACAATTTCAATCAATATATTAGTGACGGTATTCCAAATAGTGATTATATTGCCAATTTAAACCGTTTTGATAATAAAGCGTTTGCTGATTTGCAAAAAGTCAATATTGCTGCTTACGGAAAAAATGGTGATACGCTTATCAATCATTTAATCGAAGAAACACAGCGCCGAACGTCTATATTTATGAATAATTATGCAGACGCGTCTGTTGGTAATGACTTCGTCAAAGTCACACCCAGTATGATTATGACTCAAATTGAAAGTTTGTCTCCCTTACAGTTTGAATGGTTTTGTCTAAAACTGATTGAACGTTCGCTAGAAATTGAAAGTCCTGAGAGTAATTTAACGTCCCGTCATACTGGTCGCTCAAACGACAATGGTATTGACGGTCTCATCATTCAAGATTTCCCAGATGGAGAAGTGCATAACTATTACATTCAAGCCAAACAGTATAGTGCAGGTAATAACATATCTAATGGCGATTTGAGAAATTTCATAGGTGCTTATCCACCGCAAAAAACCAATCATCACGGTTTATTTATTACCACGACAAGTTTTACCAAGCCTGCACAAGATTATGCAAATTCAACTGATTCGCACAGTCTTATACTTATTGATCAAATGAATTTGATTGAGTTAATGATGCAACATAAAGTAGGTTTAAAAGAAGTGAATGCCCGACCGAAATTATTACTAGACAATGAATTTTTCGAAAAAATAAAACTCTATTGATTGCTATTTTCGAATGCAAAAGATAAGCAAATTTTCTGCACAATAAAAAGCCTTCTATATCAATTTGATACAGAAGGCTTTTACTCTAAGAAACCAAATCAATAACCAACCACGGCTGCATCGACAATACGCGGATCAGAAGATCCATATACGCCATCTGGCGTAATCATGATTGACT
>ENA-UOXB01000739-UOXB01000739.1-bioreactor-metagenome-genome-assembly--contig:-NODE-739-length-18335-cov-7.524891_pt1 | contig 18335 bp, 12 predicted proteins | sample MGYA00238158_ERZ761615 | MGnify/ENA primary metagenome ERZ761615 (study PRJEB28904, sample SAMN06267902) | bioreactor metagenome | isolation source: Joint BioEnergy Institute, California, USA | place... | reverse complement strand
AGAACCAAGGCTGCGTTTGCAGCAATGACTCTACCGAAGTTATTGTTGGGATAATTATAGGTTGTTGCTGAAAAACCAACGTTCCTATTCTCGCTGCTAGTGCGAATTGTATATATATTGCCAGTATGGCTTTCTATTAAGCAAAGATTAGTATTGTTGTTAAAAGCGGAGATAGGAAGGCTAAATTGATACTGACCAATGGGAGCGCCTGTATTGACAGTTTGAGTCGCGTAAGTAGTCGCTGTGTTGGTACAATTTACTAATCTAACGGTACTGCCGCTAATACCCAGCTCTTGAGGAGCATTAAATATCCCATTAAAATAGTTCGGTCTGTTGGTATAAACACTACTGCTACTGGTAATATCGTCATTGTTTGCATCTGCCTGAGTCGCTGTGATACCACCATTATCATCAAACACGATACCTGAAAACACGTATTGCGGGATATAGCAATAGTTGTCTACTCTAAAGAAAACTTGTTGATTGGTTGGATTGGTCTGGGTCAAACGAAAACTAGCATTACTGTAACGGATTTTTACTGATTTTACAGGTTCTGAGAATTGTACGGAGCCTTGACACTCTGTATCTAGATTGATGCCCGGACATTCAGTTAGAGTATTAGTATTGACCGTATATAGTCCTAAACCCGTAGTATTTGCTCGATTATCTCTAAAAGCACGAATGTTTGATCCTGACGCTTCTACTGATTGGAAATTACCATCTATAGTATTGCCACTTGCAGTAATTCCTGTAAATAGAACATAATCGTCAAAAGAGTTATTAGCATTACTTGCATAGTCAATGTCAAAAGCGCTAAAAGCAACGTTCGTTAAAAATATTGGTTGTTCTGTGATTCTGTTGCGAAAATCAAAATCAATAGAAGTAACTGAGGACACCGAAGGAAAGTCGCGGATAATGTTAAATGCGCTGTTATTACCTACTGTTACGGAACCAAAGCTACCAGTTGTCGGAGGACCGTTCCTCTCCGTAGAGCTTATTCTGACTTGTAACGGAATACTGCCTGCTGCATCACCTCCAATATTGACATAATTACTACTATTAATAGCAGAGGCTAAACTAGAGTAGTCGGCATTAGTAAAACTGCCTTGAGAAAAACCATTATTACAAACGGCGCCTGGATTCGGAGCAATTGCAAACGCTGTATTGCTCATAAACAAAAATGCTAATAACCCTGCGATAAGAGAAATCAAATAGCTAGTGTGATGAGATAAATTAAGATTTCTATAGACTAAAACGTCTTTAATATTGTTCATAGTACTATTTCCTTCAATTTCTCTCTCGATAGCCAAAATTAGTCATAAGTTTGTCTGTTGACAATCTTATGGCTGCATGTATGAATATTGTAAAAGATATTTTATATATAATTATAGGAGTAATTCTACAAAGAGACGATAAATGGTATGTATTCTACGACCAATTACTTTTCATTGACATTAATGACACTATTTTCACTACTATCAGTTCCATAACAACTGTAAAGTATTCAAATCTAATTAATCAAAAATTACTTATCCTATGTTTTTCCATTCAGCTCTTCCAAAAGGTAAAATTTCCCAAATATTTACCTAATCACTAATCAATATTTATTTCAAAAATACTTGTCGTATCGTCATTTCCCTATCGCTATAAACAACCACTACAGAAGCGCCTATAATGGAGGGTTGTTATCCTTTGATAATTGACTATAGGAGTCAAATCGACACCATATTTCACTATCTGATTATCCCAATCAACTGTAGGGGTTAGTCGTGCTATTTTTATTTTAACTGCGATCTATCGATTATGAAGCAGTCAAATATAGCCACACAATTGCAAGAGACTGAATGCAACTTCTTAAATTAACAAGGAAGTCATTGAGCGAATCATTTACTTAAGACAGTATTGAACAATACTTTGATTTAATAACATCCTGCTTTTAGGCAGGGTTGACTGACAGAAAAGGACAGTAATGATGAATTATTATAAGGATGCTGACAGCACCGAAACCCAAGAATGGCTTGAAGCCTTCGAGTCTGTTCTCAAGCATGCAGACAAGGATCGCGCTCAGTTTCTACTAAAAGCTTTATACAATATGGCGGTTCAAGAAGGATTGCCGTTTAACCGTCTTGATACCGCTTACGTTAACAGTATTGCTGTCGAAGATGAGCCAATGTATCCAGGCGATCTAGGCATGGAGCGTAAGATTCGTGCTTTGATTCGCTATAACGCTTTGGCAATGGTTATGCGTGCCAATAAAAACGATGATGACTTGGGTGGTCACTTGGCGTCGTTCGCCTCTAGCGCCACGCTTTATGAAACAGGTTTTAACCATTTTTTCCGTGCGGCAAGTGATCATTTCGGTGGCGACATGATCTATTATCAAGGTCACTCAGCACCAGGTATCTATGCACGTTCTTATCTAGAAGGTCGTTTGACAGAAGATCAGCTTGATAACTTCCGCCGTGAAGTGGGCGGTAAAGGTCTATCAAGTTATCCGCATCCGTACCTAATGCCTGATTATTGGCAGTTCCCAACCGTTTCAATGGGTCTGGGTCCGATCATGTCAATCTATCATGCTCACGTCCATCGCTATATGGAAAACCGTAAATTGCTAGAAAAAGAAGGCCGTAAAATTTGGGCATTCTTAGGTGATGGCGAGACGGATGAGCCAGAAAGCTTGGGTGCCATCTCTCTTGCTGGTCGTGAAAAGCTAGACAATCTAATTTGGGTTGTTAACTGTAATTTACAGCGCTTAGACGGTCCAGTACGTGGTAACGGTAAAATCATTCAAGAGCTAGAATCTGTATTCCGCGGCGCAGGCTGGCGTGTGATCAAAGTCATTTGGGGTGGTAACTGGGACAGCTTACTTGCCAACGATCATACAGGTGTGTTGAAACATCGTATGGAAGAAGTGGTGGACGGCGAATATCAGCTATACGAAGCCCGTACCCCTGAATTTACTCGTAAAGAGTTCTTTGGAAAATACCCTGAGTTAAAAGAGATGGCGGATGCCTTGTCTGATGAGGATATTGCACGTCTAAACCGCGGTGGTCATGATCCGCAAAAAGTATATGCTGCATTTAGCGAAGCGATGAAAACCAAAGGTCAGCCAACCGTTATTTTGGTTAAGACGGTCAAAGGTTATGGTTTGTCCAGCACAACACAAGCGGTCAATAAATCGCACCAGATTAAGAAACTTGATCAAGATGCCTTGGTTTATTTCCGTGATCGTTTTGACTTGCCATTTACTGATGAGCAGTTAGAGACGCTACCATTCTACCGTCCTGAAGAAGGGTCGGCTGAGATGAAGTATCTAAAAGGTCGCCGCGAAGCATTGGGTGGTCATTTGCCAAATCGCCGCAGTGGTCATATTCCTTTGAACATTCCTGAATTGTCTATGTTTGATCGGGTGTTAAAAGGCAGCAATGGCAAAGAGCAATCGACGACAATGGTGTTTGTGCGTCTGCTATCAGCCATGCTAAAAAACAAAGACATCCAAGATCGCGTTGTACCAATCGTACCTGACGAAGCGCGTACGTTTGGTTTAGAAGGTATGTTCCGTCAGCTAGGTATCTACTCTGCCGTTGGTCAAAAATATACGCCAGAAGATAGTGAAGCTTTGATGGGCTATAAAGAAGCAATCGACGGTCATATGTTAGAAGAAGGCATCAACGAAGCGGGTGCAATGAGTACATGGATTGCTTTGGCGACCAGTTATTCTGTCAACGCATTACCGATGATTCCGATGTACATATACTACTCAATGTTTGGTTTCCAGCGTATCGGTGACTTAGCTTGGGCGGCAGGCGATTGTCAGGCGCAAGGCTTCTTATTGGGTGCCACTGCTGGTCGTACCACGTTGAACGGTGAAGGCTTACAGCATCAAGATGGTCATTCACAAATCTTGTTCAACGTTGTGCCAAACTGTGTGACTTATGATCCTTGCTTCGGTTACGAGCTAGCTGTTGTCGTACATGATGGTTTACGCCGTATGTATGGAGAAGGCGAGCGCGTTTATTATTACTTGACTTTGATGAACGAAAACTACGACCAGCCTGCGATGCCAGAAGGCGCGGAAGAAGGCATCAAACGCGGTATGTATTTGTTAGAAGACAATGGTTCAACTCAGGTACAACTACTGGGTTCTGGTGTCATCTTACGCGAAGTACAAAAAGCGGCGAAGATCTTAAAAGACGAGTTTAACATTACATCAAACGTTTGGAGTGTCACCAGCTTCAACGAGCTGACGCGTGATGGTATGGCTTGTGATGATTTCAATCGCTTGCATCCAATGGATGAAGAGAAGGTGCCTTGGGTCACTGAACAATTGGCACCGCACGAAGGTATTGTAGTCGCTGCAACTGACTATATGCGCAATTACTCAGAACAAATACGCGGATGGTTGCCTGATAACCGTCCTTACACAACCCTTGGAACAGATGGTTATGGCCGCTCTGACACGCGTGAGAAACTACGCAGTTTCTTCCATGTAGATGCCGCTCACATCGTCGTTGCTACGCTCAAGCGCTTGGCTGATGAAGGCGAAGTAGAAATGCGTTTGGTAAAAGATGCCATTTCAAGTTTCGGTATTGAAGCCGATCAGCCACCTGCATGGCAGCAGCAGCCTCACTATGATCACTTCCCAGATGCGCCAGCACCTGATAACGTCAATCCAAATCCGGTCCCTGAGTTTGTCGGTGAAGAAGACGAGGAAGTCAGCAGCGAAGGTCGTGCTGAAGATCCAGCAGATGCAGCCCTACTTAATAGTGGCGATGTCAAAGAATAATAACCATAAGACGAGGAGATAAAACATGGACATTAAAGCCCCCGATTTGGGTGTTGATAGCGCCGAAGTCAGCGAAATTATGGTAGAAGTTGGTGATGTCATCGAAAAAGATGACAACATCGTTTTACTAGAGTCTGATAAAGCGTCAGTTGAAGTACCAAGCTCTGCTGCTGGTAAAGTCACTAAAATCAGTGTTGCGATTGGTGATCAGGTCAGTGAAGGCATGGTACTGATTGAGATTGAAAGCGATACTGGCGCAGATGGCAATATCAGTGATGACAATGCCAGCGATGATAAAGAGACTGACACAGACAGTAAAAATGACAGCAGCCAACAGAAAGAAGAAGACAAGCCATCGTCTTCTGACAGCAAAGAAGAGACTGAGTCACCTGCACCTGCCAAAAGTGCAGGCAATGCAGGTAAGGCAACCACGCACGCACTGCCTGACCTAGGTGTTGATGAAGCACAAGTGTCTGAGATCATGGTCAGTGTTGGCGATATGGTCACAGCTGACCAATCAATTTTGTTGATTGAGTCGGATAAAGCCTCAGTCGAAGTTCCAGCACCAGAAGCCGGTAAAGTTGAGAAGATATTGGTTGAGGCAGGCGATATGGTCGCTAATGGTCAAGACTTTATTGTTATCATTGGTAGCGATGCTGGTGACGCAGATGATTCGAGTGAAGCAAGCGCACCGAAAGCCGCTGACTCCAAAGCATCTGATTCTAAGTCAAAAGCGCCAACATCTGATGAACTCAATGCTAAGGCTAAGAAGCAAACGACGGGTGAACCCAAGCAAGAAGCAAAGTCTACTACGACTAATACTGCCGGTAGCGACAAAAAAGGCAAGCTGACTGAAAACCAAGTAAACGAGAAGCTTGCTAACGTATATGCAGGCCCTGCTGTACGTAAGCTGGCGCGTCAATTGGGTGTAGATATCACGCAAGTGAGCGGGTCCGCATTGAATGATCGCATTTTAAAAGAAGACTTATTTGCACACGTCAAAGAAAGTCTGAGCACTCAAAAAGCTGCGCCTGCAAGTGGCAATGTGACCAGTGCCAGTCTACCAAGCTTACCTGATATGAGTAAGACTGAGATTTGGGGCGAGACTGAGACGCAAGACCTTAGTCGTCTACAAAAAGTCTCGATACCACAGCTCAACTACAATACGCTATTGCCACAAGTTACTCAGTTTGATTTATCCGATATTACTGACACTGAAAAACTGCGCGGCGAGCTAAAAGGTAGCATGAAAGCAGAAGGCATTGGTTTTACGATCTTAGCTTTCGTGGTCAAAGCGACTGCTTATGCCTTAACGCAGCATCCACGTTTCAACAGTCACTTGAGCGATGATAATACACAAATTATCTTACGAAAAAGTGTCAACATGGGTATCGCCGTAGCAACTGACGATGGTCTTATCGTGCCTGTCATTAAAGACGTGCAAGACAAGGGTCTTAAGCAAATTGCTATTGAGATCGGTGAGCTTGCCGTTAAAGCACGTGACAAGAAGCTGAGCACTAAAGACCTACAAGGCGCAAGCTTTACCATATCTAGCCAAGGTAACTTGGGTGGTACTGCGTTTACGCCATTGGTAAACTGGCCACAAGTGGGTATCTTAGGGGTGTCTGAAGCAAGTATGCAGCCACGTTGGGATGACAAAAAGCAAAGCTTTGAGCCACGTCTCATGTTGCCGTTGTCATTATCTTATGACCACCGTGTGATTAACGGGGCAGATGCTGCTGTATTTACCCGTTACATTGCAACCTTATTGGCTGATCCACGCCGTATCTTGCTTTAGATTTCATTCTTAATTTATAAATCATGTTTGAAAAAGACTGTCTACGGATGGTCTTTTTTTTATGCGTTATGTTTTTTAGTAGGATTGCTTTTACCTTCTTATCTTAAACGGATAATAGTTTGACATCAAAAAGCCAGCTATTACACTGGCTTTTTGATGGCTGTCGCTTTGAGAGTATTTATAGCTTTACTGGCACATACCACACAAAGAATATTAGAACTGTTTGACGAATGCCACGCCATATACCCAAGGGCTGATATCGACTTCACCGATATCATTACCGTTTAAACTTGCGTCTGTCTTAATGTCCATATAACGGGCGTCGATACGGAAGGCTTCGGTAGGCGCAAAAGGAATATCAAGACCCACGTGACCTGCAATGCCCACGCTATCATCGAGATCTAAGTCGTTGCCATTACCGTTATAAATTCTTTCCTTAAAAAAAGTCGTGTAGTTCACACCCACGCCTACAAATGGTTTCACATTCATTGGCATGTTATAGCCGTCGAAGTGGTACTGTAGAGACAGCGTAGGCGGTAGGTGCTGAGTTTTTGCGTCAATTTGGTTGCCAGCATTGTCTGTCAAGGTGATGTCATGATGAAACGGAATCGCTGCCAATAGCTCAACACCGACATTATTGGCAACAAAGTACTCGCCGCTGATGGTTGGACGGATATCGTCATCTACTTTTACAGAAAGTGCGCCGTCCAAAAGTGTACCATTGTTGCTTTTAGGGTCCACCATATGAGCACCTGCAGCAACAGACCAAGTACCAGCAGGAACAGCAAAAGCGGTGGTCATGGTAAGTGCAGTGGCTGCGGCTAAAACTAGGGATTGTAGTTTCATCGTTCGATTCCTCAACATAATAGATGATAGTAACTACCTAAAGAGGGATGGCATTAGTTAGTTACCGATACACAATGTTATGGTGGTTGATTAACCTGTAACATTGTAATTACATTATAATATAAAACCACTATAACTGTAAGGTTTTAATCGAAAATAGAATGGTTTAATGATTAATTATTGAAAATATAATCATCCGTCCTTTACTTAAGCTTTTAAAATTAATTGGTTGTCGTCAGTAAGGAGCTATTCATACTGTTACATTGCACATAAACTTATCGTTACTGAATCCAAAATCTGAAGCTGATTTGAGGTTTTAGAGTAAGTGATGACCCATTTGTTATTTTTTAGATCAATAATGAGGGTACAAAAAGAGGCGTAATATATTATGCTCGGCTATTGTAGTAATTCTCCTCTACGCTGCGAAAAGGCACGCTCGATGGAAGTGCTGAACCAGCCAGATTCTTGTTGTCCTGAATGTCATCTCTCTTTGCTACCCGCTAAAGACATAAGCCAACAATTACGGGAAGAGGAGAGGGTGTTACTGTTTACTGTCTTACTGATTGCGCTAATGCTGTTTATGTCTGTCTACATTTACTATTCAAATTTTGTATAATCCATTATCAATGATTATGGTTTCTGACGACCGCTTTATTTTATTAATATAAGACCGGTGTTTCACCGCATAGGGACGGCATGCTACTCCAATCTATACGGCGCTTGCGTCTTTTTGTCTACAATATCTTGCAAAACGATGACCACGACACATTCTTTAGTCGCTGCGTGGATTACTTCTTAATATTTTTAATCATGACCAACGTCGCGGCCGTCATTGCTGAGTCTGTTGATCAGTGGTATTACCCTTACCAAACGTATTTCACTTGGTTTGAGAACTTCTCTATTGTGATTTTTTCTATTGAGTATCTGCTGCGGTTGTGGAGTGTCGCCGAAGCGAAACCTGTAAACACAACTTGGCGGCAGCGTTGGCAGTGGCTAAAGAGTCCGTCAGCGTTAATCGATTTAATCGCTATTGCACCTGCGTTCCTTAACTTCTTTGTCAATATAGACTTACGCTTCTTACGTATTTTGCGTCTATTCCGTATCCTTAAATTGACGCGGTATTTTGCTTCTTTGCGTATCTTGTTGGTGGTTATCAATAAAGAGAAAGGCTCATTTCAAGCTGTTGTTTTTATTTTAATTATCATGATTGTGACCGCTTCTAGTGGGATTTACTTGGTTGAAAATCATGCCCAGCCGCAAGAATTTGAGTCGATACCCAAAGCTATGTGGTGGGCGGTGGTCACGTTAACCACTGTCGGTTATGGCGATGTTACGCCAGTGACCAATGCAGGTAAGATATTGGGGGCGCTCATCACGATACTGGGTGTCGGTCTGGCTGCATTGCCAGCAGGTATTTTGGCAACGGGGCTAGCAAATGAGCTGGCCCAGCGCCGTGAAGAGCTTGAACAGCACTTTCGCGAGCAGCTGATAGACAGTGACTTTGATTTGATACAAAATCAGATGATGATTGATAAAATCCGCCGCGAGCTTGGATTGGATAAAGAGCAGGCACAAAGTATTGTACTGCAGGTATTACGTGAGCAAGAGCTTGAACGCCGCGAAAAAGAAGTGGATGTGAAAAAAAAGAATTTTTGTCCAAACTGCGGGGAAGCGTTATAAGAGGTATCAAAGCCAATACTGTAATAGACGATAGAATAACGATTTGCAAAGAAGGTTAGATAGCAAGTGCTCGTACTGACTATTCAACTTTTTATGAAAAAAGGTGCGGTATTTAATAATACGGCACCTTTTTTACGACTATTGATGCGAGGTTTTAAGCGTTTTATATACCTTGCGCAATAGGAAGGGCGCGCGCCAACTCATGAGCGACTTCTTGCGCTGCGGCTTCTATGTCTTCGGCAGGCAGTGGTAAGTTTTGCAACGTCAAATGCCAGTCATCTACTTCTCGGCGCAAATGTGCCACCCAAAGTGTGGTGCAATCTTGCGGCAATTGCTTTAAGTTGACTTCAAAACACCGGTTGCCTTCGTCATCACTTAGGTGAATTTCACCTTTCTCAACTCTAGAAAAAGGATGGCCGTGATAAGAGTTAGCAATCATAGCAATATGGGTGATACGAGCTGGAATCTTATCCAATGCCAATCTGATTTGCTCTTGGTCAAGTGGCGCTTGATACATCGCTTGTTCGCCGCGATCTTTACCATTTAAGCTGTCACCTTGATGCTTCACTGATTCCGCTTTGTCTCGTAATTGCTTAAACCAGACGATATCATTGATAGAGCAATGGCTGTCATACAGCACACATGCCAAATCAATATCGATTGCTTCTTTGTTTTTTTTAAAACGTTTAAGCAGCCCTTTTGCTTCAATTTTAGTAAATTCATAATTGAGCGCAAAAAATAAAGTGCCTGCCTCTAAGCCCAGCCCTCTTAAACTGTCTGAAAGTAACGGTGATGGGGCAGTGGTCAACATAGCATTCCTTTTTAATTTTTAGTATTTAAATGATCATAGCCATTAGGATAGGGTAAAATTTGAGCGCTATACCATTATCTGTCGTTATTTATTATTTAAAGATTTGTCCAGTACCGCTTGATGCAGTAGCTCAGGCTTGGCATTTAATAACCCAGTGCCAAAGCCGCGCAACCACCAAACCAATTGTGAGGTTAAATTTACTGTGGCTTGAATAGTCAGCGTGTCATCTTCATTCAATATGACAATTTGGTCATCGCTGAGCTTACTTTCAGTCAGGCTTCTACCTGCTTGTTTGGTGAATTGTAGCTCAATAGCTGTGTTTTTGCCATGATTGGGCAATTCGCTAAATAACGGATGGCTAAACCCCATACCACCTGCATCTAAATAGTGATCGAGTTGAAAATTATCAGGCGTCTTTGCGGCACTGTCGAGAATCTCAACGCTGGCAAATCGATGCAAGGCAAAGGTGCGAATAATGGCATCGGGGTCATCGGTACGAGTAGCCACAAGATATATAATGACGCCGCGTTGAATAATAGCGATAGGATTTAGAGTGTATTCACTGGCTTGAGACTTGTCGCCGCGGGTGTAGCAGGCTTTGATTTGTAATTGATAAAATAAGGCATGGTAAATATTGTCTTTGCTTTCTAAATTGATATGCGGTGCAATCAACGGCTGGGTGGCAGGTTCGATACGGACTCTATCTATCCAAGAGTGCGTCACTTTACTGTTTTTAAGTTGGCGTCTGGCCAAATCAAACCAAGGAAACAGCTCATCTAAAATCACAGGAGGCAGTAGCTGAGTGAGATTGGCTTCTACCATATTAAAAGCCACCGCTTGTGACAAGTTCATATGCGGTAGGCTTTGCAAGGGCGCATCTTCTTTCCAGCGCCAGCCTTGCGGATTGGCATTGTTTTTTTCTATTGGAAAACGTTTGGCGAGTGCATTTAAATCACGCTGGACGGTGCGTAGACTGATATCAAAACCTGCCATGATAAGCTGCTCAAACACGTGCGTGGTGCCCACCCAGCGATTGCGTTGTAGTTGAGACAGCACTTGCCACTGCCGCGCAGTGGTCGCCGCGCCATGTCGATTATCGCTTGTATCGTCCGAAACATCACTGTCCGTAGCTGCTACAGTACTAGTCTGCTCGTCAGAATCTATCGGGGTTTGAAGAGAGTTGGCGTCAGTAGGATGTACAGTCATCAAGATAACCTTTATGAAGTTACAGTCAGTTTTTACACGTTTTTAGTGCACCATTTATCATCGCAGAAAACCATCGTAGCGTCTAGGCATGTTCGTTTTTGATGACGATCATTTAATCTTCTAGATCTGAGTTTACAGACGCTTCGCTATCCATCGTGGTTTCGTTGTCGTCTTTTTCTTTTTTGCCGATGTCTCTTCTTTTTTTATCCTCTTTTTTTTCGCGCTTGTCTTTGCGTTTTTTCTTATCTTTCTTTTTTGACTTTTTATCATCAATGTCATCATCGCTATCTTGATTGTCGTCCCATAACATCAAGCGGCTTAAAACTTTGCCGAATAAGGTCTCTTTGCGGTAACGATTCTTTTTATTCAGGGTGTCGATAGGAAGACCTGTCATCAATGTTAAAGCCTCACTTAGCGTATGGACGCCATAAATATGAAAGCTTCCAAATTTGACAGCTTCAATGATGTCATCGCGCAACATAAGCTGTTTGACATTGGCCATAGGAATGACCACGCCTTGCTGGCCCGTCAGTTCTTGCTCGCGGCAAGCATCGAAGAATCCAGCAATTTTTGCATTGATACCGCCAACTGCTTGGACTTCACCCAGCTGATTCATAGAGCCTGTAATGGCAAACGATTGATCGATTGGAACATTGGCCAAGGCCGATAATAACGCACAGCCTTCGCTGACAGTAGCGCTATCTCCATCTATGTGCGCGTAACTTTGCTCAAAAGCGAGCGAGGCGCTAAAGTTTAACGCATGATGCTGACTAAACAAGGCACGCAAATAGCTGGTCATGATCAGCATACCTTTGGCGTGTAAGCTACCGCCCAAATCTACATCGCGCTCAATATCGAGAATCTCGCCTGCACCGATATTTGGCTGAATAACGGCGGTCAGTCGTGCTGGCATGCCAAACTCACTATCGGCATAACTGACCACGGTTAGCGCGTTTACTTGTCCAACGGCGCTACCTTGCGTCTGGATCAGCTGCTGGCCATTTTTGAGCTCATCCCAATACAGATCGCGTAAGTATCCTGAGCGCTCGTCCATATCATCGATTGCTTGAGTGACATGTTCAGCAGTCACAATGCACTCATCATTCAAGCGTGCATGGCGGTTTGATTCATGAAGGAGCTTAATCAACAAATCACTGTGTAGGCTCAAGCGGTCTTGCTCTTCCGCTTGTAAGCTTAAATGCTCAAGCAAGGTGGCTTGTGCGTAGCGATCAAAGGGATACAGATTGGCATAGTCAATGATGTCTGCCATCTTTGCAACTAGTGCTAATTCGTGCTCGCTGGTACGAATCACATCATCATGAAAGTCCGCGCGAACTTTGAATACTGCATCAAATTCAGGCTCAAGCTCAAGCAGCTCGTAATATAAGTCCGCTTCGCCCAACAAAATAACCTTAATATCAAGATCAATCGGTGCAGGCGATAACGATAGACTGCCTGTCAAGGTGAGCATTTGCTCAAGGCTTGACAGTTTGATTTTGCGTGATTGTAGGGCGCGCTTAAGTCCTTGCCATGCGTAAGGATGCTCTAGCAAGTGACTGGCCTCTAGTAACAAGTAGCCGCCATTGGCGCGGTGTAGGGCGCCTGCTCGAATCATACTGACATCAGTAGTTACTGTCCCTAATTGCGTGATTTGCTCAACATGACCCAGTAGGTTTAAATGTGTGGGCAAGTCCTCAAAGATAACAGGGGCACCATGGTCAGGCTCGTGACTGACAATCACATTGACCGCATAGCGGCTTGGCGTGGTGGCGAGCACGGCTGTCACAAACTCTTCATCGTCGCCATTGACGATGCGTTCGACATGAGTGACCATGTCGGTAAACACCGATTTTAAGTAGTCAACCACAAGTGGATGAGTGGCAAATTGCTCATAAACAGGCGAAAACAGCGGCTGCAGAGCACGCCTTGCAATACTACGGTGCAGCGTTTCTATAGCATCATTGGCTTCGTCTTCTAGCTGTTCTAAAGCAATGGTTAGCTGACTGAGGCGTTTTTGCATGTGATTTTTTTGGACAAAGTTACTCAGCTCAGCTTCGTATTCGCTATTACCATATTTAGTATCACCATCTTCTGCGTCATGATCGCTTGCTTCATCATGGTTCTTTGTCGCGGATTTGTTTTTATGATTGGCAGAGGTTTGAGAGTCATCCTTATCACTGCTGTGGTTTTCTATCGGTAGCTGACTGGGATGAACAAACACCGCTTTATTATCAAATGAGCGAAACGTCAAGGCTAAATCATACTGTTTGCCTTCCTCATTTAACACCTCGTACGCATGACTTTCTTGTTCATGCGTGTTGTTTTTTATTGCTTCGATTTTGCTTTGATATTGGTCGCTACGAAAACGCTGGCTCAGTCGTTTTTTTGCTTGTTGCCACAAGTTATTGACTTGCTGCTGTAACAGGTCTGCGTGACCAGCAGGCAAGCGCAGTGCAAGCGGAGTACGCGGATCGGTAAAATTGTGTACATACACCCAATCATCAGGCGTTGGCGCGTCAGCTGCGATGCGAGTGAGCAAGCGGCTAATAATAGTACGTTTGCCGAGGCCATTTTCACCAGCTGCAAACACATGATAGCCACTCGCCTTGATGTCTAATGCCGTTTGTAAGGCTTTGAGCGCACGCTTTTGACCAAAGCCAATATCCAAATCAGGCGCCGTACGTGTATCGGTCGGCAGCTCACTTGGCTCGCTATAACGCTTGAGCTGCTCTACGCTGATAAGGCAACGCTCCTTAACCTCAGTAAAGATAGGGTGCGGTATGTTCGATTCTGCTTGCTCGGTATCTTGCAATTCTGAGAGGGGCATTAGCATGTTATCGGTGTCTTTTGATACTTGATAGGTGGCGGCATGGAGTTGTTCGGTCATAGGCGTATGGTAGATCGTCTTAAAAAGGTTATTGGATTTTTAGGTTCAGTTTTTGATAGTCAACAAGACATCTTACAAGATATCGCAGCGCTTTAGACAAGTCATTAAACGCAGTTTTGTATCATAACAGATGTCACTATTGAATTTGATAAAGCAAACAAAGGCAGAGTAATTGTCAGTTTGAGGTCATTTAAAGAAGAATAACGCATTTAATGTCCGTGCAGATAGTATAAGATGTCTCACATTGGCGCAATCTGCAACTATTCAATGGGCAGACTGCATGATAAAATAGACGGTTCACATGTCAAAACTGGATAACTTATCGTATGTCAGCTTCTGCTAAAACCTCATCATCTTCGGCTAATATGAACGATATCAGTATTGATCCGGCAGGCTTTGTAAAGCTTGGCACACAATTACCAGCACTTGCTAAGACTTTGTCGCAAGCGATCGATAAGCTAGGTTTGCCTCTAAGTGCAGCACAGCGACGATCGTTATTATTGTACTTAGACCAGCTTTTGTTATGGAATAAAGCGTATAATCTGACCGCAATTACTGATCCAGAAGAAGCACTGATCAAACATGTGATTGATTGTTTGGCTATTATAACGCATTTGCCCTCAGGATCGTTGCTTGATATTGGTACAGGCGCTGGGTTGCCTGCCGTTATCATTGCAATTTGTCAGCCTGAGCGTCAGTGCACAGCACTTGATAGCAATCAGAAAAAGATTCGTTTTATCAAGCAGATAAGTAGCGAGCTTGGTTTGAGCAATATGCAGCCTATCGCGTCTCGCATTGAGGCGCATGAAGCAAGCTATGATGTGGTCACGTCCCGTGCGTTTGCAAGCTTGATCGATTTTGTTGAAGTGGCACAGCCAAGATTGGCAAAAGGTGGTTATCTGTGTGCGATGAAGGGCAAAGCACCTAGTACAGAGGAGCTACAAGCACTTGAGAGCGACTGGAATATCAAAACGATACCGCTGAAAGTGCCTTATTTACATGACAGCCGTCATTTAGTTGAATTGTCTTTCAAAGACGTCTAAGCTACGAGCGCTCTTGGTTCATAAAATATTTGATTGATAGAGCATCAGTCATGAAACCATTTGGAATTTTTTGTGAAACCTAGTTTACGTTCGTCTCTAAATGGCATAGCATTTAGACAATAGGTTATTTAAAATACATTGGCACAAAGTGAGTCGTATATATTTTCGGTTGCTTATGCGGCCTATGATATAGATTTTGCGTTGACTGACAGCCTGGTGACCAGCCATAAAGAGCGATAGTAAACCGTTAAAAGAATAACAGTAACAGACCCTAATTAAATTGAGTGAGTGTATGGAAATCATAGCAATTGCGAATCAAAAAGGCGGCGTGGGTAAAACCACAACGGCGGTAAATTTGACCGCCAGCTTGGCCGCTAAGAACAAGCATGTACTGCTGATTGACTTAGACCCACAAGGCAATGCGACCAGTGGTACTGGTGTGGACAAAAACGAATTGGCACTCACAATTGCTGATGTGCTCTTGGATGGTGTCTCATTGGCGGATGCCATCGTTACCAGTCCAGCGGGGTTTGATGTTATTGGTGCCAATCGTGACTTGGCAGGTATGGACATCACTTTGATGAGTAAGTCTGACAGTCACGAGTTGTTTAAAACGGCAATGAAAGATCTTGTCGATAATCAAGTGGCATTAAAAAAGCCTGCTTATGATTACATCATTATTGATTGTGCGCCCAGTTTGAATTTATTGACCATTAATGCTTTGGTAGCAACTGATAGTGTTATCATTCCTATGCAGTGTGAGTACTATGCGTTAGAAGGCTTGGCAGACCTATCACAAACCATTGAGCGCTTAACTGAGCTCAATCCCAATCTGTATATTCGCGGCGTGGTACGAACCTTGTTTGATGCGCGTAATACGCTGGCTCGCGATGTATCCGCTGAGCTTGAAGCGCATTTTGGCGATATTATGTACAAAACCCATATCCCAAGGAATATCCGTTTGGCAGAAGCGCCTGCTCACGGTTTACCAGTTATTGCGTATGAGAGATGGTCGAAAGGTGCGCGCGCGTATCTAAAATTGGCCGCAGAAGTGATGAAGCAGACTCGCTAGTCATACCGCTTGTAAGCGCGTAGGGCGGATGTCACGAGACACTGTACAGTCAAAATAGAGCAAACCCTGTTAGGTCATAAAACACTTAATATTGTATTTTTGGTAAGCCGCATTAACAATCATTTGGCTTTTAATTTAGCGTTAGAGGATAGGTAATCATGGCGAAGAAAAGAGGGTTGGCCGCCAATCGAGGCTTAGATGCCTTATTAGGGTCAATCAAAAAAGAAAAGCAAATTACCGCCTCTGCCTTGCAAGATGATATGGCTGCGCGTGACAACACTTTGCCAGTTGACGCGCCAAACACAACTGAATCTACTGAAACAGACTATGCAGATGCTAGTGAAAAGTCGGCAAAAGAGTCCCTAGTTACCGAAACATTGGATAGCAGCCAGCGCAAAGCGCGTCAGCCGCGTGCTACCAATAAGACGCCTGCTAATAAAGCGCGGGCTAATGGCTCAGATACGAGCGTTGCAGAAGACCAAATAAGCTTGGTGCAAATCGATGTGATGCGTCTGCAAGCGGGTAAATATCAACCGCGCCGTGATATGAGTGAAACGGCATTGGCAGAGCTTGCGTCCTCTATCGAGCAACACGGCGTGATGCAGCCGATCGTTATTCGTCCACTGCTCGCCAATGAAGATAAGAGCGAAGCGTTCGTTACCCACGAAATTATCGCCGGTGAGCGGCGCTGGCGTGCGGCAAAGATGGCAGGAAAATCTGTTATTCCAGCGATTGAGCGTGCTTTATCTGACGAATTAGCGATTGCTTTGGCGCTCATTGAAAATATACAGCGTGAAGATTTATCCGTGATTGAGCAGGCAGCTGCCTTACAGCGTTTTCATACAGAGTTTGGCATGAGTCATGCCATGATTGCCGATGTCGTCGGTAAAGCTCGTACCACAGTGTCAAATTTATTGCGTTTGAATCAGCTGCATGACACCGTAAAAGACCATTTAGCAAACAGTGCCCTAGACATGGGTCATGCCCGCACACTACTGGCCTTGTCGTCCGATCAGCAGCCTATCATCGCTCAAAAAATCATCGATGGTGGCATGACGGTGCGTGAAGCGGAAAAATTGGTCAAATCAATTTTACAACCTACGCCCAAAGCCACCCGTACCGAACAAGTAAATTCCCGCGATGCCGAGCAATTGACGCAAAGATTGACAGACATGCTTGGGGCTGAGGTAAAACTCAAACATAAAAAAGATGGCCAAGGCAGCGTTGAGATTTTCTTTCACAGTCAGGATCAGTTAGCGGCGTTGATTAAACACATAGAAGCACAGGCTTAAATGATTGAATGGATGTAAACCGTCGTTCATTTTTAACATCGTTTTGATAACCCTTGTTTGTATAAATGGAAGAGAGTCGCTATGTGGGAGCTGGTAAAAGCGGGTGGTTGGTTAATGACGCCTATCGTATTGTGTTCGATATTGGCGCTCGTTATCATCATTGAGCGTAGCCATACCTTGCAGTTCAACAAAATTGTACCGAGCAGATTGCGTGAGCAGCTGATTACCCGATTACGTGAAAACGGTGATATTGGTCGTACACAATTAATGAATGTAAAAGAAAAAACTGCGCTTGGTGACATTCTGGCAACAGGCTTGCTTTATCGTCAGTATGGACTGGAGTCAATGACGATGCATATGCAAAACCGCGCCAGCGTGCAAGTGCATCAGTTAGAAAAAAACATCAACATGCTTGGTACCATAGGAGCAATTGCACCACTACTGGGCTTATTGGGTACGGTATTGGGAATTATCTCTTCATTTTTAGCAATCACTGATGGGGCAATGCAAGACCCGACCATGCTTGCCGCTGGCGTGTCACAAGCACTGATTACTACGGCAGCTGGTATGATTGTTGCTATTCCAGCACTGGTGGCCTATCGCTATTTTCAGCGCCGTATTATTGATATCAATGCGCAGTTTGAGACCCAAGCAGGTTTGATGATTCAAGAGCTGTATGACTATCAACTACTTGAAAATACGCCGACTGCTGGTTTTAATCAGTCTCGTCACCCGACGGCAGTAAATAGTGAAGGCTTACACCACGAGCGTCCAATGAACGCGTCAAACTAAAAAAGATTACTATAAATAAAGTGTGATGGAGGAAAGTCTAAGCAAAGTCTGCGCTTTCTTAGTATAACGCTTATGAAAAAAATATTGATTTCAGCACAAGAGCTTGCCAACCAAATGGCAAT
>ENA-UOXB01000737-UOXB01000737.1-bioreactor-metagenome-genome-assembly--contig:-NODE-737-length-18401-cov-23.333915_pt1 | contig 18401 bp, 15 predicted proteins | sample MGYA00238158_ERZ761615 | MGnify/ENA primary metagenome ERZ761615 (study PRJEB28904, sample SAMN06267902) | bioreactor metagenome | isolation source: Joint BioEnergy Institute, California, USA... | reverse complement strand
GCCGATCTCGAACGGCGCGACCACGTCGAACACGCGGTCTTCGGCGGCGACATGGGCGGATGTCAGGGTCAGCCAGGCGGCGAAGGCGCCGGCGAGCAGCGAGAGGCGAGGGCGGTTCCTGGAATGCATGGGCAGGTCCTTGGCGAGTTTCGACGAGGGCAGGGCGTCGCCGCGCTGCCCAATGAGAAAAATGGGGGCGGGTAATATAGTAATGTTATGTTGTATCGTCTAGCGGGAAGTGAACCCGACTGTGCCGCTGCGGGTGGAGCTAGGCGTGCGAGGCCAGGGCGGCAGCCGCGCTCAGTGCAGAGATGAAAACCTCCATCGACCGGCTGTACGAGGCGCCCTGGCGGGTGATGCAGTGGCAGGTCGCCTGATAGGCGAAGCGCGCCGGCCAGATCGGCCGCAGCACGCCACGCGCCACCAGCACCTCGGCATAGTGGGTCGGCAGGTAACCGATGAAGTGGCCGGAGGCGACCAGCGAGGCGACGGCCTCGGTCGACGAGGCGCTGGACACGCTGTTGAACGGAAAGGTGAACGGCTTGCGGTTTTCCACTACCAGGCCGCGGTCGACATACTGGGCGGTGAAGATATCGGCATCGCTGAGCGTGCTGTCGGCGCGCCCGAACATCGGGTGGCCCTGACCGCAATAGAGGTTCTGCTCTTCGTCGAACAGCGTCAGGTAATGCAGCCCCGAGAGCTGGTGGTCGAACACGCCGATGGCCAGGTCCAGGTCGCCATTGATCACCGCCTGTTCCAGCCCTTCGGCGGTGAGCACCTGCAGCACCAGGCGGGTGTCCGGGATCGCCTCGCGCAGCTTGCCGAGGGCATAGGGCAGGGGCGCCGGTTGCAGGGTGATCAGGTTGTCGAGGCTGCCGACCCGCAGGGTCTCCGGGTGGTGGGTATTGAGCAGCACCAGGCGCTGGCGGAAGCGCTCCATGTCGGCGTACAGCTCCTGGGCGGCGGCGTACACCTGGGCGCCTTGCTCGGTCAGCTGGAAGCCACCCTTGCCGCGCCGGCACAGGGTGTAACCGAGGCGGGTTTCCAGATCCCGTACCGTCACGCTCAGGCGCGGCAGGCTGGTATTGAGCGGCACCTGGGCAGCGGTAAAGCCGCCCGCCTCGACGATCGAGCAAAAGATGCGCAGCATTTTCAGATCGATATCCGAGAGGTTGGCCAGCATGGTGTCGTCCGCCCATTGGGTCTGTGTTCAACGCCCGCCGATTATGGCAGCTGCCGATGGCCCGGTGCGGCAGGTTAGAAATGGGTGCTGATGAAGTGCCCTGCCGCCAGCACCAAGCCCAGACTTAGGGAGGTGAAGGAGGCCAGCGACACCAGGCGAAACGCCTGGGTCGTGTCCACGGTCTTCGAGAAGGCCATGGGCACGAAGGTCAGCGGGTTGATCACGCCGCCGAACAGTACCAGTGCGTAGATCCAGCCCGGCATGTCCGGTACGGCGAGGGCGGTGGAGACCATCACCGTACCCATCACGATCCAGTCGATATGGGCCTGGCGAATGCGCATCGGGTTGATCACGCCCAGCGCCCGGGCCTTTTCCGGGTAGTCGACGCAGGTGAGCACGGCGAAGCCGGAGAGGGCGCCAAGGGCGAGAGACAACAGGGCAGTGGCGAGCAGTACGTCGTTCATGATGAGTCTTCGAAGAATGCAATGGGGCGGCGCTGGCGGGCTCGTCAGCGCCGTTGATGGGTCACTTGTCGCGCAGTGCGATGCCGCTGCGTGGGCGGCGGTCGACGTGCAGCTCGAACACGTCCGGGCGCAGGTAGTGGCCGGCCACATCCAGGTCGTGGCGCTGGGCATCCACGCAGTCCAGGTCGAGGGTCGCCAGCACGATGCCGGCCTCGCCCACCAGCGGCGGCGCAACCCATTGGCCGTCCGGGCCGACCACGCCCGAGCCGCCGGCGAACAGCACGCCATCGACCGATTGCTCGGCGCCGGCGCCCTGGCGATAGGCATCCAGCAGGTCGGCGGGCAGGTCGGCGGTGGTCAGGTACTGGCCGGCACAGAGCACGAAACAGCGTCCCTCGAAGGCATAGGAGCGGGCGGCGATGTGGTGCATCTCCGGCATGTCCGGCCATACGGCGACGTGGATCTGCTCATCCTGGGCATGCAGCGCCTGGCGGGCCAGCGGGTGCCAGTGCTCCCAGCAGATCAGCCCGCCGACGCGGCCGACCGGGGTATCGACCACGCGCAGGCCGGCGGCATCGCCATTGGCCCAGACGTTGCGCTCGGTGTGGGTCGGCGTGAGTTTGCGGTGCACGTTGAGCAGGCAACCGTCATCGCCGATGGTCACCAGCGAGTTGAACAGCGAACCACTCTGCGGGCGCGCCCGCTCGTTGATGCCCACCACCACGCACACCTCGTGCTCGCGGGCGGCGGCACGCATCGGCGCCAGGCCGTCGTTCATATCGTCGTGGGCGCCGAGCACCGGGCTGTCGGCGAGCAGCCGCTGGTACCAGTGCTTGGCGTGGGCGTCGTCCCAGCCGGCCATGCCGAACACCCAGGCCGGGTAGCCGCTCAGCCAGGTTTCCGGAAACACCACCAGCTGCGCACCGCGGGCGGCGGCCTCGGTGATATGCGCCACGGCGCGTTCCAGCGATTGCGCGGTGTCGAGCACGGCCGGGGGCTGTTGGATAAGGGCGACGGTCTTGTTGTTCATGGGCATGCACCTGAAACGCGGGTGAGCGAGGGCGGCCCGGCCGCCCTCAGGGGTAGGTTTGCAGAAGACTGCAGTGGGCTAGAGGTGATTCGGCGCGGCGCAAGGTCGCTTGCTGCCGGTCAAGGCCAGCAGGTAGTAGAGGCCGCCGCCCATCAGCAGGCCGGGAATGAACGCCACGTCCGCACCGCCCAGTGCCTCGGCGACCGGGCCGACATAGAAGGGCAGCGAGAAGAACGGGATCATGCAGATGAAGGCGGCGGCGTAGGAGAGGATGCCCTGCCACGCCCAGCGGCCATAGATACCCTGCGGGTTGAAGATCTCGCCTATCGAATACTGGCCCTTGCGCACCGCATAGAAGTCGACCAGGTTCACCGCCGTCCACGGGATCAGGAAGTACAGCATCAGCAGCACGAAGCCGTTGAAGCTGCTCATGTACGCCTCGGGCAGCGACAGCGAGACGATGATCGAGGTCACGCCCACCAGCGTCAGCCCGGCCACGCGCAGGCCAAGGGTCGGGCGTACCGGGCGGAAACCATCCACCGCGCTGATGCCGGTGAGCATCGCGCCGTAGCAGTTCACGCCCGTCACCGACAGTTGCGCAGCGGCGCCGACCAGCACCACGAACACGCCAAAACCCGGGAAGAAATGGTTGCCGGTGGTCACCAGGGCGACGATGCCATCGGCGCCCGGCAGGTAGGTGGCGAGCACCGCCCCCAGCGACATCAGCCACACCGCCGAGCCGGCCGCGCCCAGGTAGGTCCAGAAGATCAACCTGCCGCTCGGTGCATCCTCGGGCAGGTAGCGCGAGTAGTCGGACACGTACACCGAATAGCTGATGTTGTAGCCGGCGGCGAGGGACAGCTGCACCAGAAACGCGGTGGTGTCCCAATGCGGCGTGGCGGCCACCGTCACGGCCGAAGCCTCGGGCAGGGCGGTAACGGCCATCACCGTGACCACCGCGAAGGTGGCGATCAGCACATAGGTGAGCCAGCGCTGCACGAAATGCAGCAGGTCATAACCCACCACCGCGACGATGATCGACAGCACCACCAGCGCCGGGTACCAGAACGCCTTGGTGCCGGGCAGCACCAGCTGCAGGGCCTGGGTGACCAGAATCACCCCGAACACGATAAAACCGATATACACGAACACCGTCGCCGCGAACGGCACGATGGCGCCGCGGCTGCCGAACTGCGCCCGCGACTGGATCATCTGCGGCAGGCCCATCTTCGGCCCCTGGTTGGCATGCAGCGCCATGAAGATGGTGCCGAAACAGGCACCGAGCGCCACCGCGAGCATGCTCCACAGCAGGCCGAGCCCCATGCTCGGGCCGGTGAAGCCGACCATCATGGTCAGGAAAACGAAGTTGCCAGTGAACCAGAACGGCCCCTGGTGCCAGATCTTTCCATGGCGTTCTTCACGCGGCACGTAATCGATCGAGCGAACTTCGAGCCGGGGCAGCTCGCGTCCGGCATTGCTCGGCGTGTTCATAGGGCGCCTCTTGTTGTTATGCGCTTATCTGGAGGCCTTGGCGCCGCGGGCTAAGCCCATGCCAGCGCAGGCCGGCTGAGTATTGGGCGCGCGCTGGAGGGCTGTAAATTCCGGGTTTCTGAAGCTGACTTTCGGGAAAATGGAAGTGTTGTGAGAGGGCAGGCTGGAGGCTGGTTTTATAACCCAAGGCCGGCAGTTGGCCTTTCGTATCAAGGCCTCTACTGACGCGGGTGAATAGGTAGGGGCGAGCACTGATAAATGAATCTGCCCCTCTCCGGCAGCACATGGACAATCTTCAGATCAACCACCTGCCTCAACGGCCGATGCCCAGGCTCTCAAGGCATCCCGCGCTGCGAGGGCGATCTCCTCGTCGGTACGGCCAGCGAACTCTCGCTGCACGGCATCTCCCGCGATCAGCCCGGCAATGGTGGGTTTGCCGAGTGCATCGGTCAGGTCCAGCCATTCGAGCCAGTTCACCGGGGTGTCGTACCAGCGCAGGTAGCCAGTCGGCGAGCGTGGCCACCAGCGCTGGTCGAACTGCAGCACGACCTTCTCGAGGTTGCCCATTCCGAGGTGAGCCATGGCATCGCGCTGGCGCTGAGGCAGCTCAGGAACGAAATCCAACGTTTTGAGAACACCCAGCGGCACCGTGCAGATGCAGAAATCACCCCGCTCTTCGTTGATGCGCAGCTCGCCGTCTCTCCAGTCGATCAGCGAGACGGGCTGGCCCAGGCGAATGTTCAGTCCCGCAGCCAGGTGCTCGATGAGCTGACTGTAACCGCCAGGTAGGAAGCGATCATCATTGCCGACGCCTTGCTCATCGAGTGACTCCACGGAAAGCTGTTCGAGCGCAAGACAGGCTTCGCTGATCAGGTTGGCCTCGATGGCATAACGGGTTATCCGCGCTTGCCCTGGTGGCAGGCCAGCCAGGTAGCGCGCGACACCGTCGGCCAAGGGCATGCGGCGGTCAATGCCATGACGCAGTGCCTGCCAGGCCGCGTCGATGCCGTGTAGCGGCCCGTCGCTGGCCGCAGAAAGCGGTTGACCGAAGTCGGTCTCCAGAACACGAATGCCAAGCCGCTCAGCCTCACGGGCCAGCGTGTTGTCGGCGAACTGCTGCAACCAGGCGGCGCCGACGTCGAGGGTCACCGAACCCAGTTGCAGGCTGTGGGTGCGACCACCGATTCGGTTCCGTGCCTCGACGACGAGACAGTCGACACCGTGGCCGTGTAGATGGCGGGCAGCCGCTATACCGGCACATCCTGCTCCAATCACGATGACGCGCCGGGCGTTGTGCCGGATCGCAAGCTCGGCAGCGCGGATACCGTCGTCCCAGGCGCCATGGGTCATTGCCGGCGCCTGAGGGTTGCAGGCCTCACCGGCGATTACCAACCGCCCGCCCAGGCATTCGCCCAACGCCCGGCGATGGCCCTGACTGCCACCAGGCAGGAGAGTGCTGTAGGCGCCCCGGCAGAACGCATCGTCGCCCCAATGGGTAACGTGCCAGGCGGTGGGGCAATACACGGAAGAATCCCGCTCGACGCTTGGCTTGCTCATAGGCGTGACCGTCCACTATTCAAAAAGGCAATTGAAGAGAACACGGATTGCGTGGCGTCTGAGTCCGCTGTCTTCGGGGCGAGGTTACCCGGCATTCGGGCATTTGTGGGAGCGCGCCATGCGCGCGAAACGCCGGCAGGGCGAGCTCCCATAGGGTAATGACTCGCGCAAAGGAGCGTAACCGGGTTCGCGGGGCTCACCACCAGGCGCGTCTGCTCCCCCATTTAGCGGCGCTATCGCAAGGCGGCCAATGAACTAGTCGAAGCTCACCGGGCTCAGATGGCCTGATCCGCCAGCATCCGTTCCCCATATCCGTGGAAACGCTGTCTCGCTTAGCTAGTACAGAGGACTCAGCATGACCAACACCACGCCCGTAAAAGATCTGCGAATAGAGACGATTCGCGGACTGGCACTGTTCCTGATGGTAGCGGGCCATGTCATCGGCAGTTCGTCCGACCTGGGCATGAAGGTGCCCGACGACTCCGTGCTGCGCTACCTCTACGACTCCCTCGTTTACATCCGCATGCCGCTGTTCACCGCCATCTCCGGCTACGTCTATGCACTGCGTCCGTTGCACACCGGCAGTGATCTCTCGCGCTTCTACGGAGGCAAGTTCAAACGCATCGGCATACCGCTATTGACGGTCTCGACGCTGTTCTTCGTCTTGCAGATGGTCGTACCCAACACCAACGACAAGCCGCAGCTCACCGATATTTTCAGCATCTACTTGTTCAGCTACGCGCACTTCTGGTTCCTGCAGGCGATCTTCTGCATCTTCGTGGTGATCTCCCTGCTGGAGAAAGCCGGCCTGCTGCTGAGCCTGCGCAACTATGGCCTGGTGTTCGCGGTGGCATTGGCGGCGTCCTTCGCGTCGGAGAGTTTTCCGAACCTGTTCAGCCTCGACAGGGCAGTAGAGCTGTTCCCGTTTTTCCTGCTGGGTCTGGGGCTCTACCGCTTCAGCGAGCGACTGATCACCCGTAGCAGCGTGATCACCATGGCCGTGGCGCTGGCGATCCTGACGTGCATCGACCAGGCCTATCTATTCGCGCTGATCCATCTCGACGAGACCGACCTGGCCGTGGTCGGCACCGCCCTCGGCCTGGCTGCGATCAGCCTGTTGGTCGCTCGTCGCTTCTACTTCAAACCGCTGGCCTGGCTGGGCTACTTCGCCTTCGAGATCTACCTGTTCCACGTCTTCGGCACCGCGGGTGCGCGCATCGTGCTGAACAAGCTGCAGGTGCACGAGGCCTGGCTGGTCTTCACCGTCAGCATGCTGCTGGGGCTGTTCCTGCCGGTGGCATTCAAGCTGGTGCTGGAGCGGATCAGCGCGCTGCACTTCCTCAGCGTGGCCTTCTTCGGCGCCAAGACGCGGGTCAACCGCGCGACCGCGCCGCTACAGAAGAAGGCCACCGCCTGATTCTTGCGGAATAAAAACCCACGCCTGGCGTGGTTTTTTATTTCATCGCAGCAGCGCAGGGCTTGAGCCGATTAAAAGGCATCCAGTGCATTGCACAAGCCCGCCTTTTCAACAGGCTCTTTCTCGGCTTTCCCATCGGGGCTCAGGCGCTGCAGGCCGATCACGCACATTCCGCTATCCAACAGGATCAGCTCATAGTCCTGGCCCGCCTTCGGGGTGAAGCGAAAGCTCTGCTGGCAGCTATAGGAATAGCCACCCGAGATGTAGCCAGTGCTCTGGAAGTTCATGGCGAAAGGCTTGCCTGCCGGCACTTTCAGCTCGCTGCGCGCCAGCCCTTGCCCGCCCACCTCGCGGCCACTCGCGGGCATGCCCAGGCTGCGGCCGTTGTTCTGGTCGGCAAAGCCGGATTGGGCCACGGCCATTATCCCGGCGCCGGGCACACGCCAGTCGATGCAATCACTGCCCGGTACGCCACGGGCCATACCGTTGGTGATGACGCGCAACCGTGCGGTATCACCTGAGGCTGGTTCCACATAGGCCGTGGAGTAAGCGCGCATATTGGCAATATTGCCGCAGGCACTTACGGCCAAAGCCAGGCCTGCTATCAGAAACGCTCTCATGGAAAATCCTTTTTCGAGTGTTAACGGCCAGCGGTAGGAACCCTGCAAATTACCAGATGTAGCATCCAATGTTCAGCCTGTCGACTTTTCTACACCCAAAGAAAAACCCCTGACTTCCGCTAGGAAATCAGGGGTTCTGGTTTGGTGGAGCCGGGGGGATTTGAACCCCCGTCCGCCAGTTCTCCACTGTCGGTACTACATGCTTAGCCGTGTCTATTGAGTTAACCCTCAGCCGCCCGACGGGCAGGGTGCTTTGGGCGAGTTGTGTAAGTTTTAGCCACTTCGTCCACAACGTACTACGCGGCGATCCTGTTCTGCATGACAATCACTTCGAGTTTACAGGCATCCTCTAGTGATCGCTGGAGCCGAAGCTACCAGAAGGACTAGTCGCGCCGCTTACGCAGCGAGAGCGTAGCCCTCGTAGTTTTCGTCATTGGCAACTATAGAAAGTTGCAACAGTGGATTTACGACTTCTGTTACCAAGTCGGCATGCACCTCGAGCTTCGCTACCGGCGTCGAATCCTAATCGGCCCCGAAACTGCAAGACCTGCAGTATACGCCAAAAGGGTCGGTGGCGTCGACCCGGACGTACGCTGCAGGCTGCAATCAGGCCGGCATCGGGGCCGGCCTGACGGGCAATTAGCGGGTCGCGCCGCTGCCGTCGTCACCCGGGGCGTCGAGCATCTGCAGGGCTTCCTGGGCGTAGGTGCCGCAGGATTCCAGGTCGCCGGCAGCCTGGGCGTCGGTGGCTTTCTTCTTGGCTTCCGTAACCTGCTGCTTGAGCGGCTCGGGCAGGGTGGCCTTGGTCGCCACGGCATTGTCGAGTTTCTGCAGGTTGACGGTGCACAGGTCATCGGCTGCGAAGGCGGGTGCAGCCAGAACGGCGGCAATGACGAACATGGATACGCGCTTCATGTGGTAATCCTCTCATCACGAATTGAGCCCCGGTGCCGCCCTGGTTGAGGGTGAGGAGAGCCGGGAGCGAGCAACCCAAATCATTTGGGCTTACTGAAGCTGACTGGCCTTTCGCGATGGCGGTTCAGTGTTTTTCTGGTGGCGTATCGCCTGCCTCAAAACGGTGCGGCGTCGACCGGGTCGGCATGCACCAGCACCTCGGCCTGGGCGAATTCGCCGCGGATGGCAGCCTCCACCTGCTCGCACAGGGCGTGGGCCTGGTTGAGGCTGAGGCTGCCGGGCAGATCGACGTGCAGCTGCACGAACCAGCGGGTACCGGAGAGGCGCGTGCGCAGGTCGTGGATGCCGATGACCCCGGGCACCGCGCAGGCCAGCTCGCTCATGCGCGTGCTGACGTCCGGGGCCAGTTCCTGGTCCATCAATACGCTGACCGACTGGCGGCCGATGCTCACTGCGCTCCACAGGATGTAGGCGGCGATGCCGATGGCGAACAGTGCGTCGCCCTGTTGCCAGCCCAGGTAGGCGAGCAGCAGGGCGAGGAGGATGCCGCCGTTGAGCAGCAGGTCGGAGCGGTAGTGCAGCGAGTCGGCACGGATCGCCGTGGAGCCGGTCTGGCGCACCACGTGATGCTGGAACAGCAGCAGGGCGACGGTCAGCAGCATGGACAGCAGCATTACCGCGATACCCAGGGCCTGGGCGGTCAGCGGTTCCGGCTGGCGCAGGCGTTCGAAGCCCTGCACCGCGACGAGTATCGCACTGGCGCCGATGAACAGCGCCTGGCCCATCCCGGCCAGTGCTTCGGCCTTGCCGTGGCCGTAACGGTGATCGTCGTCGGCGGGGCGCAGGGCGATGTTCACGGCGATCAGGTTGAGCAGCGAGGCGGCGCTGTCGAGCAGCGAATCGGTGAGGCCGGCCAGCAAACTGACCGAGCCGCTGGCCCACCAGGCCACGGCCTTGCACAGCACCAGGGTCAGCGCCACGCAGAGTGCGGCGGCGGTGGCCTGGCGCATCAGGCGGGCGTGCTGGCGGTCGAGGGTCATGGGCGATCCATGGCGTGCGGCAGGGGTGAGCCCATCATCGCTGACGGGCTGCGCGGGTCAATCAGGCGGCAGGACGCAGGCCATAGGCTGCCAGTTGCTCGGTGCTGCCGCTGTGCTGGATCAGGCGCGGGTCGTCGAGTGGCAGGCTGTGGCCGGTCTGGGTTTCGATCAGCGCCTTGAGCTTGGCAGTGTCGACCTTGCCGTCGGCATCCACCACGTCCTTGAGCGATTGCGGGTCGACCTGGGCGTTGAGGCCGCCTGGCAGGTAGATCGCGCCGGTGGCGAAGTCGACGCCAAAGGCGATCAGGCCGGGGATCACGTAGAAGAGAATGCCGATGGCGTTCAGGCCGGCGACGAGGGGGTCGATACGGCCTTCGATCTGGCCGCGGCGATCGGGAAAGAAGATGGTGCCGCAGGCAGACAGTTGAGTGACCAATGTAACGGCGAGAACGCCGCCGATAACGCGGGATTTCGTGCGCATCGAGCACCTCCAGGAAAAGTGGACGCCACTATAGCAAGGCGAGCATGGCAAAGCTGCTACGGCGCAGCAACAGGCAGCTTTCGACGGTATATGACCGGGCGAAGGCGGGCGCGGTTCGCCGTATAATCGCCGGCCTGAACTGGAGCCCCGATGAACAGCCTGCCGATCGATTCCCTGCTGCCCGACCTTTGCCGCGCCCTGGCCGAGCGTGATGAAGTGGTGCTCGAAGCGCCGCCCGGCGCCGGCAAGACCACCCGTGTGCCGTTGGCCGTGCTCGACGCGCCGTGGCTGGCCGGGCAGCGCATCATCATGCTCGAACCGCGGCGCCTGGCGGCCCGCGCCGCTGCCGAGCGGCTGGCCAGCGAGCTGGGGGAAAAGGTCGGCGAGACCGTGGGCTACCGCATCCGCCTGGACAGCAAGGTGGGGCCGAACACGCGCATCGAGGTGGTCACCGAGGGCATTCTCGCCCGGCGCCTGCAGGACGACCCGGCGCTGGACGGCGTCGGGTTGGTGATCTTCGACGAGTTCCACGAGCGCAGCCTGGATGCCGACCTGGCCCTGGCGCTGACCCTCAATGGCCGGGCGATGTTTCGTGGTGAAGGCAGTGGCGAGGCGCCGCTCAAGGTGTTGCTGATGTCCGCAACCCTGGAAGGCGAGCGCCTGGCCGGGCTGCTCGACGACGCGCCGGTGCTGCGCAGCGAGGGGCGCATGTTTCCGGTGGATATTCGCTGGGGCGCCCCCTGGCAGGCCGGCGAGTGGCTGGAGCCGCGGGTGCTGCAGACGGTACTGCAGGCACTGGACGACGAGCCGGGCAGCCTGCTGGTATTCCTGCCTGGCCAGGCGGAGATTCGCCGGGTGGCCGAGCAGCTGGAGCAAGCCCTGGGCGGGCGCAGCGACGTGCGCATCTGTCCGCTGCATGGCGAGCTGGAGCTGTCGGCCCAGCGCGCGGCCATCGAGCCGGCGCCGGCCGGGCTGCGCAAGGTGGTGCTGGCCACCAACATCGCCGAGACCAGCCTGACCATCGACGGCGTGCGCGTGGTGGTCGACGCCGGCCTGGCGCGGGTGCCGCGTTTCGACCCAGGCAGCGGCATGACGCGCCTGGATACCGCGCGCATCTCCCGGGCCTCGGCCACCCAGCGCGCCGGCCGCGCCGGGCGCCTGCAGCCGGGTGCGTGCTACCGGCTATGGTCCCAGGCGCAACACGAACAGTTGCCTGCCTATTCCTCAGCGGAAATTCTCCAGGCCGACCTGGCGGGCCTGGCACTGCAATTGGCGCGCTGGGGCGTCGAGGTGGATGAGCTGGTCTGGCTCGACCCGCCGCCTGCTGCAGCCTATGCCCAGGCACGTGATCTGCTGCAGCGCCTCGGCGCGCTCGACGAGCGCGGTGTGCTGACCTCCCACGGCCAGGCCATGGCCGAGCTGCCGGCCCATCCGCGTATCGCCCACCTGCTGCTGCGCGGGCAGGCCCTGGGCCTCGGTGAGCTGGCCTGTGACCTGGCGGCTCTGCTGGGCGAGCGCGACATCCAGCGTGGCGGTGGCGCCGATCTGCACAGCCGCCTGGCGCTGCTGTCGGGTGAGAGCCGGGCCGCACGCGGCGCCAATGGCGGCGTGCAGCGCGCACGGCAACTGGCCAAGCAGTTCCAGGGCTATCTGCGCCGGGTGCCGGTCAGCGAGCCGGTGAGTGATCCCGAGCACGGCCGCTGGCTGGGTGCGCTGCTGGCCTTCGCCTACCCGGATCGCATCGCCCGCCAGCGCCGCGAAGGCGGCGCCGAATACCGCCTGGCCAATGGCCGTGCCGCGCAATTCGCCGAGGCCGATGCGCTGATGAAGCACGCCTGGCTGGTGGTCGCCGACCTGGGCAGCCGCCAGGGCCAGCGCGAGGAGCGCATCTATCTGGCCGCCGAACTGGAGCTGGCGCTGTTCGACTCGGTGCTGGCCGAGCAGGTGAGCAGCCAGGATCTGCTCGAATGGGATGAGCGCGAAGGCGTGCTGCGCGCCGAGCGGCAGCGCAAGGTCGGTGATCTGGTGCTCAGCAGCGAGGCATTGCCGGGGCTGGATGCCGAGGCGCGCACTACCGCGCTGCTCGGGCTGGTGCGGCGCAAGGGCCTGGCGCTGCTGCCCTGGACGCCGGAGTTGCGCCAGTGGCAGGCGCGGGTGATGTTGCTGCGCGGGCTGGATCTCCACAACCAGGCGAGCAGCGAGTGGCCGGACGTCTGCGATGCCGCGCTGCTGGCCAGCCTGGAAACCTGGCTGGCGCCCTACCTGGGCAAGGTCACCCGGCTGAGCCACTTCGCCAATCTCGACCTGCACGCGATGCTGCAGACCCTGTTGCCCTGGCCGCTGCCCCAGCGCCTGGACGAATGGGCGCCGCGCAGCATCGCGGTGCCGTCCGGCTCGCGCATCGGCCTGGATTACAGCGAGCACCCGCCGGTATTGGCGGTGCGCCTGCAGGAACTGTTCGGCCTGGCCGAAACGCCGCGCATCGCCAATGGCCGGCAACAGGTGCTGCTGCACTTGTTGTCGCCGGCGCGGCGCCCGGTGCAGGTGACCCAGGACCTGGCCAACTTCTGGCGCACCACCTACGCCGAGGTGAAGAAGGATTTGAAGGGCCGTTACCCCAAGCACTACTGGCCCGACGATCCGCTGATCGCCGAGCCCACGGCGCGGGCCAAACCGCGCAAGTAGCGGCCCGCGCCGTGCTTTTACGGTGCGAACGGCGGCGCTTCGGCCAGTTCGATCAGCAGCGGTCGGTCCCCCGGTGCCTCACGCAGCAGGGTTTGCAGGTGCGCGTGGTCACGGGCGCGTTCGGCCAGGCAGCCGAAGCCGCGGGCGATGGTCAAAAAATCCGGGGTATAGATGTCCACGCCCAGCGGGGTGATATCGCGGCGCTGCATGTAGCGCTTGATCTCGCCGTAGCCCTGGTTGTTCCACAGCAGCACGATGATGCCGACCCGCGCTTCCACGGCGCTGGCCAGCTCCGGCAGGGTGAACTGGATGCCGCCGTCGCCCATCAGGCTGATCACCGGGCGCGTCGGCTCCGCCAGCCGCGCGCCAATCGCCGCCGGCAGGCCGTAACCGAGGGTGCCGTAGCCGGTGGAGGCGTTGAACCAGCGGCGCGGGCCGTCCAGCTCGACCAGGTGGTTGCCGCTGTACACGGTCTGCGTCGAGTCGCCGACGAAGCGCGCCTCGGGCAGCACTTCGAGGATGCAGTCGAACAGCCGGCGATAGTGAGCCCAGCCTTCGAACTCCTCGGTCAGTTGCTGGCGAACCGCATCGGCCCGTTCAGCCCCCGGGCTTTGCCCAACGCCAATGCGCTGCGGCAATTCACCCAGCAGCGCCTCGATGGCCAGGCCGGCATCGCTGTGGATGGCCAAGGTCGGTGGGTGATTGCGTTGCAACTGCTCGGCGTCGATATCGATGCGGATCAGCGCGCCGCCGATCTTGAAGTTGCCGTCGAACACCACGTCGTAATCGGTCTCGCCCAGCTCGGTGCCGATGGCCAGCACCAGGTCGGCTTCCAGTGCCAGCCTGCGTACCGGCGGCAGCGACTGGTTGCTGCCAATCAGCAGCGGGTGGGCGGCCGGCAGCAGGCCCTTGGCGTTGATGGTCAGTGCGGTTGGCGCATCCAGCGTCTCGGCCAGGCGGCGCACCGCCTCGGGCTGCGCCACGCAGCCACCGCCGATCAGCAGCAGTGGGCGCTGGGCCTGGCGCAGGCGCTGCGCCGCCTGCTGGATCAATGCGGCCTGTGGGGCAGGGCGCGGGGCGATCAGTCGGGGTTGCACGCGCAGGTGGTCGGCGGGGGCGGTGATCACGTCCAGCGGCAGTTCGATATGCACCGGCCGTGGCCGCTGGCCATCGAACACCGCGAAGGCGCGGGCCAGCACCTCGGGCAATTCGTCGACGCTCATCAGCGTATGGCTGAAGGCCGCCACCCCGGCCACCAGGGCGCGCTGGTCCGGCAACTCGTGCAGGTAGCCGTTACCGCGGCCCAGGCGTTCGCGCTCGTTGACGCTGGAGATCACCAGCATCGGAATCGAGTCGGCGTAAGCCTGGCCCATGGCCGTGGCGATATTGGTCATGCCCGGCCCGGTGATGATGAAACACACGCCGGGCTTGCCGGAGACACGTGCATAGCCGTCGGCCATGAAGCCGGCGCCCTGCTCGTGGCGCGGGGTGACATGGCGGATGCCGCTGCCCGGCAGGCCGCGGTACAGCTCGATGGTGTGCACGCCGGGAATGCCGAACACGGTGTCGACGCCCCAGGCCTGCAACTGTTTGACGAGAAATTCACCGCAGGTGGTCATGCTGGCTCCCTGGTGATGGATCTGGCGGTGCCGGCAGCAGCGCCGGCACCTTTACGGTGGTGGCTCAGGCGAGGCTGGCAGCCCGCGCCTGGGGGCGGGTCAGCAGGCTGCCGATGACGAAGGCCAGCAGGCCGACCATCAGGCTGTAGTAGATCGGCGTATTGGCTTCCAGGCCATCCTTGAACATGAATGCCAGGGCCGTGGCGCAGCCCAGCGCCATGCTGGCAATGGCGCCGGTGGTGGTGGCGCGCTTCCAGTAGATGGCGCCCAGGATGGGGATCAGGATGCCGCCCACCAGCAGGTTGTAGGCCAGGGTCAGCGCGCCGATCACGTCGTTGACCACCAGGGAGATCGCCAGCACCAGCAGGCCGGTGAGCAGGGTGAACAGGCGTGCCGTGCCGAGGCTCGACGGGCGACCGCCGCGCAGCTTGGGCAGCAGGTCTTCGGTCACCGTGGTCGAAGCGGCGAGCAGGCCGGCGCTGGCGGTGGACATCATCGCGGCCAGGGCGGCGGCGATCACCAGGCCGCGAATGCCATCGGGCAGGGCGCTCTGCACGATCGAGGCGAAGGCGTTGTTGGCGTTGGCCAGGTCAGGCAGCAGCACCTTGGCGCACATGCCGATCAGCGCACCGACCAGCCCGTACAGCACGCAGTACACCCCAGCCAGGCTGCCGGCCACCCGGGCCACGCGCTCGCTGCGCGCGGTGAACACCCGTTGCCAGATGTCCTGGCCGATGAGGATGCCGAAGAAGTAGATCAGGAAGTAGGTGAGGATGGTGTCGTAGCCGATGGTGGTCAGGCTGAAGGCGGTGTCCGGCAGTTTGGCCGCCAGGGCGTCCCAGCCGCCGACGCGGTACAGGCAGATGGGCAGCAGCACGAACATCAGGCCGACCGTCTTGATCGCGAACTGCACGATGTCGGTGAGGCTCAGCGACCACATGCCGCCGATGCTCGAATACACCACCACCACGCCGCCGGCCAGCAGGATGGCAAGCCAGAACGGCAGGTCGAACAGCACCTGCAGCACGGTGCCGCTGGCCAGCACCGACACCACGGAAATCATCAGCGCGTAGGCGAACATCACCACTGCGCTGGCCTGGCGTGCTGCCGGTGTGTAGCGCCGCTCGAGGATCTGGGTGACGGTAAAGATGCGCAGCTTGAGCAGCGGCTTGGCCAGAAACAGGTTGAGCACGATGATGCCGGCGCCCAGGGCGGCGCACAGCCACAACCCGGAAATGCCATGCACGTAACCCAGGCGCACGGTGCCGACGGTGGCGGCACCGCCGAGCACGGTGGCGGCCATGGTGCCCATGTAGAAGGCCGGGCCGAGGTTGCGGCCGGCCACCAGGTAATCTTCCTGGCTGCGCGCGCGGCGCATGCCATACCAGCCGAGCAGCAGCATGCCGGCGGCGTAAATCAGCACTACGGATATATCCAGGATCATGTGTTTCTCCAGCGCCTGTCACGATTCTTGTCAGGCTGGCGCCATGGCGCCGACCTTGTTATTCACCCCCGACAGCCGTCGGGTAGTGGTGCTTGGGCAGTGCGGCAGGGCCGCGTGGAGCGAAGCGCGCTCCATGACCCGCGAACGGGTAATGCGCCACGGCGGGCTTCTGCTGGCCCGCTCGGGTTGTTCACTGAGGTAACGCCGTGGTGCTAGCGGGCGAGCGCAGGGCTCACTTGCGCACCACGCCCGGCAGTACGCAGAGCATTTCGTAGAGCAGGTTGGCGCCGAGCAGCGAGGTGTTGCCGGTGGTGTCGTAGGGCGGCGAGACCTCGACCAGGTCGCCGCCGATCAGGTTCAGGCCCTGGCAGCCGCGGATGATTTCCAGCGCCTGGATGGTGGTCAGGCCGCCGACTTCCGGGGTGCCGGTGCCGGGCGCCCAGGCCGGGTCGATGCCGTCGATATCGAAGGACAGGTACACCGGGCCGCCGCCGACCTTCTCGCGCACCTCGGCCATCAGCGGCGCCAGGGACTGGTGCCAGCACTCTTCGGCCTGCACCACGCGGAAGCCCTGCTTGCGGCTCCAGTTGAAGTCGTCGGCGGTATAGCCCTGGGCGCGCAGGCCGATCTGCACCACGCGCTGGCTGTCGAGCAGGCCTTCTTCCTGGGCGCGGCGGAAGGTGGTGCCGTGGGCGATCTTCTCGCCGAACATGTGGTCGTTGACGTCGGCATGGGCGTCGATGTGCACCAGGCCGACCTTGCCGTATTTCTTGTGCATGGCGCGCAGGATCGGCAGGGTCAGGGTGTGGTCGCCGCCGAGGGTCAGCGGGATGATGCCGTGCTCCAGCACGCGGTCGTAATGCGCCTCGATGATGCGCACGGCGTCGAGCAGGTTGAAGGTGTTGATCGCCACGTCGCCGATGTCGGCCACGTTCAGGGAGTCGAAGGGCGCCGCACCGGTGGCCATGTTGTAGGGGCGGATCATCACCGATTCGGCGCGGATCTGCCGTGGCCCGAAGCGGGTGCCGGAGCGCAGGGAGGTGCCGATGTCCAGAGGGATGCCGATAAACGCGGCGTCGAGCTTGGCCAGCTCCTCGGGCGCTTGCACATGGGGCAGGCGTAGCATGGTGGCGATTCCGCCGAAACGCGGCATTTCGTTGCCGCCCAGGGGCTGATGGAGAGAGTTGTCCACGGGGCCTCGCAGTTCTTGTGGTTGTCGTGGCCCGATTCTGGTGAGGGTTGGCGGCGGGAAGAATCCGGCACGGCAAATAATCAGTTCAGAAATTCCTAAACTAAATGCGCAGGCTTTAGCATGTGCCTGGTTTCTTCACTGTGGCGGTTTTCCGATGCCTGATCTCAAGCTGCTGCGCCTGTTTGCCTGCGTGGTGCGCCACCAGGGCTTTGCTGCGGCGCAGCAGGAGTTGAACCTGTCCACTTCGGCGATCAGCACCTATATGAGCCAGCTCGAAGCGCAGCTTGGCTTCGTGCTCTGCCACCGCGGGCGCGGCGGTTTCAGCCTGACCAGCAAGGGCGAGCTGTTCCACCAGGAGGCCCTGCGGCTGCTGGCCGAGCTGGAAGGCTTCGAGCGTTATTCGGCGGCGCTCAAGGGCGAGCTGCGCGGCACCCTGAACCTAGGCGTGCTGGATTCGACGGTCAGCGATCCCTCCCTGCCGCTGGCCGAGGTGATCGGCGCCTACAGCCAGGAACACCCGGCCGTGCACCTGCACCTGGCGGTGCTCAGCCCGGCCGAGTTGCAATTGGGCGTGCTGGAAAATCGCCTGGACCTGGCCATCGGCGCCTTCTCGGTGCGTACCAACGGCCTGATCTACCAGGCGCTGTACCGCGAGCAGCACTGGCTGTACTGCAGCGACCGCCACCCGCTGTATACCCAGCGGCAGATTCCGGCAGAAGTGATCACCCAGCAGCGCATGGTCGGCCGCGGCTACTGGAGCCAGGCCGAGCTGGCGCGCCACGGCTTCAAGCACAGCGCGGCGACGGTGGAGTCGATGGAGGCGCAGCTGATTCTGGTGCTGTCCGGCGCCTATATCGGCTACCTGCCCGAGCATTACGCCCAGCAATGGGCCGATCAGAAACGCCTGAAAGTGCTGCTGCCCACCACCTTCGGCTACCAGGCGCCCTTCACCCTGGCGCTGCGCCGTGGCCGCTCACGCGAACCGCTGATCCAGAGCTTTCGCGACCGCCTCAAGGCGCAGTTGAGTCACGGTTAGGCCACCAGGGCGAAGGCCGATAGCAAGCACTGCAGCAGGCACTGCGCCATATCTGTGGGAGCGGGCGGGGAGCTAGTCCATGCCCGCGATTCGGGCGCGTGGCGCCCTCCCCCAGGGTGTGGATTCACCGTCGTGGGAAGGGTAGTGGTTCGGATCTGCAGGCGCTTTCGGGTGCGAGGGGCACAGCCGTATGCGGCCACCGGCCAACTCCTGTGGGAGCGGGCCAT
>ENA-UOXB01000736-UOXB01000736.1-bioreactor-metagenome-genome-assembly--contig:-NODE-736-length-18468-cov-9.849020_pt1 | contig 18468 bp, 13 predicted proteins | sample MGYA00238158_ERZ761615 | MGnify/ENA primary metagenome ERZ761615 (study PRJEB28904, sample SAMN06267902) | bioreactor metagenome | isolation source: Joint BioEnergy Institute, California, USA | place... | reverse complement strand
TTAGTGTTGAGGCGGTCAGTAAATTCAAGCCTGCACCTGAAACCTATCAATTGGTCGCCGATACACTGGCAGTGGACATATCCGATTTGTGTCTGGTCGCCTGTCATCTCTGGGATACCATCGGCGCGCAAGCAGCAGGTTGTCATTCTGCTTTTGTTACAAGACCACATAATGCGATGCTTCCAGCGCCCAATGTGCCAGAGCCTAACTTTGTGGCGTCAGACTTGATAACGCTAACTGACAAAATTATTAGTGCAAAGCATGATTAATTGGTCTACTTATTTGATTGTTATAGTCAATCCACTATAAAGTAAATACAGCGCTACTGAGATAAATTTTTCGCAGCCTCTGTCTGCGAAGGCACAGTAAGCAAGGAAAATTTGTTCCAGTAGCGCGTGCCAATCGACGTATCTATATTATATAGGACTGGCTCTTTACCTTAGCTCAGCAACTTTATAACTTTTAAGAAACAGTCATTCAAAATATCTTTCAAAAAAATATCTTTCAAAAAAAATGCTACCCCTATTATTGGAGTAGCATTTTTGTTTTGTGATTCTGGTACGTTGTACGTTGGCTACCTTTTACTCTGCAAAATGAACCACAGAACGAATACTCTCGCCTTTGTGCATCAAGTCAAACGCTTCGTTGATGTCTTCTAATGGCATGGTGTGCGTAATAAAATCTTGAAGTGGGATTTCACCTGCCAAATAACGCTCAACATAGCCTGGTAATTCTGAACGGCCTTTCACACCGCCAAATGCTGAACCTCTCCAAACGCGACCGGTAACCAACTGGAATGGACGGGTAGAGATTTCTTGCCCCGCACCTGCCACACCGATGATGACGGACTCGCCCCACCCTTTGTGGCAGCACTCAAGCGCTGAGCGCATGACGTCGACGTTGCCAATACACTCAAATGAATAATCAACACCGCCATCGGTTAACTCAACAATGACTTCTTGGATTGGCTTGTCGTAGTCTTTTGGGTTGATGCAGTCCGTTGCGCCCAATTTTTTGGCCAACTCAAACTTGCTTTCATTGATGTCAATGGCAATGATACGGCTGGCTTTTGCCATCTCAGCACCAATGATGGCTGACAGGCCAATACCGCCAAGACCGAAGATAGCCACCGTTGCACCCTCTTCGACTTTGGCCGTATTCATGACCGCGCCCATGCCGGTAGTCACACCGCAACCAAGTAAGCAAACTTCTTCTAACGGGGCTTCTTTGTTGACTTTGGCCAAAGAAATCTCTGGTAAAACGGTATATTCAGAAAAAGTTGAGCAGCCCATATAATGATAAATTGGCTCACCATCTTTATAAAAACGCGTGGTGCCGTCTGGCATCAAGCCTTTACCTTGGGTTTCGCGCACTGCAGAGCATAGATTGGTTTTGCCTGATTGACACATTTTACAAACGCCGCACTCTGCTGTGTACAGAGGAATTACGTGATCGCCAACTTGCACGCTGGTCACACCTTCGCCGATTTGCTCAACAATACCGCCGCCTTCGTGACCTAGGATTGCTGGAAAAACGCCTTCTGGATCTTCACCAGACAAGGTAAATGCATCTGTATGGCAAACGCCACTTGCCACGATTTTGACCAACACTTCGCCCTTTTTGGGTAGCATGACATCCACTTCTTCGATAGACAGTGGTTCGTTCGGGCCCCACGCAATGGCGGCTTTAGATTTGATAAATTTATCTGACATATGCATATTCTCTTTTTAATGGATTGTTTTTATGGGGAAGAGTCGATTCACTTTAAGGGCGACTGGAATGAATGTTGCGCCGCCTCTAGATTAGCAGCAAGCAGTTAACATTTATACCAGTCGCCTGTGACTATCATCGCTTTTAACTATCAATGTATCGATTTTATGTTCAAATGACCATTCCGCTAGCTTATCTTGCTCACCCAGTGTAGGCAAGCGGCGAGGCAATGGATTTATTCTCTTTGCCATGATAAAGACCATTATAGTTTTTTCTGTAACGATAACAATATGCTATATTTGCAAATATCTTTTACACACAGGTAATAATCATGCGCTGGGATGGTATTAGCGAATTCGTTTATGTGGCAGAGTACGAAAGCTTTACGCGCGCAGCAAAAGAGCTTGGAATATCTACAGCGCAAGTCAGCCGGCAGATCAGTGCGTTGGAGAAGCGCCTGAACATTAAACTCCTGTACCGCACAACGCGCAAAGTATCTCTCTCAGAAGAAGGCCGTGTGTTTTATCAGCATTGCCGCGGTGTGCTCGATGGCTTGGACGCCGCCGAGCAAGCAGTCAGTAATTTGCAATCAAAGCCGCAAGGTCGGATCAAACTGACGGCTCCTGTGACTTATGGCGAACAACAAATAGTCCCGCTACTCAATGATTTTATGGTGCAGTATCCTGATATCGAAGTGACTGCTTTTTTGAGTAATCAAAAAATAGACTTGGTTGAGGGTGGTTATGATTTGGCCATTCGGATTGGCAAATTAAGCGATTCGATGATGATGGCAAAAAAACTCAGTCGTCGCACCAACTTTGTCTGTGCAACACCAGCTTATCTTAGCCAATACGGTCTGCCGCGTACGTTAAAGGATCTTAATCAGCATAATTGTCTATTAGGCACACGCGATTATTGGCATTTTGTTGAAAAAGGCGAAGAAAAAAATCTACAGGTAACAGGAACCGTGCAATATAACAGCGGTCATGGCTTGGTTGATGCGGCATTAAAAAGTCTAGGTATTGTCCAGTTACCTGACTATTATGTACAAAAATATTTGGCATCAGGCGAGCTCGTTAGTATATTGGACAGCTATAGAGAACCTGAAGAAAGTATTTGGGCCATTTATCCGCACAACCGTCATCTATCGCCAAAAATCAGGCTGCTCGTGGATTATCTAGCAGCACATTTGGCTTAAAATGCCATTAAGTTACATTACTATTTAATTCTATTTTTAGCTTCTTCGCGCATTCAATAATTTTTCTTCTATCGGCAGGCAGTGCGCCGTACTCGATTGCAGTTTCTCGCATTTGTACCGTCACATCATAGTGAGGATAGCTGGCGTTACGATGAAACAGGCGCTTGTCCACGTCAATCAATGCCGCAAACTCATGCAATTCTTGTAAGGTATCGGCCAGCATATGACACCATTTATGGCCTCTAAACTCTATACATACAAAGTCCACATATATCGCCATGACTTACCCCTCTTATCTTTCAAACTGTTAAAGCAATTCTCGCACGTTCTTTTTTAACTGCGCCAGTATGTGTTTGTATTCAGCATGACTATGATCTAATGTACTCAATCGTCCATAGCGCAGCTGTCGATAATCTTGCTTGATAGACGTAATTTTTGCTTGTAGCGTGTCTAAATCCGCTCTATTTATCGGCTGATGATGGTGATCAGTATCAGTCTGCGTATGTACCTGATGCTGTTGACCATCCATCGTTGCTGTCACACGATCAAGCCAAGAAAGCGGCGCTTCATCGTCTGCTCGCGCCAGCAACTTATCGCGTTTACTCAAACGCTTTGAGAGCTGAGCCAATGGCCTGTCTGCTGGATGCCAGCGTTTACGGCGGCGCTGCCAAATCAGCAATACCAAGACAGCCATCACAACAACAGCACTGGTTGCCAACCAAATAATCTGCCCCATGACTGAGCGAATATTAAACCATTTCAATAGCGAATCGGCCTGCTTATCTTGGTCATAACCAACCACATCTTTTTGCCAGTAGTAACTGGCCTGATCGGATAAGCGCCGCAAGGCTTGTAGCATCTGATACTGTTGATAACTGATTTGAGCACCAGCGCCATCACCAAACATGGCCGCGCCTCGTGACTCTGTTATCGCATTCATCCCCTGCTCTACGCGTTCAGGCGCGACAAAGCTTGTTGGATCAACCCTTACCCAACCTTGGCCTTCAAGCCAAACCTCTGTCCAAGCGTGGGCATCTTTTTGTCTTACTTCCCAGACATTACCACCGCGGCTCAGCTCGCCACCTTGATATCCAGCCACGACCCGCGCTGGAATCCCTGCGGCTCGCAACATAAAAGTAAAGCTTGAGGAATAATGCTCACAAAACCCCGCTTTGGTGTCGAATAAAAACTCATCAATGCGATCATCATTCAATCGCGGCGGTGATAGCGTATAGCGAAATTCGGTTTGATTGATCCAGCGCTCGATAGCATTCATATAACGAATAGGATCTGACCCTGACTGTACAAGTAACTCCTTGGCCAATGCCCGCGCTTTGGGGTTACCCTCAGCTGGCAATGCAAGATTGAGTTGCCGCAGCTCATCAGTCAAAATAGGATCGATCTGCATTGGCGTGAACTGTAATGCCTCATAACGCAGCTGCTGAGTAACGGGCTCATCTTTTCGTAAGGTAAAGTTTGATGTCACACTGACGTCTTGCCGCTGAGTAAAGGGATAATCAAGCCCAAATAGCCAGTTTTGCTGAGTAGGCTCTAAAACTACCGTATAATTTGTAGGTGACTGTTTTGCTGCGTCAGGCACCGTGGCAAAGGCATTTTCAATCCAAGTCGGCATCTGCGGTGACGCTCGCCATTGTCTTTGTTGCGAGCTTGGCCGCCAAGTAATACCATCAAAATCACTAAACACCAATCCTCGCCAATACAGCTCCTGCTGCGGTGGACGATTATCCGCAAATTCTACTCGAAAAGCCAATTCAGTGGATTGTCCCAAATTGGCAAAATCACCCGGCGACATGCTGTCAGATACACCAGTGGTCGCCTGTCCACTTGATAGCTGCACTGACCATAAAGGTGGCAGCCGAGGAAAAAACAAAAACAGCACAATCAATAGCGGCAATGCCCCAATACCCAAAACGCCGAGCGTACGCAGACGACCGTCGCCGCGAGCATTGCCATCATCATTGAGCGCAATAAATGCCAATAACACGACAATCACGCCAATGACCACTTCTAGCGTCGTTACCAACCCTTGATCCATCAAAAATAAAGCAGCAAGCACAAACAGGGATAGATTTAATAATACATACGCATCACGGCGCTTATATAACTCCCACAGCTTACTGACGAGGCACAGCACTAGAAACGCCACACCCATATCCAGTCCAAATGCGGTATTGTAAGTCAGCCACAACCCTGCCAATCCCAGCAAGAAACCCAGCATTTGCATGCCTTGATACACACGCTTTAAACGCCGTCTCTCTTTAAATCGCGCCTTTATGTTTGGCAACTGAGCACAAATACTGACGACGGCAAAGCCTATCAACCACAATGGCAAGTGAGCGGCATGAGGCAAAACAACGATGACTTGAGCCAGTAGCACCCAATAGTAGGCTGGCAACGCCAATAATTTGCGGTACCATCTATCACTATTGACAAGATTATCCTGAATAGCGATATATCGACCGACTGCCAAATGCTCAAAACTGGCAGCGTTTACGCTATCTGTAGACGAGTGAACCAAAGAGCGCTTAGCTAAGCGTTGAGAATCCGTCATGGTGCTTTCGCCAATCTGAGTAAGCACGTTTGCGCAAAGTTGTCGCCTTCACCAAGTGGGGTTGCCGAGGGCGCATCATGTGGTAAGCGCATTCTAAATGGCACGCCCAATTGACCCAGTGCCATCGCGCCATACGCCAGCTGTGAAAGCTTTTGTTCATGGTGTGCAGCTGGCATATCCATATAGTCCAAGGTTTGCTCATGACCGACAGGATCAGAAAAATGCTTGGTAAACATACCTTGACCGCGCGCAACATGACCCCAAGAAACACGCGCAAGCGACTCCCCTTCTCGGTAATTATCGAGACGCTCAAACTCATCTTGACCTTGTCGATATTGGCCGCCCGTTGGCAAATCTTCTAGGCTTGCCTCCGAATAGTACGTTTGCCAATCAAATACTTCTGGCTTCGGATACACCCAAGCGGTGCGGGCAAAATACACATAAGACCATGCGCGCATGATACCTAAAGGATATACCGTTTTGATGGTTAATCGTGGCAGTTCAAGCACGCCGCGAAAATTTGTCTGAACAGGCAGGCGAATTGTTTGCTCGCCTTGAAGCTGAGTGACCAGTACAGAACGCTGATCCTCATGGTTGTTTTGGCTTTTTTTGTCCGTAGATTTTATAGTTTTTTTATCGGATTGCTCAAAACTAAATAAGAGCTGCCGCCTTGGTTGCCTACTATCACTACGTAGTTGCAATGTGACCCAAGCAGGCGTACCTGCTTCTGTCATCGTCACTTCTAGTAGAACCACTTTTAATCCTGAGATGTGCGCAAACGTCACATGAAAGCTAATCAACCAAATGCTCACAAGATAAAAACACAGTCCTAGTACCAAATTGTTGCCATAGTTGATACCAGCAATGAAAGTGATGATTAATAAGACTGCAAACAACAAGCCTTCACGGCTAAAAAAGATATAGATATTACGTAAATTGAGTGTTGCGCTATCACTTTTGGGTGCCCGCGCGTCAAACCAACGGCGTAATATCGACGTGATAGGAGCCGTTAAGGCTTTTGGCAAAAGGCGCATAGTTGCCCTATCCTCACCATAGAATTAAAAGAGCTACGAGCATTCAGCAAACATTTTGAATAGTCATATTTGCTAAATAGGTTTTTAGGCAATAACAGGTACTTCTGCCAAGATACGTTGAGCGATAGTCAGCGGCGCTTGTCCCCCACCTGTCACATGGGCTGGTATAAAACGCTGACCCAAACGATGATCAGTGACTGCGGCAAACACCGCTTGGATGTCTTCAGGTGTTATCTCCATATGACCAGAGACATATGCATGGGCTTGAGCCGCGCGCTGTAACGACAATACGCCACGTGGTGAGAGACCGTGATACTCTTGGCTTGAGCGAGTTTTTGCTACCAAACGCTGTAGATAGTCCAAGACCACATCAGCAACATAAACTTGTTTGACCCCTTGCTGAGCCAATATCACAGTCTCTGTATCAAGCATAGCATCCAAATCTTTTAACAGCTCACGGCGGTCCTGACCTTTTAACAGCTCACGCTCCGCTGTAGGAGAAGGATATCCTAGTGATAAGCACAATAAGAACCGATCAAGCTGCGACTCTGGCAAAGGGTACACGCCCGCTTGCTGTAAAGGGTTTTGCGTTGCAATCACAAAAAAGGGCTGCGGTAAGCGATAAGTTTGCCCGTCTTGCGTGACTTGTCGTTCTTCCATCGCTTCTAACAGCGCGCTTTGTGTTTTCGGACTAGAGCGATTGATTTCATCAGCAAGTAACAGTTGCGTAAAAATAGGCCCTGGTCGAAACTCGAATTTTTGTTTGCTTTGATCGTAGATACTCATCCCTAAAATATCTGCTGGCAACATATCATTGGTGAACTGAACTCGACTAAAACTCAATCCCAGCAGTTGTGCCAACCCTTGTGCCAGAGTCGTCTTTCCCATACCTGGCAAGTCTTGTAGTAATATGTGCCCACCTGCCAATATGCCACTGAGCGCCAGTTTGACTGCTTGCGGCTTATCCAGCACAATTTGGTTTAACTGTATCATCATCTGTGCAATTTTCTGCTGATTGTGAAGATAGTCGGTCGCTGAATCGGTCATAGTAATGTATTGGCTCATTTTTATAGGGATAGTATGGTAGATCAGGAGTTGTTTTTATTATTTTCTACTACTGGTGCTGCGGCGCGAAGCGTTGATAAATATGCGATCAAATCAGTACGCTCTTTGATATCTGGCATAGGATCTGAGAGCATTTTTGAATTTGGCATCGCTTTTTGGGCATCAGCAATATAGGGATCTAGCGTTTCTGCATTCCATACCCAACCGGACTGCGCCAACCCTTCACTGTAAGTATAATCTTTTAACTGAGCAGCTGGTGCACCGTATATATTCATCAACTGCGGGCCTTTTTTGTTGAGACCTGCATTGAGCTGATGACATTGGCCACAAGCTTCTTTATAGATGGTAGCCCCTTTACGTGCATCACCTTTGGTATACACAGGTAATGTGACAGGGGCGCGGTGGTCAGGTGGTGTATGGTCGCACGCAGTCAGTAATAAAATGGCAGAAAAAAGACCACTGATGTAACATTTACTAGAGATAGGCATTTTTAACAATCTTTGGTTGAAGGGTGTCAGCTACGATAAATACTATCGGCTACAACGTAGGAGTAAATATAAATAGTATCAAGTCAATCATAGTCGCCTATAAACACATAGCGTTGTCTATAGGCATTCATATCAATAGAAAATGCTCATAGCGTCACGATAATCTAGACCATAAGCACATAAAAACACCGTTAACTCGCAAGCTTAATCGTGGTGCTCGGCTCTTCTAAATAATAACCTTGTAAATAGCGCGCACCCACACTCCATGCAACGGACATCGTTGCGGCATCTTCAATATAAGGCATGAGTACATCAACCTTAACCTCATTGGTACGACCAATAAGAGATTTGACCGCTTCTAGGTTTTCCGCTGACTCAATACCTTCTACATAGTTATGAGCCAAACGTACCATATCAGGCTGCACAAAGCTGACAATTTCTACCGACTTGGCAGAAGAACCAAAATTATTGATGCCAATCTGACAACCAACTTGATTTAGAGCGATGAACTGATTTTTTGCTAAAGTCAAATGGTCTGAGATATCGTTTTCACCAAACTGTATGGTCAGCATACCAGAAGCACCCCCTACTGCTTTTATAAGTTGACTCACAATATCCGGTAACTTCTTATCGATTAAAGAGGCACTGGTCAATTGTATAAGCAATCTGGCTTGAGGACTGACTTTGCGAATATCATTGATTTTTTTGCAAGCATTGATCAATACCCAACGATCTATTTTTTCGAGCAATTTGTGTGACTTGGCAACAGCCATGAATTGATCAGGGGTCAATACTGTATTGTCTGCATCTGCTAATGGCAGACGTAGGTATACTTCAAAAAAGTCACTGCGATCATGATTGATGTCGTATATCGGCTGGAACGACAGCTCAAAGCGGTTGTTGGCAATAGCATCAATCAATGACTCAGCAAGGGCATGATCGTCACTATTGGCATGCTCGCTTGGATCGTACAGATGATACGTACCACCATGATTGGAAGTTTCTATCATGATTTGACTAATGGCATGTATCGCACGTTCTAGTAAGATAGCAGGTTCTGCGGTATTTCTTTCTATCTTGGTAATACCAATACTGACGGTGGTACTGATCGTACGCTTATCTACTTCAATCAGCATATCGCCAATTCGAGAACCGATATTTTCTGCCAGATCTTCTAACTCTGACGTTGTCTTATTCTCTACCAATATAGTAAAAGCGGTATCGCTAAAACGACTCACATACCCATCTGACACCATCTCATCCAATGTATAAGCCACCTGTTTGACGGTCGCATCGATACCTTGCAATCCCAAACTGCTACTAATTTTACCGACATTATCCAGCTGAACATACAATAACGCTGCGGTCAGTAACCCTTGCTGCGCCTGCTGGTATACGATTTCTATTTGCTCTTCAAAACCGCGGCGGTTATCAATCCCAGTCAAACTGTCCTGACGCTCAGCGGCCGCTAAACGCTTAGCCACTTCTGCACTATTATTGTGGTTTTGTTGGATAATAACCTGAGTCACAGGCTCGCCTTCTAAAGTCGCTGCCGCCAGCTGCAACTTTGCTTCAAAGGTGCTACCGTCTGTACGCACACTTTCAAACTTAAACTCTACTTCTTGCCGACTGCCTTTATCAAATTGACGTAAAAATTGTTTAAAACCTTTAACGTTATCGCCGCCTGCAATCAGATCAATAATGGGCACACCGATAGCCTCACTCATTGAATTAAAGCCGAAAAGCTGGAGATAAGGGTCGTTAGCGAAAATATGAACCCCTTGATCGATATAAGCAACCGCACTTTTAGAGTTTTTGATCAATACATTGGCGCGCTGCTCCGCTTCAGAGATGACATGCCGTAAATTTTTGAGTTCGCGGCGACTGCGCAAATTATCGTGCTGCAAACAAATAGACATCACCACTGCCATTTCTTGATCAGCTCGCAGCGCTTTCACCATGATGCCACTGATAACGCTAGGCAAACCTTGCTCGTTATTGGCTGTCGCTGACACCTCTTCGGTCAGTAGGCAAATCATGGGCAGATCTACGCCTTGCTCTTGGATGATGCCTACCGCATCCGTAAAGCTCATATCATAAGCTTTACCGAATACCAAAGTGTCCCAAGGCTGCCGTAACGCCTTCAAAAACTCCTCTTTGTCATCCAAAAATCCCAAATTTACGGTGTCATAATACCCCTCTAGTAAACTTACGAGACGTTCAGCATAAAGCTGGTCATCATCGATGACTAATAGATTTAAGATGGATTGAGTGCGCATAAAGAAGCCTTTTGAATCTTGTGATGTTATTTTCATATCGGACGTTAGATACCATACACCTTTTCCAAAAATACAATCATATAGAACGTACTATCAAGAATGGGCTTAGCGGCTTTTATGATTCTGATATTTTTTTGATTTAAAATGTCAGGCTCAGGAGCCAAAGGTATCACATAGATTAGGGTAACCATCATCGTCATTATAGACAATAATCTAATGGGTTGCAGGTTAACTTACCCGCTTCATTGTTTAGTCAGACTATTTAAACAAAAATATAAGTAATAATTTTTACACATGTCTGCGTCTCTATTTTTATGGTAAAACAAGCCAGTTATATTTTTACTATCTCATACTGGCTAAATTCATCCGTGAATAATACTCTTTTTTCCAAACGCAAAGGCGTTTGTTTATTGTTGATACGCATCGTTACTCTGTCATTCGGTTGGAAGTAAGCGGTCGGCACTATTAGGGTACCTGCGGTTTGCAGCTGCTCATCCCCACCAAGGATAAATGCTGGTACAAAATGTTGACTGCGTGTCTCTCTACCTTCCAAACGTATGCCGCAAGCAACGACTGCATGCCCAAGCACCTGCCACTCAACTTCTAGGTTTTTGTCATCAGGATTCAACCAGCGCGCCACGCCTATTGACCAATCAGTTGACGCACTTATATCAGAACGACAAATTAAAAAAAGACTCATAGTAGATACTAATAGCGGTGCTGTCATCGTCCACTTAGGGTCAACAATGCCTAGATCAACGCCTTCTTGATTGGGCAACTCTTTAAGCTGGGCAATGCCACTATCTGTCACTATCTCGCCATAGTTTGATATGGTGTCTTTATTTAATACAGCTTCTTTATTCGTCGGCTGCGAATGATCTGCTGGGGATACCAATTGCAATCTGCGAAATAAAGATGTGTCACTATTACTTAAAATCTCGTGAATGACGGTTTCATCGCCGCCCCGCTTATGCTTGCCTGTCTCATAGCGAGGGCGCTGCTCCTCTGGCAAATCATTCACAGCAATCAGATTGGCAAAACTTTGTGAACCACTAACGCGATAATGAATATTATTGAAGCCTGTGATTAGTACAGCCTCTTTTTTGATAACATATTTGGTCGCTGGTGTGAGCGGTGTTTGCAAATATCGATACCTCATTGTCATCGATAGTTTATTTAACAAATAGCATTCAGCGCCTTCACTACCCTCTAAAATCAAAGCTTGCACGCGTGCTTCAAAATACGCGAGCAATGGTCCAAGCTCTATAAACAAGCAATGATGGTGATCTTCATAAGGATTGATATCAGAGTTGGCCGTCAAATAGGCAGGCGGCTTATCACTATGTAAATCAACGAATACCCGTGTCTCAGTTTTTGGCTCTATCGTTGCAACAATATATTTGCCCCATTCAGGCAATAAGCGTTGGACAAGCAAAACAGTCTGGCGTTGCATGGCACGCATATTTAACAAACTGTGCAGACAGATTTGACAATACAATTGATGTATATTACTGGCACGCAAACTGCCTGTAGTCTCAATATGATTGACAGTCAACACGTGATGTTGATGAGCAAGAGCATATAACCGATTAATTTTGTACCACAAATAAGGTGATGGTTTTTGATAACAGATCACCTCTTCGCCCAGTAATTTTTGGTACATTAACAACGTCTGATAAATAGCCGTAGCAAGCAATACCGATGAATCATTATTCACCTTAAAATAGCGTTTCCAGACTTTGCTAGAAGGAGGCTTCTTCCGGTTTTGTAGCAATGCTTGCTTATCATGTATCACTCTGTCATAAGCCATAATAATGAGATAATATAATGACTTTACCTGAGCCATATGAGACAACTGCACGTCATTTAGCGCGCCAATCTCATAAATATAGTGTTGTCTTAGCGTGGCAATGAGTTGATCTGAAGCATCTATCACTTGCGCTAATAGTTTGAGACGTTGCTGCTCCTTGATATTGACCTCACGTAATACCGTGAGTATCTTTTCTAGCTGTTCTGCTTGCTGTATAGGCGTTTGAGAAGGCAAAGTTGCCAACAGTTTGAGCAAATAGTGCTCTTGACCATTGGCTGATTGACTCATAGAAGGTGGCTGCGCTTGAGAAATGGACTTTTTAGAAGACAGATATTCTTGAAACGTTGATAAAGTTATCATCGGTATTCCTAAGAACTAGGGTATTGCCTCATTTTTTCCATAAAATAAGACAGATTTTAATCGAACCTCAATAGGATCGCAGACAGTATCTGCGTATCATCCAATACCTAACACTATTTTACTTGTCACAAACCGAGCGGGTTTTGGCTGGATAAAATGAATGTCTATATCTGATCATCCCTAAATATCCTACGTTAAAACCATCAAAAACACCTGCCAGCCAACCTTTATAAATCACATATAAAACTGATAATTAAAATAGAAAATGCATTCAAAAACAATGACTCTCCTACGCTACCACAATCATTATTTTTTTATACGTTTTTTAATAAACTACCGTGTTTATATTACGATCTATTGTAAATATCGATTGGCACCTTAAAGCGTCTATTTGGTAGCTCTCTGACCAACTTTGGCACCAGATAGCCTGGTAGCACTGCTAGCAGCGACCAATAAAGCTCAACTGCCGTCTGCTCATCACTATCAAAATGAGCCGCGCCAGCAACTTTGTCTAGTACATGCAGATAATAAGGCAAAACACCTGCGGAAAACAAACGTTGACTTAATTTTTTTTGTACCTCGATGCTATCATTAATTCCTGCTAATAAGACAGCTTGGTTTAATAAAGTAATTCCTGCGCTACGAGCGCGTTGCAACTGCTCCGAGGTAAATGCATCAATTTCATTGGCATGGTTACAATGAATCACCATCACAATATGGCAGCGACTTTGGGACAACCTTCCTAATAATGCTTGATCTAGGCGGGCTGGAATCACCAACGGTAAGCGAGTATGCAGCCGAATGGTAGTCAATTGCGGTATGGACTCTAGCGTATCTAACCAAGCGAATAAACGCCTGTTTGTGACGTTTAATGGATCCCCACCACTCAAGATTACCTCATTAATGTCAGGATGTGCCGTGATATAGTTGACGATGTTTTCTTTTGCATCCGCTGTGGGCATATTGGCACTATAGTCAAAATGTTGGCGGAAGCAATAACGACAATGAATCGCACAAGCACCCGTAATGGTCAATAACACCCTTGACTGGTATTTATGTAGCATACCTTTGACTGGGTTTTGCGTATTTTCACTTAGTGGGTCAGCCACATAACCTGTTACGTTTATTTGCTCCTGCTTATTTGGCAATACTTGTTTTAATAAAGGATCATTGCGATCACCAACTTTCATTTTTGCCACAAAATCACGCGGCACGCGCAGCTCAAAATGCTTAGGCACATAGACATCTGCACGTAATGATTCGAGCTTTAAGAGATGTAATAGCTCGTCGATGGACGTAATGGCTTCGGATAATTGCGTTTGCCAGTTTTTTTGTGTGATTAAATGGTTTATCATGACAGCCTACTATCTGTGCCTAAAAGGCGGTATTATACGCCCTTAAGGTGTGCCCTATCAAAGTATACCCGTTACCCTTTAAGCACTTGGCGTAACAGCAGCTTTTTGTACAGTAAGCGCTACTTATTATCATATTTACAACCCCTAGGAGTCTCTTGTGGCAAGTTTTTCTACTAATGAATTTAAAGCTGGTCTAAAAGTTATGCTCGATGGCAATCCGTGCGCCATTCTTGAAAACGAGTTTGTCAAACCTGGTAAAGGTCAAGCCTTTAACCGCGTCAAGTTGCGTAATCTTCGTAGTGGTAAAGTGTTGGAGCAAACGTTCAAATCAGGTGACAGCTTAGAAGCCGCTGATGTGATGGATACGGAAATGAACTATCTATATAACGATGGTGAGTTTTGGCACTTCATGCACCCTGAAAGCTTTGAGCAAATCCAAGCGGATAAAAGCGCCATTGGTGATGCACCACAATGGCTAAAAGAGAACAGTAATGCATTATGTACCATTACTTTGTTCAATGGCGCGCCTTTGTCAGTCACCCCGCCTAACTTTGTTGAGCTACAAATCACTGAAACCGATCCTGGTGTACGCGGTGATACCTCAGGCGGCGGCGGTAAACCTGCTAAGCTAGAGACGGGTGCTGTGGTACGTGTACCATTATTTGTGCAGCAAGGTGAAGTGGTACGTGTTGATACCCGTACTGGTGACTACCAAACTCGTGTCAACTAAGTATTTATGAAGCCCAGCATCTATAAAGCTTAATATCTACAAAAGAATAGATAGCGGTCAAAACATTGTTTCAAGAGCATCGTTTTGAGAGCATTGTCTCAAAACCATGGATTTCTATAAGACAGTCACTATTTATTTTTCCATAAAAAAGCTGAACCCCTTATAAAGCGGTTCAGCTTTTTTGTATTTATAATGATCATTACTGCTGTGTCTATAAATTCTCTATAGCAGCCAGCAGAATCATCTCATGATATACGTTTGCAGCTCTCATCATTAGCTAATGTTAAAACATTATTCTTCTTCGTCTTCATCTAGCTGCTTTTGGATGAGCCAATACTGGACCAATGCATTGAGCTGTTCTTGTTTAAAAGGCTTGGTACAATAATCTTGCATACCAACCTTTAAGTACTTTTCGCGTTCACCATCCATCGCATTGGCAGTCAAAGCAATAATAGGCGGCAGTGACTTAGGATCATACAGCTCATGCAGTTTGATGGTGGCCTGTACGCCATCCAAGATAGGCATATGATGATCCATCAAAATCACATCGTAGCGGTTAGGGAATAAAGCAAACATATCAATAGCTTGCTGTCCATCTGTGACATGTGTGACCATATGCCCACTATTGGTCAAAGCCTTTTTGGCGATAATGGCATTCACTGTATCATCCTCTACCAATAAGATATGACCGGCTCGTTCATGACTGGGTTCAATCAAGGTAAAGTCGTTTGACGCTTGCCACGTCTCGTACTGGTTTGCACTTATGGTCGTCAAAGGCAGAAAGACGCTAAATGTAGTCCCCACACCAACTTCACTATCTACCTCGATGTAACCACCCATTAAGTCGACTAAAGACTTACAGACAGAGAGTCCAAGACCAGTTCCACCATAGAGACGATGTGTGAACTTATTTGCTTGATCATAGGCATCAAATATTGCTTCTAACGAATCTGCTTTGATCCCAACGCCCGTATCTTTTACTTCAATACACACTGTCATAACATCGTCGGCGCCCATCTCTGTATCTATGTCTTCATCATCGCAGTTTAACAAATGCTTAACATCGATACTCACGCGCCCACCTTCACGCGTAAACTTAATTGCGTTATTGACAATATTCGCCAAAATTTGTTTAAGGCGGACAGGATCTCCCTTTATATAAGGCGATAACGACTCCGTATAATGATAATCCAAAATTAATCCACGTTGACGCGCTTTAATCGCAAAGAGACTGACAACTTCATTGCATAAAGCCGATAAATTGACTGGTACCGTGTCAATCGTCATTTTTCCAGACTCTACTTTGGATAAGTCTAGAATACCATTGATGATTGACATCAAGTGTTCATTAGACACTTTAATATTATTTATATATTCTTGCTGTTCAATACTAAGATCCGTGTCGCCTAGCATCTCCACCATACCAATAATACCGTTCATCGGCGTACGGATTTCATGGCTCATATTGGCCAAAAAGTCTGATTTCATCTCATTGGCACGTTTGGCATCACGTTGCTTATCTTGCAGCTGCAACGCATCCGCCGCAAGCATGGCAAACTGAGCCAACACCTCTGCCTTTTGGTCATCGAAACTATAGTTCGGCTCCATATCCATCAAGCACAGCGAACCCAAACGATAGCTTTTATTGCTTTCATGAATAATAATAGGGGCACCAGCATAAAACCGTAAATAAGGTGCTTCTGTTATTAAAGGGTTTTGGTTAAAACGTTCGTCTTCTAATAAGTCTGGTACTATAAAAACCTCGTTGGAAAGCACTGTATAGTTGCAAATAGCCACTTCACGCGTCGTTCGGCAGACCTCACCAAACCCATACGCTGACTTTAGATATTGCGTTTCTTCATCCATAAAAGTAATGGTCACCACTGGCATATCAAAGAATAGTTTTGCAAGATCAATAAGGCGCCTAAATGCTGGCTCATCATTATCATTGAGCACTTGGTATTTTTTCAGCTTATTGATACGCTCTGCCTCATCTACCGCCACTGGGTAACTGTGTCTAGGTGAGTTAAGTATAGACAAGATAGACTCCCTTAAATAATATCAGACACCCGATTTTATGTTTGCCTGTGCTATCAGCAATTGTAATGCTTCGCTTACCATTATCATCGCTACCACCGATGTGACAACCACTGCTGAGCCATAACCACCGCAGTGCAGTCCACCTGTCTGACAGCTCTTATCCACGCGAGGGGGCTCTGTAGAATAAACACATTTGATACCGAATTTTTCTTTTAGTGTACTGTTGATACCTTTTTCGTGACGTAGCTTGTTGCGTAGTTTGGCCAGTAATGGATCTTGATAACTTTCGCGTAGATCACTGACTCTAATTTGACTTGGGTCAATTTTACCACCTGCTCCACCTGCACAAACCAGCTTGAGCTTATTAAAACGGCAATGAAGGGCAATGGCCAATTTAGCATTCATATCGTCTACACAGTCTAACACCACAATAGGCTTACCCTGAGCAGCAGCTGTTTTTGCGTCTTGACGGCTTGGCAATAGCGTTTCTACATTATCTACTGTCAAGAAGTCATCTATTAAATTTAAGGTCACTTTGGGATTGATCTCGCGCATACGTGATGCCATCGCTGCAATTTTACTTTGGCCAAAGGTACTATCTAATGCTGGCAGCTGCCGATTAACGTTTGAGGCGACCAATACGTCCAAATCAATTAAAGTAATAGTACCTACTGCCGTTCGAGCCAAGGCTTCTGCTGCCCAAGTACCGACCCCTCCTACACCAATAATATAAACATGGGAGGCTGCAAATATATCAACTGACGACTGTCCATAAAGCGTTTTTGTACCCTGAAAACGACGATCATATTGATCACGATTGGCTTCACCAACGTCTTCTATAACGGCATTCTCAGTGGCGACAGGCACTGTCAGTAATGGCTCAAATTGTCGTGTTTCACTCATACCGATTATATACTCTATTATGTTAACGCAGTTATTCTTTACAATTACTTTAACGATTAGCGACAACCATTAATAGTACTAACACTCATTTTGGATAATTCCATGTCATTTGTAAAGCTGCGCAACTGTTAGACCATAACTGCTTAGCAAGCACATCAGATGAAATATCGAGTAACTCACTTAAGCTTTTTAGTACCCATGGTAGGTTACTTGGTACATTTCTATCTTGAATAAGTGCACTACTGTCTTTTTGCTGTAAGCCTTGCTCAAGTGTTGATGAGTCTTTTATCGTTGTCCGGCACATAACAGGTATCATATCTGGACAATCTGTCTCAATCACCAAACACTCAATACCATACTCTTGAACAGCAGCTTGAATTGCTGAGCGCAATTTTTTGGCGTTAGGATTGGTTACCTGTCCCGTCACACCAAGTTTAAAGCCCAGTTTTACAAATGCTTTTGCTTCTTGTACACCGCCACTAAAACTATGGGCAATACCACCAAGCTTATGGGCGTTATAATCATGCGCCTTTAATATCGCCAATGCTTCTGCGTGTGCCTTACGAATATGCAACATCACTGGTAACTGATGTGCTACTGCGATATCCAATTGCGCTTTAAAAAACCGCTCCTGCTTGGCGAACACCTCTGGCACCTTCATGGCCGCGGTAAACGTATCTAACCCAATCTCTCCAATCGCTATGGGTCGATCTTTAGCAATCATTTTTGCCATATCATCGAGGTGGTCATCGCTATGCTGCTCAATATAAAAAGGATGCAAGCCCAAAGCAATATAAATATTGGTACTTACCTCATCCTGACTAACGTCTTGTTGCCTAGAGCGCGGTGATAGCGTTTTGATCTGCTCTTTATTGTTCGATTGATTACTATAGCGTTGCCTGGTCTTGTACATACGTTCAAAAT
>ENA-UOXB01000735-UOXB01000735.1-bioreactor-metagenome-genome-assembly--contig:-NODE-735-length-18481-cov-10.727939_pt1 | contig 18481 bp, 7 predicted proteins | sample MGYA00238158_ERZ761615 | MGnify/ENA primary metagenome ERZ761615 (study PRJEB28904, sample SAMN06267902) | bioreactor metagenome | isolation source: Joint BioEnergy Institute, California, USA | place... | reverse complement strand
GGGGGGGGGGGGGATCAGATACCTGGGCGGCGCGGTTCTGGGCGGCGCGCTTCGAGGTGGACAGCTCCCGCTTGCCATACGTCCGCCGGGGCTGCTCGGGCGCGGGCTGCTGCTGCTGCTGCGGCTGCTGCGGCTGCTGCTGGTCCGGGGCGGCCGCGGGCTGGGGCTGGGGCGCGGGCTCGGCGGGCGCGCTCAGCATGGCGGCGCCGGCGATGGCCGGGTCGATGTTGCTGGTGTTTGGATCGCGAGGGCCGGCCGCGGTGGTGGGCGGCATGTGCGGCGGGTGCGACACGGACACGGACACGGGGTGCGGCGGGCGCGCGGGCTGGGGGTGCGGCGACAGGTGCTGCTGCGCGGCCAGCAGCTGGTCATGGAGCACTGTGCTGTTCAGCATGTGTCGAGCTATCAGGGAGAGAGGGCGGGATATACGCACCCTGATCCGCGTGGTCCTGTCGCGCAGACCAGTTAGCCATGGGCGCGAGACACGGGGGCCATCGTGTGTCAGCACGGAGGGAGGAGGATTTATAGCCCGGCGACGCAGAGAGAGAGAGAGAGAGAGAGAGAGAGAGAGAGAGAGAGGGGACGGAGACAAGAGGGATCGACGATGGGGACCGGCCTGCTTACCTGAGCAGAGGACTGCATGCTGGGATGCGGCGCTGGGGCTAGCGCGGGCTGCATCGAGGGAGTCCAGTCACTCGCAGTCACTCGTGCAGCAGTCACTCGGGGGAAGGGGAGAGAGAAGCGGAAGACGCTATGAGAAGACAGGAACGACGAGGGATCTACACGCTGTCTGTTGGTCTGGACGACAGGCGCTGGGACGGCTAGTCAGGTCGCGATGCTCTCGTAAGCAGATGGAGAAAAAGAGGGACGCGGGCGGGCGGGCGAAGAAGTACGGAGACCTCGCGCGGCGCGGGTGGCTGGGCCGGACCCGAGGCGTCTGCTCTCGTCCTGCCGTGCTTCTCTGGACATCTCCTCCGGACATACGACTTCGGTCTTGCATGTTATGCCGGAGATCCAGAGCATACCGTCCATCTCGTCAGCAGCATGTCCGACGATGCCGTAAGCCCGTCGAGCGATGCGTGGCGGATGAGTCATCCAGGTTATCCGCAGCCATGTCCCCGTACAGAGTACATCTTTCCGTCGGTAGTCACACTACTGCTGCTGCTGCTGCTGCTCTGTCCGGCTACCTCTCCTCCCTTCTCTTCTACATGACAGAGTACCAAGATACACTACGACCATCCATCTCTGACATCGAACAAAGACCTCACGTCACCGCGCCGCACCCGGTAATCATGCTGACTAAGCCCGCGCGTCATGTCCACGCGCTAGACCCGATCCGGATGTGCAATTAGTCAGCAGCCTGCGCCGGGGGAACCTTCCTCCGCGCATCGGGCCGGAAGCCCCGAGGGTGAGATCCTCAGGCAGATCCGTCTGAAGAAACCCTTGCAGGCGCTGGAGCAGCCGATTTTGTTATCCTTATTTTGAGTAAGTAGCATGTGTGTACGACGACATATCTCGAGTGAAGCTGCAGGTCCATCCCGCTGCATCCACAGGATCCGGAGGTAAATCCACTGGCGCTGATTGGTCCATACACCGCCTTTGCTTCTTGGAAGGCCAGCGCTCGCAACAGACCACGTTACTACCCTAAAGATGCAGCAGGGTATATCGAGACATCGACAGGAGACAAGGAACGTAGCTATATATATACCATCCTGACATGCAGAAGAAAAAAAAAAAAAAACAACGAAGACACTGACCAAAACACCGCGTATGCATTCGTCAGACATCACAATGCTCGTTTCATACCACACACGATCATCAAAGAATCTACCCATCACCAAAACGGACCGCAACTAGATGCTGGCCCGCCGCGGCGCCATCGTCCGCCGCAGCTTGCGCTTCTCCTCCGTCTCCTCGGGCACCGGCAGGCTGCCCTCGCTGCGCAGCCGCTCCAGGAACTGCTTGCCGTAGTTGTACCCCACCTGGTAGATCTCGTCGAACTTGTGAAAGTCCAGCGTCCCGTACCGGTCGATCGGCGGCCGCATGTACAGGCACCCCGGCGTCGTCTTGGCGCGCTCCAGGTTGTCGATCGACGACACGTACGCCAGCCGCGCCTGGATCTCCGACAGCGTCGGCGGGTTGGGCGTGGTCGAGAACGGGTTCCACCGGTTGAACAGCGCCCAGAAGCCCGACAGCGAGTCGCCGTACACCTGCGGCGTGTTGTCGTCGATCGACCCCACGTCCACCGCGAAGATCACGTCCGCGCCCAGCCCCTTCATGTGCGCCACCGTCAGGTTGTCGATGTAGCCGCCGTCCAGCAGCATGCTGCCCTCGTCGCACAGCGGCGGCAGCAGGCCCGCCAGCGTCATCGACGCCCGCACGTAGCGCCACACGTAGCCCGACGAGTGGTACTCGGGCCGCGACTTGCTGATGTTGGTCGTGTTGCAGTAGAACTCGAGCCAGAAGTCCTCGATCTGCGTGTCGCCGAACGTCTTGAAGATGCCGCGGTTGAACTCGTGGCCCGTCGTGTACGACGCCGACGGGTACGTCAGGTCCAGCGCGAAGCGCCAGATGCTGCCCATGCGGCCCGAGAACTTCTTGGCGCGGCCGTACATGGGCACCACGTCGGCGTCCCGCGCGTACAGCGCGCCGATGAACGAGCCGATCGACGTGCCGCCGACGATGTCGATCGGGATCCCGGCCTCCTCCAGCGCCTGGATCACGCCGACGTGGGCGATGCCGCGCGCGCCGCCGCCGCCCAGCACGAGCCCGATGGACTTGCCGCAGAGCCGGCGCGCGAGCCGGTGGAAGTCGCCCTTGTAGGGCGTCTGCGCCGAGTAGAGCGGCGACTGGCGGACGCGGCGCGACGTGTACTTCTGGATCTCCGCCTGCAGGACCTGCACCCGCTGCTTCAGCACGGTGCCGAAGCGCTTGGCCTGCGGGTGCGCGGGCTCCGGGGTGAGTCGGAAGGCCATCTGGATGTGGTGGTGGCCGCCGTTGATCCACATGCGGTTCTTGAGCCACTGCCGCGTCACGCCGGGCGGACAGTAGCGCTCGGCGTGCAGCAGCACCAGTTCCTTGCGCGCCGTCGTCTTCATGCCCAGCAGGAACCGCTCGTACTCGCCGATGGCGGGCGACCCCTCGGCCAGGCCCACGAGCAGGATGCAGTCCGCCTGCGTGATGCACGTCTGCGTCCACGGCGCGTTGACGCTCGTGTCCGCGACGTACAGCACCATCCCGTACTTCTCCTCCAGGTCCGCGAGGTACTGCGAGAGCTTCAGCTTGCCCATCTTGCTGAACGCGTGCCGGCCCAGGTGGTTCAGGATGGCCGCCTGGTTCAGCAGCGTCACGCCGTTCGCCACGCCGACCTGGTGCAGGGCGTTGAGCAGCCGGTTGCCAAACTCGACCACCGGGACGCCGGCGGTCACCGGGAGGATGGCGACGGTGCGGAGGTTGACCGTGGACGTGGCCGTCTTGACGCCACCGGCGTTGGCGGGCTCGCCGCGGTTCTCGGCCAGGGGATCGTCGACCAGGTCCCGCATGCGCTGCGCGATGAGTTTGGAGATCTGGATCGTGATGCCGGGGTGCTCCTGCGCCAGGCTGTTGAAGAGCGTCCGCGGGAACTTGGCCAGCTCCGTGTCCCGGATGGCGTGCAGCGTGGCCTGCCGGGTCGATTCGGTCATGACCTCGAGCTCGCCGACGCTCTCCCCCTGGCCGTACTCGCCGAGGACCCTCATCTTCCCGTCGGGCTTCTCCACGACGGAGCGCAGCCGGCCGTTCAGCACGATGTAGATCGCGTCGCTCTCGTCGCCCTGGTGGTGGATGACCTGGCCCGCGCTGACCTGCACCCACTCGAGCGCAAAGTCGATGTGCAGGATCAGACGCGGCAGCACGCTGGTCAGCCGCTTGGCCAGGGTCAGCAGCACGATCGGGTGCCGCTCCGCGATGCGCTCCAGGGATGAGCGTGGCAGGAACCCGACATGGACGTCCGTCTTGGCGGTCACGTCCGTGAACGACCGGTACGACGCGACGGCCCCGATGTAGCCGGACAATCCGCCGGGCTTGATCAGGTAGAGCGATCTCCGCGAATGCTTCTTCCGCCTGGGGTCGCTGGATCCCGGACCCAGCGACGTGCGGGACGAACTGGTCGCCGCGCGCCGCAGGGGCGGGAACAGCTCCTCGTGCGGCCGAGGTTGGTTGGTGCATCGCGACGCCCCGACCAGGTCGTCGCCCTTCTCGTTCACGGGGATGCCGACGTCCAAGAAGCCGTCGATCACGTAGTAGAGACCGGGGTTGCGCTCCCCCTGCTCAACCAACACCGTGCCCTTGGGGAAGTAGACGATCTCGATGTCGTTCCGGAGCTCTTCCTTCAGACTCTGGATGGGCGAGGTGCCGCCCGCGCTCGCGACGGACATGGACATGACGGACTCGGTCTCTCCGTCTCCGGCGCCCTCGTACGGATCGATGAATCCGAATGCGTTGTTGAACACGGCCTTCTGCCGCCGCGAATCGTAGGACACCAGCTTCGGCGAGGCTTCCCCCGAGTTGTAGCTCTTCCGCAGCGCCTGCCGGGTGCTGCTGGTCAGACCGATGCCCTTCATCATGCACTCCAGGATCGCCTCCCGGAACAACGAATCCTCGTCCACCGACTGGTTGCGGTGGAAGGGGGAGCCGTGCACGGTCAGCGACGTCGAGCGGAACGGCGAGTGCTCCCGTTCCGCGAGAGGCGTCGTCTGCAGATCCTCCCGGTGGTAGGGAGGAAGCGGGATCCTCGGGTTCGGCTGCTCGTATCGTGGGCCGAACCGGGAGAGCTGGATGGTGGAGAGGAGATCGCCGGGGCTGACTCCGTTCCTCTCCCGCTCCAGGAGCCCGTAGCCGTTGGCCACCGAGGCCGGACGTCTCTGCGCCTCCATCCTTGCGTGCAGGGCGGCCTCCTTCCGCAGCGAGCTGCTCGACCGGCGTCTGGCCGCCGAGGGGTTGTGCAGCGCGATCCCCTTGGTGCCCTCCTCGGGGCCGAGACGGTCCCGCTCCTTCATGAACTTCTCCTTGAGCCGGTCGAGAGCGCTGCCGCGCAGATCGTTGGGCAGGTCGAACGAGGTGAATTTGTTCATCTGCTTCTCCACGCTGAGCACCTCCGGGACCAGCCCCAGATACGAATGCGCCGTCGCGAACGTAACCCGCTGCAGGCGCGTCAGGATGACCTGGACGATGTGCGCGGTGGCCCGGGGATAGACCCGCGTCAGGCGGCGGAAGGCGCTCGCGGGGATGATGGCGATGGTCGTGTCCACCATCGCCCGTGCGACGATATCCGGATGGATCGATTTGCTCTTCCTGTGCCGGGACGATCGCCTCTCGCTGTGGATATGGGTCTGGCCGGGTGACGTGTGCCCGTCTTCCAGCGCCAACGGAGGAACGTTCGGGAGCAGATCCCCGTTCGTCTGGGTCGTGGAGTCCGTCCGCTCCCGAAAGGTGGACTGGGGGCTCTCGACGAGTCCCTTGGGGCTGATCGGGAACGAGTCGGGAATGCGTCCGCTGCCGGGCTCGACGCTGGACGTGCTCGAGTCCATGCTCTCCGTGTAGCGCAGGCTGACGTCCTCCGTGAACAGCGACAGGATCGAAAACAGGGACGACATGGGCGCTCCGTTTTTGACCTCCGTCAGCAGCTGATACCCCTGATACCCTTCCCCATGGGGGTGTTCGTCCTCGTCGGACGACTCGACCGCCGCGTCGTCTCCCGAGCGGCCGTTTCCGTCGCGGATCGACTTGACAAAGATCTGGACCAGGCCGTCCACCACGAGGCAGAACCCCTTCTCCTCCTCCAGCAGCAGCGTCTCGCCCGCAATCAGCTTCCGCGTCTGCATCGTCCGGGTCAGTTCGTGGAAGACGGGCCGCTCGAGGTATCCGAAGATCTTGATGGCGCTGAGGAACTCGTCCAGGTAGTTGGACAGGCCCGGCTTCGAGTCGCCGTCCTGGGTGTCGGGGAACAGGTCGATCTGGGGCTCCTTGCGCTGGGGCTCGGGCGGCAGGCGGCTGTACATGTTGAGGAAGCGGTAGCGGATGATCCAGCTGATCGTGGAGATCAGCACCAGGAGGATGAGGAGGCTGATGGTTCGGGCAGTCAGTGTCATGGCTCCGGCGGACGGCCAATTGGGGGGGTGGGGGGGCAGACGTACAGGGTGGTGAAGTTCATGGTGAAGGTCAGGCTCATGGAGAAGAGGGTAAAGAGCCAGGTGGGCAGGGTGATGGTCGTGAAGGTGATCACCCAGTACAGGAGGCCGGGGACGACATGGAAGAAGAAGAAGAAGACGCGACCCACGAAGCCCATCGAGGACGCTGGAGGGACGACGGGCGGGGTGGAAATTCCCGACAACGCTGGCCCAGCAGGCAGGACGGTGGGACACTCGGCCACGGTAGGCTGGACGGTGACGGTGACGGAGGAGAGGAGGGTCTCGGCGAGCAGCGACGACGGCGAGACGGCAGCGCTGGGGCTGCCCGGGACGCAGGAACCGGGGGCATCGCCGGGGATGGAGGCGACGGAGATGCTGCCTCCGTCTCCATCGGGGGCCATGGTGGGAGGAAGAGACGTTCAGGACAGACGGGCAAGGCGGAGGGTGCGGACAAGGCCGCCGGAGGTGTCGTCGAAGGGCGTCTAGGGCAGCCTCAGGCCCGAGGCCGGCATCGTGAGCGGCCAGAGATGAGAACGTGCTGGCGGACGGCGATGCTGCTGGCCGTGTCTGGAGATGGCCCGTCAGCGCTGGAGCCGCGGGAACCGTGGTGCGCAGCAGCCCGTCCAAGGGGTCAACCGGTCCGTGAGCCTGAGTCAGAGGGACGAGGGATCGGGAGACATGAGCAGCTGGCAGAGTGATAGCAGCGTGGTGATGGCAGACGGCAGAGGTGTCGATGGTGGTGTTGCGGTGTCTCTGCTGGCCCCTGCGTCGGAGCCTCGGGCGGCCTGGGCCTGCTGGACCTGGCACCGCACCACTTCAAAAAAAAATTATCGGAAAACAAAGTGCAAGAAAAAAAATAGAACATCCAGTGCCTCAACGCTCATGAGATCGGAAGTCATACACGCTGGCTTTGATAGTCACAGGCATAGCTCTCGGGGTTGCACGTGTGCTTGCTATTCGGTGCCATGAGATCCAGGGTCCATGGTGTCGAAAGTAGCTATGCTGCAGAGGGTGCACTCCAGAAATCGATGGGTAGACAAGATGATGTGCAACGACCAGACGTCACGAGAGACATGCACGTTTCTATGCTTCTGAGTTGCCTGATAGAAATGCCCCTGACTGCTGGATCATTGTGTTGCTTTCTCTACAGCTTGCAGAGAATTGAACTTAAGATATCTTTTTTTTAGACAGTCCTATCAATATACTGGAGATGTGATGTTGGAGTTACTGTTACTTGCTGGCATATAGCTGAGGCCCCGACGTCCCCACGGTAACTGATAGCACCCGAATCCAACACATTGCGTCTCCGTACAGGGAAAGACATCCCGTCTAGTCATTGATAGTTACTGTTTTGATTTTTTTTATTATTTTTATAAGAAGATATAATGCAAGTGCACGATCGTTGGAAGCTGTTTCTCGGAGTATAAAAGAGAGCCAGATAGAGGTAGATACCAGAGCTCAACAGCATACGGTAGCCTGGGAACACCAGCCGCATAGTCATCCCCGTCGTCTCAACATGAATCTAATGAATTGAACAGGGAAGGACTGATGAGTTCCATCACTGTTCCCCAGCTCGAGGCCCATGCACGGTGAACACTGATACAGCATGCCATTCCAGGAACAACCGGCATGTCCACGGCTGGCTCCATCGATGGTTCACGTCTTCGGAGGACCTGGCAGGCTGCCATTCAACAGGATCAACATACGACACTCCCGACCTATATGTTATCAGGATGATCCCAAAATAGCACCCGGCGTGGCGGTGGCCCGCGCTCACGAGGCGATGAGCATCGACGGCAGCGAGACCAGCACGACAGAGCGTCTTCGTCTCTCAAACAACCGGCAATGCCGTTCCTGGCTCCCATCTCGAGACGGCGGGCGTGTCAGCGATCATCCAGGAGGGTACGATAATAACGAGATGAAGGGACCCCCCGGGTGTGGCCCGAGCTCCCCCCCGGCGCTGTGCTGTCCGCCGCACGTCGCGTTGCCGCTCCATCGCCCGCTCCTCCTGCTCGTCCGTCTGCTCGTCCATCTCTCTGCATCTGCTGCGTTTCTGCTGACCGTCGCTGCCGCGGTCATGTTCCAGGTACGTCCTCCTCGGGTGTGACTCACGTCTGTGCTGACTCTCTGACTCCCAGCGAATCCGCGGCGCCATCGACTCCCGCATCGCTGAGGAGCAGGCTCGCCAGCGCGCGGCCCAGGAGGCCCTCTCCAGATCCAACTCCGCCCGCCGCCAGGCCCGCGCCCCTGCTGCCCGCCCGCGACGAGACTCGAATCCGAATCCGAATGGCACCCCGCTCAGAAGCCCCGACCCCACCGAGTTCGAGTTTTCCACCGCCGACGACGACGCGTCCAGCCGTTCGGGCACCCCCCGTTCCGAGCCCGCAACGGCCGCCCAGGATGGCTCCGGGGAGGCCAACGGGGGGGAGGGAAAGACGTCCGGAGAGCATGCTCCTCGCAGGGAGCATGCGCCGGACGCTGCCTCGGCTCCCCTGTCGTCGGAGCTCCCGCCGGAGGTCAGGGTGAAGCTGCGACGGCTCGAGAGGATGGAGCCGAAATATCACGGTACGAGGAACCGGACGTTTCGTTGAGAAAATCACTGACCTATCTCCGTAGAACTGCTCAAGGCATACCGCATCGCACATGCACGCGTGCTCTCCATCGAGCCCTTCGAGGCCGCCCTGCGCGAGAACACCCCCCTCACGTCCATCGGCGACCCCAAGGCCCTGACCGAGTACCTTAACCAGATCTCGCTCAAGGGCGACATGGTCCTCGAGGAGCTCCGGCGCGTCACCGCGGAGCGCGACGACTACAAGAAGAAGCTCGAGGAGGCGGAGAAGGCCACCAAGGCCGCCCGGGACGAGGTCGCGACCCTGAAGAAGGAACGCGACGAGGCCAAGCAGAACGGATCTGACGGCAAGGCGAGCGATTCGACGGCCACTACAACCACCGGAGAGAATCGAACGAAGCCTGTGAAGGAGGAGAGTGAGGAGTTCTTCTCGTTCGACGCTGAGATCCCGCGGCTCGAGTCCGAGCTCAAGGAACGACAGGAAGAGGTCGAGAAGCTGAAAGCTCAAGTGGAGACGCTCAAAGGCGACCTTGCCGTCGCCCGCGAGTCGACCGAGGGCATGGTCCAGAGTCTGGAGTCGGCAACCCGTGAGCTGGCGGAGCTGCGCGAGGCCAAGGACAGACACGACGCCGAGATGGAGAGCCTGAAGGGCGCCCACCAATCCGAGATCGACGAGCTCAACGCGAAGATCGCCACGGCCGAGGCTGCGCTGGAGAAGTCGAATGCGGCGGTGGAGGATCTGAAGGCCCAGCTGAAGGAGAAGACGGATGAGCTCGACCGGGTCCGGGAACAGGCGGACAAGGACGGACAGAATCGGGAGCTCACGGCGAAGCTGGCAGAGATCGAGAAGGAGAAGGAAGCGAGCGAGAAGCGGCTGGGCGTGATGCAGGGCCTGGTGGACAGCCTCAAGTCCCAGCTCAAGGATGCGGAAACCGCCGTTTCGTCCCTGCGGACGGAGCTGACGCAGAAGGGCAGCGACCTGGACAGCCTCCGCAATATCGTAAGTTTCGTCGACGACGGTCTCAAGGACATTGACAAATGGCAGGCTGCCAAGGAGCGCGTCGCCAACGGGCAGAAGGCCGACTTTGACGAGATCCGCGAGAGCCTGACGTCCGCACAGCCCAGCACCTCCGAAGCGAGCAAGGAGCAGCCCGAGCAGGAGACCCACGCCACCGGCTCCGGGAAGAAGAAGAAGAATAACAGGAAGAAGAAAGGCGGCAAGGGCGGAGACGAGTCGAACAGGCCCGCCGCTGCTGCACCGACCCCGGAGAGCCAGGCAACCGAGGACAAGGAGCAGTCGTCCAAAGTGAAGGAGCTGGAGCAGCAGATCGAGTCGCTCACGGCGCAGCTGACGGAGAAGGACGCGGCGATCGAGCGCCTGCACGCCAGGCTCAAGGGCGAGGATGAGCTGAAGGAGGAGATCGAGTCCCTCCGCGACGAGCTGCTCAGCATCGGCCAGGATCACGTCGAGGCCAAGGACAAGATCAAGGAGCTGCAGGCGGACAAGGCGGCCCTGCAGGAAAAGATCGCCAAGCTGGAGAAGGAGCTGGCGGATCTCCAAGCCAGCAGCGCTTCGAGTGCTGCGGACGCCGAGAAGGCGCACAAGGACCTGCAGGCGGAATTCGAGGACCTCAAGGCCAAGGCCGCGACGCTGGAGACGGATCTCTCCGCCGCGCAGCAGCTGGCGGCCTCCCGATTCAAGGATCTTACGGACCTTCGGGAGACCTTACAGAGGCTACAGCCGGAGCTGAGAAATCTCCGCAACGAGGCCGCCGAGCTGAAGGCCACGAAGGAGGAGCTCAAGAACAAGACGGCGGAGCTCAAGAGACTGGAGGGCCGGCATGAAGACCTCCGTGCGGAGCTGCGGCGGCTCCGGTCGACGCTCGCCGACCGAGACGCGGAGGTGCGGACGCTCAACCAGAAGATCCGACAGGAGACCGACAGCCGCCTCAAGGCGGAGGAGGCCCTGTCGGTCGCGCAGTCCGACCTGCGCTACTCGGAGGGCAAGAAGCAGGAGGCCATCGAGAGGAACGAGCGGACGGCCACGGACCTGTCGCGGGCGCAGGAGGAACTCCGGTCCGCGCGGGCCCGGATCCGGGATCTCGAGGAGCAGATCGCGCGGCTCAACCGGGACGTCGAGGGGCTGCGCGAGGAGATCCAGCTGAAGACGGCGCAGCACGCCAGCGCGCAGAGCCTGATGAGCAGCATGCGCGACCAGACGGCGGAGATGGCGATGCAGATGAAGGAGGCGCGCGAGCGCTGCGAGAGCCTGGAGGAGGAGCTGGGCGACGCGCACCGGCTGCTGGGCGAACGCAGCCGCGAGGCCGAGACGATGCGGCGGCTGCTGAACGAGATCGAGAGCCGGGCGGACGCCAAGGTGCGCGAGTTCAAGGAGCGCATGGAGGCGGCGATCGAGGAGCGCGACCGCGCCGAGGACGAGGCCAGCACGCTGGGGCGGCGCCGCGCGCGGGAGCTGGAGGAGCTCAAGGCCAAGGTGCGCGAGGCGGAGCGGGCGCTGCGGCGGGCGGAGGAGGACCGGGAGGAGCTGGAGCACAGCCACCGCGACTGGAAGCGGCGGCGCGAGGAGCTGGAGGCGCAGGCGGAGCGGTCGGCGCGGGAGCTCCAGGACGTGCGCCAGGCGATGGCCCAGCTGCGCGACGCGCTGGACGAGAGCGAGAGGCAGGTCCGCGAGCTGGAGCGGGAGCGCGCGGAGCTGCGGCGGTCGGTCGAGGAGACGACGGGCCGCATGGAGAAGCTGCGCCGGACCAACAAGAGCCTGGCGGACGAGCTGCACACCCTCCGCGGGACCAAGAAGGCCTCGAGCAACCAGTCCTCGCGGTCGTCGCTCGACTCGGTGCGGCGGGCGGGCGTCACTTCTCCGCCGCCGCCGCCGGCGGAGCGGAACGCGCCGGTCTCGCGCAGCGCGACGCCCACGGCCGGCGGGCCGTCGATCGACTACATCTACCTGAAGAACGTGCTGCTGCAGTTCCTGGAGCAGAAGGACAAGAACTACCAGAAGCAGCTGATCCCGGTGCTGGCGATGCTGCTGCATTTCGACCGGTAGGCTCCGTTTTTCATTCCATGTCCGTGTATTCCTCATGCTAACAGAACGCAGGACGGACGAGCAGCGGTGGATGTCGGCCATCATGTCGCGATGATCGTAATGTATTAATAATGTTCTATCTGTATATAGTGGTGCTGTAGTGTACAGGCGGTCTAGTAGGTAATATCAGGTAGTTTAGGGCTTTCCCGCGTGGGTCGGCGATCCAGATTTCGGTTCGGCTTGTCGCTGCAAGGGCGTGAACCTTCGTATTTAATGTGTGGGGTAGAGCAGACGTCTTTCTTTTCCAATTCAATCCCCTCTCTCACAGTACACGGTTCCGATATCCATCGTGCCTGGTCCAGACGTCCTAGACAAGACAGCACCCGCCATGTCCAACTCCGACAAGCCCACCATCCGACTCGCGACCGAGGAGGGCAAGTCTCGTCCTGTCCCCGCACGATCCCCGCATGAATCCCCTACCTAGGTACCTTTGTACAGACACCCTCGCTGACGCACACTTTCTCCTTTGAAATCTTCAGACGTCCCCCTTATCCTCCAATTCATCCGCGAACTCGCCGACTACGAGCACGCCCTGCACGAAGTCGAGGCCACGGAAGAGTCCCTCCGCGCCACGCTCTCCTTCCCGTCCCCCTCCTCCTCCTCCTCCTCCTCCACCACCACCACCACAAACCCCCCTGATAATAAAAATAAGAGGGGAGGCCCCGTCTACACGGCCCTCGTCTCCCCTTCCCCTTCTCCCTCTGACCCCAACCCCAGGCCAGTTGGAATGGCCCTCTTCTTCTACAACTACTCCACCTGGCGCTCCGCCCCGGGTGTCTATCTCGAAGATCTCTACGTGCAGCCGCACGCCCGCGGCAAGGGGTACGGGTTTGCGCTGCTGCGGTGGCTGGCGCAGGAAGTGGTGAGGATCGGCGGGAGAAGGCTCGAGTGGAGTGTCCTGCGGTGGAACGAGCCGAGTATTAGGTTCTATGAGAGCGTGGGTGCGAGGAGGATGGATGAGTGGGTCAAGATGATGGTCGAGGGGGAGGCGCTGGGGAGGTTGGCTGGTTTGGAGGCTGCGGATGCGGATGGGGGGAAGGGGGAGCAGCAGCAGCAGCAGCAGCAGCAGCAGGAGACATCATCGTCTTGAATTGAGGAAAGCGACGGAACAAAACAAAAGCAAAACAAAACAAAAAAAAGAAGAGAGAGGAGGGGAGGGGGAGATTTATATATGTACTGTACCGTACATACATTGACATGATACATTTGGGTGTGTAATTGGTATGTCACAGGGGATGGGATATCCATACATATACCTCCTACGTTGCATGTTGCATGCTGAAGATGGTTTTTTCCTTTGTTTTTTCCTTTCTTTCTTAACAAGCCCAGATTCTTGGGGCCAGACTAGAATATACTCATACCAATAATGATTTCTGTAGAGAAATCTATCAGGATATCTGTCCGGAATTGCGGGCTGTCTGTCAGGGAGACCAGACATAACAAGGAGGGGAATTAAAAAAAGGTTCAGAATCCATGGTATCCACAAAGACTTTTATTTATTGTGCTAGTCTGGGTCTCTGGAGATTCACGCCACAGGATAATTGAACTTTTAAAGAATGCCTTCGAGAATTCGATATTTGATAGAAGAGGGGCAGCCTCCTCATCTGCTGTATGGGAGATGATTGAGTGGCTGTGGTGTGGGCCTGAGGACTGTTTGGAGAGCCGGGGCAGTTGAATTGTGTATAAAATGGCCCTAGGAGATAGGATGGATTGTCTCCAGGTTAAACCAGTGGGAGTCGTCCAGTGGCTGCATTGATTTACGCTGAGGTCAGAAATGTAAATGGAGATGCAGGACAGATGTCTCTGTCTGTCCTACATGATGGTCATTATATATTAGATCATTCTCCTCAGAGGTGAATTCATCATCCGCACTGTAAAAGTCACTGTCAATAATTGTAAAGCTACACACTCCCAGATTGAGAATGCTGACAGACATATGAAAATGTTTTCTGCAGCATATTGTTAACTTGGAATCGCTAGTAATGCTGTACCTAAAATCAGCAGTGTGGTAAGGGCGTTGCTCCTAACATAGCGGTAGAACGCAGAGACAGCTACTATTGAAGACAGAGCAGGAGCGGAATTTAGCCAGTCCATGGCATTTGGATACGCGAGGAGAAGAGGTGATAATAGTAGCTTGGTAGTAGACCATTGACTCGGACATCATTCTAGGTAGGTAGATATCTGAAGGAACGCTCATGAAACACGTCTCCCTGGATGTGCTTTTGTCAGAGACTTTCATCAGCAATGGTAACCTGTTTCCCTGTTTACTGTGCGCCAGCTGCTCGAAAGCTCCAAGACATCATCAGGGGCATGGAAATTGGAAATTGCGGTAGAAATATATTTCGCCCGCAGAAGCCTCAATATCTTTTTCTCGTTCTTTCACCCTGTTTTTTCTCCCATCTGGCCGCGCTCCACCATTCATTGACCTTGTAGTCTCGTGTTGAAAAGAAAAAAAGCCGCCATGGCACATCAACATGGTGTCGGGAAATTTCTCAAACGATATTAGTAGCTGTAGCTACAAGGAACTTTGGGTCTGAAATTACATCTTTGTCTCTGGCTTTGAGCTCTTGTTGACAGCGGGCGCCGAGGTTTCGATCCCTCTTGGTTGTCTCTAGACTCTTCCAGAACGCCATCACAATCAATTACGCGGAATCTACATCATTAAATATCGAAATATTATTAAGATCGGCGATAATAATAAGAATAAAGATACACCAAGTATAATATCAAGGACTATAGTTATAGCAATATATAAAAAAGTCTTAATAATCTTCTTTAGTGGTCATGGCCTCCTCCCCCTTTCTCTCTCTTCTTCTGATGGAATATTTCTTTTGACAGTCTCTATTTTGATTCTACCACATGACAATTGGACCTTGATAATGGATCAAAGAACAGCCGGGTTGGTATGGGGGTACAGCCTCGTCCGTAGGGTAAGATACTCGAGTAGCTTAGGCTTAATTCAGAGAAAAAGGCGCTCCAGTCGAGCAGTCTCCCAATCGCCCATCCATCTACTGCTTCCTACATAGGTCTGCGGTAGGGTTCTATACGCCCGGATCTGAAGTTTTATCTATTCCATTCAAGACATGCATCGACTTCATGTTCCGCTTGCCATCCACGGACGAGACCGGCTTGGCGATCGACCGCAGATCGGCCTAGCCCGACGCGGCTAGCGCTCTCCGCGCAGTGACGTCGCTGTCAGGGTCCAGCGCAGCAGCCAACACCTCCGTCCCCTCGACCTCCACGTTGTCCTGCCCCTCGTCCTGCTCTCTCCTCCCTCCATGCCGTCTCTCCTCCAGCTGGCTGCTCCCTCTCCGCTCAATGCCTCCCTCCGCGTGTAAGAGCGCCCTGCAGGGCAACTTCCTGGTCGACTATGTCGTCCGCTACACCTTCGACGGTGCGGGTATGCTGCCCCTCCCACCGTGCGCTTGAGACCGTATCTGGCGTGCTGACCCTCCAGACCGCTCCCAGGCGATGGAGCAGCTCGAGCGGCTGCTGCGTGCGCTCGCGGGGGTGGGCTTGCAGACGGAGGTCCGGCGAGGGGACGAGTCGTCTCTGTTGGTCTTCGTCCGCGCGTCCGAGAAGAGACTGCGAAGGGCTGTCCACAGATCGAGGTAGTGCCTCTCATATGACTGCTAGCAGAGTTAGCTGGCAGCTGCAGAGTCCATGCTGATCCGTGAATTTAGAGTCCGCGACTGGCTCTACGGCGTCCGTCACACCGAACCCGACGCCAACTCGACCGAGCCCCAGACCGAAGCGGAGCGCCTGCGCATCATCAACAACATGATCACCCTCCCCCGCGAAGAAGGCGGCGCCGGCATCACGCCCAAGCAGGGCGAGTGGAAGCACGTCGACGCCATCTTCCCGCTGCACGACGAGGCCACGAACCAGAAGTGGATGAGGGACTGGAGCCAGAAGACGTTCCTGACGAGGGACGACCTGGACCAGATCCGGAACAAGTTTGGCGAGCAGGTCGGCTTCTACTTTGCCTTCCTGCAGTCGTACTTTGGCTTCTTGATCTTCCCGGCCGTCTTTGGCTTCTCCTGCTGGTGGCTGCTCGGGTCCTTCTCCGTCATCTACACGGTCATCAACTGCCTCTGGTGCATCATCTTCATCGAGTACTGGAAGCGCCAGGAGGTCGACTTTGCCCTGCGGTGGCAGACGAGGGGTGTTTCGGCCATTCCGTCCAAACGGCGCGAGTTCAAGCCCGAAAAGGACGTGCGGGATGCGACGACAGGCGAGGTCAGGAAGGTGTTTCCTGTGGGCAAGCGGCTTGTCCGACAACTTCTGCAGATTCCGTTCGCGCTTCTTGCAGCCAGCGCTCTCGGAATCATCATAGCCACCTGTTTCGCGATCGAGATCTTCATATCGGAGGTCTACAATGGGCCGCTCAAGTCCTACTTGGTAGGTTTTGTACAGCTGCAGATCCAGGCGCGAAGCTGACCGGGCAGGTCTTCATCCCGACCATCCTGCTTTCCTCGCTGGTGCCCACCATCAGCGCCGTTCTGACGTCCGTTGCCACGAAGCTCAACGACTTTGAAAACTACGAGTCGCAGGACAGCTACGACGTGGCCTTGACGCAGAAGATCTTCGTACTGAACTTTATCACTTCGTATCTGCCCGTCTTCCTGACAGCCTTCATCTACGTCCCGTTCGGCAGCATCATCGTGCCGTACCTCGACGTGTTCCAGGTGACCGTCCGCCCGTTCGTCGCCAAGGACAAGGTGACGGTGTCCCTCGCAGACTTCCGCATCGACCCGGCCCGCCTGCGCAAGCAGGTCATCTACTTCACGGTCACTGCGCAGGCGGTCAACTTTGGTCTCGAAGTGATCGTGCCGTTGCTGAAGCGCAAGCTCTTCCGCAAGTACAAGGAATTCAACAAGGAACGGGCTGCCAAGAACGGCAACAACGGTCAGCAGGTTATCCCACGCCGGGATTCTACCTTTGGCTTCGACGACCCGACCGCGGAGAAAGACTTCCTCGCGCGGGTCCGCAACGAGGCCGAGCTGGACGAGTACGACGTCACCACGGACCTGCGCGAGATGTGCATCCAGTTCGGCTACCTGTCTCTCTTCTCGCCCGTCTGGCCGCTGGTTCCCGTCTCGTTCCTGATCAATAACTGGATCGAGCTGCGGGGCGACTTCTTCAAGATCTGCAAGGAGTGCAGGCGCCCGACGCCCCAGCGCACCGACACCATCGGCCCGTGGATCGACGCGCTGGGCTTCCTCGCCTGGCTGGGAAGCATCACCAGCTCCGCACTGCTGTACATGTTCAGCAACGACGGACTGGGGCCGGACGGCACCCCGGGCCAGATCAAGGGCTGGGCGCTCATGCTGACCATCTTCTTCGCGGAGCACCTGTACCTGATCGTGCGGGCCGCCGTGCAGGCCGCCATGTCCAAGATCGAGCTGCCCAGCATGCGCCAGGCGAAGGCCGAGTCCTACATGCTGCGCAAGCGCTACCTCACGTCGCTGCTTGAGGCGGAGCAGAGCGAAGCCGCAGGGAAAGAAGAAGACGAAAAAGAAGGCGAGGTACAGGAGGAGCCGGATCTCGAGGAGATTTCTCGCGCGTCGCTCGAGGCGGATGACACGGTCTCCTCGCTGCGTGATGGGACCCCCGCGGAGCGCTTCTGGGCGCGGCAGAGGAGTTGGAGGGAGTCGGCCAGGGTCGGCGCGGGCATCATCCAGTTGCAGGCGACCACCAGCCCGGAGATCAAGAAGGTGCAGTAGATATGGCGTCCTTTCGCTCTGGCTGTTGCAAGTAGCACGTAGCTGCTTGGTTGAGTATAGTGTATAGACAGTATCATTATCCTTTCTGCTGTTCGCAGTCGACAGTGCTGTGGCACGTCACAATGGACATAGACATAGACATATATACCATTCTTAAACCCTCATGCCACTCCTTTTTTTCCCCCTTTTCAGCTTCTAGAAATAGCATTATATTGGCTCTCTGGCTTGACTTCGGAGGTGGAATTAACAGAAGCATTTCCTTGGGATAGATAGATAGATTAAGTAGGTAGATAGATAGACAGACAGACAACAAAATATGCATACAATCTAATCGAAGCGTATATTATGTATCTCAATGGCAGCTACGTACTGTACCTATGTTATGTCATGCACTGTCGAAGAAGAGTACCAGGTAATGAGGAAACAAGGTGACTGCAGCAGCAGTAGATCAATATCTGTGATTCCCTTCTCTGAGAGGGTTGAGATCTTCTTTTAAGAAGTTTCTAACTAATTCTTTAAGCCTTTTGCTAGATTATATGTGCCTCGCTGCCTTCTAAAGCAGTTCTGGGAATAGATAAAGAAGCAGGTATAACTTTTTAACAGAACCGATTGAGGCATATGAAACTTATTCATGTCCGCAGAAGTACAAATACTGCAGTTTCACTGGATTCAATATCATGTTTTTTAAGCTCTTCACCTCTGCAGGGGCGACAAGACCATCTCATGTCCAGCAGCAGGTATGACAGCCGCCAGCATCGACCTGCCACGGATTTTTTTTCTGCAGCTACTCCTGATTTCCGGACGGAATTATATTTTTTATCTATGATTTTGTCGGACTGCGCGAACCTAGTAATCCGAAGATATGATGATGAAAGCTCTGATTATTCCAATCTACCTAACTATCTGACCACTATTT
>ENA-UOXB01000734-UOXB01000734.1-bioreactor-metagenome-genome-assembly--contig:-NODE-734-length-18492-cov-9.047622_pt1 | contig 18492 bp, 18 predicted proteins | sample MGYA00238158_ERZ761615 | MGnify/ENA primary metagenome ERZ761615 (study PRJEB28904, sample SAMN06267902) | bioreactor metagenome | isolation source: Joint BioEnergy Institute, California, USA | place... | reverse complement strand
TCTGGGCGATCATCCTGCTCAACTGAAGCTCAGACGATCGGCGGCAGGACGATCTGATCGCTGCGGCTGACTCCGGCAGTTAGCGCACGACACTGCTCGAGAAACTCGCGCATCGCCGCCGTCTGGTACTTCTGCTTGTGCCAGATGAAGTAGAACTGCCGGCGCAGGTCCAGCTCCGGGGTTTCCACCGGCATCAGGCTGCCGCGGCGAAAGGCGTCGCGTAGCGCCAGGCGCGAAATGCAGCCGATGCCCAGGCCTGACTCCACTGCGCGTTTGATCGCCTCGGTGTGCTCCAGCTCGAGGCGAATGTTGAGGTTGCGCGGATGATGACGCATGGCCTGATCGAAGGTCAGTCGTGTGCCCGAGCCCTGTTCGCGAAGAATCCAGGCTTCGTGCGTCAGCTCTTCCAGGCTGGCACTGCCACGCCGGGTCAGTGGATGCTGCGGTGCGCAGAACACCACCAGTTCATCTTCGACCCAGGGTTGTACCTCGATATCCGGGTGCTGGCAGTCGCCTTCGATCAAGCCCAGATCCAGCTCGTAATGCGCGATCTGCTGCACCACGTGAGCTGTGTTGTGTACCTGCAATTTCACCCGGCACTCCGGGTGGTGTTGCATGAAACTGCCAATCAGCAGCGTGGCCAGGTAGTTGCCCACCGTCAGAGTGGCGCCAACGTTCAGCGAGCCATAACCGCTTTTGCCGCCCAGCAGGCGTTCGATCTCGCGCGCCTGGTCGATCAGCGCTACCGCCTCGGGCAGCAATTGCCGGCCCAGCGCGTTGAGCGCTAGGCGTTTGCCGGCCCGATCGAACAGCTGGCAGTCGGACTGGCGCTCCAGTTCGGTCAGCGAGGTACTGGTGGCCGACTGCGACAATGCGAGCGATTGCGCTGCGCGCGATACGCTCTCATGCTGCGCCACGGCGACGAATACCTGGAGTTGTCTGAGGGTAAATCGCATATCGATATAACCGATAACCTATATCTTGATAATCCACTTAACAGATATTGTTGCCGCGAATAGAATGCCGCGCAATCGCGCCTTTTGGCGCTGAAGTTCTTCGAGGAAATCATCATGAGCAATATGAACGTCGAGCGCGTGCTCAGCGTCCACCACTGGAACGATACGCTGTTCAGCTTCAAGTGCACCCGTGATCCGGGGCTGCGCTTCGAGAATGGCCAGTTCGTGATGATCGGCCTGCAACAGGACAATGGCCGTCCGCTGATGCGCGCGTACTCCATCGCCAGCCCGAACTGGGAAGAACATCTGGAGTTCTTCAGCATCAAGGTGCCGGATGGCCCTCTGACCTCGCAGCTGCAGCACCTGAAGGAAGGCGACGAGATCATCATCAGCAAGAAACCCACCGGCACCCTGGTGCTCGATGACCTCAACCCCGGCAAGCACCTGTACCTGCTGAGCACCGGTACCGGCCTGGCACCGTTCATGAGCGTGATTCAGGATCCGGAAACCTACGAGCGATTCGAGAAGGTGATCCTGGTCCACGGCGTGCGCTACGTGAACGAAGTCGCCTACCGTGAGTTCATCACCGAGCACCTCCCGCAGAATGAATTCTTCGGTGATGCGCTGAAGGACAAGCTGATCTACTACCCAACCGTGACCCGTGAGCCGTTCGAGAATCAGGGCCGTCTGACCGACCTGATGCGCAGCGGCAAGCTGTTCGCCGACATCGGTCTGCCGCCGATCAACCCGCAGGATGATCGTGCCATGATCTGCGGCAGCCCGAGCATGCTCGACGAGACCAGCGAAGTGCTCGACAGCTTCGGCCTGAAGATTTCCCCACGTATGCGTGAGCCGGGGGACTACTTGATCGAGCGCGCCTTCGTCGAGAAATAAGCTTTCGATCTGCTGCGCGTCGGCCCTGCTGCGTTAAAAACAGGCTCGAAATGCTTATGTGCTACAGCACACTGCGCTTTCTCGCCTGTTTTTGCCTTGCATGACTCTAGCTCGCGAGATCGAATGAAAAGCCGCCCAATTGGGCGGCTTTGTCGTTCGTGGGGCTTGTAGCCCGGATGAAATCCGGGGAGGGTGTGTTGCAACCCCCTGATTTCATCCGGGCTACGTCAGTGTCCTAAAGACGCTTGGCGTCGATGATCAGCACTGGCTCGCGCGGTACGTTCTGGTGCATGCCGCGGTTGCTGGTGGGGACCTGGGCGATCTTGTCCACCACGTCCATGCCACGGGTCACCTTGCCGAACACGGCGTAGCCGAAGTCGCGCGAGCTGTGGTCGAGGAAGGCGTTGTCCTTGTGGTTGATGAAGAACTGGCTGGTGGCCGAGTCGCGTACCTGAGTCCGGGCCATGGCCAGGGTGCCACGTACGTTGTGCAGGCCATTGTCGGCCTCGTTCTTGATCGGTGCGTCGGTGTCCTTCTGGCGCATGTCGGCATCGAAACCACCGCCCTGGATCATGAAGCCCGGAATCACCCGGTGGAACTGGGTGCCATTGTAGAAGCCACTGTCGACGTACTTGAGGAAGTTCTGCGTGCTTACCGGTGCCTTGTCGGCGGCCAGTTCCACTTCCACTTCACCCAGACTGGTGGTCAGCAACACCTTGGGGTTTTCCGCAGCCAGCAGGCTGGACGACAGCAGCAGGGCGCCGGTAGCGAGAACGAGTTGCTTGAGCATGATGGTCAGTTTTCCTTGTTGGCAGCCTCGCCGAGGAAGGCGAGTAGAGCGCTATTAAAGCGTTCAGGTTGATCCAGTGGTGTGGCGTGGCGCGAATTTTCGATCACCAGCAGACGCGCATCGGGCATTTCTGCCACGTATTCACGTTTGCGTTCAACTGGCGTGTAGTCGCGGTCGGCTGTGATCACCAGCGTAGGACAGGTGATGCGTCCGAGGCGTTCCCGCACGCCCCAGCCGATGATGGCGTCGAGGCTGGCGAGATAGGCGCGCTTGTCGTTTTGCGGCCAGCGTTCTTCGACCTTGCGTCGCAGCTCTGCCTGCTCGGGTTTGGGGAACAGCAGCTTGGCCAATGCCTTGGCAATGGTCTCCAGGCTGAGCAGGCGTGAGAGTGTCCAGCGTTTGCCGATCTCCAGCCAGTCGCGCGCGCTTCTGGCCTTGACCTCGGGGCCGCTGTTGACGATGGTCAGGCTGCGCAGCAGTTCTGGGCGGTCGACGCCGAGTTGAAATCCGATCATGCCGCCCATGGAGATGCCCACCAGGTGCACGGGTGGCAGTTGCAGGAATTCGATCAGCGCCGCCACGTCATTGGCGAAATCGGCGATGCGATAGGCACCGCGCGGCTTGTCCGAACGGCCGTGACCGCGCACGTCGAGAGCGATCACTCGATAGTGCCGGGCGAGGACGGGAATCTGGTATTCCCAATCACGCGTACTCGAGCCCAGGCCATGCACCAGCAGCAACGGCTGTCCGTGACCATAGTCCTCGTAGTGCAGCTGACAGCCTTCGTTGTCGAAATAGGGCATGACGGAGTTCTCAGTTGGCGGGCTGCGGAGCGGCGAAGGCGGCGTCAAGCGGAGCACTGTCGAAGTTCTTGATCAGTTCGATGAGAATCTGCGTGGCCGGGCCGAGCACCCGCTCTTTGTTGCTGTAGAGGAAGAAGCGCGGTTTGCGGATGCCGCCCTGCGCCAGTGGCAGCGGTTTCAGCAGGCCTTCCTGCACTTCCCGGGCGATCAGGTGGCGCGGCAGCCAGGCGAAGCCCAGGCCGCTGCTGACGAAGGTGCGGGCAGTGGGCAGGCTGCCGACCGTCCAGCGTTGCTCCGCGCCCAGCCAGCCAGCATCACGTGGTTGCAGGCGCCCGCTGTCACGAGTGACCACCTGCATCTGGCCTTCCAGATCCTGAAAGCTAAGCTCACGCTGCAGACGATGTAGCGGGTGCTCCGGGTTGGCGACGGCGACGAATTCTACTTCGTTCAGCTCGATACCCAGATGACCGGTGATGTTCAGCGCGCTGATGGCGAGGTCGGCAGTGCCTTCGAGCAACACTTCCTCGACTCCGGACAACACTTCCTCGCGCAATCGTACCCGGCAACCGCGGCTCTGCGGCATGAAGGCGGTCAAGGCGCGGACAAGATTGGCCGTGGGGTAGGCGGCGTCCACCACCAGGCGCACTTCCGCTTCCCACCCCTGTTCCATGTGGTGGGCCAGGTCTTCCAGCTGGCTGGCCTGCTTGACCAGTTGTCGCGAGCGGCGCAGCAACACGTCACCGGCCTCGGTGAGCACGGCCTTGCGTCCGTCGATGCGCAGCAGCGGTACACCGAGCTGTTCCTGCATACGTGCCACGGTATAGCTGACCGAGGACTGCGAGCGGTGCAGCACTTCGGCCGCCTGGGCGAAGCCGCCCTGATCCACCACGGCTTGCAGCGTGCGCCATTGATCCAGGGTTACGCGAGGAGCTTTCATCACATCATCCTGCTGATTCGGCCTGTTACACTGGTTCTCCCATGTTGGAGAGCACCGATGAAAAAAATAATCTGCTTGCTGTTCGCCTTCCTGCCGCTGGCCGCCCACGCCTATCCCATCGAAGTGGAGAAGCAGCTCAACGGCGCCGAGGTCTCGGCCACTACCCAGGAAATTGACCACAACATGGCGGCGTTGATGCTCTACAACTACGGGCAGAGCGAGGCCGAGTGCAGCGCAGTGTTCCGCAATGGCCCAGAGGCGCCGCGCACGCGTCGCACCGTGTTGGCGCCGGGCGCTAATAACAACATGACGGTCAAGTTCACCCGAAGCGTCATCCGCTTGCGCATCAGCCTGACCTGCGGCCTGAAGTGATGAAAAGCCTAGACGCGCTTTTTAGATAAATCAAATTAGTCGATATATGTAAGCGGATATTTACGCTTTTTAATCGAATGCTGCATCTCTACTCTGTGCTCCATCGACTCTCAACTACCTCGATGGAGCCTCAGACATGTCCCGTGTTCTCGTAATCGAAAGCAGTGCCCGCCAGCAAGGTTCGGTCTCCCGCGAGCTGACTCAGCAATTCATCGCCAAGTGGCAAGCGACGCACCCGGCTGACCAGATTCAGGTCCGCGACCTGGCGGCAGAGCCTGTGCCGCACCTCGATGCCACACTGCTGGGTGGTTGGATGACCCCGAGCGAACAGCAGAGCGAGGCGGAAAAAGCGGCGTTGGCGCGTTCCAACCAACTCACCGACGAACTGCTGGCTGCCGATGTATTGGTCCTGGCTGCGCCGATGTACAACTTCGCCATTCCCAGCACTCTCAAGGCCTGGCTGGACCATGTACTACGCGCCGGCGTGACCTTCAAGTACACCGAAACCGGCCCGCAAGGGCTGCTGACCGGCAAGCGCGCTTTCGTGCTGACTGCTCGCGGCGGCATTTACGCCGGCAGCGGCCTGGATCACCAGGAACCCTACCTGCGTCAGGCGCTGGCCTTCATCGGTATTCATGACGTGCAGTTCATCCACGCCGAAGGCCTGAATCTGGGCGCCGAGTTCAGCGAAAAAGGTCTGGCGCAGGCCAAGGCCAAGCTGGCTGAAGTGGCTTGATACCGATCCTCCTCTCCTGAGTGCCCGTGCGCGGGCGCGCTATGCCGGTCGCTTCGCGTGAAGTGGCCGGCTTTTTTATTTGGCCGGCAAGCAGTCGCCAAAGCACGGATTGTCCGCCGCAGGGGAACGCGCTAAGGTCGCCGCCTTCCTTCGGAGGTGGCTGTGCGATATCTGCTGATAGTGACCCTGCTGTGGGCCTTTTCCTTCAGCCTGATCGGTGAGTACCTGGCTGGTCGGGTCGACAGCTACTTCGCGGTGCTGACGCGTATCGTCATCGCCGGGCTGCTGTTCGTGCCACTGACCCGCTGGCGTGGTCACGCACCGGCGTTCGTGCGCGGCATGTTACTGATCGGAGCGCTGCAGTTCGGCATCACCTATGTCTGCCTGTACCTCAGCTTCTCGGTGCTGACAGTGCCGGAAGTGCTGCTGTTCACCATCCTCACGCCGCTGCACGTGACACTGATCGAGGATGCGCTGAATCGCAGGTTCAACCCCTGGGCACTGGCAGCTGCACTGGTGGCAGTGCTGGGCGCCGGGATCATTCGCTACGATGGCATCAGCAGTGGCTTCATGCTGGGCTTCCTGCTGCTGCAGGTGGCCAACTTCACCTTTGCGGCAGGGCAGGTGCTGTACAAGCATTTGCTGCTCCGGCACCCCTCCAGCGAGCCGCAGTACAGGCGTTTCGGTTTCTTCTACCTGGGTGCGCTGTTGATAGCGCTGCCGGCCTTCCTGCTGCTGGGCAATGGTGAGCGCCTGCCGAGCTCTGCATTGCAATGGAGCGTACTGATGTGGCTCGGTGTGGTGGCATCGGGCCTGGGTTTGTACTGGTGGAACAAGGGCGCCAGTCTGGTCGATGGTGGCACGCTGGCTGTGATGAATAACGCGCTGGTACCGGCGGGGCTGCTGGTCAATCTGCTGATCTGGAATCACGATGCCGATCTGCTGCGTCTGACCCTGGGTGGTGCGGTGATCGCTGCCTCGCTGCCATTGCTCAGGCTGGGTCGCCATAAGCCTGTCGAGGTGCGCTGATGCAATTGTCTGGACGCGGTGTGGCGCTGTCGGTTGGTGCCTCGATGTTGTTCGCCTTGTTACCGGGCTACGTGCAGTGGCTGAACCCGCTTGATGGCGTGCAGATATTCGCGCAGCGCGTGCTCTGGTCGATTCCTCTGGTTCTGCTGCTGGTCGTGTTGACGCGGCAAACAGCTTCGCTGCGCGAGACCTTCATACGCCTTCGCCGTGAACCGCTTTTGCTGGCCGCCTGCCCGCTGGCAGCGGCGTTGATCGGTGTGCAGTGGGGGCTGTTTCTCTGGGCACCGCTGGCCGGGCACATGCTGGAAGTGTCCATGGGCTACTTCCTGCTGCCGTTAGCGATGGTGCTGACCGGACGACTGTTCTACGGCGAGCGCCTGCGCCCGTTGCAACAGCTGGCGGTGACTTGCGCCATGCTCGGTGTGTTGCACGAGCTTTGGCGTACTCAGGCGTTCTCCTGGCTGACGTTGGTCACTGCGCTGGGCTATCCGCCTTATTTCATGTTACGCCGCTGGATGCGCCTGGATGCTCTGTCCGGCTTCGTGTTGGAGATGCTGATGCTGGCGCCGTTGGCGATCTGGCTGATCATGGCCTATGGCCCCGCAGGAGCATTTGCCGAACGCCCGCAGCTGTGGTTGCTGGTGCCGGTGATGGCCCTGATCGGTACCCTGGCGTTTGCCGCTTACATGGCGTCCAGCAGGCTGCTGCCTCTCGGGCTATTCGGCATTCTCAGCTATGTCGAGCCGGTGCTGTTGTTCGGCGTGGCGCTATTGGTGCTGGGTGAGACATTCGATGCGGGGCAATGGCTGACCTACCTGCCGATCTGGGTGGCTGTGCTGCTGGTCGGTTGGGACAGTGCACGGCTGCTGCGCAAGCAGCGCGAGAACGTCAAGCTGCGCTGATGCGCGGGGTGGGCATCTGGGTTAGCGCATTGCTCTGCTTCTGCACCTGGTAATGCAGCTGCAGGGTGCCACTGTCGAACCGACGTTGCTCGCTCAGTGTCAGGCTGCGCTCCATGCCGGTGGCCAGTAGCGGAACGCCGGCACCAAGCAGGTGAGGCACCAGATTGATCACCACTTCGTCGATCAGCCCGGCGGTGTAGCAGTTGCCGGCGAGCAGGCTGCCGCCGACCAGCCAGATGCGTTGAAAGCCGGCCTCGTTCAAGGCCGCGACCGCTTGGGCTGGTGTGCAGTGGGTCAGCTGGATCTCATCGCTGGCGCGCGGCAGGGCCAGGCGAGTCAACACTACGCAGGGTTTGCCGGGGTAGGGCCAGGGGCCGCCGCGCTGGAGCAGCGCTTCGTAGGTGACCCGGCCCATCAGCAGCGCATCGATGCCCGAATAGAAGTACTGGAAACTGTACTCTTCATCAGCCTGACGCAACGAGTCGAACCAGTCGAGGCGGCCATCGGGACGAGCGATGTAGCCATCGAGGCTGGAGGTGACGTGGTAGATCAGGGACGGGTTCATCATGCACCTCGGGAGGGCTATCTGGAAATTGGAGTGGCGCCGCTGAAACAAGTTCGTCGCGCGCCTCACCGCTTGTCGGAAGGCTCTCAGTCCAGGACGTTGCGCAGGATTTCGTAGACGATGCCGGTCGCGATGGCGACCAGCACGACGTCACGGCCGATCTGCTTCCATTCGTAGCCCTCGTAATAGGGCAGGCGCGAAGTCAGGCGGCTATCGAAGTTCTTGGCGATGCCGGGAGGCAGCGGCTTGCCTCGAGCGAGGTTCTTGGCGATGCCTGGCGGTAGTGATGAAGTGGGGCCGATCAACTGGCGATTCTCACCGAGCACGATGCGCACCTGGCCGATATCCACGCTCGGGCCGCGCAGGTCGATCTGCACGCCACCATCATGCTGATGGCCAGGCTTGCCTTTACCGGGGGGCGGGTTGGCCAGCACTGGCGAGGTGGCGAGCAGGATACACAGGCCAATGCTGAGCGTTGCCTGGGGTTTGGTAAGCATGGCGGCACTCCCTGGAGGATTATGCCGATTAGATAGTGGGCGAGCCGCTTCGGTTCCCGTTCGCCTATAGCCGGACGGCGCCGCCAAGCGGCCGTCTGTCGGCGTATGAATGTGAGTGGCGTGCAAAGAAATTCGGCCCCGACGCCGGAAACCGTTAGGCTATGCACCGTTTTGTCGATTTTTCGAGGTAGTGCCCCCGTGTTTGCCCAATTCGCCCTGCATGAACGCCTGCTGAAAGCCGTTGCCGAGCTTAACTTCGTCGAGCCGACTCCGGTGCAGGCGGCAGCGATTCCGCCTGCGCTGGAGGGCAAGGACCTGCGGGTGATTGCCCAGACCGGCAGCGGCAAGACCGCCGCGTTCGTCCTGCCGCTGCTCAATCGCCTGCTGGGTGACGGCAACTCCAAGCAGCGCCTGAGCATTCGCGCGCTGATCCTGCTGCCAACCCGCGAGCTGGCGCAGCAGACGCTCAAGGAAGTCGAGCGCTTCGCCCAGTTCACCTTTCTCAAGGCCGGTCTGGTCACCGGTGGCGAGGACTTCAAGGTGCAGGCTGCGATGATGCGCAAGATCGATATTCTCATCGGCACGCCGGGGCGTCTGATCGAGCATGCCAATGCCGGCAACCTGCCGCTGGATGAGGTCGAGGTGCTGGTGTTCGACGAGGCTGACCGCATGCTCGACATGGGCTTCGCCGAAGATGCCCAGCGCCTGGCCGAAGCCTGTGGCCCGCACCAGACCCTGCTGTTTTCCGCCACTACTGGCGGCAATGGCCTGCGCGAGATGGTTGCCAAGGTGCTCAAGGAACCGCAGCACTTGATGCTCAACAGCGTCAGCCAGCTCAACGAAGGTACGCGTCAGCAGATCATCACTGCCGATCACAACTACCACAAGGAACAGTTGGTTGACTGGCTGCTGGCCAACGAGACCTACGACAAGGCCATCGTCTTCACCAACACCCGTGTGCAGGCCGACCGCCTATATGGCAAGTTGGTCGCCGCCGGGGTCAAGGCGTTCGTACTGCACGGTGAGAAGGACCAGAAGGACCGCAAGCTGGCCATCGAGCGCCTGCGTCAGGGGGCTGTTCGCGTGCTGGTCGCCACCGACGTGGCGGCGCGTGGCCTGGATGTCGAAGGTCTGGATTTGGTGATTAACTTCGACATGCCGCGTTCCGGCGACGAATACGTGCACCGCATCGGGCGCACCGGCCGCGCCGGTGGCGAAGGCCTGGCTGTGTCACTGATCTGCCATACCGACTGGAACCTGATGTCGAGCATCGAACGCTACCTCAAGCAGCGTTTCGAGCGTCGTACCATCAAGGAGCTGAAAGGCGTCTATCAGGGGCCGAAAAACCTTAAGGCGTCCGGCAAGGCCGCTGGCAGCAAGAAGAAAAAAGCCGAGAAGAAGGACCCGAAGAAAGCCGCCGCGCCCAAGCGCAAGACCGGCCCACGTCCGGCTGGCAAACCTTCTGCGTTGGTCAGCGCCGATGGCAGCGCGCCGCTCAAGCGCAAGAAGCCGGCTGCGGAGTAAGCAGGCTGTTGTGGGAGGGGCTTCAGCGACGAGTCGCGGCTGAAGCCCCTCCCACAGTTTCACTCTACCCCGACGAAACCACCGGTCTGGTGCTGCCACAAGCGTGCATAGAGACCGCCTTGAGCGATCAGTTCGGTGTGGGTGCCGGTTTCGATGACCCGGCCCTTGTCGATCACGACAAGGCGATCCATGCGTGCGATGGTCGACAGGCGGTGGGCGATGGCGATTACCGTCTTGCCTTCCATCAGGCTGTCCAGGCTTTCCTGAATGGCCGCTTCGACTTCCGAATCCAGCGCCGATGTGGCTTCGTCCAGCACCAGGATCGGCGCGTCCTTGAGCAGCACGCGGGCGATGGCGATGCGCTGACGCTGACCGCCGGATAGCTTCACGCCGCGTTCACCGACCTGAGCATCCATGCCGCGGCCGCCCTGGCTGTCATCGAGGGTGGGGATGAAGGCATCGGCGCGCGCCTTGCGCACCGCTTCCCAGAGTTCCTCGTCGCTGGCGCCGGGTTTGCCGTAACGCAGGTTGTCGCGAATCGAGCGGTGCAGCAGTGAGGTGTCCTGGGTCACTACGCCGATGTTGGCGCGCAGGCTTTCCTGGGTCACCGTGGCGATGTCCTGGTCGTCGATCAGGATGCGGCCGCTTTCCAAGTCGTATAGGCGCAGCAGCAGGTTGACTAGGGTCGACTTGCCGGCGCCGGAGGGGCCGACCAGACCGATCTTCTCGCCGGGGCGAATATCGATGCTGAGGCCGGCGATCACGCCACCTTTCTTGCCGTAGTGGAAGTGGATGTCCTCGAAGCGCACGCCGCCTTGTTGCACCTTGATCGGTTTGGCGTCCGGGCGATCGAGCACCTGGCGCGGCTGGACGATGGTCTGCATGCCATCCTGCACGGTGCCGACGTTCTCGAAGATGCCGTTGACCACCCACATGATCCATTCGGCCATGTTGTTGATGCGAATCACCAGGCCCAGCGCCAGTGCAATCGCGCCGGTGGTGATCAGTGAATGGCTCCACAGCCACAGGGCCAGGGCGCCGGTGCCGACGATCAGCACGCCGTTCAGGCAGGTGATGAGAAAATCCAGTGCCGTGATGGTGCGCGACTGCAGGCGGAACTTGTCGAGCAGGTCCTGCATGGCTTCGCGGGCGTAGCTTTCCTCTTCCTGTGAATGGGCGAAGAGCTTGAGCGTGGCGATGTTGCTGTAGCCGTCCACCACTCGGCCCATGACCTTGGAGCGCGCCGAGGAGGCGGCGGCGGAGCGTGCCTTGATGCGTGGCACGAAGTACCACAGCGCCGCGCTGTAGCCGACGATCCACAACGCCAGCGGCACCACCAGGCGCAGGTCGGCGGCGGCGAACAGGTACAGCGCGCTGCCGGCATAGACCACCACGTGCCACAGGGCGTCGATCACCTGCATGGCCGAGTCGCGCAGCGAGGGGCCGGTCTGCATCACGCGCTGGGCGATGCGGCCGGCGAAGTCGTTCTGGAAGAAGCTCAGGCTCTGCTTGAGCACGTAGCGGTGGTTCTGCCAGCGAACCAGATTGGTCAGGCCGGGGTTCACGGCCTGATGGGTGAGCAGGTTGTGCAGGCCGAACACCACGGGGCGGATGACCAGTGCCACCAGCAGCATCCACAACAACTCGCGCTGGTGCTCCTCGAAGAAGGTGCTGGCGTCCGTGCTGGCCTGAGCCATGTCGATCAATTGGCCTAGGAAGCTGAACAGCGCCACCTCGATCAGGGCGGCGAAGAAGCCGACGACCAGTACGGCGACCATCAGCGGCCACACCTGTTTCAGGTAGTGGCCGTAGAAGCGCAGCATGCCATCTGGCGGGGCGACGTCGGGGCTGGGCTTGAAGACGTCGATCAGGGATTCGAAGCGGCGAAACAGCATTGCAGGCGTCCTGCCTAAATTAGGGGGAACGCCGATAGTAACGCCCTTAGTGCGAGCGAGTCTCAGTCAAAAGCGGTTTCTGCAACTCGCTGGCCCAGGCCAGCAGTGGAACCTCTAATCCAGGTTGCCAGATACGCTTGAACAGCAGTGCCAGGTGTTCGACTTCGCCGCGTTCGAAGGGCAGACGGTCGATGCGTTGGTGCACCTGCCACTGGCCGTCATGCAATTGGGCGAAGTCGAAGCGGAACGGGTGAAAACCGGTCATGCCCAGGCGCAGGTCGGTGACGATCAGGCGATCACCCACCTGGTCGTAACGCAGCACGCCACCGGTGAACCACTCCAGGCGCTGGTGCATGGGTGAGTCGGCCAGAAGCTCGCGTAGATGGGCGCCGCGTGGCAGGCGCTGCAGTTTTGGCGGCTCGTCATCGAACCAGCCGGCCAGGGCTTCGTGATAGTTCTCGCCGTCCAGCACGATGACGCGCCATAGCAGAGCGTTGAACGGTGTTGGGGTGATGAACAGCTGCTCGGCCTGGATGCCCTGACGCGCAAGCTCGCGCTCCACTCGCTGCTCGGCCATGAACTTGCCGGCCAGGCTGAAGCCGATGTACAGCGTCGACACCGCCAGCGCTACGGCTGGCACCCGCCAGCTTTGCTCGCGTAGCCCGGTGAACAGGCTGATCACCACCGCGACAATCAGTGGCACGGTGTACAGCGGGTCGATGATGAACAGGCTGGACCAGGCCGTGGGCGTCGGCATCAGGGGCCAGAACAGCTGCGTGCCGTAGCTGGTGAAGGCGTCCAGCAAGGGGTGAGTGATCAGCACCAGCCATAGCGTCAGCAGCAGGCGATTGGCCGAATAACCGGGATGGGGGCGAAAGCGCCTGGCCAGCCAGGTCAGCAGCAGAGCAAAGCCGCTCAGAACGAACAGCGAATGGCTGAAGCCGCGGTGGTAGGTCATGTTGGCCACGGCATCGCCGTAATCCATGACCACGTCCAGATCGGGAACGGTGGCAAGCATCGCGCCATAGAGCAGCGCCTTGCGCCCCTGCCAGCGGCCGAGCAGCGCGCCCTGAATACTGGCGCCGAGTACCGCCTGGGTTATCGAGTCCATCGCGTGCTTCCGGAAAAAGACAGGCCGCTACGTTAGCCGAGGCGCCGAGCGAATGCCGTGGGGAAATTTCAAGCAAAGATTACAGCTGTGGCGGGTATCCTGATGACCATGAGTCTCAAGAAATCCTACCCATGCTGATCGTCTCCAACAGTGTTCATATTCCCGATGAGGAAATCGAGCTGACCGCCATCCGCGCCCAGGGGGCCGGCGGGCAGAACGTCAACAAGGTATCCAGCGCCGTGCACCTGCGTTTCGATAGCCAGGCCTCGTCGCTGCCGCCGTTCTACAAGGAGCGCCTGTTGGCGTTCGCCGATAGTCGCATCACCGCCGACGGTGTGGTGGTGATCAAGGCGCAGCAGTACCGCACTCAGGAGCAGAACCGCGCCGATGCCCTCGAGCGCCTGGCCGAGCTGATTCGCACCGCTGGCAAGGTGGAAAAGAAGCGACGCCCGACCAAACCGACCCTCGGCTCGAAAAAGCGTCGCCTGGACGGCAAGAGCAAACGCGGTGCGATCAAGGCGGGGCGGGGCAAGGTGGATTTCTAGGGGATAACGGCGGCACCCTATCCACGAGCCGCCAGATAAGCCTGGTAATCGGGAATACGGTACTCGTGCTGCTGTTCCAGCAGGCTGCTGCTGAGCAGGTAGTCGGCGCTGCTTTCGTTGCACGCCACCGGGATGTTCCATACCGCCGCTACACGCAGCAGTGCCTTGATGTCCGGGTCGTGTGGCTGCGGCTCGAACGGGTCCCAGAAGAACACCAGCATGTCCACGCGCTGCTCGGCAATGCGTGCGCCGATTTGCTGGTCGCCGCCCAGCGGGCCGCTGATCATGCTCTCCACCGGCAGATCCAGGCGTTTGCTCAAGAGTAGGCCGGTGGTGCCGGTGGCCACCAGTTCATGGCGCGCCAGCTCGTCGCGCTGACGTTCGCACCAGTCCAGCAGGAAACCCTTGCAGTGATCATGCGCCACCAGTGCGATGCGCTTGCGGGCCGGCAGTTGGGCACGGGTAAAGCTGATACGGCTCATCGAGCCTCCTGTTCAATTCAAGCGGGCCAGCACCAGGCAGTTGTCCAGCATACGGTTGGAGAAGCCCCACTCATTGTCATACCAGGCCATGACCTTGAGCAGCTTGCCGCTGACCTTGGTGTGGTTGGCGTCGAAGATCGATGACAACGGGTTGTGGTTGAAGTCACAGGACACCAGCGGCAGCACGTTGTAGCCCAGCACCGGGGATTGCTCGCTGGCGGCCTTGAGCAGGGCGTTGACTTCCTCGGCAGTGGTCTCGCGTTCGACCTGCACAGTCAGGTCAACCAGTGACACGTTGATCACCGGTACGCGTACCGCCATGCCGGTGAGTTTTCCGGCCAGCTCCGGCAGTACCAGGCCGACCGCCTCGGCTGCACCGGTCTTGGTCGGGATCATCGACTGGGTCGCCGAGCGCGCACGGTACAGATCGTTGTGATAGACGTCGGACAGGTTCTGGTCGTTGGTGTAGGCGTGAATCGTGGTCATCAACCCCTGTTCGATACCCAGTTCGCGTTGCAGCACCTGCGCCACCGGGGCCAGGCAGTTGGTGGTGCAGGAGGCGTTGGAGATGATCTGCATGTCCGGCGTCAGCACCTGTTCGTTGACGCCATATACCACGGTGGCATCGGCGCCCTTGGCAGGTGCCGAGATGAGCACCTTGCGTGCCCCCGCGGTGAGGTGGGCAGCGGCCTTGTCACGGTCGGTGAACAGCCCGGTGCATTCGAGCACTACATCCACCTGATGGGTTTTCCAGGGCAGTTCGGCGGGATTGCGGATTGCGCTGACGGCGATGCGATCGCCCTTGATCCACAGGTTTTCGCCGTCGACTTTCACTTCTTCGGGGAAATGGCCGTGGACGCTGTCATATTGCAGAAGGTGCGCATTGATCGTGCTGTCGCCCAGATCGTTGATGGCCACGACCTGCAGGTGCTGGCGATAATTCTGGGTATAGAGTGCGCGTAGCACATTGCGGCCGATACGGCCGAAGCCATTGATGGCGATTCGTAGTGTCATGGTGAAGGTCTCGTAAATTTGTTGTTGTAATTACAAGATTATTCCCATTGCTATGGAAATCAAGCGCGGTGAGTGGCAATATTTTTGTTGTAAATACAAACAGCAGCTATCAGTTAGTCTGGAGAGTCCCCATGCATCCCCGCGTTGTCGAAGTTACCGAGCGTCTTGTCGAGCGCAGCCGCGCCACGCGCCAACGCTACCTTGAGATGATCCGTGCAGCCGCCAGCGAAGGCCCACAGCGGGGCAAGCTGCAATGCGCCAACTTCGCTCACGGTGTGGCCGGGTGCAGTGGTCATGACAAGCAGACCCTGCGTCTGATGGATGCCGCCAATGTGGCTATCGTTTCTGCGTACAACGACATGTTGTCGGCGCATCAGCCTTACGAGGTCTTTCCCGAGCAGATCAAGCAGGCCCTGCGCGAACGTGGTTCAGTCGGGCAGTTCGCCGGAGGCGTGCCGGCCATGTGCGACGGCGTCACCCAGGGCGAGCCGGGCATGGAGCTGGGCATTGCCAGTCGTGAGGTGATCGCCATGTCCACAGCCGTGGCGCTGTCGCACAACATGTTCGATGCCGCGCTGTACCTGGGGGTGTGCGACAAGATCGTGCCAGGGTTGATGATGGGCGCGCTGCGCTTCGGTCATCTACCTTCGTTGTTCGTGCCGGCGGGGCCGATGACTTCGGGGTTGTCGAACAAGGAAAAAGCCGACGTGCGTCAGCGCTACGCCGAAGGCAAGGCGACCCGCGACGAGCTGCTGGCTGCGGAAATGGCCGCTTACCACGGGCCGGGCACCTGCACCTTCTATGGCACCGCCAATACCAACCAGTTGCTGATGGAAGTGATGGGCTTGCATCTGCCGGGGGCTTCCTTCATCAATCCCGGCACGCCGCTGCGTGAAGCGCTGACTCGTGAGGCCGCTCAGCAGGTCACCCGCCTGACCAGGCAAAGCGGGAGTTTCATGCCTATCGGCGAGATCGTCGACGAGCGCTGTCTGGTCAATTCCATCGTCGCCCTGCATGCCACGGGCGGCTCGACCAACCATACCCTGCATATGCCAGCCATCGCCCGCGCCGCGGGCATTCTGCTGACCTGGCAGGACATGGCCGACCTGTCCGAGGTGGTGCCGACCCTGGCCCATGTCTATCCCAACGGCAAGGCCGACATCAATCACTTCCAGGCGGCTGGCGGCATGGCGTTCCTGATTCGCCAGTTGCTCGAAGCCGGGCTACTGCATGAAGAGGTCAATACCGTGGCTGGGCGTGGTCTGTCGCGTTACACCCAGGAGCCTTTCCTCGAGGATGGCAAGCTGGTCTGGCGCGATGGGCCGACCGAGAGCCTTGAGGAAGGCGTGTTGCGTCCAGTCGCGCGGCCGTTCTCGGCCGAAGGTGGCCTGCGCCTGATGCTGGGTAATCTCGGTCGTGGGGTGATGAAGGTGTCGGCCGTGGCGCCGGAGCATCAGGTGGTCGAAGCGCCGGCGCTGGTGTTCGAGGATCAACTGGAGTTGGTCGAGGCGTTCAAGGCCGGCAAGCTGGAGCGCGATTTCGTCGCCGTGGTGCGCTTCCAGGGGCCGCGCAGCAATGGCATGCCCGAGCTGCACAAGATGACGCCGTATCTGGGCGTGCTGCAGGATCGCGGTTTCAAGGTGGCGCTGGTGACCGATGGGCGCATGTCCGGTGCATCGGGCAAGATCCCGGCGGCCATTCACGTTTGCCCGGAAGCATTCGATGGCGGGCCGCTGGCGCGGGTGCGCGACGGCGACCTGATTCGCGTCGATGGTCAACGCGGGCAGTTGGTGCTGCAGGTCGATGAAGCCGAGTTCAGCGCGCGCGAGCTGGCGCCAAAGCCGGCTCCGGCAATCGGCTGCGGGCGTGAGCTGTTCGCTTTCATGCGCCACAATTTCAGCACGGCGGAGCAGGGCGCCAGCGCCTTTACCGAGAGCCTTGAGTCGTTGGTCTGAACCGACGCAAGTGGCCTGGATGAAGTTCGGGAGGCGCGGGTGCAAGTGCCCCGGATTGCATCTGGGCTACTCGCCGGGGCCGACGAGGCCTGCAAAGCCGCTCTTCGTAGGAGCACCGCCTCGGGGCGAAGCTTCATCCAAGCTTGCCCCGCCCTGATTCGCGGCGGGGCGCCGCTCCTACATGATCAAACCTGCGTCTTGGTTCAGATGCCCTGCGGAATCTCTTCGCCGCCCAGTGCGGTGAACAGCTCCGGCAGAAACTCCACCAGGGTCATCATCATCAGGATGAAGCTGGCGTCCTGCTGGGCCAGGGCGTCGTCACCGCCATCCTGTTCGGCCTGCTCCTGCAGCACGTCTTCGAAGCGCAGGCGCTTGATGGTCAGCTTGTCGTCGAGCACGAAGGACAGTTTGTCCTGCCAGGCCAGCGACAGCTGGGTGACCTGCTTGCCGGTGGACAGGTGCAGCTGGATTTCCTCGCTGGTCAGGTCCTGGCGCTTGCAGCGCACCACGCCGCCATCCTCGTGGGTGTCGCGCAGTTCGCACTCGTCGAGAACGAAGAAGCCTTCGGCGGCGCTCTGGTTCTTCAGCCAGTCGGTGAGGGTGGCGGTCGGGGCGATCTTCACCGATAGCGGACGCACCGGCAGCGAGCCAATGGCCTCGCGCAGGGTGGACAGCAGGTCTTCAGCCTTCTTGGCGCTGGCGCTGTCGACCAGGATCAGGCCCTGTTTCGGCGCGATGGCAGCGAAGGTGCCCGATTTGCGGATGAAGGCGCGTGGCAGGAAGGCCTGCACGATCTCGTCTTTGATCTGGTCGCGCTCTTTCTTGTAGACCTTGCGCATCTGCGTGTTTTCGATCTCGTCGACCTTCTCCTTCAGCGCGTCGCGCACCACCGAGCCCGGCAGAATGCGTTCTTCCTTGCGTGCACCGATCAGCAGAAAGTCGCCGCTGACGTGCACCAGGGGCGCATCGGCGCCTTTGCCGAAGGGGGCGGTGAAGCCGTAAGTGGTCAGTTCCTGGCTGGCGCAGGGGCGGGCCGGTTTGCTGGCCAGTGCAGTCTCCAGCGCTTCGGCGTCGAAAGGGATGTCCTGGGTGAGGCGGTAGACCAGCAGGTTACGAAACCACATGAGCGGGTGACTCTCCATTGATGATGTAAGTCGCGGGATGGCGCCATCGATAGGCTTCCAGGTTGTGGAAGCCGGCGTGCAGCGACGGGTGAAAGTGGCGGGCGAGCAATGGAAAGCTGATCGGTCCGCCGGCACAGAGCGCGCATTATTCTCCGCTGGCGTGCTCAGGCCAACCCTGACAACGAACCGTTGAGGAAATTCGTCGGTGTCGCCTAAGTTCTTGCTGCTGCGATAAATTTTTTTGTGAAGAGGGCTTGCCAAGGTCGGAATCGCTCTCTAGAATGCGCCCCACTTCGAGAGTGAATGGGGTGGTTAGCTCAGCCGGGAGAGCATCTGCCTTACAAGCAGAGGGTCGGCGGTT
>ENA-UOXB01000729-UOXB01000729.1-bioreactor-metagenome-genome-assembly--contig:-NODE-729-length-18643-cov-52.265279_pt1 | contig 18643 bp, 11 predicted proteins | sample MGYA00238158_ERZ761615 | MGnify/ENA primary metagenome ERZ761615 (study PRJEB28904, sample SAMN06267902) | bioreactor metagenome | isolation source: Joint BioEnergy Institute, California, USA... | reverse complement strand
CTGGCGTGCCTTGAGTCACATGCATGATCATGGCATGGGCAATACTGCCTTTAAATGGAATTTCAGGCAGCTGATCAAACTTGAAGAATTTCGCATCGCTAATTTCTTCTTCCTGCAATTGCAGCTCACCGCCAGCATATTCTGCTTTGAAGGCAATCATCAAATTACTCGGGAAAGGCCATGGCTGACTGGCCAGATACTGGATATTTTTCAATTTCAAGCCGACTTCTTCCAGCGTCTCGCGACGTACCGCTTCTTCAAGCGTTTCCCCAACTTCGACAAATCCGGCAATCAGGCCATACATCTGGCTTTTGGTATTACGTGCATTTTTAGCCAGCAAAATTTCATCTTCACCGCGGGTAATCACAGTAATCACACAAGGTTGCACCCGTGGATACTGACGATAATGGCAAGCTGGGCAAACCATGGCATATTCAACAGCATGGGCTTCAGTCGGGGTGCCACAGTGGCTACAGAACTTGTGATTCCGGCGCCATTCCAATAGTTGCACAGCACGGCTGGCCTGTTCAAATTGCTGAACATTCCAGAACTGTAATAATTGACGGATTGGAACCAGTTGCAAGCCTTCAGGAATTGGCTCATCTGGAAGAAGATCACGGGCAATCACCTGATCACCCGGATTCAGCAGCAAATCACTTGCCAGAGCTTCAACTTGAGGCAGTTGAAAGTGTTGATCGACCAGCAGCTGTTGCTGCTGGAAAATATAAGCAAGTGATAATTTTTTAGACATTAGGCAACGATTTTCAGTTTCTCACTACTGTCTAATGCTACCTTAAACATGGACTGTAATACAGGCTGTTTGTTCTTTAAGTTGTCGATCATCATGTCGGCACTAGCCAATGCATCCAGCGCATGATGAATTTCTGCTGGTGTTAATGCAACCGACTGTTCAATACGGTTTTTGATAAACAGGGCAGTTGTATTGAATGCAGCTTTCACATGTTCAGCATTCAGGAACAGCATGGCACCGCCAATTTCACAGAACTGGATGGGTACAGGTTCGAGTTTGGTCAGATCTTGATCCTGCAGATAATCAGTCAGAATCTGGCTAGATAATTCAATCAGTGCCTTGGTTTCATTCAACAAAGCGTTATGTGCTTCGTCCAGACGATCCAGCGAGATATTCATGTTATTCACACGTAGCTGCAAGCGGCTCGAAGTATGATGGCGCTCCAATACACCAATCGAGTTCATCGCGGATAGAATTACATTCATCAACTGCTGGGCAAAAGACTCATCTTTCAGAATATCTGCCTGGCTGAGTGAAGCTGCCTGACGGTTTAAGTCATGATAGGCTTCATTCAGATTCAGAACCTTGAAGATATTGGCCAAGCTATTCAGCTGAGTCTGGAGTTCCTGAGTTTTTTCAGGTGTCATGTGCTGATAGTTATATTCGATATCATTGCGGATCTGGGTCATTTCCGCAGTCACCAGTTCGCTAATGGTATGCATGGTTTCGAAGTCCGGACCATATAGGTGACGGCTGAACACCTGAAGTTGCATATCTGTCAGTAGATCATCACCAATATTCAGCTGGCTACGGATTTGCTGTGCAGTTGCATCTTCCTGACTAATACATAAGCTTAATACATTTGCCAGATCGGACAGAGAGGCTTTGAAGCTGTCGGCTGAACTAAAGTACTGCGCCATGTTGCGTTCAATACTGATTAAAGTACGTAAACGTGGTTCATTGATGAGCAGGTGATCAATATTATCAAAAGCAACATGCACCAGATGCCAGTATTGCTTGCTTGGATGATTTGCTGAAAGACCTGCCAGATAAGTACCGACCAGTTTGATCGCTTGCAGGTCCATCTCGCTTTCTTCCTGTTTCAGCAGTTTGTTAAGAGACAGCTTATACAGGCGTTGCACATATTTGGATTTTTCCAGACCTGGTACTTGGGGTAACTGGAAGTCTGGGGTAATCAGATCAAGCAAAGGTTCAATATGCTGACCTTCAGTGGTTAATGGTTTACCAAGCGCAAGTTCCAGACGGTTCAGGGTATCGAGCAGGAACTGTGGAATTTTCACTTCACGCAAGCAGATAAATTCGATATAGCGTTTCAGCATGGTGGTGCCTTCACTCAATGCGATCACATCCTGAGTGTTGACCTGCGCCGGACTCCCCATAATCTTGCGCATCAGTTCTGCTGAATATTGTGCAATTTGTGCCAGATTCGGCATATCAATCAGTGCCAGTACCTGTGCACATTGTTCGAACTGATTTAATGCATCGTCAATGCCAAAAGGTAAAGTTTGATCTTCTACCAAGGTGCTTACTGCTGATTCGACTAACTTGATCGAGTTATCAACCTCATTTTTTATTATCAGTAAAGCTGTTGGATCAAAATGTATAGAGGTTTGGTAAGACATGGATCTGCACCTTTCCTTGAGTATTATCTATATATGAGCCCCGCTTTATCGGACGGGGCCTCTTTGGAATTACTATAACTGAAGAACTGTATTTTAAAAGCGAAATTACTGCTTGAAATTTAGATTTTATTTGGCAAAAAGGCAAGGCGTTCCATGCTTTTCTTCAAATTGTTTGACCCATTTCTCATGTTCGGCAAGTTCTTCATCTGATGGAAGAATCACAGGCAATTCAATTTCAATTTTTACAGTGCCTGAACTGCCGCCTTGTTCTTCGGTATGTGACAGGGCATCCATATCAAAAGAGACTTGTCCACCGGTCATGGCCAGATAAACATCGGACAGAATTTCCGCATCGAGCAAGGCACCGTGGAAGGTACGGTCACGCTGTGGAATTTCATAACGACGCACGAGGGCATCCAGGGAGTTTTTCTGTCCCGGATGCTTGGATTTGGCCATTGCCAGGGTATCGGTCACTTCACAAACTTCAGAAAGCGCGACAAAACCTGCACGCTTGAATTCCATATCCAGGAAGTTCATATCGAAGGTCGCGTTATGCGCAATAATTTCGGCACCTTGCAGATAGTCAAACAATACCTGTGAGATTTCCTCAAACAGCGGCTTGTCTTGCAGGAACTCGTCGGTAATACCGTGGACATTCACCGAATCGCCAACCGGTTTTTTCGGATTGATATAAATATGGATTGAGCTGCCGGTAAGTTTCCGGTTAATCATTTCAATCGCACCCACCTCAATGATCCGGTCACCATCCTGATAATAGAAACCGGTGGTTTCAGTATCCAGAATCAATTGACGAGGGCCATGCAGCTCTAAGGTCGGCGGTGTAATCACAATTTGCGGATGTAGTTCGGTTGAATCTGAAGTGACTGAAGCGGACTCATCGGTATTTTCAGTTGTTTCCAAATTTTCAGTCTGTTCCATTTCTTCTTCGGCCATTTCCATGCTCTCTTCGAGTTCTTCTTCACTATCGACAAGATCCAGCCCGAAAGGGTCGTCTAGAAGCCAGTCAGGTTCAGATTTTTTTTTATTTTCAGTGATTGCAGTCACTGATTTGGATTTTTTCAAGGTTTCATCTGCGCCCTGATTGGCCAGTTGATCGGCCATTTCATTGCCAGGATGTCCAGCATGGCCTTTTACCCAGTGCCATTCAATATCGCGGCCTTGGCAGGTGGCATCCAGTTTTTGCCATAGATCCGGATTTTTAACGTCTTTCCAGTTTTTCTTTTTCCAGCCATGAATCCATTCGGTAATGCCTTGTTTGACATAATTGGAATCGGTATAAATGACCAGCTTGGCATCTTTCGGACAGAACTGGATGCCTTCAATCGCCGCGGTCAGCTCCATGCGGTTATTGGTGGTATGATCTTCGCCACCGCAAATTTTGTGTTCCTGCTGTTCGGTAATTATGTACGCACCCCAACCGCCTAAACCCGGGTTGCCGCGACAGGCGCCATCAACATATAGCGTGATAGTGTGAGACATAAATTAAAATCCGATCAAAAAAGAACTTGCTGAAGCGGATATTGTATAACGCAAATACGCTTGATGCGTCTAGATGCACCAGTTTTTTTAATTTCTTGTAACATTTAACGTGAAATCGGGGTAAATTAATGCCTTGTGTCCACGACATGCTTCACTACAATGGCATATCTAAAAAATAAATTTATATACGAATTGTTTGGATTTCTTTATGTATAAACCAACCGCAATTTTGTGGCAGCCCGCATTACCAGCATTTTTAAAATTTTCTGTACTTGGAACGGCACTCGCTTCCTTGGGACTGACGGGCTGTTCTTCTACACAAAGTGCGACCCAAAAAGCGTCAAGCAAGCAGGTTGGCTCACAATATCTAGATGCAAGCAGTTTGGATGGGCTGGAAGATTTACTTTCTGCAACGGATATGCGTGCGGTTGAAGGTGACCGCTTACTGATTTTGAAGCATGGTGATATCTGGAAACGGATGACCGTGGGTTTCAAGATGGATCTGAATACCTGGAATCCGCGTATTGATGCACAGCGTGGCTGGTTTATTTCCCGTCAGCCGTATCTGGACCGCCTGAGTGCCCGTGCATCACGCTATTTATATTATACGGTGAAAGAAGCAGAGCGCCGTGGCATGCCTACGGAACTGGCTTTATTACCGATTATTGAAAGTTCTTATGACCCGGCGGCGACCAGTAGTGCAGCAGCGGCAGGTTTATGGCAGTTTATTCCGAGTACCGGCCGTATTTATGGTTTGAAACAAACCTCACTTTACGATGGCCGTCGTGATGTGGTGGAATCGACCCGTGCGGCTTATGAATTCTTGGGTAGCTTATATAACCAGTTTGGTTCGTGGGAATTGGCTTTGGCCTCTTATAATGCCGGTCCAGGCCGTATCCAGCAGGCGATTAACCGTAATAAGGCCGCAGGCTTGCCTACCGATTACTGGTCCTTGAAACTGCCTCAGGAAACCATGAACTATGTACCGCGCTTCCTGGCAGTTGCACAGATTGTGAAAAATCCGGGTACTTATGGCGTGAGTTTGCCACCGATTGCCAACCGTCCTCACTTCCGTGAAGTGACTGTGGGTGCAGCCAATTTAAATGAGATTGCATCGATTACGGGTTTAAGCCGTGCTGAACTGTATCAGCTTAACCCGGGACATCGTGGTGACCGTATTGATCCTGAAAGTCCACGCCGTATTTTGATTCCGGCTGACTTAAGTCCATCGATTGATGAAAAACTGAAAAAACTGCAGTCGAGCTCAAGCGGCTTATGGGCAGGTACTGTCAGTAACTCGCCTAAAACGACCACTACAGTAGCTCCAAAGCCAGCTGTAGCACCAGCATCAACCAGTACCACCATCGTACCTGCCAAGCAGACACCACCGGTGCTTGCCACTACGACTGCTAAGACTGCAACAGCGACCAAAGCTCCAACTACGACAACAACATCTAAACCAACTACGACTACACCAGCAGCAATTTCTACCACGACGACACCAAATTTAACTGCACAAACCACCAAACGGGTCAGCACACCACGTGGTTCCGAAGCACTTGCTGAATTTGCTGCAAAAAGTGAATTGCCTATTCCAAGCGCGCCACGTATTCCGGTTGCTGTGACGCCAGTTGCTTCGGTGAAGCCTATCCAGGTCGAGCCACCAATTACCGCAGCTGAACGTCAGCAAATCCAGAAAGTGGTGTCAGCAGAAGAAATTAATAAAACTGTGGATGAGCTTTTACAACCTGTAGCGACTGCGGCTGAACAGGCACAGGTCATTGAAGAGCTGAAAGCACTGGCACCTGCAGGCACAGAAATTGTTGACCCTTATGATGGCAAGATCAAACTGACTGCAATTCAGACCAGTCAGTCTATTGCCGAGCAGCAGGGTAAGGAGCTGACCAAAGGATTCTCATATCCGAAAGAAGTCGCTGTAAACACCAGTGCAGATTCAGTTGAAGCTCGACTCAATCAGGGCAAAAACTATGTAAAAACTGATTCAGAAGTCGTGGTTGTGGCACCGAAAGGTAAGCGCAGTACCTATAAGGTTTTACCGGGTGATAACCTGGCATTGATTGCAGCCAAAAATGGCGTGAACTGGCGTGATGTCGCGAAATGGAACCAGATTGATCCAAACTCTACATTATATGTGGGCACCACAATTTATCTCTATGATGCCAAGCCCGTGCAGGAAGCACCGAAAGCTAAAGAGAAACCGGAAAGCTATGTGGTTCAGGCCAATGATTCTTTGACCAGCGTTGCCAGCCAGTTCGGCCTGAGCGTTAAACAGTTGGCTGATTATAATGATCTGAGTACGACCAGCGGTTTATTTGTTGGGCAAAAGCTTTCCCTGAAAGAAAGTGCCAGCAAAGCGAAAGCTGAAGACAGTAAAAAAGCCGAAACTGCCAAAGTTCAGACCAAGTCCTATACCGTTAAACGTGGTGAGTATCTGAAATTGATTGCAGATCGCTACGCATTGTCGAATGCAGAACTTGCTGCACTAACTCCGGGTTTAACTGCGGGTAGCAGTTTGATGGTCGGACAGAAGATTAATGTTCCTCTTAATGAAGTTGAAGAACTGACTGCGAGCAGTAAGAAAACCGAAAAAGTCGAACAGAAGTTTGAGAACGTTAAGGTTGATCATACGCCAACAGAAAACTATCAGGTCAAACGTGGTGAAACCCTGTACAGCATTGCCAATCAAAGTAAATTGACGGTATCTGAACTGGCAGCGTTAAATGGCCTGTCTGCAAACAGCGGCTTACGCATTGGTCAAACCATCAAGATTCCAGCTGGTAGTCAGGTTCCTGACAGTTATACGGTTCAATCGGGTGATACGCTGACCGGGATTGCAGCAAAATATAATCTGTCGATGGATCAGATTGCTAACCTGAACAATATTTCCCGTAGTGCCAATCTGCGTGTGGGTCAGCATCTAAAATTATCTGGCAGTCCTGAACCTGTGCAGGAAGTGGTCACCGAGACTCAGGAAAAGAATGTCAAATCAGATACTCACATCGTGAAATCTGGTGAAACCTTAAGCTCGATTGCCCGCCAATATCATCTGCAATTACGTTATCTGGCAGACTTGAATGGTTTGAATACCAATAGCAATGTGCGGATTGGACAGCGTTTAAAAATTAATGAAGATATTCAGATCGCCAAAAAAGAGCCGGTAGTGAAAGTCGCAACAAAATCTGCATCTTCTAAGGCGACAGAATCCTATACGGTAAAATCCGGGGAATCTCTGATTGCGATTGCCAATCGTGTAGGAGTACCCGTTACTGATCTGGCGAGCCTGAACAATCTTAGTCCACGTGCCGGTTTACGTGTGGGCCAAACGCTTCAGCTTCCAAAACTTGTCACTGAATACAAGGTGAAGCGTGGCGATACCTTGATCGGCCTGGCATCCCGTTATGGTATGGCAACCAATGAGCTGGCAGAAATGAATGAACTGAAACCCAATACTCAATTGCGTATTGGTGATGTGATTAAGGTTCCAAACTAATTTCTGGATCGTGAAATTGTTTAATCCCGTCCATATCTTATGGATTCTTGCTGCCCCCTGGATCATCAGTTCCAGCGGGGCAGCAGTCATTACGACGCCTTATATTGCACTGCATAGTGTACCCAAATATGCACAGGCTAAATCTCTGCCTTATGCCAATCCGCAAGCGCCCAAAGGTGGTGTCCTGATTCAAGCAGCCGATGGCAGTTTTGATAATCTGAACAGTATGAATGGTAAGGGGAATGTCACTGAAGGGATTAATTATATTTTTGACAGCCTCATGTCAAAATCCCTGGATGAACCTGGCGTCTATTATCCCTTGCTGGCTGAGAAAGTCAGTTTCGACCCAAAGCAGACCGCTTATATTATTTTCCATTTAAATCCTAAAGCCAGATTCAGTAATGGTCAGCCAGTGACGGCTAAGGATGTGAAATACAGTTTTGATCTGTACCAGACCCAGTCCAATTTTGGCTTGCAGATGTATCTGGCAGATATTAAAAAAACCGAAGTCCTGTCACCTTCAAAAGTTAAGATTAGTTTTAAATCTCGCCATAATCCGGAAATGGCGATGATTGTGACGCAAATGCCGATCTATTCTCAGCAGGAGTGGCAAAAGCGCAACTTCAAGGACATTAACCTGAAACCGATCTTGGGTTCTGGGCCCTATGTGATTGAACGTATTGATGCAGGACGCAGTATTTCCTATAAACGTAATCCGCATTATTGGGGTAAAGACCTGCTGGTCAATCGCGGCCGTTATAATTTTGATCGCATACAGTATCGCTATTACCGTAGTCCGGAAATCAAGTTTGAAGCTTTTAAGTCGGGACAGTTCACGCTACATGAGGAAAAACAGGTTAATCGCTGGGTAAGTGATTATCGCTTTCCTGCGGTACAGCAAGGCCAAATCAAAACCTATCGTTTTCACCATCACAATCCGATTCCAACCCAAAGCCTGATTTTTAATACGCGGCGTCAGCCCTTTGCCGATATCCGCTTCCGGCAAGCTTTAACTCTGGCCTATGATTTTGAATGGCTAAATAAAGCCTTGTTTCATGGAGAATATCAGCGTCTGAACAGCTTTTTTAGTAATAGTGAACTGGCATCTACAAGCAAGCCGAGTGCTCAGGAGCTGAAAATATTACAGCCAAATTTATCTAAATTGCATCCGGTGCAACGTCAGGCGGTATTACAGGATTGGCATTATCCGCAATCAGATGCCTCCGGGTTTAACCGCAAAAATTTATTACAGGCGCGACAAATTTTATTGAATGCCGGTTACCGTTATCAGCAGGGGAAACTGGTGACTGCTCAAGGTCAACCTGTACAGATTGAATTTCTGTTGCATCAGGCTGAACAGCAGCGTCATCTGATGCCTTATCTACGGCATTTGAAACGTTTAGGAATTCAGGCTCACATTCGGATGGTGGAAACGGCTCAGTATTATGAGCGACTAAGAAATTATCAGTTTGATATGATTATGGATACCATGCCGCAATCGCTGACACCGGGGCAGGAACAGAAACAGTTTTGGGGCAGTGAGGCGGCACGTCAGCCTGGCAATTATAATTATGCCGGTATTCAAAATCCGGTGATTGATCGGGTAATTGATCAGGTGGTTCAGGCACAAAGCCGGGAGCAGCTGATTTATAGTACCCGAGCTTTAGATCGTTTATTGCGAGCCGGTTATTATCATATTCCGACCTATGGTACGGGTGAATACTGGTATGCTTACTGGAATATGTATCGGCAGCCCAAGATCAAGCCCAAGCTTTCTGCGGGTATTGATTACTGGTGGGTGGATACAGCTAAAGCCAGACAAGTGGCACCGTACTTAAAATATCGCTAGGTTTTCAGCTTTGGGGAGTGCCATGAGCACTTATATCGTCAAACGTTTGCTTCTTATGATTCCGACATTATTGATGGTTTTACTGATCAATTTTGTGGTGATTCAGCTTGCACCGGGTGGTCCAGTGGAACAGGCTATCTATCAGTCACAGCATGCGAATAATTTGGCGATTGGTGGCTTGCAGTATCAGGGACAGCAAGGCCTGACGCCCGAAATGCTGGAGCAGATCAAGATTCAGTATGGATTTGATCAACCGGTTCATTTACGGTTCTGGGAAATGTTAAAAAGCTATGCTCAGTTTGATTTGGGCCAGAGCTTTTTTAAAGGCCAAGCTGTGACTGAACTGATCTGGGAAAAACTGCCAGTTTCACTGTCTCTAGGTTTCTGGAGTACCTTGCTCATTTATCTGGTCTCTATTCCTCTTGGCATCCAGAAAGCCAAAAAGCATGGCAGCCTGTTTGATCAAACGACGTCTTTGCTGCTGGCTGTGGGCTATGCCATTCCAGCCTTTATCTTTGCCATTTTGCTGATTGTATTTTTTGCAGGTGGTTCCTATCTGCAATGGTTTCCTTTACAAGGGTTAAGCTCGGAAAATTTTGATGAATTATCTTTCTTTGGAAAAATTCAGGATTATTTCTGGCATATGGCTTTGCCGCTACTGGCCATGGTGCTAGGTGGTTTTGCACGGCTGACTTATCTGGTGAAATTTTCCTTTATGGAAGAACTCAGTAAACACTATGTACTGGCAGCAAAAGCGAAAGGGCTACAGGACAGGGCAGTGCTCTACCGGCATGTACTGCGCAATGCTGTGCTGGTGTTGATCGCTGGATTGCCAGAAGCTTTGCTCGGTATTTTATTTGTCGGGAACCTGTTTATTGAAATCATCTTTAATCTGGATGGTTTGGGCATGCTGGGATTTGAAGCGATTCTGCAGCGGGATTATCCGGTCATTTTTGGAACTTTGTTTATTTTTACTTTATTGGGCTTGGTGCTACGTTTGATCAGTGATGTGCTGTATCGGGTAATTGATCCCCGGATTCATTTTGATTCACGAGGGTCAAAATAATGTCACCAATGCTACGCGCCAGCCTGCAACGTTTTAAAAATAATAAAACCGGATTTGCCTGCTGCATTGCCTTTGTCATTATTTTTATCTTGTCACTTGGTGCTGAGCTGATCGCTAACGATAAGCCTTTACTGATCAAGTATGAGGACTCCTATTATCTGCCAGTAATAAAGTCATATCCTGAAACGACTTTTGGGGGTGTCTTTGAAACTGAAGCCGAGTATCAGGATCCTGCGGTACAGCAGCTGATTAATGCCAAAGGCTGGGCAATCTGGCCGGTGATCCGCTTCGGCTATGACACACCCAATTTGGCACTCGATATTCCAGTACCTTCACCTCCAAGCAGGCAAAATTGGCTAGGAACAGATGATCAGGGACGGGATGTGCTGGCACGGATTCTATATGGCTTGCGTATTTCCTTGCTGTTTGGCTTTGCACTGACTTTGCTGTCGGCAGGATTAGGTGTGCTGGTCGGTGCAGTTCAAGGCTATTATGGTGGCTGGATTGACCTGATCGGGCAACGTGCACTTGAGGTCTGGAGCAGCCTGCCGATGCTGTTTATGGTCATGATTCTGGTCAGTGTGTTTAGTCCGAATATTTACTGGCTATTTGTGATCATGCTATTTTTTGGCTGGACAACACTGGTGTCGATGGTGCGCGCTGAATTTTTACGGGCCAGAAATCTGGAATATGTCTGGGCAGCGAAAAGTATTGGTGCAGGGCATGGCCGGATCATGTTCAGGCATATTTTACCCAATGTGATGGGTTCCAGTTTGTCACAACTACCTTTCATGCTGACTGCCAACATCAGCGCACTAACTGCACTGGACTTTTTAGGTTATGGTTTGCCGCCTGAAACCGCTTCTCTAGGTGAATTATTACTGCAGGGTAAAAATAATCTCAATGCGCCGTGGTTGGCTTTATCCGGGTTTCTGACTTTAGCCATTGTCTTGTCTTTACTCATCTATATCGGTGAAGCCATCCGGGATGCTTTCGATCCCAAAATTTAAAATGATTTTTTAAGACTGACTTAATATCTACAAATAAAATTTGTATCCATTTGACAATATGAATTGTCAATTATGGCAAGTTAGGTTATAACACATACAAAATAAGATAAACATTTCAGGAAAGTACATGACACAATTGGCCGATTCCATCCAGATCCGTAATACCCAGTTTAAAAACCGTATCATTAAAGGTGCCATGAGTGAGGCATTGGCCAATGATGCAGGCCAACCCAATCAGGCCCATTTAAAGTTATATGAAGCTTGGGCCAAAGGTGGTTTAGGCTGTGCGATTACGGGTAATGTCATGGTGGATTTTCGTGCCAAGAATGAACCCGGTGTAGTGGTAGTAGAAACTGAACGTGACCTGGAAAAGTTAAAAGCTTGGGCGAATGTCGGCAAACGTCATGGCATGGTGCAACTGGTACAGTTATCTCATCCTGGACGTCAGTGCCCAAAAGGCTTGAATAAAGAAACCGTAGCACCTTCAGCTGTACCTTTTAGTCCAGCATTGGCGATGAGTTTCGGTACGCCACGTGAACTGCGTGAAGATGAAATTTTAGATATTATCCAGCGCTTTGCGACTTCAGCTGCCATTTGCGAAAAGGCGGGATTTGAAGGCGTGCAGTTACATGGGGCGCATGGTTATCTAATTAGCCAGTTTTTATCGCCCCTGACCAATAAGCGCCAAGACCAGTGGGGTGGCAGTATTGAAAACCGCAGCCGATTCTTGCTAGAGGCTTATAAGGCAGTGCGTGCAGCAACTTCAGAGAATTTTATCATTTCAGTGAAATTAAACTCGGCAGACTTTCAGCGCGGTGGCATTAGTGAAGAAGACGTTATTTATGTCTTTAAGGCGATGGATGCAGCCGGGATCGATATGATTGAAGTTTCTGGCGGAACCTATGAAGCACCTGCAATGGCCGGGGTAAAAGCAGAGAAACGTAAAGCATCAACGGTTGCCCGCGAAGCCTATTTCCTCGATTTTGCCGAAAAGATCCGTCAGGAAGTTAATTGTCATTTGATGGTGACGGGTGGCTTCCGTACCGCAGTGGGTATGAATGCAGCCCTTGACAGCGGCGCATGTGATTTTGTCGGTATTGCACGTCCATTTGCGGTCGAGCCTGATCTGGGTAACCGTCTGGTTGCAGGACAGGATGTACGTTATGCAGTTGAGAAAATTAAAACTGGTATTCCAATGATCGATAAAATGGCGATTATGGAAATCATCTGGTATGCCGCGCAATTTAAAGAAATTGCCAAAGGTAATCGACCAAATCCAAAACTGTCACCTTTAAAGGTATTTTTAAATTACGTAAAAGGCAATGTGAAGGCTGTGATTAAAGGTCAGATCAATTCACGTAAATCGGCTTAATTTGTATAATGCATTGAAGCAAAAACAGGGCATATAAAATGCCCTGTTTTTTTATGAATGACCTTTTTAAGAATAAGTCATGGCTTGAGTCTGAAAAGGGAAGAGCAACTGAGAAAGCTGACGTGTTGCCCACAAGCCCACTTCCTGATGATGCATATGCGGTGCCACGTAAGGAATCAATAAATCAATCTTTTGTTCGGCAGCAGCGCAGCGATTCAGACGGCTTTTCAGCTGATGGATCTGTTGCTGGTCAATACGGTTCAATACCGGTTCCATCTGGTTATGAACTTGAGATCTGCTACGTGATGACAGACGAGCGGCAAAAGTCTCACCTTGAATCCAGTCTTTAATAATCTGTTTTTCAGTCGCATTAAATACACCAAACATTTTGCCATCTGGATCATCAATCATTTTCCAGAAACGGCTTTGTTCAACAGGTGCATCTTTTACAATCCAGCCTTTTTCAATCATGACTTTCAAGAAGTCTGCAATCTGTGCCGGATCGGATAACCACTCATTAATGGTCTTGCCACTAAACTGGCATTTCTGGTTATGGATATATTGTCCAATCAGCGCTTTGTTCTGAAATACTTTCAAAGCCAGTTTTTCAGTATCCAGTTGCTTGATGATCTGGGTAGAACTTTTACCAATGTCATTCAGCACATAACCTTTTTTAATCAGGTCTAGATACTGGGCAGGATCTTCAGCGAGTGCATACTGATCTAAATAGGCTTGCAGCGATTTTTGTGCATGACCGTTGTGAGCATTATCAATGGTAATGTGTACATTGAAATAATGTGGATCAATACCGAGTTCAGACAGCTCATAATTGGTAATTAACAGGTGTAAGGGCAGCTGCTCATAACCCAGATTGAAACCAATTACTAACGGCAGATATTCTGGCGGCGCATAGGCCAAAGCCAGCTGCACGGCTGCTTGTTCATAATAGCTGGCATCCAGTTGCTCAGCATAGCTGTTCAGCTCATAATGATTCAGCAAGTCCTGATACATGGTGACATGATTGGCACGGGTATGACCCATGCCTAGTTCTTCCAGATAGATATAAATCAGGTCTTTGGTTTCCGGACGATTCCAGTTTTGCACAGTTGAATACAGCCATGAGCCGTCTACCAGTTTTACAGGTGCGACTTTGGCCAGGAACTCAAATGCATGTGACACAGTCGGGAAGTATTCACGTCCTTGCTGCTGTCTACGCCGCTCTACATAAGACTGGAAGATTGCGCAGGTTTGGTGGTGCTGTTCCAGAAAATGTTGCTCTACATGTCTGGGTTGATCCAGCCATTCCAGCCCAGCCACATCAACTTGCTGGATTAAATCTCTTAAATAGTTCTCAGCCTGTTCGGTCTTTACTGCCGTCGAAATCTGTTGATCTTGAAAGAAGTTGACCCAATCTTTAAAGTTATTAAATTGATGATTATGATTTTTAATAGATGATTCAGGCGAACTTAACTTTGTACTGACGAACATAATCTGATCCTTGCAGATATATTATGCTTTCTACCTTAACGGCATGCTTATACCACCGGTGTTGATTTTTTGTTCGGATTTATAGTGCGATTGCTGTAAATGAAAATGAATGGATAACGAGTTGAAGAGAAATGTAAAAGAATAAGATTTTTGAATGAATTATTTATAAACAAATAAAATTGCAATCGAGACAATTTGATCAAACGTTAAAAACAGGAATGAAGGAACAAGCAAAAAAACAAATAATAAAAAAGCCCAAGTCATCATGCTTGGGCTTTTTTATGAGAAGTTAATTAAATTAACCATCTCGAATATGGCGTCCCTACGGGGATTCGAACCCCGGTTACCGCCGTGAAAGGGCGATGTCCTAGGCCTCTAGACGATAGGGACAATGTAGAAGTGATATTTTAAACCAGAACTTTTGATCTAAAGTAATGGCGTCCCTACGGGGATTCGAACCCCGGTTACCGCCGTGAAAGGGCGATGTCCTAGGCCTCTAGACGATAGGGACTTAATAAAACTTTACTTCTGAAATTGGCGTCCCTACGGGGATTCGAACCCCGGTTACCGCCGTGAAAGGGCGATGTCCTAGGCCTCTAGACGATAGGGACGTTTCAGAGGTGGGCGTATATTAGGGTGAAAACAGGGGGGTGTCAAACGCTTTTCCAGAGTTTTTTGGAAATTTTCTTTTGAGTGCATAAATTTAAAACAATATTAGTAGAATACTTGAAAAATGCAGGATTTAAGCCGAATTTTTAAGTAATTCCAGAATAGCTTCAACGACCTGAGGATGCAGTAAATAGCCAGTAATATCATGTGGACGGTGAATATGCGTACGAATGCCATGATTGATGATTTCAGGTTCAAACTTGAATGGCGGTTCGGTAAGCGGAATGGCGGTGAGATAATCATCCGTTGAGTAGAAATTGATCCAGTCGCCTTTAATTGCCTTAGGTCGTACCACCGGCTGTGCCAAGCTGGATTGAATCACCTGAAAGGCTAATGGTGAACCTAAAGTAATAAAACGCTGTACATTCAGTTCAGGGTGCTGGATGAGATGATTATAGGCAATCACACTTCCTAAAGAATGGGCAATGACAATGCAGGGTTTGCGACCACTCAGTTGTCGGGCAATCCGTTCATGTACTTCCCTCATGAAATCAGGATTATCGAGATAAAGATAAGTTTCAATCAGAAATCTCTGCAATAGAGTGCGATGCAGAGTGGGAAAATAATTGAGTAATAAGGCAAAATCCCGAAGCGCCACATTCTTGCCGAGGGCGGTAAAATAATTGAATTTCTGTCTGAAATCCATGGTATCACTTGGGCTGGGTTGGGCGAAATCGGTAATTGTGGGCCTACGCCAACCAGGACGTGGAACAGGGGGAGGAAGCTGAGGTTGAGCAGGCTTACGAAAAGGAAAGCTAGGCCATTCCTGGGGCATCAGGGTGCCAGCTTCTAGAATATTGCGGACGTTATAACGTGAAAGCAGATCGCCATAAAATGGAATACGAATGTGGCGTTTTAAATAACTAAATCTGGCATCTTGTTGATGTTTGCGCATCCCTTTTTGAAGTATATGGAGCCAGCGCTGGCGGATGGAGGCAGCGCTATGATGTTGCTGATTCATTCCATGAATAAAAATAACTTTCATCGACACCCCACTGAGTTCGATAGAATTATATTTACAGTATAGAAAATATTAACGTAGCAAAAGCAGCGCTTTTTGTGGTGTTAATGTGTAAATTATCTTTGATAAAACAATAATTAACAGACATATGTATATTTATAAAAGAGTCATAAATAAACCACAAAATGAGTAGGTATGAATAAAGAATTTTACTCAGCAGAAAAATAGTACAAAGGAAATATTAAAATTAAATCTGTAAATTAAGATGCTTTTTAGAGTAATTCTAGCAGGGCTTCGATGACTTCCGGATGCTGGACATAGCCATCAATATCATGCGGATGATAAATTGAAGTACGAATCTCCCGATTGATAATTGCCGGCTGAAACTGAAAAGGCGGTTCTGATAATGGAAAGGCAGTTAAAAAGTCATCACTGCAATAAAAATTAATCCAGTCACCTTTAATAGCTTCTGGCCGATGAACAGGCTGGGGCAAATGTTCCTGAATGACCCGGAAAGCCATTGGTGATCCCATGCTGATAAAACGCTGTACATTCAGTTCCGGGTGCAAAAGCAGATAATGATAGGCAATCACACTTCCTAAAGAATGAGCCATCAGGATACAGGGTTTATCGCCATGCAGTTGCTGGCCAATTCGCTGATGCACCTGCTGCATGAATGTGGAATTTGCCAGATAAGAATAGGTTTCAATCAGAAATTTTTTGATCAGCGTATCATGCAGGCGAGGGAAATGATTCAGTAAGATCACAAAATCCCGTAATAGAGTATTCCGGCTTAATGTACTAATAAACTGCAGCTTCTGGTTAAAGGTCATGGCATCCTCAACCTTTAGCTCGGGAATTTCACAAATTTCAGGTGAATATTGATTGAGATGGGGTGGTGGCTGGGATTTAACTGGAGACTGGAAAGGAAAGCGAGGCCAGTCTTGCGGCATTAAGGTGCTGGCATTTAGCACATTATGTAAATGATGACGGGACAGTAAGTCGCCATAAAAAGGGATACGGATATGCCGTTTGAGGTAGGCAAAACGTGTTTGTTGATGCGACTGTTCCAGACCATGTTTTAGCAAACTCAGCCAACGTTGACGCAGGGAGGCAGAGCTGAATTTCTGCTTGTTCATGCCATGAATATAAATAATTTTCATCGACACACCACGCTGGCTGCCTAGAACATTTTCAGTATAAATAAAAAAGAGCAGCCGAAGCTGCTCTTTTGGTCATTTTAATGTTTAAGCATTTTTGTGATAGAACTTGTAGTAGCTGGCATAGCACAGTGCGATAAACAGCAAGCAGCCAAAGAAACTGATACGCATGCTCGGATCAAACACCATACTGATACAGGTAATCAGACAGAACAGAAAACCCAGAATCGGTACGATCGGGAATAATGGCGCAGCAAAATCAAGATCCTTCGCTGTTTTACCCTGTTTGTACCATTCACGGCGGAAGTTGAACATGCTGAGACAGATGCTCATCCAGACCACTACCATGGTAAATGCTGCAATACCTAGCAAGTTAGTGAAGATGGTTTCCGGTGCGAACTGTTCAGACAGCAAACCAGGCATACCGCCAATCATGGTGACAATGACTGCAATATAAGGTACACCACGCGCATTTAAGCGGGAAAATACCGCTGGTAACTGTTTGCTGTAAGACAATGACCACATCATACGGGATGCAGCAAATAGACCTGAGTTAGCAGCAGATAGTAATGCTGTGATAATCACAAAGCGGATAATATCTTCGGCATAAGGAATACCGATATGCTGGAATACTGTCACGAATGGACTGCTACTGACACCTTCAGCTGCCAGACCTGCTTCCTGATGCGGAAGAAGGGAGGTCACCACAATAATCGTACCTACAAAGAAAATCAGTAAGCGGAAAATTGCAGTATTAATCGCTTTCGGTACATTTTTGGCAGGATCTTTGGTTTCACCCGCAGCCACACCAATCAGTTCTGTGCCAGAGAATGCAAAGTTTACAATCAGCATGGTGGTGAAGATTGGGAACAGACCTTCTGGGAACCAGCCTTGAGCTGTCAGGTTACTGAATAGCGGGGCAGCTTCCTGTCCTTGATAGCTTACTACACCAAAGATAGCGAGTAGGCCAAGCAGGATAAAGGTCACGACAGTAACGACTTTAACCAGTGCTAGCCAGAATTCTGATTCTGCAAACCAGCGGGTGGAAATCATATTCAGTGCGAATACGAAAGCACCAAAAATCAGTGTCCACATCCACATGGAGCTATCCGGGAACCATTCCTGCATTAATAAAGCTGCAGCGGTAAATTCAGTTCCCAGAGTTACTGACCAGGTCAGCCAGTATAGCCAGGTAATGGTGTAGCCAGTCCCTGGTCCAATATAGCGTTTGGCATAGGCGCCAAATGAGCCCGATTCGGGCATATGAACGGCAAGTTCACCCAGACATAGCATAACCATGTAAGCGATGATCCCGCCAAGGAGATAAGCAAGAATGGCACCTACAGGCCCCGTTTGTGCAATGACTTCACCCGACCCTAAAAATAGGCCTGTTCCGATTGCGCCACCAAGCGAAATCATGACCAGATGTCGAGTACTCATAGCGCGTTTTAAAGGCGCAGAATTGCCCTGATGCGTAGCATCATTCGGAGATGAGTGCATAGGAGTCAAAAAATAAAAGAATGAAGCGGGTTATTGTAGTGAAAAACTACAAATCTGCAACGTATTAATATGGATTATGTATAAGACTTGATCGTGAGCGATCAGATAATGGCGTCCCTACGGGGATTCGAACCCCGGTTACCGCCGTGAAAGGGCGATGTCC